>Ga0209371_1000246_pt1 | contig 67449 bp, 66 predicted proteins | sample AgamicAtAmrz_FD_187165 | JGI IMG/M metagenome (GOLD analysis project Ga0209371, IMG submission 187165) | Agave microbial communities from Guanajuato, Mexico - At.Am.rz (SPAdes) (version 2) | ecosystem: Host-associated > Plants > Roots > Rhizosphere | place: Guanajato, Mexico | collected 2012-06-07
ATCTGCAGCAACGCAATCACTGCACGGATATATATTGGTTTATAACTATTTTCAGAACTAAATCATTTTCGTGAGCAGTAGAGAATGTCTTTCTGACAATGCGTAACGCGACAGGTTGTGTCGTTTTTTTAATGATGCCTCCGCATTATAATCAAATAATTATCCTACATTTCATAGCATTAGATGACGGTAGTCATCCCAACCATTTTTTCAATCCACCTCCCTTTGGTACGACATAACGTGTCGAACTAGTACGTCATAATCTCCCATATCAATATCAGGTTATTTTGGGAGTTCAGGACTGTTCTCACCATGAAAATACAATATGATCATTATGACCGCCTGTCCGTCAGGCTATCGGTCATTATCAGCCGGTTACTGGCTGGCCAATCCTAAGATCTGAAAGCGCTGGCAAATGAGTTTGGTGTCTCAAAGCGCACTCTGCAGCGGGATTTTCAGCAGCGTCTAACCAAAACGCTGGCGTTCAAGCGTCGGCGCAGTGATGCGTATAGATAGCTGCTTGTTAGCAACCGGACGCTGAACCGAATAATGGGAGGTTGAAAGGGGAGACCTGCCAGCCTGCGAGCATTGCGTCAGGGAAAAAATGTGGCGTCTGAAACAGCATGCCTGCAGCCTCGAGTAGGTAACTGATGATCCGTTTGTCGGAAACTTGTTTCTTAAGTGAATACCCTTACGTTGTTAATGAAAACATTACTAACATCGGTCTTAATTAATTAAAAGGGATAGAGCAATTTGTTTGTTCTTCAAGGAAAATGTTAGAAACATCTTACTGGGAAATATATTTTGAATTGATGTCGGTATAATAAAGTATAGAAATAATGATAAATATCCAATCCGCAAAAATATTCATTTCAACATCAAGCGCAATTTAAAAATGCCATGGATATATAGGTGACTTATAGACTTTCTTAACTATACATGACTATGTGCTACGATTTTTCAGGGATTTACAAAAGAAATAATTAGATCTACTATGCGCGTTTTAAGGAACAAGTGTAGCTTTCAAGGAAGAGGGTTATGTCAAAGCTTAAAGTGATTACTGTAGGTGATAAAACTACTACGGGCGGAATTGTAGAAAATGGAGCATCAACCGTATATTGCCATGGGAAATTGGTGGCGCTTATCGGCTCAATGGCGTTTTGCCCTCAATGTAAAACTACAGGAATAATTAATAAGACCAGACCGTTCAATGTCTACGCTGAAGGAAAACTGGTTTGTCTGGAAAACGATGTTGTTGAATGTGCCTGCCCTTTGGGAGCTAACAGGGTAATTGCTTCGCCAGAAGCATTCGAGTTTATAGGGTATGAAAACGGATCTGTTGGAATGTCGACTGGTTCATTGGCAACAACCCAAGCCAGAACCACAGGTGATACTCACCCTGAGGCTGCGGAATTTCAAGCACAGCGATTCTCTCCATTTGATAGTAAATCGGAAAACTACACTAATATCTGCAAGCCAGAAGACAACGATCTTTTGAACGGTGTGTTTATATGGACCGAAACAAAGAGCGCAGGTCATGCATTTATATCTGTTCATGAAAATAATTCGATTTATGTCTATACCTACGGTCGTTTCGGCAGACAAGGTTTCGCCACAATAACAGGCGATGGGATTTTGAATTTCCTTATTGGTGACGACGCACGACTCTACTATCGCGAAGAATTATATGGTGCTCATGCAAGAGTATTTAGAATTATTGAACAACCGACTCAAAAGATTCGGCAAGTTCTTGAGACATGGTGGAATGCTGGTACTGACCCCGTCATAACTAAAGATATGGGAGAAAGAACCAGGCGTCGGGGTAGAGTGATAGACGTTTATGATCTCTCAGGGTCAAACTGCACCACACACACTGTAAAAGCCATGAAAGCAGCTGGTTCTGATATTTTTGATGCAAGTTATACATCGACTACCACCCAAATTCATATATCAACAGATGAAGATTTTACAGTGCCTGTTTCTTTACAGAATCACCTGGCTACATTGAGTGCCGATATTTCTTCTATGAAAGTTATCGAAGTAACCGATCTTTTCAGAGTAGAATATCCAAATATTGAAGATTATAAGTCCGGTGCTCAATCAATTTTACAAAAAGGAGAAGAAGCCGCTGCTGGTAGCGCATCTACTATAGGTTCGTCTACAGGAATCTCTGGCGGTGCGGTTGACGGCTCATTTGGAGGATCTTATGAAATTAACTAATAATATGAAATTCTTTATCCGTTGGTTTATGATTTTGCTAGTGATCGGGGTTTACCTGGGTAAAATAATATTAATCGCTCTGGATTTTGGTGTCACAATAAAATACAAAGGGTCGTTTTATGAGAAGAATGTTTCAGCGGAAACATGCAGAGCTATAGCCGAGTTGTACGAAGGCTATTTTGACCAGTTACTTGTTGTTTCTTTTAGCTGGGCATTGATTGCTATGGTGCTTATTCTCATCATTTTTAAAAAGGTCAGGTGATTCGCTTTTTTTAAATTAAAACTTAATAAAGAAGGTGAAATATTAATTAATGTTTGGCTGGGGGCTATTTTGAATATGCTCCTATTGAAATTGAAGAAGTGATTTTTGATTGCTGGCTAATCCGCAAAATTAATCCTCCTGAAGCACATGAAATAATCAAGTGTGAACCAGATAGATAGTGATTCTAAAAGCATGTTGTTGATGTTATAGATCCTATCGGTCAGGAACTCTGTCGCTGGGTCTGACCCTATACTAATTCATATCATCAGGTCAGGGGATATGGCTGAAAGTTATTTCAAGGTCACACAATGGAATGTCTGCTAACTTTCTGATTATTTTCCGATTATATTATTTTGAAATTCGGCTCAGCCCTTCGCACTTACCCCCTAAACACTTCCCGCCGATGCCACTCCACAAACGCCTCTTTCGGGTAGTTTTCTGCCGCTTTCGGTAGCTGAATTTCCTCCCCGGCAAAATCCCAGAACAGTTTCTGCACCATCCCGTTGCCGTTTACGCCTTCCGACACCACCACGCGCATGTCGCGGTCCAGGCCAATCGCGCCGCGGTCGAAGGCGTTGTGGTGGATCGAGCACAGCGCCAGTCCGTTCGGCACTTCGCACGGGCCGTTAAACTGTTTCCAGCGGATGTGCGCGGCTTCAAGTGCAATCGGGGCGTTGTCGTGGCGCATGTCGAAGCCGCAGATGGCGCAGCGGTAGTTGTAAGCGCGCAGCACGTTGAGGCGAAACGCCGGGTCGCGCTGTTTGAGGGATAATACGATGTCGAAGCCAAGCTCATCGGCGAGGGTTTGCTGGATGCCAACCGGGAAGTGCTTTTCAAGGATCTGCGTTGCCAGCACGTCGATAACGGCGCTGTTCTCGTCGATCAACGCGAAATGTTCTGCGTCGAAGCCGCCAGCAACCCTGTACTCAAACAGTTCGCGTCTGGGTGGCTCTTTGCTGCCGGTGGTAGAGCAGCGCTCGGCGTTCTCCAGTTCCCAGAACCCGTCGCCGCGCAAGCGCCAGAACGGCATCGTCGGTTCATGCTGGCGGCGCGTCGGCCCATATCGTTCCAGCAGGCTCAATAGCGCGTCGTGGATTTCGGTGCCGTAATCGAACAGTCTGCCGTGGCCCCGTTTATAGTGCGACAGCACGTAGAGCAGTAGCAAAGGCTTGTGCGGTGCGCGCTGGTCGCCCTTGCGCCAGATTTTCGGTTCAGAGAGTTTTTTGCCAAAGGCGTCGAGCGTATCGGAGGTTGCCATGACGTCAGCATTCATCAGCTAAATAAGTAAACTGCGATGATGCTCGCAAAGAGTGGCAGGATCAAGGCGTTGGCGTGCGGAGCGGGCAGGGACTGTGCGCTTCCTGATACTCCTTCTGCCCAGGTTTATATTTAATACTTCCGTCTCATTCTGCGAAATATATATTTGCTTCAGGCACTGAACTTCTTTTATAAAACGGCTGTGTCTGTCAGGAATATAGAATTAAAAAGAACCTTACCTTCAGGTAATTATTAACAATCAACTAGTATAGAAAGTAAATTTACGAGGCAGGGATGTTAAAGGCGACGGTAATATTTTCACAGGTGGTTGTCGGGATTTATCTGGCGGGGGACATAGCCAGGCAAAACCCTAAGTTCGATGCGTTTTTATCGCTGGTCGAAGATGGCTATCATAATCTGAATAACAGGATCAGAGAATCGCAGATACAGGAGGGCATGGGCCTTCTCAGAAAGCTGGCCGGAGTCTGCGCCTTTATCTTCTTTCTGCTGATGATAACCGTGCCGCGTCTGAGCGCAGACCCGGAGTGGTATAGCACAGTATTTATTTACTGCTTTTTCGGCGCTGTTGCGGTCTGGGGCGGGCTGTCGTGGTGTATGCAGCATACGAAAACGCTGGGCAATGCCGGCTGGGTGATTTGTCTGACTCTCGTCTCGCCGTTTGCGCTGGCGCTACTTGAAAAGCAAACGGGCATACCGGTTTTAGCGCAATTCCTGGGGCCGCTATTTTACCTGTTCGCAAAGCTGGGTTTTCCCATCGACCCGCTTCCCGGAACATGGGCGATGGCGTTTATTCTCTGTGGCTTTCTGATATTCGCGCTGGTTGTTCAGTATATTCTGACCTGGGCGATAGCAATACCCGTAATGGCGCTCTCTGTCCTTACGGTCGTCGGTATCATTCAGTTCGCTAAGATAGTGAACGTTATCGCTCCAAAAAAAGCCTTTTCCGGGCTGATGATCGTCATCTTTATTTTATTGGGCGTAGTGCAGTACGTGTGGCTATAAAGAATAGCGGTGCGCGAATCGCACCGCTATTCTTGCTTATACATTTCATTAGTTATTATTAACTGTCTCCGATAAAATCTGATTTTTATACAGAATGACTAGTTTTTGCATACCCGTACGATGGCTGCTTGCAGCATATCTGCTAATGTATCAAATTGTTGGTAAATATATTCAGTGCCAATGGCATCGCGATCTTCATATTTATGAGTGGATGGATTGTAAAGGTAAATACCCGGAGGGAGACGTGCTATTTCAACTTTGTCGATGAGATGAGGATCTACTTCAAATGGAGGATTTTGATTGAATTTATTGATGTCAAATATATTGAATTCGGAGCATGGTGTATAAATCGAATCTGATATGCCGTACAGAATAAAGGAATTATATTCAACACCATTCATAACGGACAGGAAATGACGATACTCCTGGTTTGTCCTGACATAGTTCAGACAATGAATCGGCGCGTCTGTTACCGTATCAATATAAATATCGAGTTCATGAAGATTGACCGGTGATTCAAATTGGTAGCCAAACTCGCTCATCTCAGTGCGCAAGCTTGTTATCACTTGATTCAGATGGTTGTGCTTTACTGACTCGTCCATAATGATCCTGTCATGGCTTAGGATATATAAATCCCGGTGGAATGGGCCAAAGAACGTTTTTCATTTGCCCTGGAGTAAAATTTTTGGTGATAACAGACTGGGCATTAGTGAGTGTTCTGTGATAAGGCTGATTTTGTATTAATAATAAATTACTGTACGAATTGTCTCCTGAGTCGTCCAGCGGTATTTTATGATGCACACTCCAGCCCATTGGCGGTCTTCCTGACGCCAGCAGGGCAAGCGATGCGTCTGGGAAGCTACTAATAACTTCAGGCTGTGATGCAATTTCTTTCAAAAAGTTGGATCTTACTTTGCCGTCAAACTCCTTTCTGAGTAGGTCCAGTTGAGTTCTGTCCCGTTTAACATATTTAAGCCTGATAACTTTTATATTATTCAAAAGGCTCGGCTGCTGTTTATATTTACCTAAATAGTCTCTCAGTTCTGCAAGATCACTCATTGAGGCCATGCGCTTCATTCCAACCAGTGATATTGCAGAAAGCCATAAGCCGGCTGTCGTCTCGTTATAAACCTGCTTATAACCTGTGAGGACATCGCCGCCAAGCTTTTCTGCTGTGTCTCGGAATCCGGCAATATTATCGTTGTAGACGCCACCGGCAGCCAGAAGCCTGCCGACATCTTTAGTATTAAGCGGCTTTCCCTCAGGCAGATCGCTGAAGCTATCAGATATAGTTGTGCGGCGAGCGTTTCCAAAACTGTTGTAGCGCTTTGTGGGGTTGGGTTTAATTCCGTGGTTGCGCTTAAGCGCCTGGTGATAGGCGCGACTAATATCGTCAACATATCTGTGGCTAAAACGGGCCGGGTTAATGCATTGCAGATCGCCCTCATCATCGATAAAAAAAGGATGAACGTTGCCTGACCAATCTGACATGCTATCTATGCCTATGAAACGTCCAGCTTCAATATGGTTTTTTAATAGATGATACTGCACATCGTTATAGTTTTTTGTATAAGGATACAACGGCTGTGAAACTAATCGTTCTGGTGGGGCAACAGGATCCCTGTAACCGTGTCGTGGATCCCAGGACAGATCGTAATTTTTGATGGCTTCAGAAAGTCCACGTTCAGGAGATAATATAAACTGGAAATCATAAGGATTCAGAAGGTATTCGAAATCGCTACACTTATATAAAAAGAACATATATACCTGCTTATCCATGCGGTTTTTGGCTCGTGTACATATTTTATCTGGAAGTCACTCTTATTAAATAAGGAGTGTCTTATGAGCTTCGGGATAAGTGTAATTAAATATTTTACCGAAACGACGCTTCAAAAAATAATGTGGCTCTGTAAGAGAACAAAACCACTTCGGATCAGCGTTTTTAACCTTGAAGCTACAAAATGCGAATGAAATAGATTATTACAGCTGATGAATGCGAGCTATAAAAATAACGGCGTGTTCTCCACGCCGTTACGCTAATTATTAATGCAGGCAGCAGTTCTTATATTTCTTCCCGCTGCCGCACGGGCAGGGGTCGTTGCGGCCTGCTTTCGCTTCTACGGTGACGGGTTTCTGGCGCAGCGCGTCGGGTTCGTTTTCCAGCAGTTCCTGCCAGTAACGCCAGAGCTGCAGCGCGGCCGGGCCGATGGCGGCCTGGCTCTCGGCGTACGCTTCCGGCGTCATCTGCTCCAGTTGCGCCACGTTGTCTTCGCGGCCGTGCAGAGCGATGGCGTCCAGCGCCGGCTTCAGGCTTTCCGGCAGAGATGACCAGTCATCCAGCGCCACGCCGCGCATATAGCCATAGCACCAGTCCTCGACCACCATGTACTCTTCGCCCTCTTCCTCGCGATAGCCGAACAGCGGCTCGAACTGCTCCGGCGCATCGTTCAGGCGGTCGGCGATGTCGTTCATGTGCTGGAAGGTGAGGTTCATGAAGCGCGTCATCTCGCGCTCGTTGGTCCAGCGCGGAATGTGCTTCTCGCCGCCCCACAGCGCCATCAGCCACACGGCCGGTTCAATCTCGCGCGGGCCGGAGAGGATCGCCGTCAGCATGCCGTCCAGCTCAGAGACATCCAGCACGGATGCATCGTGGCCGTATTTCGCGAGCAGCTCATCGAGCCATTCGAGTTCTTTTTCGTTCAGGGGTCCCTGGTTCATACGATGGCCTCCTCAGGCATAGTGACCCTTATCCGGCATTCAGCCCGGTAAGCGGTATCGTAAGGTGGAGATGTGTTTGTCGGCAGCGTGGAAAGCGGCACGCAGGTTCTGGCGCAATCCGGTGCCGGGTGGATGCGCCAAGTTTATCATAGCGGGATGCAGGATGATTCCCTTTATCGGCACAGCGGCGCGATTAACGTAGCAGCGGAAATTTACATTATTACGCGGCACTATAATCTGTCGTAGATTTATATTATCCGCCTCAGGCTTTTAATATTAGTCGTGCCGTTCTGTCTGATTAATTTGCGCGACGGTAACCGCAAGGCGTTAATTAATACTTTTATGCTAATTCGTAACGCCATAATCTGATTGTAATTCAGTGATATTGCAGCGGTGAAATACGCCGCCCTATGATGACGCTCTCCACTCTGACAGGCGCAACGCGGGATATTATTTCCCGTGAATGATGACGCCTGCGTAAAACCGGGGCGTTATCATGAGGCTATTGCGCGGCGACTATGCTTTGCGGCATATCGACGATATTTATCTGGACGATCTGGCTTATATTCTGGACCCGAATGTCGCGGCCCGGGAGTTCTCCCGCTATATCAAGGATCAGCGCCAGCGGGAAGCCTGGCCCCATGCCTCCTTTAATATGCCGACGCTGCGCTGGCCCGGTATCAACGGTGGCTCATCCTGGGAATTTCTTAATTCCATCAGAAATGGCCGACAGGTGCTGGTCAGAAACGCGTTCTCAGGGCAGGAGTTGCAGGGCGTGTTTGCGGGTAAGGATAAGCTCAAAGCGGATTTGCCGCTGGCGCTGCGCCATCGTCTCGGCACCGTCATTGCCAGCCAGCTTAAACGACCGCTGATGTCGGTTCGTCCCGTCGCGGATGCGCCCGTGGCTACTTATAACGATAACCTGTGCCGCCCGGCGGATAACCCGCTCGCTAACGGCGTATTCGTCTGGACGGAAGTGATGGGGGCAGGGCATGTCTTTGTCTCGGTTCATCAGGATAACGTGGTGCACGTATATACCTATGGGCGCTACGGGCATACTGCCTGCATGGGCTTAACCGGAGACGGAGTGTTGAATTATCTGGTGGGGGAGAGCGCGCGCGATAATTACCGGGATGAGCTTTATCGTAAGCAGGCCAGAGTATTTTTAATCGCCGATGCGGATATCGTAAAAACCCGGATTTTTTTCGAGACGGCATGGGCGGCAGGTAAAAAGGTAGGGCAGCTTCCCGAGGATAAAAAAGTTACCCAGGAAAGGGGGCGTATTATTGATGGGTATGACGTTACCGGCAGCAACTGCGCAACTCATTCCCAGCAGGGTATAAGCGCGGCGGGCTCAATGGTATTTACTACCGAGGTTATGCTGCGCGAGATTGATCCTGCTGGCCTGGCCGAACAGGATTTTACTATTCCCACCTCTGTTCAGCGCTGGCTGCTGCGTAAAGCCCGGAGCGTTAAGTTTATGAACGTGGTTGACGTAACGGATGACTTTAAAAGGGTATATCCGAACAGTGAAAGCCTGACGGTGAATAAATATAAACCCCGCGCTATCGTCGAAAAAGCAATGTCGGAAAGCCTCTCTGCCATCGGTGCGCCGGTGGGGTATTCAGGTAAAACCGTAGATGGCGTGCTCGGGGGCATCTGTGACGCTGAATAGCTCATACCGCCGCTGGGGATGCGCTATAGGTATCAGTACCCTCTATTATGCTGCGCTGATCATTGCGTGGCAGGAATACAGCGCAGCCGAAAACGAAATACGACGTTCGCTCCACGCAGGCCTGGTGAATATTGAAGCGGGAACGGGAGCGCTTGATACGCTTTTTTATGTTCACGACAACGTATTTATGGTGAGTTTCTTTGGCTACATCACTGCGTTTTCACTGATTGCCGTTATCTATAAGCTGTTCCCGACGTCAAAACAAAAACGAGAATGCCCGGAAAGCCAGTGCGTTATTTTTGCGCGGCGTTTTCTTATCGTGCTCATTGCCACGGCATATTTTCTCTGTGTTCTGTTTTTAGAGATGGGGTTCGCTCTGACTGCTGATGTGGATAAAAGTGTGGCTTTTACGAGTGAGATCGATCGTGAGGTTATTATGAGAGCCTTCAATGGTATGACAGAAATAATGGCTAAGATGGTTCAGGTCGCCGCATATGGGTATTTTGTTTCCTTTCTCTTATTTGTGCTGCTGATAAAAAAGCTGCGGCCGCGGATAGATAATCTGGAGGTCCGTGTTGCAAAATAAATCCCCTCTGCGCTGGCGCTACGCGTTTGGCATCTCAGCAGTATATTACGCAGCACTCGCCGTTGCCTGGGCAGGATATACCCGTGCTTACCAGCATTACCTGGAGCATATCTCCACGCCACAAGGTGGTATCGAAAGCTGTGCCAGTGCCATTGACGAACTGGGCACCTGGTATACGTACTTCCTGATGCTGGGGATATTCGGCTACCCGCTGGCTTTAATACTGACTGGCATCGTATATAAAGTGATTCACTAGCCCTGCTGGTTTAAAAATATGGAAGCGATATACCCGTGCGCATATTATTAAGTGGCATCATTATCCTGCTCTATTATCTCAGCATTGGTATTGCTGTGCTTTCTTCTGGCACTACGGATAAATACCTGGACTGGTGGTATGGCATCGACGGCGCTATTACACCGTCCTGCCTGCATGCAATCGAAGAGATCGCGTATGTAGACGGTACGACTTTTCTCTTTATCAGTATCGGTTATCTGCTTTCTTTTTTGCTTTTCGTACTGGTGTTTAAATTTACAGCTTAGTGTATTGATGAAAGTGTTCGTTTGTATTCATTAAATCAATAATAATAAGCGGTTGCGATAAATAAAAAGCGGCGTAGTATTTTTGGCTCCAGTTCTCATTTCACAAGGTCGTGAGCGATGGCAGAAATAACACTCCCCTGTACGTTATTTGAAACGCAGAGATGAATGGTAATGAGGTTACGTCGTTGAAGCATAAACTTAAGGTCGCAGTAGTGTTTATGATTATTACGTTATTAACACTACTCGTATATCGGCTTGTTCTGCTAATGAAACCTGTGAATGTTGCTTACGTCAGGAGTCAGCATAATACAAGCGATATCGTAGTTGATAATTTCCCGTTTACTGAATCAGGACGCCTGGCCTGGTGGAAGCAAAATAAAAAGATGTTAGAAGAGAAATGCGACATTCCTGCCATAGAAAAAACGGACGAAGCATGGTCAATCACATTCTGGAATTATGGTGAAGGTTTCAAAAAATATACGGATGATGATGGTTATTTTCTGAATCCTTTTTACAAAGAGCTTTACTGCTTTGATGACATAGCAGATGCCAAAAAATGTATTGATAAAGATGTTGCTATGATAGTTTCACGGTCGTCAACGGGAAAAATATTTTTTACCTTTGAAGCGGGATATTACTGCCTCGATAGTAAAGGCGAAATTATTAAGGCTCAAGGATATTCATGTCCCGCAGGTGAAAATCATCGATAGTGTATAACGGCCTGGCAACTTTACTAATCGCTGCACATCCGTTAAGTATATGATTAATAAGTGACTGGCATCCGTGCTGCGTTAACATAGAAGGAGTGATTATGCGTGGTTCATTTAAATTTGCCGTTTTTTTGTGTCATTATTGGTTGTGATTGTAGCGCTCTGTGTTTATTTCCGAAAAACAACCATCATAGACATATTCACTCATCAGGATGTCAGCGATATTGTCGTGTCCGGTTTTCCGCTAACATCGCAAGGTAAAATAAACTGGTGGTCCGGGCATCAACAAGAATTAAAAGCACGCTATAAAGCCCCTCATGCGGATCGAACTTATGGAACATGGACGATACGTTTTTGGGATATCGGAAGTGGCTATCAGGCTATACAAGCGCGTGACGATAATTTGTTCATTTTTTCTGAGAAAGAGCAATACTGCTTTTCAAAAATTAAATACGAAAATCGCTGCGTGAATAAACCTGTCTTATTCGAAGTAAGTCGTTCAATGGACGGTATCGTCACGCTCACGGCTGGGGATAATTATTACCGCCAGCAGACTAATGGTGAAATTATCGTATCCAGCGCTCCGTAGTTCCTGAAGACTCAGGTATGGCTTGCAGGTCGTCAGCATAATTTCTCCAGGGATGGTGTCATGCATGCCCGCCGCCACCCCGTGAAAAACACGGCGCGACGGCGGGTCTGACCCATCACATACCTGCTCCCAGCCACCCCGGCAGCTGCGACAGCAGATAGAGCACCAGTCCGATGGTACCGCCGACCAGCGTACCGTTGATGCGGATAAACTGCAGATCTTTGCCGATATTAAGCTCGATCTGCTGCGACATCTCTTTAGCATCCCAGCTTTTAACCGTATCGCTGATGTGGCGCGTCAGGAACGCCGCGAATTCCGGCGCGACGTTGCGTGCAGCCTGCTCCAGATGTTCATTAAACGACGCACGCAGCGCGGCGTCGGCCACCAGGGTTTCGCCAAACCACTGGCCGGCTTCGGCGATGCGCAGCCGGATGCGGGAGTCCTCCGACTGCATGTCGGCCTTCAGCCAGCGACGCAGGTCGCCCCACAGCTCGCTGAGATAGCGGTTAAACGCCTCGTCCTCTTTCAGGTACGACTTAATATCATCGGCTTTCTGCGCCATCTCCGGGTCGGTTTTCAGGCGCTCGATAAACGTCAGCGTGGCGCTGTCAAACGCCTGACGCAGCTGGTGGCGCTGGTCGTGAGTAATATCTTCCAGCAGGGAATTCACCGCGTTCGACACCATCTCCGCGCTGTGTTCGCCCAGCCATTCGGTTGGCAGCACCATCGACTTGCGCGGATGTTCGGTATGCAGCCAGTGAACAATCTGACGGGCGATGAAATCCCGGGTGCTTTCGCGTTGCAGCAGGCCGGTCAGCTTCGCGATTAGCGCGTCCAGTAACGCCTGATGGCGGTTGTTTTTGGTCATACTTTCCAGCATCAGCGCGCTGGTGCCGGTAAGGTCCACCTTGTCGATCGCCTTATGGACGGCGCGTTTGAGCAGCAGCTGAATACGGCTGTCGTCGGTGAGGTCGAGAAAGCCGCCGATGACCTGCAGCAGGTGCTGCCCCACGCGCTGAGCGTTCTCCGGTTTACTGAACCAGACGCCGATCATCTGCGCCGGCTCGTGGCGACGAATAAGCGCAATCAGCGACGGGGTATCGAGAAACTTCTCCTGCACGAAGCGCCCGAGGTTATCGCCGATGCGATCTTTGTTGCGCGGAATAATCGCGGTATGACGGGCAATAAGCGGGATCGGCACCCGGCGAAACAGCGCCACCACCGCAAACCAGTCGGCCAGCGCCCCGACCATCGCCGCTTCGGCAATCGCCTTCACGCCGCCCACCCAGACGTTCGGCGGCAGAAACAGGGTGGTGACAAAGGTCGCCGCGGCCAACAGCAGGAGCGACAGCGCAATACGCTTCGCGCGTTTGAGTTCGTTTATTTTTTCCATGAGGTAAGGATATAACCCATACCGGGAAGGCGGTAGGGTAAAAGTCCTGCTGTGAAAAATACGCAGGCGAAAAGCCCCTGACAGCCAGGCTTTTCGCCGCGTGAGACGTTAATCAATTTTTATAAAGGGGCAAGCGGTCTGTACCAGCTGGATCTGTTCATTTGAGATGTCGAAGCGTCGGAGCCCGGAGAACTGCGTCTGGGAAATGGGGCTACCGGTGTCGATTTCATAGCCGAATTTAACGCCCTGCTTATACAGCGTTTTCTTGTCGGGGTTAATGATATAGACACAAAACCAGGTGTGCAGGATCCCTCTGTTCGCATGACTGAGTTCTGTCGGAATATCATTGATCGTGCCGTGCTCTGAACCCGGAAAATAAAGCGATGAGAGCGATCCTGGTGCGGCGTGATTATCGATATTCCATCTGCCGGGATAATTAGTACCCACCTGCGTGGCGGGGTAGATTAACTGGCACATCGGCAAGCCTAAATCATTGCTCAGACGATAAGTCATCCCAAACTGAATATCGTGCGACTCGTTATCGTGACGGGTACGTAGCGAATAATCGATGGTGAAACGGTCAACGGTTACGGTTGGCATAAGCGATCCTCTTGTTAAATAACCTCAGCATTAATGACGAAGCCCGAATACGGCCGGGCTGCGTCAGTCAATGAAGAATAAGGTTCAGGTGCCCGTTAACCAGGGGGATCGCTTCCCCTGAATGAACGCAGGGTGATGCTTCACCCTGCGCAAAAGCGCATTACCTTAGCCCAGGTCTTTTCACCTGAAGGTGCCGCCTTTTCGCATTCCTTGCGCTTTATGCCCCTCGTTTCTTGATACTTACCCTGATAAGTATTAGTTTAGCCGCCCTGATCAAGGGGGACGTATGACCGAAGACGAATTGTTTGCCCGCCGCCCGCTGGGGATGCGCATGGCGATGGTAGTGCGGCAGTGGCGCGCGGTGATTGACCACGCCATTACCGATACCGGCCTGACGCAGTCGAGCTGGACGGTGCTGATGCAGCTTCATCAGCTGGGAAACAACGTGTCGGTCAGCGAGCTGGCGGAGGTGCAGGGAATTGAGCTGCCGCCGCTGATGCGCACCCTGAACTGCCTTGAAGCGCGCGGCTACCTGGTGCGCAGCGTGTCGCCCTATGACAAGCGCATTCGCCTGCTGGCGCTCACGCCGGACGGACAAGCCGTGCTTGAGACGCTGAATCAGGTGATCCAGACCTGGCAGCAGCGCCTGACAGAAAACATTCCTGCCGAACAACTGGACGTGTTCAGCGCCACCCTGAACCAACTCGCCTGCAATTTGCGGAGCTTCCGCGCAGAAGATAATAAGACTGAATAAAAAAATGATGACCCCTGAACAAAAGTTTGCCCGCTGGGTAAGGGTGAGCATTGGCAGCTTTCTGCTGATGTTCGTCTACTTTATCGTTGCGGATATCTGGATCCCGCTGACCCCGGACGCCACGGTGCTTCGTGTGGTAACGCCGGTGTCCGCCCGCGTCTCCGGCTATGTAGCGCGGGTGCACGTGCACAACAACAGCCAGGTGAAGCAGGGCGATCTGCTGTTTGAGCTGGACGACACGCCGTTCGTCAATAAAGTCGAGGCGGCGCGCATTGCGCTGCATCAGGCACAGCTTTCCAACGACCAGCTGGATGCTCAGCTCGCCGCCGCGCGCGCTAACCTGAAAACGGCGCAGCTTACTGCCCGTAACGATAAGGTGACCTTCGATCGCTATCAGCGCCTGAGCGCCATGCAGAACGTGTCGCAGCAGGATCTGGACAAGGTACGCACCACCTGGCAGACCAGCGAGCAGGCCGTGCACAACATTGAGGCCAGCATCAGCGAACTGACGATTGCCCGCGGTGAGCGCGACGACAGCCGCAACGTGACGCTGCAAAAGTACCGTAACGCGCTGGAAGAGGCGCAGCTCAATCTCGGCTGGACCAAAATCCGCGCCGAAGCCGATGGCACGGTGAGTAATGTCCAGCTCAGTCCCGGCTGGTATGCGTCGGCAGGCTCCGCCGCGCTGGCGCTGGTGAATGACAAAACCGATATCGTGGCCGATTTTCGTGAGAAAAGCCTGCGCCATACCGTAGCCGGAACCGACGCCGCGGTGGTGTTCGATGCCCTGCCGGGTCAGGTGTTTCACGCTCACGTAACCAGCAGCGATGCCGGTATCCTCGCCGGGCAGGAAGCGGTGGATGGTCAGCTCTCCCAGCCGGAAGAGTCCAACCGCTGGGTGCGCGACGCTCAGCGGATGCGCATTCACGTGGCGCTCGACCAGCCGCTGCCGAAAACTTTGCCGACCGGGGCGCGGGCCACGGTGCAGCTCTATAACAGCGAAGGGCCGTTCGCGAGCTTCTTCTCCGGGCTGCAAATTCACCTGGTCAGCTTGCTGCACTATGTTTATTAAGCGCGCCTCAGACCGCACCATTACCACGCTGGCGCAGGTGTTTACGCCGCACGACAACGTGGTGTTCACCGCCAACGACTTCCGCCAGACGTTGCGCATCGTGTTTGGCGGCATGATTGCGCTCAGCATCTCCAGTTTCTACAACACCCAGTACGGGGTGTTTTACGTGGTCTATCCGCTGATGCTGCTGTCGCTGGTGCCGGTGTTTAACCGCCACGTGGCGAAGCAGTTCATCTTCAGCGCGGCGATCAACTGCGTGGAGATGGTGTTTATCATCGGCTTTCTTTCGCAGTGGCCGGTGATCATGACGCTGGTGGTGTTCGCCCTTTACGTAATGCGCTTTCGCTTTATGAGCCAGGGGCCGCTGTTCCTGTTCGGATCGATGGGCGTGGTGTGCCAGACCACCATGCTCAACTTTATGAGCTATCCGACCAACGACTGGCACGTGCTGCTGTTTTCCAATATCGAAGGCAGCATCATGGCGGTTTGCCTCAGCGCGCTGATGAACTACCTGCTGCCCGACGTTGAGCCGCGGGTGCGCCCGCCGGTGATTGAGAAAGACGCCGCCCGGGTGCGTCACGAGTCGCTGCTCTCCGGTAGCGTGGCGACGATGGTGTTTGTGGTGTTCCAGGTGTGCAACCTCAGCGATTCGCTGTCGGCGCTGATGGCCGCGGTGCTGACGCTGTTCCCGATGCACTACCGCGGCGCAGTGCTCAGTTCGCTGTGGCGCGTGGTGGGGGTGACGCTCGGCTGCCTGTACATTCTGGTGGTGCAGCTGCTGCTCTATAACCACAGCAGCCATATGCTGCTGATGATGCCGCTGATTGGTCTGGGGCTGGGGTTTGGCGCGCGTCTGCACGTGATGGAGAAGGTCGGGGCGGGAGTCGGGTTTGCCAGCGTGACCACCATCGGCATTATGTTCGGCCAGAACCTGCACCCGGAGCAGGACCTGGTGTTCAGCGATCTCTACCGTATTGTCTCGGTCTCCACCTCGCTGCTGCTGACGTTGACCATGGTGTTTCTGGTGCATCTGATCCTGAATCGCTTTGCGGCGACGCGCTATATCGTCAACGGGTAATCCTCTCCGCCGGTTCGCCGACCGGCGGAGAATATATTCTTCCTGTACTACGCATTAATGATTAATTTCCCTGCGCGATAACTCACGGTGGTAATTATCAAGCGAGAAGCATTACTGTTCTGTTATTTAATTAATTCAAACTTGTATATAAATAATAACGCTAAGGTTATGGCTAAAAGTTTAGCGCAGCGTAATAACTGGCTTTTTATTCAGCAATTTTCCCCGGCGTATTGCGCCCGGAGAGAGCCCTCAGGCCGCGCCAGCACTGGCGTGGCAGCAATAACCCCGCGATAGCGCGAACACTTTTTCAGCGCTCACTTTCCCCGCAGAAAATAACCCTTCCCATATAAAGTTTTCTTATGGCAGGCCGACAACCTTGGTATCTGTCGTATAGAGAATGAGAAACCATGTTAAATCGTATAAAAATTGTCACCAGCTTACTTATTGTGCTGGCCGTATTTGGCATTTTACAAATGGCGTCCGGAGGCTTGTTCTTCAATGCTATTAAGAATGACAAAGAAAACTTCACCGTTTTACAAACCATCCGTGAGCAGCAGTCCACGCTCAACGGCAGCTGGGTTGGCCTGTTGCAAACCCGTAACACCCTGAACCGCGCCGGGATCCGCTACATGATGGATCAGACCGGTATCGGCAGCGGGGCCACCGTTCAGGATCTGATGCAGACCGCCAGCGGCATGCTGAAACAGGCTGAAACCCAGTGGGCTGCCTATGAAGCCCTGCCACGCGACCCGCGTCAGAGTGAAGAAGCGGCGCGCGAAATCAAGCGCAACTACGACATCTACCACGGCGCGCTGGCCGAGCTGATCCAGCTGCTGGGCGCGGGTAAAATCAACGAGTTCTTCGACCAGCCGACCCAGAGCTATCAGGATGGTTTTGAGAAAGCCTACACCAGCTACCTCTCCCAGAACGACAGCCTGTATCAGGTGGCGGTAGACGGCAGCAACAGCTCCTACAACCTCGCCATCTGGATCCTGATCGGCGTGCTGGCGGTGGTGCTGGCGGTGATCGTGGCGGTGTGGTTCGGTATTCAGAGCGCGCTGATCTCCCCGCTTAACCGTCTGCTCGACAGCATTCGCCACATCGCCAGCGGCGACCTGGTGCGTGGTATCGACGTGCACGGCACCAACGAGATGGGCAAACTGGCCGACGGCCTGCGCCACATGCAGGGCGAGCTGGTCAGCACCGTCAGCGACGTGCGCAGCGGTGCCGATGCTATCTACAGCGGCGCGAGCGAAATCTCTGCCGGTAACAACGATCTCTCCTCCCGCACCGAGCAGCAGGCGGCCTCGCTGGAAGAGACCGCAGCCAGCATGGAAGAGCTGACCGCGACCGTGAAGCAGAACGCCGAAAACGCCCGTCAGGCGAGCCAGCTGGCGCTGAGCGCCTCTGAGACCGCGCAGAAGGGCGGTAAAGTGGTGGATAACGTGGTGCAGACCATGCGCGACATCGCCGGCAGTTCGCAGAAAATCGCTGACATCACCAGCGTAATCGACGGCATTGCCTTCCAGACCAACATCCTGGCGCTGAACGCCGCGGTAGAAGCCGCTCGTGCTGGTGAACAGGGCCGTGGTTTTGCGGTGGTGGCAGGTGAAGTACGTAACCTGGCCCAGCGCAGCGCCCAGGCAGCCAAAGAGATCAAAGGCCTGATCGACGACTCCGTCAGCAAGGTGGACGTAGGGTCGACCCTGGTAGAAAGCGCCGGTGAAACCATGGGCGAAATCGTTAATGCGGTCACCCGCGTGACCGACATCATGGGCGAGATCGCCTCGGCGTCCGATGAGCAGAGCCGCGGTATCGACCAGGTGGGTCTGGCAGTATCCGAAATGGACCGCGTCACCCAGCAGAACGCCTCGCTGGTGGAAGAGTCCGCAGCAGCGGCAGCAGCGCTGGAAGAGCAGGCGAGCCGCCTGACCCAGTCCGTGGCGGTATTCCGCATTAAGCAGGATGCTCGTCAGGACGTGCGCACCTTCAGCGCACCGAAAGCTCCGTCGGCACCGGCCACCCATAAACCGGTGATTGCCGACAGCGGTGAGAACTGGGAAACCTTCTGAGGTTTATCACGATAACCAGAGGGTGGCGCAAGCCGCCCTTTTTTTATGCGCGGGTTTTTTGCAGGTGGGTGCTGAGAAGGCAGGTATCGTAGGGCGGGCCCGCCGCTGCGGCTTTCCGAAGGTGGGTGCGCTACGCTTACCCACCCTACGTGCTGACCGACGTTCGTTTAGTATCGTAGGGCGGGTAAGCCTGCGCACCCGCCATCACGGCTGCTGTGCAGGTGGGTGCTGACCGGCGTTCGTTTAGCTTTTTTTGAGCCGATGGCGTGTAGCATGGTGGGTTCACTCCTTCTCAAAACCTGGTAACACCGATGCCGTTTTTCAAGCCCCGTTTTGTTGTTCCTCTGGTCGTCTGCGTCGCGCTGCTGACGTGGTGGCTGATGCCCCATCACTCCGCAGAAGATGAAGCGTACTACGTCAGCATATTCTGTCACGTCGATCAGCAGGACAGCGATCGGCTGTTGCCCGCGATGCAGGCGCTGGTTGAGGGCGGAAATACCGATTACGCCCTGAAAAAAACATGCTTTGATACGGCGCTCGGAGAGAAGGTCATTGCCGCCTGGGATCGGCTCTCTCCGTCAGAGAAGGCGCCAGCGCTCACCGATGAAGTGCAGTGCCGACGCCTGGTTGGCGAGCAATTGAGGCGCTAAGCGGTACGCGCAATGCTACCGGCAGATCACGTAGGGCGGGTAAGCGCAGCGCACCCGCCATAATGACTACCCCTGCGCCCAGACGCGCGGGCCATTGATCTCCTGGTTGCCGGTCTTCGCCGTCAGGGCGGCGCTGACGGCCTGGCCTGCGCCTTCCTGAACTCCCTCCTTCACGCCCTGTTTCAGCCCCTCGCGCACGCCAGCGGTGATCGCCGCACGTCCTGCCGTAGCAGCCACGCCGGCTGCGCCAACGCCGGGGATAAGGATGCTGAGGCCGGTTGCCACATAGCTGAGAATATCCAGCAGCTTAAAGATGCCGCCGCCTTTCTCTTTTTTCTGGTCCGGCTGGGTTTCCTGCCCTGCTGCCATATCCTCCTGAGCGCTCATCTCAAGCGGCGTGGTCGGGGCATTCGCCAGCTGCGGTGGCGGGGCGACCTGGCCTGAGCCTTTGCGGATAAAGGCATCGAGATCGCCCTTACCGATATTGCGATCGTTGGCCTTGTTAAAGAAGTTGCCGCCCGCGCCGTGCTTGCCGTTGTCCAGCATCGAGAACAGCATTGAGTTCGGCTGGCTGAGCAGGTTGGCGGCATCGCGCACCTCCTGGCTGTTCTTCGGATCGTTGGCGATGTCTGCGAGCTTGCCGGGCTTGATGCCGCCGCCCTTGAAGAAAATGTCCTTGTTGTTCTGAATGGTTTCCAGCGCCTTATTCTCCTGCGGCGACAGCTGCACGTTCTGTGCCGCCAGGTCACACAGGCGGTCGCGGGACACGGAGGCATTGGGATCGTTTTTCCCGGTAAATTTTTGCCATTCACCGGGGTTATTCGTGAAGTACTTTGCCGCGGCGGCGACCTGCGGCGGGCACTTGCCCATATCCTGGGAGCCGTCGGCGATCTTCTGCAGGGTTTCCAGATTGACCTTTTTCGGCAGGCTTTCCGAGTAGAGATAGAGCTCGCGCATGGCGTCATTGCCCGACATCTCGCGGGCCGGAGAGCCGGGTCTGGCATCCGACGGCATGTAGTCATGAGTATAGGTTTCGGCTTTCGCATCGGCGTACTGCCGCATCGCCGGGAGTTCCTGCCAGGCGCGAATGTCTTTGGCACTGATCTTGCCGTCGGTTTTGCCGTTTTTCGCCGGGTCGATGGCAGCGAACATCTCCGGATTTTTTACCAGCGCATCCAGGGCTTTTCGGGCGTCGCTGGGCGTGGCAGGGTCATCGCGCAGCTTCTCAATGCCTTCGCGGTCCAGCGGCTTCTTCAGCAGGTTTTCGTTGCGGCCGAGCGTAGAGACCACCTCTTCAAACGGCATCTCGCCTGGCGCGGCCTGCGGCGTAGTGGCCTGGGGCTGCGGCTGGGCTGATTCAGACGGGCCGTTCAGGCCACTCAGCAGGCTGGTTATCAGGCCGGCAAACAGCTGATCGAGCGGCGGCGTGTTGTTGCCCGGCATGGTCGGGGTCTGCATCTGCCCCGGTGCCAGCGGCATCATGGCTGACAGCGGATTGCTCCCCGTGCTTTTGGCATCGGGCAGGCGCGCCGCCGGGTCCCCTTTGCCGGGCAGACCGGCATCGCGGGGGGCGGTAAAGGTGGATGGTGAAAAACCAGAAAGGCGCATCGGTGACCCTCCTCGTGGATGAAGATCCTTGTGTGGACGAGGAGGGGAAAAAGTTCCATCGTCCCTCTCCCGCTAAGAGAGGGGGAAGACGTTATCCGTTGCGGGCCACTACTTTGATATCTACCATGCCGATACCCAGCTGGCGCGGGGAGTGCCCGAGAATGTTGCCCTCGTTGGTCACCTGCGGGTCCGGCGGCGTGATGGTAAGGGTATTGCTGCGCGTCGGATTATCGAAGTGCAGGGTGGTGGTCGTGACTTCATCCGAGAGCGTCATCGTCTGCTCGCTTTTACCGACCCGCACCGGGACAGGTTTACCGCCATTCGGGCCATAGGCTTTGGCGGTGATCACCAGATCGAACTTCTCCGGCAGCGGCGTGCGGTATTCAATTTTCACCTCGTCACCAAGCTGTGCATTGGACCAGCGGCCCCAGGATTCCGGACGCGAAATACCGCTGAACTGCTTCACCTCTTCCGGCGCGCCGGCCACGTTGAACACGAAGCTGTCGGCTTTATAGCGGATGTCGTTATCCACGATTTTCAGGGCATCAACGTTGTGCTGATACCGGGCGGTATCGATAACGCTCTGGGTAAACGCGGCGTTGCCACGCCAGCGGGGGCTATCCACGCGCTGCACCTGCTGTTTACCGCCAAGCTGACCCTGGGCGACGCACCAGTCGGTCGAGAGCGACAGCTCGGGCTGCCACAGGCGCGCCATTTTGTAGCAGGCGTCGATCCAGATAAAGCGGTCGCGCGGGGCGAAATCCGCCAGCTGGAAACGCAGCGGTGCGGAGTATTCGCTCTCCGGCAGCGGCTCGACGCGGGTTTCAGATACCCGCAGCAGCAGCGGCAGGCGGAAACGGGTGTCGGAGAAGGCGATCATTTTCTTGTCGGTATCAACGGTGAACGCGTCGATATGGGTCGGGAATTTCCACAGGCGGATAATGTCCGGTTTCCAGGCCAGCACCTTCTCTTTCATGTTGAGAAACACTTCAGAGAGCGACTGCCCGGAGAGGCTGCTGCGCCCGAGGCCAATGAAGTTATCGCCGCCAAGCATATCCAGCACCGTCGCGCCGTTGTCCATGGTGTTGCGCTTCACCGCCACCAGATCCTGCTGCGGCTGGTCACCGCGCAGCACGAAGAACAGGTTGTTGCGATCCTGCTTCGTCAGGTATTTCCACGCGGTGTTGTTCATCGCCAGATGATCCGAAGAGACCACGATCACCGTATCTTTAAACCACGGCGAGGCTTTGATCTTCTCGATCAGCGCCGCGATGTGCTCCTGGCTACAGGTCACCGCGCTGAATGACTGGTTCGGCTTATCGTCGATGCTGTAGCTTTTGCGTTTACAGGTGCGGGAGATAAACCCGTCCGGGTGGTGGGTGTCTACCGTCAGGGTAAACAGCGAGAAGCGTTTACCTTCTGAAGAGAGCTTCTGGTAGGTCTTCCACACTTCGTCCAGCACCGTGTCATCGTAGAAACCCCAGTCGTTGCGGTAAGCCGGGTCGGCGACCACGCTTTTCAGCTCCTCGGCCCCGTACAGATGGTCGAAGCCGTGAGATTTCAGGAACACGTCTTTCCCGGCGAAGCGCAGATTCGCTCCCTGCATAAAGTAGTTTTCGTAGCCGGAGTTCTTGAGGATATCGCCCAGGCAGACGTTCTGCGGGAAGAAGCTGGAGACCGAGGCCGAGGCGTTGCCTTCGAACGGGGCGAACAGCGGAATGCCGCACTGGGAGGCCACCATGCCGGCGATGGTGTAATCGGTGCCGGGCAACTGGGCGGTATGGCTGAAATCGATGCCGCTGTTTTTCAGCGCTCCCAGTTCCGGGGTCAGCTGCGGGAAGGCGGCATCGTCAAAATACGTACGCTCCAGGCTTTCGGCGTAGATGTAGACGAGGTTGAGCTTCGGGTTCTCAATGGTTGCGCGCGGCTCTTTATACCAGGCGCTGAAATCGGGATCGCCGTCCCGGGTCTGGGATTTCACCAGGTCGGTAATCTGCTGAAACGCCGGGCTGGCATCCACAGAGGCCAGCGCCAGTACCAGCGCCAGCACGCTGTAGCCATAGTGGCCGGGGTGGTGCCGACGGCGGCGCAGTATCCACGCCAGAGCGCCAAATACGGCGACCAGCGCCACGGCAATGCCGGCACCGGGAAGCAGGTATTTACTGATGCCAGCGCCGGTCAGGCTACTGGTCAGGGTATAGAGCACGGCATCGGTGATGCCTTCACCGGTGAAATAGTTACTGGCATAGAGGGTGATATTTAAAATGACGCACAGGCCCAGCACCAGCAGCGTGGCGATGAACCAGAAAGTATTACGGCCTGCTTTAAAGGCATATATCGCCACTGAGGCGATAAACAGCGTAAACGAAAGCAACTCTGACAACGCCTGATCCTCTCAGTAAACAGGCTGCGCCTGCCGGGATGCGTTTTGTGTGCGCGTACTGTAATGGCACTGCCACAACCCTGCAATTCTAGTGTCATCAAAGTGTGTTTTCGTTCAGAATTAGTTTATTAATGTGATTATTTGACCCTGGTCGCATCATCTCTGCCTCAATTCCGCGCCATAAACCTTAGAAAAACGCTTACTTCAACCTGCTGATGGTGGTTAATGCTGCTTTTTTACAGCGCGCAATGTAAAGATTGCTGAATTTAAACAAAAATATTTTTACCTTTCATGATTTAACTTATGTGCCTGAACGCGATAATATATTCTGGTAACTCGCTTACACAGCGCGGGATTACCGAACTATCGATGCGTTAACCCCCCACCATCCATCAAAAGAAAAGATCATGATCGTATATGTATTTGGTTTTATCGTGCTCTTTGCGTTCGCTATTTTTTGTTTCTTTATGCACAGAAAAGAGAGCAATAAGCGACGTCTGCACAGTAATCGCCAGCGTTATCGTCTGGGAAAAAAATCTGCCTGAATGGGATGAAGGGTAGAGGTAGCAGAAGCGTGGCGGCCTCAGGGCCGCCATTTTACTAAGAGATGAAGCTAAGGCTCTGATTCAGAATGACATCGCAGGCCTTGAGCTTAATTTTTTTGCCGATGCCCGAGTTGCTCAGGGTATTCAGATTAATTTGTTGGCCGTTGCGGGTGTTCAGCAGTCCGGTTAACCCTTCCAGATAACCCGGTTTTTCACTCTGCTCCTGCGGAGTGCTCAGGCCAAGCTTGTCCAGCAGTTGATTTCTGACGTTCTCCGGGTCGGTCGCGACCAATAGCTTCTGCTTCACGCAGTACTCAAACACGCCCGCCACGTTAGGCATTGAGCCTGCGGCCAGCGCCTGGGTGCCGCCCGTCAGCAGACTGGCCAGCGATCCGGCGTCCTGCTGGGTTCCATTACCCTGACTCAGCTGCGTTGCCGCCGCGGAGAGTTGATCCTGCCAGCTGGCAGCCTGCGCGCCCGGTGCGATAATCGCAGCGGCCAGCGCCACAGCGGTAAGGTGTCGTGCTATCGCCGTCATGGTGATCCTCAATAAATTTTGTCGCGGTAGCTGTCCCAGTCGAAGATCAGATTCAGGCTCTTGCCGAGCTTCATCCGATCCATCACCCGTTCCCCCAGCTGACGGTACATCCCGGCTTCATCGAGGTTGGTCAGCATTCCGGTCGGACGGCGGGATGAGGTGCGACGATCAACGATCTGATTGATCACCACTTTTTCGTAGCGCGATTCGTTCTGCACGCCGATCTCGTCGATCACCAGCAGATCGACGCGGCTGAGATCGTCCAGCAGGCGCTCTTCGGTCTTTACCGTATCGCTGTTATTAAAGGTTTCACGCATCGCCGACATGATGTCCGCTACCGAAATAATCAGCACCGTTTTGTTGCGGCGCAGCAGCTCGTTGCAGATGGCGGCGGCAAGATGGTTTTTGCCGGTGCCCGGCTTACCGGAAAAAATAAAACCGGCCATCGTCTTACCAAAGTCCACGGCGTAGAGGCGCGCTTTCTCACGCACGATTTTCTGCTGCGTGGTGGTGGCAACATAGTTTTCGAACGAGCAGTCGCGATGCAGCTCGCGGATGCCGGAGCGGCCAAACTGGCGCTCCATTTTTCTGGCTATGTTTTCCCGCTCCAGCGACAGGGCATGTTTGCGACCCTCTTCCTGCTGCCAGGCCATCCACTCTTCGCTCGATTTAAACGCCGGCTCTATGCCTTCCGGCACCAGGCGTTTAAGACGGGACATGATATCTGCGGGCTGTTTCATCGCTACCCCCTGAAACCTTTGAATACTTTGTAATCCGGCTGGCCGAGCGCGTTGATGTCGTGGGTCTGTGCGCCCGGTTTTGCGCGCCCGATCTGCAGGCTGCGCGCCAGTTTCTGCTGCCACTGCACGTGGTGGAACACTTTGCCTTCCGCCTGCCAGTAAGTCACGAAGGAGGACAGCTCCTCCGGCGTTACCGGCGCGGTGAGGGTGATACCCCACAGCGCTGCCATGCGCTGGAACTCCGGATCGGGCTGCCAGCCCTGGTACATGGCGAATTTACCCATCGGCGCCGGGATCGGGGCCGCCGGGGCCGCATCGTCAAAGAACGGCGCTTCCAGCGCAACGTCAGAGGCGGGTTTTGCCAGCTGCGCTTCCAGCGTCAGCAGATGCGCCAGTCGCTCAGCGCTGATGGCATAGAAAGCGGGCGCGTTCTGATCGAACACCGCCAGCGTGCCTTGTCCGGCGCGGGCGAGGGCTTCTCGCGGTTCGCGGCAAAACGCTTCCAGGCTGATGATATCCGGGGTGAGAATTTTGGAAGACATAAAACTATCTCTGAAAACAATACGTTAGCCTGGCTACTGAGGGTGTCAGTGGTGCCGGGCGTTATTGCCTTCATAGTAGCACAGTGGAGCAGGGGAATTGAGCAGAAGCTGAAGGCCCCTCGCAGAATGCGAGAGGCCGGGAAGCATCAGTTAATGATGTTCAGAGTAACGTCGATGTTGCCGCGGGTGGCGTTGGAGTACGGGCAAACGATGTGCGCCGCATCAACCAGTTTCTTCGCTTCTGCTGCATCCATACCCGGCAGGTGGATGTTCAGCTGCGCTTCGATACCAAAGCCGGTTGGCAGCGGGCCGATACCCACTTCGCCTTCAATAAAGGCGTCTTTCGGCATGTCGATTTTGTCGCGACCGGAGACAAATTTCATTGCGCCGAGAAAGCAGGCAGAGTAGCCAGCCGCAAACAGCTGCTCCGGGTTAGTCACTTCACCACCCATGCCGCCCATCTCTTTCGGGACGCCCAGTTTGACATCCAGCACACCGTCAGAGGAGGTGGCGCGGCCGTCACGGCCTCCGGTCGCTTTGGCTTTGGCGCGATAGATCACTTTTTCTAAAGACATGGCAGGTTCCTCATTGTTTATCAAGCGCTATTCAATAGCGCGCTATTCATATGCGGTTTTTTTGTCACCCCGTAGGGTGACGTTTTACGACTTATTCAGGTTATCGCGAAACGCTTCCAGCTGCGTTTTCATGGTCATCAGGCTGTCCATATCGCAGGAAGCCGCACAGCGAATCGATTCCGGAATGCCCACGGCTTTTGCTTTCAGCGCCTGGCCGGCCTCAGTGAGCGTGACCGCAACCTGGCGCTCATCCTGACGAGAACGCAGGCGGCGCAGCAGCCCGGCAGCTTCAAGACGTTTCAGCAGCGGCGTCAGCGTGGCGGAGTCCAGGAACAACCGTTCGCCGATTTCCGATACCGTAATGTCATCTTTCTCCCACAGCACCAGCATCACCAGATACTGCGGATAGGTGAGTTCCAGCGGTGCCAGCAGCTGGCGATAGAGCTTATTCAGCGCCAGGCTGGTGGAGTACAGCGCAAAACAGAGCTGGTCATCGACCGGAAGCGTCTGCGCGGTGTCTTGTTTCGGTGTCGTCTTCATGATGATGAATATAGGTAGTGCACAATTTAATTGCAAGAAATATTTTTAGTATCACACACGCGGGCGTTTGCGGTAGAGCCATAAACCCGGCAGCGACAGGCCAATCGACAGGGCGGCCACGATAAACGCCGCTTTCAAAAAGTTGATTACCAGCGACGCCATCAGCACTTCACTGTAGCCGAAGTGCGCCAGTTTCACCGCTGCAATCATCGCGCTGTAGGCGGAGATACCGGGAAACATCGGGATCACCGCCGCAACGGTAAAGACCTTCGGATGGGCCAGATACCAGCGTGACCACTGAATACCGAGGCTGCCGACCAGCATCGCCGCGATAAACGAGCTGCATTCGATATTCACCCCCATGCTCAGCAGCACGGTGCGGCTACCGTGACCGATGGCACCGAGCAGGGCGCACCAGGCCAGCGCCCGGGACGGAACGTTAAATACCATGGCAAATCCCAGCGCCGGGATCGCCGACAGCAGCATGTCCTGCGCCAGGCTGAACAGCGCGTTGATTACGCCCATCCGCGCAGCCCCCACAGCGACAGCGCCATCACCACGCCGATACAGGTGGCAAGCGTCAGCAGGCTTGCCATCGCCCAGCGTGCCAGGCCGGTGTTAACGTGGCCTTTGAACATATCCGCTACGGCATTAATCAGCGGAAACCCGGGAACCAGCAGCAGGACGCTGGCGGCCATCGCGATGGTCGAGGTGTTATGCAACACCGGTAGCGTCAGCAGCAGGCCGGACACCGAGGTGGCGACAAAGGCGGTCAGGCAAAAATTAATCTGCGGATGCATCTGGCGGTGCGTCAGGAGCTGGCGCACATACATGGCGATACTGCTGGCAAGAAACGCCACTGCTGCGCCGTCCCAGCCGCCGTTGTTCAACTTGCAGAAGCAGGCGCAGGAAAGGCCGACCATGCCCACCACCTGCCAGCGCGGATAGCGAAAAGGCCGGATATGCGCGAGACGTTTCTGCACCTCGTGGGGCCCCAGCAGGGCGTGTTCGGTCATGATGACGATATGCTGGACCTGAGTCACCACGTGCATATTGATGCCGCGGTCGTGATTCTTGCGCGTTGACGTCAGGCAGCGGCCGTGCCGGATGGTGGTAAGAACAATGGCGTTAGCTGAAATTGAGCTCTCCACGCTCTCCATTCCCAGCGCTTTTCCCAGCCGGGTGGAAAGCTCTTCCACCAGCGCGCTCTCCGCACCGTGCTGCAGCAGTAAGATGGCGCACTGAATACATAAGCGGGTGACATCCCGCTGCAAGGCGTGGTCCGGCATAACGTCTTCCACAGACAACCCAAAAGGCTTTCAGTTTTAACACAGAGCGACATCGCGCCAGGCCGGGGTCAGATCAAGTTTTATGCAGTTATTATCCCGGAACGGCGTTTCTTAACCCGGGGCAGGCCGAGAAAATATATTCTTTAGCGCGGTGAGATATTTATTGCCGTAATTTTTTTCAGATATTTCGCTGGGTAAATTACGGCCATGATGAATATAAAATAGTGGCCATTCACCGACTGTCCCACCGTTATTATTCACGGGATTTTTACCGGTAGCAGTAATAACGGATTAACGCTGACGTTAGCCAGCGTTAGCTGACAAATACAGGGAAGGACGCTATGCCCAAAGGACGAAAAAGCACCGCGGTAATCATCAGTCAGATCCCATTAGTACAAAGCGGATTGCAAAATATCATTCACGATTATTTCCCGGAAACGGCTATTAATTTCCTGCATTACAGCCATGAATTAAATCCGCTGCAGTTTCGTCAGGCGGATTATATCATCGCCGATCTCTGTGCAGAATCCGGCAACGCCCGTCAGGCTTGCCGTCACTACTATTCACTGCTGACGGTCCACGCTACACGCTGCATCTTTTTTGTTCCCCCCGAAAGCTATCCCATTGCCGTTGAGTTACTGATGCGCCCTGGCTGCACGCTGCTGTCGCGCGTGGAGCCGATTGAGAACATTATCAAAGCCATACGCAACGGTGATGAAGCGCCGGAGCTGATCAGTAAAACCCTCGCTTCACCGCTCTGGCAGGCCAGCATGAACGCCACCCAGCGTCAGGTAAAGCTGACCATTTCAGAACGGCAGGTGCTGCGCCTGCTTGGTAAAGGCTGGTGTATCAACCAGATAGCGGTGATGCTGAAGAAAAGCAATAAGACCATCAGCGCGCAGAAAAATAGTGCGATGCGCAGGCTGGCGCTGCGCAGCAATGCGGAGATGTTTGCCTGGATTAACAGCGCCGAAGGCATGAAAATGCTCAGCCTGATGCCGGTGCCCAAAGACGCGGCGCCTGGGGTGGGGGCGTAATTAACGGCACAGGCGCGGTAAACTTCAGCCCGTCAGGTGCCGTAATCATATCGTCAGGCGGGGCGGCAGCGGTTACTGGCAGACGTCAATCCAGCTGGCCTGTGTTAGCGAGGCCATACGCTCCGGGGAGATACGTACCGCGCTGTGGATGGCGCCCGCAGCCGGTAGCACTTCCTGATACTGTTTTAGCGACACGTCACAATACACCTTCAACGGATTTTCCAGCCCGAACGGACAGACGCCGCCGACCGGATGACCGGTCCAGGTGACCACCTCATCGCAGCTCAACATGCGCGCTTTGGCACCAAATACCGTTTTAAGCTTCTTGTTATCAAGGCGGGCGTCGCCTTTAGCAACCACCAGAACGATGTCGTTCTTCACCTTCAGCGACAGCGTTTTCGCAATCTGCCCCGGCTCTACGTTGTGTGCGCTGGCGGCAAGCGCAACCGTAGCCGTACTCTGGTTCAACTCAATAATGTCGATATCGGGGGCGTGCTCGGCAAAAAACTGTCGTACAGATTCCAGACTCATTTCTTTCTCCAGGCTGATTCTGTGCTAAATCTGGCACAGCGTGACGCGCGCTGTAAACTTCTTCATGCATTCCTGGCCCGACAGGCTTTTTCTGGATCTCCTTCACAATCACAGAAACCGGTTACTGTAACCGGTTGCAGTGTCTCGGACGCAGCATAATACTGAACCCGTAACCTCCTACCCAATAATAAGAGTCGTCTATGAAGCGTATCCTGTTGTGCTGTGCCGCTGGCAGGTTTGCCAGCGTGGACGTGAACACACGAAGGCCGAAGGTGAAAACGTATGCGCGTCACGCTAATACGTCTGAGCGCCGCCCGGTTATCACGTCAGCTTTCTTCTCGCGCGGCTGTTCATTAGCGCAGCGACATATTTCTGGTCCGGCAGATACCGATATTACGCCGATAAAAACGGCGATCGCCTTTGCGGCGTTGCCAGCTGGTAATAATAAAATGACGCTTAGCGAAAATAATGTCGCCGGCGTCCCGCAATTCGTCGCCTGACAGGAGAGTCATTATGTCTGCCAATCATGCTGCATTTAATGTTATTTTCCGTTTCGTTGAAAATTACGTCAGTCCGGTTGCAGGGCGTATTTCCGCTCAGCGTCACGTGATGGCGATCCGCGACGGGTTTATTTCCGCGATGCCATTTATGATCGTTGGCTCCTTTTTACTGGTATTTGCCTACCCGCCGTTTTCACCCACCACCACCTGGGGATTTGCCCGCGCCTGGCTCGATCTGGCAAAACAGTTTGAAGGACAGATACTCACGCCGTTTGATATGACGATGGGGATCATGTCGATCTATATCTGCGCGGCGATCGCGTATAACCTCGGCAAGCATTATGTGAAATCCCACGCGCTCGATCCCTTTATGTGCGCCATGCTGTCGCTGATGGCCTTTATGCTGGTGGCGGCACCGAAAACCAACGGCGCGCTGCCGGTTGACAGCCTCGGCGGCACCGGGATTTTCACGGCGATCCTGGTGGCTATCTACTGCGTTGAGATGATGCGTTTCCTGAAAGCGCATAACATTGGGATCCGCTTGCCGGATGAAGTCCCGCCGATGATCAAGAACTCCTTCGATCTATTGATCCCGGTGCTGGTGGTGGTTCTGACACTCTATCCGCTCAGCCTGCTAATCCAGTCTCAGTTCGATATGCTGATCCCGCAGGCCATCATGGCGATTTTCAAACCGCTGGTCTCTGCGGCTGATTCGCTGCCGGCCATTCTGCTGGCGGTGCTGATCGGTCACCTGCTGTGGTTCGCCGGCATTCACGGCGCGGCGATTGTCTCAGGCATGCTGCAGATGTTCTGGCTGACCAACCTCGGGGCAAATCAGAGCGCGCTGGCGCAGGGCGCACCGCTGCCGCATATCTTTATGGAAGCGTTCTGGACCTTCTTTATCGTGGTGGGCGGCTCCGGGGCGACGATGGGACTGGTGCTCTGCTATTTGCGCAGCCGCTCGGCACATCTGCGCTCGATTGGGCGGTTGAGCGTGGTGCCCAGCATTTTCAATATCAACGAACCGGTGATTTTCGGGACGCCTATCGTGATGAACCCAGTGTTCTTTATTCCGTTCCTGTTAGCGCCGATGGTCAATGCGGTGCTCGCCTGGGGGGTAATGAAGCTGGATCTGATTGGCCGGGTCATTTCCGTGGTGCCCTGGACCGCCCCGGCGCCGGTTGGTGCGGCATGGGCGCTGGGCTGGGATTTCCGCGCTGCGCTGCTGGTGGTGGTGCTGGCGGTGGTCTCGGCGGTGATCTACTTCCCGTTCTTTAAGGTTTATGAGAAGCAACTACTGGCGCAGGAAGCGGCGGAAGCGGAAAAAGCCGCAGCGGAGGAACAGCAGCAGGTGGCGTGACGCCCCGGCGTTTCAGGCATAAAAAAACCACCCTGCGGGGTGGTTTTTTACGGGCAGTGCCACGCTAATTCAACCTGTAGGGTGGGTAAGCGCAGCGCACCCACCTTTGGGGAATGCCGCAGTGGCGGGTGCGCAGGCTTACCCGCCCTACACCAGGGATGACACTTATTTCAGCGTGCAGTCGCCGCACTGGACGACATCCGGCAGGCGATAGCGCTGACAACAGGTACGACGCACCAGTAGCCCATCGCGCAGCACTACCGTGCGGTAGAGCGGGTTGTCATCGCCATTCAGCAGCTGTTTTTCAAAGAAGCAGGTATGGCGCAGCGCGTCAGCGGTTTCGTCGCCGATCACCGCTTTCATCTCGCCGAGGAACCAGTTGATCAGATAGCCGGTGTTGCTCCAGATAAGCTTACCGTTGATATCGCCGGAGGCCTCCAGCGCAGCGATAACAGGCGCAATGCCGTCGGTCACCAGCTTCTCAACCCGCTCGCGGGGCGTCAGCGGCGTAGCATCGCGATCTTCATGCACATCAATCCAGAAGCAGGCTGCGCGGCCGGTTTCATGAAATTCGACGTGGAAGTGTTCCGGAGCCACATCCAGCGCCTGGGTCTGCGTTAACAGCGCCAGCAGCACCGGCGGCACCATCAGACCGATATACCACTGCGCCCAGAGCGATTTCAGCGGCTTGTTCTCCCGCGAGAGGGTCGGCTGATTACGGTAGATATGGTCGGAGTAGCTGGCCATCAGGCTGGTCAACGTGGCCGGGCGCGACCACTGCGACAGCGTCAGCGCATCACGCGGCGACGGTTCATCCAGCTTAATGATGTCGTTGAAGTAGGGACGCTGCGCGGTAAACAGCTCGCGTAAGATCGTGGACAGCCCGGGCTGCGGGGCGACAATACCCGGCTGCCAGACGAGGTTATCAACGATCTGAGTTATGCGATAAGCCATAGCGCAACGTTAGCGGTAATCTAAATGATAATGATTGCCAATCCTAACTATAGAGATTATCGATAGCAAGCAAATTCCGCGCGCGGGCGTGTTAACCACCGGAAAACGTCAGACGGCCCCGACGTCGTCGCTGGTCAGAATGTGGTTGCGGCCCCGATGTTTTGCGCTGTAGAGCGCCCGGTCTGCTTTTTCCAGCGCGGCGTTAATGCCTTCGTCGGTCAGCGGGGCGAGACCAATACTCACCGTGACATGCGTCGCCACATTGTGATTAAACATATGCGCAATGCGCAGGTCGTACACCCGCTGGCGGATACGCTCGGCGGCTTCCCGAGCCAGCTCTGGCGTGGTGCTGGTAATAATGACCAGAAACTCTTCTCCACCGTAGCGGACGACAATATCCCGGGATCGCACCGCATCGCGGATGGCGGCGGAGACGCGGATCAACGCCTGATCGCCCATCATATGGCCGTAATGGTCGTTATAGGCTTTGAAGTGATCGATATCCAGCAGCAGCAGATGATGGCCTGTGCTGCCGGACGCGAGCAGGGTGTCGAATCGGGCATCGAAGCCGCGCCGGTTATACAGACCGGTCAGCGGGTCGAGCATGCTCAGATCGTTCAGCCTGGCTTTTTCCTGGATAAGTTGCGCCATTAAGCCCTGGGCAAAGTTATCGTTGCGCTTCTGGATCAGATACTGAATAGCGATGCCTGCCACGGGCACGATGAGCGAATACAGCACTTGCAACCAGTGCTCGCCGCGATCAATCCACATCACCGTGCAGAACACCGGCAGGCTATGTAACGCAAAGGCGCTGAGATTATTGGTAAACGCAATTGCGCCAATAAACAGCACGCTTAACAGGGCGATCATTATATAGCTGGAGTGAAAATCCGGAACCACGCCGCTTTTATTCGCAATATGCCAGGACCACAGCGAACCAAACAGAAAGGCAATAATGCGAATATCGATTTTTGCTTTTTTATTTAATCCGTTAAAAACCAGCAGGGCGCTACTCAGCAAGCCAATCAGCAGAATCGGTGGGGCGACATAATGCACGTGATACAGCGGACTGATCATACTGAAAGTGGCAGAGAGCGCGTTGAGGATCAGAAACAGACGCAGCGACAGACGGTATTTCTCGTGCGTCAGGGAATGCCAGGAACTCAGGGTCATAAATATCGTTACTTACCAGCAGGATAATATTGTGTGAGTGATACCAATAAGAAAATAACGCCAATAATAGTGCGCGTATTACGCACTAAAAAATTCAGAAGAATATATTTTGGCGCTCAATCTAACACCGCCTGAAACCCCTGTCATCCGCTATGCACAAACTTTAGCCAACAGTCTGATAACAATTACTTGATAATGAGAAAATTTATCATATGATATTGGTTATCATTATCGTTGTGAGAGGGCGTGCCATGTTGCAGAGAACGCTGGAAAGTGGATGGGGAGTGTTGCTGCCGGCATCGCTGGTGGCCGCGCTGGCGCTGGGCGATCTGACGTTTGCACAGTGGCGCGTGGTGGTGGTGCTGGGTCTGCTGGCGACGGCGGGGATGCTGTATCACAAGCGGCTGCGCCACTATGTCTTACTGCCGTCATGCATCGCGTTTGCCAGTGCCATGATGCTGGCGATCATGAAGATAGCGCCATGATGCAGATAAAAATCAGTGGGATAGTAAATTTGAGGTAACTACAGGGATAAAACAGAGGAACTACCGGAAGGTTACTTTAAGAAAACCACTTTAGAAGTGGTGCGAGGGGAGGGACTTGAACCCTCACGTCCGTTAGGACACTAACACCTGAAGCTAGCGCGTCTACCAATTCCGCCACCGTCGCATACCAGCAATACATAAGAAGTATTGCAACCACGGAGGCGCATTCTAGATGTTTTCTGATGCACGTCAACAGTTAATTTAACGCCGCTTTTCTGACTGCTTTAAAAAGCGGCGTTTCGGTTCACGCGCTTAGCGTTTTGCCTTACGGCCCATTACTGCACGGTACACTTTGAAGCGGCCAGTCTGGGCCATCACTTCGTGGTTGCCGAAGGCTTCGTCAAGCACCTGCGGATAAGGCAGGAAGGCGTTGGCCACGATGCGCAGCTCGCCGCCGATATTCAGATGGCGCACCGCACCGCGGATCAGGGTTTGCGCAGCGTCGAGGCTGGTCTGCATCCCGTCGTGGAATGGCGGGTTAGAGATGATCATATCGAAGCGCCCGGTGATGTCCGAGAACACATCGCTGGCAAGTACGTCGCCTTCGATACCGTTCGCGGCAAGCGTGGCGCGGCTGGCTTCGACGGCTGCGGCGCTGACGTCACACAGGGTGAGACGTACTTTCGGCGAGTGGCTGGCAAGGGTCACAGAGAGCACGCCTGCACCGCAGCCGACATCCAGCACTTTGCCTTTGGTGTGCGGCGTTAAGGTGGAGAGCAGCAGCTGGCTACCAACATCCAGCCCGTCGCGGCTGAACACGCCCGGCAGGGTTTTGATGGTCAGACCGTCGTGCTGGTACTCGCCCCAGGCGCCATCCGCGTTGAAGTCCGGTCTGGTCTCAAGGCGGCCGTGATAGAGGCCACAGCGGCGCGCGCTGTCGATCTTGTTCATCGGCGCGTACTGCTCCAGCATCTGCTCGGCGCTGCGCACGCCGCTGCGGTTCTCGCCAACCACGAAAATATCGCAGCCGATGGGCAGCAGGGAGAGCAGGTTGGTCAGCTGGAACAGCGCTTCCGGCTTGTTTTTTGGCCAGTAATAAATGAGCGTGTCGCTGTCACCCACTGCGGCGGCATCCGCGACCAGGCTGTAACTGGCGCGCTCGCCCATCTGGCGGCTGAGAACCTGCCAGTGATGGTACTGCTGCGTATGAACGCGGCTGGCGGCGGTATCCAGTCGGGCGGGCAGGTCGTCCTGCAGATCGCCGGCAAACAGAATGCGGCTCGCTTCGAAATCATCACTGTGGCGCAGCAGAACTTCACTCGCCGGGGTAAAAGCAGACATGAAAACACTCCTTCTCAATCAGGCCGCGGATTATAACCTGTTCAGCACGTCCCTGCAGCGCTCTTCGCACCGCAATCGCCGCCGGGAGGCATTGATGGCGCGTAAAGCGCGGATTTGCTATATTTGCGCCCCTGTTAAATGAGAGGGTTTCGCGATGACATCCCGACGCGACTGGCAGCTTCAACAGCTCGGTATCACGCAGTGGGCGCTGCGCCGTCCTGCCGTGTTGCAGGGGGAAATCGCCATCACGTTGCCAGCCCATATCCGTCTGGTGATGGTGGCAGATGCCCCGCCGGCGCTGACCGAGCCGCTGTTGCAGGATATTCTGCGCGCGATGACCTTGAGCCCGGATCAGGTGTTGCAGCTCACGCCCGAACGCGCGGCGATGCTGCCCGAGGATGAGGACCGCCGCTGTGCCACCTGGTGTCTTGGGGTCGACGACGCCCCGGCCCTGCACGGCGCGCAGCTTATGTCCCCCACCTTTATTGACCTTCAGCACAGCGCGCCGGCCCGGGCTGCGCTATGGCGACAAATTTGCGAACATGAACACGATTTCCTTACTCACCCCGAGTGACCTGACCGCGGCCTTCGCCATTGAACAACGCAGCCACGCGTTTCCGTGGAGCGAAAAGACCTTCGCCAGCAACCAGGGCGATCGCTATCTCAATCTGGGGCTGAACGTAGACGGCACGCTGGCGGCGTTCGCCATCACCCAGGTGGTGCTGGACGAGGCGACGCTGTTTAACATCGCGGTCGACCCGGCTTACCAGCGCCGCGGTTTCGGACGGGAACTGCTTGAGCACCTGATTCAGACGCTGGAGCAGCGTGACGTGTTCACGCTCTGGCTGGAAGTGCGCGCCTCCAACGCACCCGCCATCGCGCTGTATGAAAGTCTGGGCTTTAACGAGGCGACGATTCGCCGCAATTACTACCCCACCGCCAGCGGACGTGAAGACGCCATCGTGATGGCGCTGCCGCTGGGGTGAAATCATAAAAAAGGTGATGTAATGAACTGGGACTGGATTCTGTTTGATGCTGACGAAACGCTGTTTACCTTTGACGCTTTTGGCGGCTTACAGCGGATGTTTCTGGACTACAGCGTGACCTTCACCGCTGAGGATTATCAGGATTACCAGGCGGTGAATAAGCCGCTGTGGGTTGATTACCAGAACGGCACCATCAACGCGCTCCAGCTTCAGCATCAGCGTTTTCAGGGCTGGGCCGACAGGCTCAACGTCGGTGCCAGCGACCTCAACAGCGCCTTTTTAAATGCGATGGCGGAGATCTGCGCCCCGCTGCCCGGCGCCCGCTCGCTGCTCGACATGCTGCACGGCAAGGTAAAGCTCGGCATCATCACCAACGGCTTTACCGCGCTGCAACAAATCCGCCTGGAGCGCACCGGTTTTCGCGACTACTTCGACCTGCTGGTCATTTCTGAAGAGGTAGGGGCCGCCAAGCCGGATCGCAAAGTGTTTGATTACGCGCTGGAAAAAATGGGTAATCCGCCGCGCGACCGCGTGCTGATGGTGGGCGACACCGCAGAGTCTGATATTCTGGGCGGCATGAATGCCGGGTTTGCTACCTGCTGGCTCAATCCGCATGGTCGCGAACTGCCGCCGGGCATTGCCCCGACCTGGCAAGTCACCTCGTTAAGCGAACTGGAGCAGCGCCTGTGTAAACATTGATTGTCTGCCAATAGCTCTTGAGTACAATAGCCGCAAATTTCGAATCACCCGTCGCGCGGGGCTGCCCGCGCGCAGACACAGAAGATCAAAATCATGACGTTGTCTCCTTATGTACAAGAGGTGGCCAAACGCCGCACGTTTGCCATTATCTCGCACCCCGATGCCGGTAAAACCACCATCACTGAAAAAGTGTTGCTGTTCGGACAGGCTATTCAGACCGCCGGTACGGTAAAAGGCCGCGGCTCCAGCCAGCATGCGAAATCCGACTGGATGGAGATGGAAAAGCAGCGTGGTATCTCGATTACCACCTCGGTGATGCAGTTCCCGTATAAAGAAAGCCTGGTGAACCTGCTTGATACCCCGGGGCACGAAGACTTCTCGGAAGATACCTATCGTACCCTGACCGCGGTCGACTGCTGCCTGATGGTCATCGACGCCGCGAAAGGGGTTGAGGATCGTACCCGCAAGCTGATGGAAGTTACCCGTCTGCGCGATACGCCGATCCTGACCTTCATGAACAAACTTGACCGCGATATCCGCGACCCGATGGAGCTGCTGGATGAAGTGGAGAGCGAGCTGAAAATTGCCTGCGCCCCTATCACCTGGCCGATTGGCTGCGGCAAGCTGTTCAAAGGCGTTTACCACCTTTATAAAGACGAAACCTACCTCTACCAGACCGGTAAAGGTCACACCATTCAGGAAGTGCGTATCGTCAAAGGGCTGGATAACCCGGAGCTGGATGCCGCCGTGGGCGAAGAGCTGGCTGCCCAGCTGCGCGACGAGCTGGAGCTGGTGCAGGGTGCCTCACACGAGTTCGAAAAGGAACTGTTCCTGAGTGGCGAAATTACCCCGGTGTTCTTCGGAACTGCGCTGGGCAACTTCGGCGTTGACCACATGCTGGACGGTCTCGTGGAGTGGGCGCCTGCGCCGATGCCGCGTAAATCCGATACCCGTGAAGTGAAAGCCGAGGAAGATAAGTTCAGCGGCTTCGTGTTTAAGATCCAGGCCAACATGGACCCGAAACACCGCGACCGCGTTGCGTTCATGCGCGTGGTGTCCGGACGCTACGAGAAAGGCATGAAGCTGCGTCAGGTGCGCACCGGTAAAGATGTCGTCATCTCTGACGCCCTGACCTTTATGGCGGGCGACCGCGCCCACGTTGAAGAAGCGTATCCGGGCGACATCATCGGCCTGCACAACCACGGCACCATCCAGATCGGCGACACCTTTACCCAGGGTGAAACCATGAAGTTCACCGGTATTCCGAACTTCGCGCCAGAGCTGTTCCGCCGCATCCGCCTGCGCGATCCGCTGAAGCAAAAACAGCTGCTTAAGGGGCTGGTACAGCTTTCAGAAGAGGGCGCGGTGCAGGTGTTCCGCCCGATCGCTAATAACGATCTGATTGTTGGTGCGGTCGGTGTGCTGCAGTTTGACGTGGTAGTGGCGCGTCTGAAGAGCGAATACAACGTGGAAGCGATTTACGAATCGGTTAACGTCTCGACCGCGCGCTGGGTTGAGTGCAACGACGTGAAGAAGTTTGAAGAGTTCAAACGTAAGAACGAAGTGCAGCTGGCGCTGGATGGTGGGGATAACCTGGCTTACATCGCGCCAACGATGGTAAACCTGAACCTCACCCAGGAACGTTATCCTGACGTGCAGTTCCGCAAAACCCGCGAGCATTAATCTTTAAACAGGGCGCGCCAGCAGGCGCGTCCTGCCTCATTTTTCCTGATTTCCCTGTCATATTAGTCCCTTGCGGATTCCTCTTAATTTCCCGCTTTTTGCGCGTTGTTGGTGTTTTTTCCACCAGCTTTGCAGGCGTTTTTATCATTGTGATCTATATTTAACACTGTGATGACATGTTGAGTGGTCATAAACACCAGCAATGAACTCAATCGCGGATGTAAATCCAAAAGTTTAGCGTCATTGCAAAATTTAACACTGACTTAATTCGACACACCGGTGGGAAGCGGTAACCCGGTCTTCATCAGAAGACAACGGTAAAGGCCACGTTAGCGTGACTGACAGCCGCCTTGGTGTGACGGAAAGCTCAAATTATGAGCAAACCAAAAAGGAATAAATCGATGAATAAGACTAAGATTTCTAAAACTCTGCTGGCGGTAATGTTGGGCTCTGTAATGGCTGGTTCTTCAGCGTTTGCTGAAAGCACCACCACAGATAAAGCACACGCTACGGCAGACAGCGCAGGGCAAAAAATCGATAACTCTGTAGATAAAGTCGGTAACTTCATGGATGACAGCGGGATCACCGCAAAAGTTAAAGCCGCGCTGGTAGATGACGAAACCATCAAAAGCACCGACATCTCGGTTAAAACTGACGACAAAGTCGTTACGCTGAGCGGTTTTGTTGAAAGCCAGGCGCAGGCTGAGAAAGCTGTGTCCATCGCGAAGAACGTTGAGGGTGTTTCCTCCGTAAGCGACAAGCTGCACGTTCGCGACAGCAAAGAGCAGTCGGTTAAAGGCTATGCAGGTGATGCGGCTACCACCAGCGAAATCAAAGCCAAGCTGCTGGCTGATGACATCGTGCCGTCCCGTATGATCAAAGTTGAAACGACTGACAACGTTGTTCAGCTCTCCGGTACCGTAGAAAACCAGGCGCAGTCTGAGCGGGCCGAATCCATCGCGAAAGCCATTGATGGCGTGAAAAGCGTGAAAAACGATCTGAAAGTTAAGAAGTAACTATCGAACCCCTCAGCCCGGGCGTTGCCCGGGCGAGACGGTAAGCATTACCACCAATAAATCGCCAGTGAGCTACCTGAGCGCTCACTACAGAGCAATTTGCTTAACACTATGGTAAAGGAGAGTCATATGTTTCGTTGGGGCATTATTTTTCTCGTTGTTGCACTGATCGCAGCCGCACTGGGCTTTGGTGGCCTTGCAGGTACCGCAGCCGGCGCTGCTAAAATTGTCTTCGTGGTCGGGATTATCCTGTTCCTGGTCAGCCTGTTCATGGGCCGTCGTCGCCCCTGACATGTCGGAATAAGCAATTATCCGCCCGGAAAGCCAGTCTCGCGACTGGCTTTTTGGGTTTCTGCGTCCGGGAAATTGTTGTACCTTTGAATAAAATCCGATGAAGTGCGTTACGGCTTCACCTTATAACAACAAAAAACAGGAATTCAGGGTGGGACAGCGCATACCCGTTACGCTCGGCAACATCGCGCCGCTGGCGTTAAAACCGTTCCGTCCCGGTACTCTCGCGCTGGTTTGTGAAGGCGGAGGGCAGCGAGGCATCTTCACCGCCGGCGTACTGGACGAGTTCATGCGCGCCGAATTCAACCCGTTCGATCTCTTCTATGGCACCTCCGCCGGAGCGCAGAATCTGTCGGCCTATGTCTGTAACCAGCCGGGCTACGCCCGTCGTGTCATCACGCGCTATACCACATCAAAAGAGTTCTTTAACCCGGTGCGCTTTGTGCGCGGCGGCAACCTTATCGATCTCGACTGGCTCACCGAGGCAACCGCTGCGGCCATGCCGCTGGCAATGGATAACGCCGCGCGCCTGTTCGATAAGGGAAAAAACTTCTACATGTGCGCCTGTCGCAGCGACGACTACTCGCCGGGCTACTTCGCGCCGCAGAGCACCGACTGGCTCGACATCATTCGCGCCTCCAGCGCGATACCGGGTTTCTACCGCAGCGGCGTTTCACTTAACGGCATCAACTATCTCGACGGCGGCGTCAGCGATGCGATCCCGGTTCAGGAAGCGGCGCGGCAGGGGGCTACTACGCTGGTGGTGATCCGCACCGTGCCGTCGCAGATGTACTACACGCCGCAGTGGTTCAAACGCATGGAGCGCTGGATGACCGACAGCAGCCTGCAGCCGCTGTTAAATCTGGTGCAGCATCATGAAACCAGCTACCACGCCATTCAGCAGTTCATTGAGAAGCCGCCGGGCAAGCTGCGCATCTTCGAGATTTACCCGCCGAAGCCGCTGGCGAGCATGGCGCTCGGCAGCCGTATTCCCACGCTGCTGGAGGATTATAAAACCGGACGGCTGTGCGGGCGTTACTTCCTGGCAACAGTAGGTAAGCTGCTGACGGCGATACCGCCGGTCACCCGGCACATTACGCCAGTGGCAACTCCCATCGCACCGGCGCCTACGCTGGTGGTACCGCCGGCGACCGTGGCGAATGATGCGGCGGTCACGCCGCTCGTTGCGGTGCCCGAAGCTAATGATGCGGCATTTACCGATGAGGACAGCGCGTGACATATCGCTTTATCGACACCCACTGCCACTTCGACTTTCCGCCGTTTACCGGAGATGAAGCCGCAAGCATTGCACGGGCTGCCGACGCCGGGATCGCGCAGATCATCGTCCCGGCGATCGAGGCGGATCGCTTTGCTACCGTGCTGGATCTGGTGCAGCGCTTCAGTGCCCTGCGCGGCGCATTAGGGCTGCATCCGATCGTGATTCATCGCCATAACGACGCCTCGCTGACACTGCTGGAACAGTTTCTCCAGCAGCGGCATCCGCAGATCGTCGCCATCGGCGAAATCGGCCTCGATCTCTATATGGAAAACCCGATGTTTGAGCATCAGGAAGCGATGCTCGACGCCCAGCTCAGGCTGGCAAAGCAGTATCAGCTGCCGGTGATCCTGCACTCGCGCCGCACCCATGACAAGCTGGCGATGCACCTCAAGCGCCACGCGCTGCCGCATACCGGGGTCGTACACGGCTTTGCCGGTAGCCTGCAGCAGGCGCAGCGGTTTATCGATCTGGGGTATTACATCGGCGCTGGCGGCACCATTACCTATCCGCGCGCCAGCAAAACCCGGGATGTGATGGCGCAGCTCCCGCTCGATGCGCTGTTGCTGGAAACCGACGCGCCGGACATGCCGCTTAACGGCTATCAGGGCCAGCCCAATCGCCCGGAACGTGCCGCCCTGGTTTTCGACGTGCTGTGTGAGCTGCGCCCGGAGCCGCCAGAGGTCATTGCCGACGCGCTGTTTGCCAACACGCAGCGCCTGTTTGCGCTCACGCCGCGTTAATTTTCCCGCCTGTTAAACGTCGTACATATTTCGTCGCTATGCTTGCCGCTCCGACGAGACGTTTTGCGCTGCGTCAGAATGTTATTTTTATAACATGTGTGGGCAGGGAGCCACATTGCGCGTGCCGGGCTGGCAGGTGTATAGCGCACGGTAAATAGCGTTGTTTTGTTATTTTAATCACATATACTGGCTTCATTGTTGCACTGTTGCTTCAAAATTATGTGAAACGACACACAAAATAAGCCGGGTGATGCGTGTTATAATTTTAACATTGCCTGCGATGACTGGCGGTGAGATGGATCTCAGCGTGCTGGCAGCAATGCCACTCTTCTTCATGGAACCACGACCGCCTCACCGTGTTGCGTTTCTCGCCGCAAGCCACTTTATTTCCTGGAGAAGACGATGACCGATTTAACCAAAAGCAGCCTGCGTGCCCTGCAGCTGATGGACCTCACCACCCTGAACGACGATGACACCAACGAAAAAGTCATCGCCCTGTGCCACCAGGCGAAAACGGCCGTTGGTAACACTGCCGCCATCTGCATCTACCCACGCTTTATTCCCATTGCGCGTAAAACCCTGAACGAACAGGGTACGCCGGATATCCGTATCGCTACCGTCACTAACTTCCCGCACGGTAACGACGATATCGCCATCGCGCTGGCAGAAACCCGCGCCGCCATTGCCTACGGTGCAGACGAAGTTGACGTGGTGTTCCCGTACCGTGCGCTGATCGCCGGCAACGAGCAGGTCGGTTTCGATCTGGTGAAAGTGTGTAAAGACGCCTGTGCTGATGCCGGCGTGCTGCTGAAAGTGATTATCGAAACCGGCGAGCTGAAAGAAGAAGCGCTGATCCGCAAAGCCTCTGCTATCGCTATCAAAGCCGGTGCTGATTTTATCAAAACCTCCACCGGGAAAGTGCCGGTCAACGCCACGCCGGAAAGCGCACGCATCATGCTGGAAGTGATCCGCGATATGGGCGTGGAGAAAAACGTTGGCTTTAAACCGGCCGGTGGCGTGCGCACTGCGGAAGACGCGGCGGAGTACCTGGCGATCGCCGACAATCTGTTTGGCGCTGACTGGGCCGATGCCCGTCACTACCGCTTCGGCGCCTCCAGCCTGCTGGCAAGCCTGCTGAAAGCGCTCGGTCACGGCGACGGCAAAAGCGCCAGCAGCTACTGATCTCTTTGCGGCGGGCAACCGCCGCCTCTTACCTGATCTCTCCCGGGGGTTACTGTGTTCCTCGCTCAAGAAATTATTCGTAAAAAACGTGATGGTCATGCGCTCAGTGAAGAAGAGATCCGCTTCTTCATCAACGGCATTCGCGACAACACCGTCTCTGAAGGGCAGATCGCCGCGCTGGCGATGACCATTTTCTTCCACGACATGATCATGCCAGAGCGCGTGGCGCTCACCATGGCGATGCGCGACTCCGGCACCGTGCTGGACTGGAAAAGCCTCAACCTGAACGGCCCGATCGTGGATAAACACTCCACCGGCGGCGTGGGTGATGTGACCTCGCTGATGCTTGGCCCGATGGTCGCAGCCTGCGGCGGTTATATCCCGATGATCTCCGGGCGTGGCCTCGGTCATACCGGCGGTACGCTCGATAAGCTGGAAGCCATTCCGGGCTTCGATATCTTCCCGGATGACAACCGCTTCCGCGAGATTATTAAAGACGTGGGCGTGGCGATCATCGGCCAGACCAGCTCGCTGGCCCCGGCAGACAAACGCTTCTACGCCACCCGCGACATCACGGCTACCGTCGACTCCATTCCGCTGATCACCGCCTCTATTCTGGCTAAAAAACTGGCCGAAGGGCTGGATGCGCTGGTGATGGACGTCAAAGTGGGCAGCGGTGCGTTTATGCCGACGTTTGAGCTGTCTCAGGAACTGGCCCAGGCCATCGTCGGCGTCGCCAACGGTGCGGGCGTGCGTACCACCGCGCTGCTGACGGACATGAACCAGGTGCTGGCCTCCAGCGCCGGGAATGCCGTGGAAGTGCGTGAAGCGGTGCAGTTCCTCACCGGGGAATACCGCAATCCACGCCTGCTTGAAGTGACGATGGCGCTGTGCGTGGAGATGCTGATCTCCGGCAAACTGGCTCGTGACGAGGCCGATGCACGCAGGCAGCTGCAAGCGGTGCTGGATAACGGCAAGGCCGCAGAGGTGTTTGGCCGCATGGTTGCCGCGCAGAAAGGCCCGGTCGATTTCATTGAAAATTACGACCGCTACCTGCCGACAGCGACGCTCACCAAAGCGGTATACGCCGATCGCGCCGGGTATGTGAGCGAAATGGATACCCGCGCGCTGGGCATGGCGGTGGTATCAATGGGTGGTGGTCGCCGTCAGGCATCCGACACCATCGATTACAGCGTTGGTTTTACCGAAATGGCCCGTCTGGGCGCAAAAGTGGACAGCGAACGTCCGCTGGCGGTGATCCACGCGAAAAGCGAAGCCAGCTGGCAAGATGCGGCGCTGGCCGTGAAGGCCGCGATTCAGGTGGCAGAAAATGCGCCCGAAGAGACACCGGTTGTCTATCGCAGAATCAGCCAATAAATGGCATACTGATCTGATCACTCTTTTATGTTAACTCCGACCAGAACACGTTGCCGTTAGCGGTAAATCACGCAACGTGCGCCGGGACGAGTTTCACAGCGCAATACGTACGGAGAAACTATGAAACGTGCATTTATTATGGTGCTGGACTCTTTCGGAATCGGGGCGTCTGAAGACGCCGAGCGCTTTGGCGATGCCGGTTCTGACACCCTGGGCCACATTGCGGAAGCCTGTGCGAAAGGCGAAGCCGATAAAGGCCGCAGCGGCCCGCTCAACCTGCCGAACCTGACGAAACTCGGTCTGGCGAAGGCGCACGAAGGCGCAACCGGGTCTATCCCGGCCGGTATGGACGCGAACGCGGAAATCACCGGGGCATACGCCTGGGCGCATGAACTCTCATCCGGGAAAGATACCCCGTCAGGCCACTGGGAAATCGCCGGCGTACCGGTTCTGTTCGACTGGGGTTACTTCACCGACACCGAAAACAGCTTCCCGCAAGAACTGCTGGATAAACTGGTCGAGCGCGCCGGGCTGCCGGGTTACCTCGGTAACTGCCACTCTTCCGGCACCGTGATCCTCGACCAACTCGGCGAGGAGCACATGAAAACCGGCAAGCCGATTTTCTATACCTCTGCCGACTCGGTGTTCCAGATTGCCTGTCACGAAGAGACCTTTGGCCTCGATCGCCTTTACGAGCTGTGCGAAATCGCCCGTGAAGAGCTGACCGAAGGCGGCTACAACATTGGCCGCGTGATTGCGCGTCCGTTTGTTGGCGACAAAGCGGGCAGCTTCGAGCGTACCGGTAACCGTCACGACCTCGCGGTCGAGCCGCCGTCACCGACCATCCTGAAAAAGCTGGTGGATGAGAAGGGCGGTCAGGTGGTGTCCGTGGGTAAAATTGCCGATATCTATGCCAACGTCGGCATCACTAAAAAAGTGAAAGCTACCGGGTTGGATGCGCTGTTTGACGCCACCATCCAGGAGATGAAAGCGGCGGGCGATAAAACCATCGTCTTCACCAACTTCGTTGATTTTGACTCCGCCTGGGGTCACCGTCGCGACGTTGCCGGTTATGCGGGCGGCCTTGAGCTGTTCGACCGCCGTATGCCGGAACTGCTGGAGCTGGTGGGCGAAGATGACATCATCATTTTCACCGCCGACCACGGCTGCGACCCGACCTGGAAAGGCACCGACCATACCCGCGAGCATATTCCGGTACTGGTGTACGGCCCGAAAGTGAAACCTGGCTCGCTGGGCCATCGCGACACCTTTGCCGACATCGGCCAGACCATTGCGAAATACTTTGGTCTGAGTGAGATGGACTACGGCAAACCGCTGTTCTGATTTTAAAATACCTACCGCTCAGGCCAGCAGTTACGCTGGCCTGACCTTGCTTTAAGGAATAATAAATACAATGGCTACTCCTCACATTAATGCAGAAATGGGTGATTTCGCTGACGTCGTGCTGATGCCGGGCGACCCGCTGCGCGCGAAGCACATCGCAGAAACCTTCCTCGAAGACGTGCGTGAAGTGAACAACGTGCGCGGTATGCTGGGCTATACCGGTACCTATAAAGGCCGCAAAATCTCGGTAATGGGTCACGGTATGGGCATCCCGTCCTGCTCCATCTATACCAAAGAGCTGATCACCGATTTCGGCGTGAAGAAAATCATCCGTGTTGGCTCCTGCGGCGCGGTACGCGCTGACGTGAAACTGCGTGACGTGGTGATTGGTATGGGTGCCTGCACTGACTCCAAAGTTAACCGTCTGCGCTTCAAGGATCATGACTTTGCCGCTATTGCCGATTTCGACATGGTGCGCAACGCGGTTGATGCTGCGAAAGCGCTGGGCGTTGACGCGCGCGTGGGCAACATCTTCTCTGCCGACCTGTTCTACACCCCGGACCCGTCCATGTTCGACGTGATGGAAAAATACGGCATCCTGGGCGTGGAAATGGAAGCCGCGGGTATCTACGGCGTGGCCGCGGAATTCGGTGCTAAGGCGCTGACCATTTGCACCGTGTCCGACCATATCCGTACCCACGAGCAGACCACTGCCGCTGAGCGTCAGACCACGTTCAACGACATGATCAAAATCGCACTGGAATCCGTTCTGCTGGGCGATAAAGAGTAATAGCTGTTACGCCGCGCTTATGCCATCAGGGCTAAGCGCGGCGGTATTCTACGCCTTCCTTCGCTGCTGATATTCTCCTCGTAGATTTCTCCATCTCATTAAATTCACTAAATAAATAATCAATAAACCACGCTCGATTCCTGGTTTTTTGCCACCCTTATCCGGCTTGATAAAAATCAATCGCGAAGCCGACGCGATGGCCGAAACTCGCTCTTTTTTCACGGAAGAAGTGTGAGCATGACTAAACCTGAAACGATTACGCCTCTGGCGATAACCCGTCGGCGCTTCCTGCAAAGCAGCTCTGTGTTAGGGGTGCTTCCCTTTGTTTCGCTCAGGGCCGCCGGGGCGGATACTCCATCCTCCGGCACGGTGGCCCCGGTCGCAGAAGAACAGGTAATTGCCACCTGTAGCACCTTCGACTGCGGCGGCAAATGCGATATTCGCGCCCACGTCAGTGAGGGCGTGGTAACGCGTATCAGCACCCGTCCTGATGAGGCGCTTGATCCGGAGATGCCGGTGATGCGCGCCTGCGTCCGAGGCCGCGGCTACCGCCAGTTTGTCTATCATCCGGATCGCCTGAAGTTTCCGATGAAGCGCGTCGGTAAACGCGGCGAGGGAAAATTCGAGCGCATCAGCTGGGATGAAGCCACAACGCTTATTGCGGACAATCTGAAACGGATCACCGCGACCTATGGCCCGGCATCGCGCTACGTCCACGTCGGCACCGCGGTGTCCGGCGGCGCGTTCTCAGGCGATAAGATGGTACGCCGCCTGTTGAATCTCGACGGCGGCTATCTGGAGAGCTATCACTCCGTCAGCATGGGCAATACCGCTGCCGCCACGCCCTATACCTACGGCGTGGCCGCCAGCGGCAGCTCGCTGGATACGCTGGCCGAGACGCGCCTGGTGATCCTCTGGGGGCATAACCCGAACGAAACTATCTTCGGTCATACCAACCACTACTTTCAGCAGATGAAGCGCAACGGCACGCGCTTTGTGGTGGTTGATCCGCGCTATTCGGATACCGCCGCGTCGCTGGCCGACGAGTGGATACCGCTGCTGCCCACCACCGATAACGCCCTGATGGACGCGATGATGTACGTCATCATCACAGAGAACCTGCACGATAAAGACTTTATCGCGCGCTATACCCTCGGCTTTGATGAACAGAGCATGCCGGCGGGCGTGCCGGAAAATGAGTCGCTCGTTGCCTGGCTTACCGGCAAAAAAGATGGCGTGGCGAAGACCCCGGAGTGGGCGGAAAAGATCACCCACGTACCGGCACAAACCATCCGCCAGCTGGCCCGCGACTATGCCACCACCAAACCCGCCGCGCTGATTCAGGGTTGGGGGCCGCAGCGTCATAACTGCGGCGAGCGCACTGCCCGTGGTTCGACGCTGCTGGCGACCATTACCGGCAACGTTGGCGTGAAGGGCGGCTGGGCCGCTGGCTACGGCGGTATCGGCAACCGTAAATTCACCACCGGCCCGGAGATGCCAGACAATCCGGTGAAAGAAAAGATTTCGGTGATGAACTGGGTGCAGGCGGCGGATGACGCGGCGCAGGTTACACCGGAACAGGGGCTGACCGGTGGCGACAAACTCAACAGCAATATCCGGCTGCTGTTTTCGCTGGCGGGTAACTATCTCGCTAACCAGAACCCGGATCTGCATCAGGCGGTGAAGGTGCTGGAGGACACGTCAAAAATCGAGTTTATCGTAGTGAGCGATCTCTACCTGACCCCGAGCGCGAAGTATGCCGACCTGCTGCTGCCGGAAACCAGCTTTATGGAGCGCTGGAATATCGGCGAAACCTGGGGCACCGGTAACTACCTGATGCTCTCAGAAAAACTGATTGAGCCTGAGTTTGAGCGGCGCTCTGACTACGACTGGTTGTGCGAGGTTGCGCACAAGCTTGGTCTCGGTGAAGCGTTCAGCCAGGGGCGCAGCGAACAGCAATGGATCGAACACATCTGGGAGCAAACCCGTCAGGCGCTACCGGAGGAGAAGTTGCCGGACTTCGCCACGTTGCGCCAGCAACGGCATCACTACTTCAAAAGTGCGCCTTACGTGGCGTTCGAAGAGAACATTCGCGACCCGGACAACCATCCGTTCCCGACGCCATCCGGCAAGATCGAGATCTTTTCGCAGCGCCTGTATGACATGCAGCACCCCGAGATCCCGGCGCTGTCGCACTACGTTCCTGCCCATGAAGGCCCGGAGGATGCGCTGCGCCAGAAATACCCGCTGCAGCTCATTACCTGGAAAGGGAAGAATCGCGCCAACTCCACGCAGTACGCCAATCCGTGGCTGCAGGAGGTCCAGCAGCAAAAACTGTGGATCAATCCGCGTGATGCCGATCGCCGTGGCGTGGTGCAGGGCGATACGGTGCGCATCCATAACGACCGCGGCGTGTGTCAGGTTGTGGTCGAGGTGACGCCGCGCATTATTCCGGGCGTGGCGGCAATGCAGGCGGGGGCCTGGTGGCAGCCGGACGCGCAGGGTGTCGACCGCGGCGGCTGCGCCAACGTGCTGAGTTCGGCGCGCATCACCGCGCTGGCGAAAGGGAATTCACATCAAACCATGCTGGTGGAGGTAACAAAGCATGAGTCAGTTTAAGGAGTACGCCCCCGTCAGCCCGGTGCAGCTGGGGTTTTATATCGACAGCGCGCGCTGCTCGGGCTGCAAAGCCTGTCAGGTGGCCTGCAAAGATAAAAACAATCTCGAACCGGGCCGCCGCTTTCGTCGCGTGCATGAAGTGAACGGCGGGGGATTTGTTCCCACCGGGCAGGGCGGTATGCTCAACGACGTCTACGCCTACACGCTCTCCATCTCCTGCAACCACTGCGACGATCCGGCCTGTACGAAAAACTGCCCGACCACCGCGATGCATAAGCGGCCGGGCGACGGCATCGTGCGGGTTAACACCGACCGTTGCGTGGGCTGCGGCTACTGCGCCTGGTCCTGTCCCTACGGCGCACCGCAGTTCAATCTGCAGACCGGACAGATGTCGAAGTGCGACTTCTGTATCGACTTACAGGCGCGGGGTGAAAAACCGGTGTGCGTGGCGACCTGTCCACTGGGTGCCATTCACTTCGGCCCGATTGATGAACTGCGTAAGGCTTTTGGTACGCAAAACGAGGTGAAGGGCTTACCGGATGCCGCCATAACCCGGCCAAACCTGATTGTAAAACCACACCAGGGCGCGCAGCGAGAGGAGAAGCATCATGCATGAGATACCGCTTCTGATGTTTACCCTGCTGATGCAGATGTCGGTGGGGTTAACGCTGTTTATCTCCCTCGCCCTGCTGCTGCTCCGTGGTGAAGAGACGGCGAAAACGACCCGGCTTATGATTGTCCCGCTGCTGGTGGGATGCGTCAGCGCCGGGGTGGGGCTGATCTGCTCCACGCTGCATCTTGGCTATCCGCTTAATGCTCTGAATGCGCTTCGCCACTTCGCCAGCTCCTGGCTGAGTCGCGAGATCATTTTTGCCGGTGCTTATCTGGCGATGCTGGGTGCTGCTACGCTGCTGGCACTGCTTAAACATGTGCTGTGGCGCTGGTTGATACCGTTCGCGCTTGCGCTGGGGCTTATCGATATCTTCTGTATGAGCGCCATCTACGCCCACTCCGGGGTGATGACCTGGACGCACTACACCACCTGGCTGCTGTTTTTTGGTTCGGTCGGGGTGATGGGCGCGGTAGCGCAAAGCTGGCTGGTTGCTCATCCGCAGGAGCAGGCGGTACGGAGCACGCTCCTGTGGAGCGGAGCGATAACGGCGCTGGTGGCGCTGGCAGTGCGCGCTCTGTTCCAGCCGTTTTATCTGGAGTATCTGGCGCAGATGAGCCTCAGCGACGTCGTGACCTTTCCACATCACCCGCTGCGGGCCTGGTGTGCACTGGCGGCGGTTCGCACTCTCGCCTGGCTGCTGGCCTTTGTCGGCGCGGCGCTGCTGGTGATTAACGCTCGCTACCAAAAACGGGTGACGCTCATCTGTGCCGCCGCGGCGTTAGTGCTGAGCGAAGTGCTGTTCCGCTACGTCTTCTTTAGCATCGGCTGATGAAGCTATTCCCCCTCGCACGCCTCTCCGTGTCACCCGGCACAGGGGAGGCGTGCCTGCGTAAACGTCTACCGTCCCATCCCTGCGATGCCTGCGCCAGCGTATGCCCGGTTGAGGCTATAACGCTGATGCCGGGCGCTATCCAGCTTGACGCGACGCGCTGCCTGCACTGTGGGCGCTGCCTGTTTAGCTGCCCGGTCGATGCGCAGGAAGGTCTCCCCGCGCCAGAACGTTATCTCAGGGACGGCGCGCTGGTTGCACCGCTTGCCGCGCTAGCACCTGCGGTGGATGAGCTGCTGATGTGGCACCGGGAAAAGGGTGTGCGGGCCGTGGAAATGGCGATGGATGAACACCCCGGCTGGGTGCTGGCGGTGGCGGCGCTAAACCTGAAGCTGGCGGACCTTGGCGAACCGGGCTGGTCCATTGTGCCGCCCGCGACGCAGCACAATGCCAGACGCCGCTGGCTGCGGTTGCCGGAGCGCGTCTCGCTACCGACAAGCGTTTCACCCGGGAGGCGGGCGAGACGGCGCATCTTTGCCGAACATGCCGAATTTCAACCCGTCATCGCTCAGGCAGCCTGTACGCTTTGTGGTGCCTGCGCTCGCGTCTGCACCGAATCCGCGCTGCGCTTTACGGCAGACCGGCTCGAAATATGGCCCGAGCGCTGCACCGGTTGTCAGAGTTGCAGGGTGGTTTGCGTATCGGGCGCCATCTCGCTTGAGTCCGGGCAGGCCGTTACGCCCCGTTACGCTGCTTTTTATCATGCTCACTGCCGGACTTGTCAGCAGCCCTTCCGCGCCTGGCAGGCGGACGCTACCACATGCCCGCTGTGCCAGCGGCATCGCTACGGCATGCGGGAAGCATAGCGACATCTGCTGCCCGCTATAGCACCAGGTATCTATTCACGATTAGCGCTATTTTTATATTTCTTGTTTTATATATCAGCTAAATAGGGCTATAAATCTATTCAGGTATCTATTCACGAATCTATTCATATGAGCGCGTTGACTGACCTTCTGCTCGCCGGGCCACGTTCCGGTCCCGATATACGCGGCTCGCTTGGGATTAGCCAGGCGACTTTTTCACGTCTGGTGAACAACGAACCGCAGATCGTCTCATTCGGTAAAGCCCGCGCTACGCGCTATGCGCTGCTGCGCCCGGTCCGGGGAACAGCGGCGTTCCCTCTGTGGCAGATAGATGAACGTGGGACCGTCTGGCCGTTTGGTACGCTTTGGCCGTGTTGGCCGCAGGGAAGTTGTCTGGTTGCCCTGAAAAACGGGCTGTGGCAATGGTTCGATGGTTTACCCTGGTATTTAACCGACCTGCGTCCACAAGGTTTCCTGGGGCGGGCATGGGGCAAAAAATTGGCTGCACGCGCTGTGCTGCCGGACGATATCCGGCTATGGCAGGAAGAAGAGGTGCTGCTGGCGCTAAGCATGACCGACGGTGAACATCCGGGCGGCTGGTTAATCGGCGAGAAAGCGTATCAGCGCTGGCTTCATGCAGAACGAAGCCAGCCGATCCCGCAGCAGGATAAACCCGCACGCTACGCCCTGTTGGCTCAGGAAGCGCTGGCGGGAGAAATTGTTGGTTTATCGGCGGGTGGAGAGCAGCCCAAATTTTCCTGCTATGCCATGACCGACTCTGGTCCGGCGCAGGTGCTGGTGAAATTTACTGCCCCGCAGCGGAATGCGGTAAGCCAGCGCTGGGCCGATCTGCTCTGCGCCGAAGCAATTGCGCTGGAGGTGCTGCGGAAAGACGGGATCGCTGCGAGTGAGGCGCGCTGGTTCACTCATCCTGACGGGCAGGCGTTTCTGGAGGTCCGGCGTTTTGACTGCGAAGGTGAGGAGGGAAGACGCTCTATTGTCTCGCTGGAGTCACTGCAGAGCGAATTTGTTGCTGGCGCTGGTCACTGGCCGGTAGTAGTAAAGCAGCTGGCTGCGCAGAAACGGGTGGAGGCGCAGACGGTCGAGTGTGTTGATGTATGCTGGGCATTCGGGCGACTCATTGGCAACACCGATATGCATGCCGGGAATCTCTCCTTTTTCCTGTCTGATTTCCCGGTCCAGGTTACGCCGGTATATGACATGTTGCCAATGGCGTGGGCGCCCAACAGCGCGGGCGGCATGCGTGAGAGCGCGATTGATGTGCTACCGGAAACGGTAGTCGCCCGTTTGCACTGGGCGCGCGCGCTGATGCTGGCGGAACGATTCTGGCAGCGCGTCGAAAACGAGCCGCGCATCAGCGAGGCATTTCGCATCATTGCGCGGGAGATGCAGAGCAAACTGCATCAGGCCGCTGGCCTTATTGCACGTATGGCGTAAGGCCAGACTGCATTAGCGCACCGCTGTTGCGATCCAGGCCGCCACTTCGCGCAGCTCTGCTTCCTGCTGCGGAAAATCACCGATCAGCGCTTCACAGGCCTGCTGCAGCATATCAGCGCGATAGAGCGTGCCCTGCAGGCGGTTTGCCAGTGCTTCAAGCGGGGCCGGATTCAGGCTATCGGTAAACACCTGGGTGCGGGTGATGTGCCCTTTCTCAATGTCGAAATGCAGCTCGACGCCGCCCCAGGTAAAGCGCTCGTCCAGCAGATGGCTGAAGGCGGGGGCCTGACCAAAGTTCCACTCCCAGCTACTCTGGCGCGCAAAGGTTTCTGCGAAGCCCGGCAGATCCGGGAACGCGTCCGGTGAAATCACTTCCGCTTCGACGCGCTCGCCGTAGTGCGCGAAAAACGCCTCCGTGACCGCTTCACAAATACGCTCGTGCGTAATGCCCGGCAGCAGATCGTTGAGATTAGCGACGCGGCCGCGCACCGAGGTAATTCCCTTGGCCTGTAACTTTTTCTTGTCCGGATTCAGATAGTTGGCCAGACGGCTGAGGTCGGCATTAAGCAGCAGCGTGCCGTGGTGGAAGCCGCGATCCGGCGTTTCCCGGTAGGCGGAGCCGGACACTTTCCGATCCCCGTCCGGGGTTTTCACCACCAGATCGTTGCGTCCTGACGCTTCTGCCGTCGCACCAAGCGCCGTCAGGGCGTTGAGCACGATGGCGGTGGAGACGCTTTTATCGTATTCGGGTTTGCCGGCCATAAAGGTAAAGCAGGTGTTGCCGAGATCGTGGAACACCGCGCCACCGCCGCTGCTGCGCCGGGCGAGACGCACCTTATCCTCTTCCATGCGCCGGGTATTGCACTCTTTCCACGGGTTTTGCGCCCGGCCAATCACCACGGTGTCGGCATTACGCCAGAGAAACAGCACGCGCTGGGTGGCAGGCATCTGACGGAAGATAGTCTCTTCTACCGCCAGATTAAACCAGGGATCAAAGGAGTCAGAGAGCAGCAGACGAAGCGTTGGCATAGCGGATTTCCTTTACCGGAGCGGGGGGCCATGTTAACACGAACCCGCCGCCCGACGATCACGGGGCTTTTTTCTCCTCGTGCTCTTCCTCTTCCGGCACCGCTTTGCTGGCGGTCAGCAGGAACGGCGACTGCTGCCAGCGGCTGCGTTTTCCCTGCAGCAGGGTACGGGCCAGCACCACGCCGATAGCCAGCGCCAGCAGGATCATCAGGCGCAAGATGTTGGTGGTGTTATCAACCTGCTTCGCCTCGGTGGGCAGCGTATGCGTATCCAGCGTCAGACGCAGGAAGCCAACCGGGCCGCTTTTCCCCTCGATGGGCTGAACAATTTGCTGATTGAAATAGCTACCCGCCTTTTTGCCGTCCAGCGCCAGCCGATCGCGCAGGGAGACCTTTTCGCCAGCGCGGGCAATCATATCGCCCTGCAGGTCATACACCCCGGCATCGAGAATGCGGCTGCTGTCGGTGAGGTTGTTGAGCAGGGCGGTGATGCGCTTTTCGTCAGGGTTGTCGGTCGCCACCAGCGGTGCAAGAGAGTAGCTCACCTGCCGGGCCAGAGTCTGCGCCAGCTCCTCCAGCTGTAAATTACGGGTTTGCTGGTGGCTCTGGCTGAACCAGGATGCACCCTGCATCAGAGCCACTAATAATGCGAGACAGAGCAGCACAATGACTGCACGATGAAGCCGGAATTTCAGTTTTGCGCGAGCCATATTCCACCTGCTGAAAATTTGAAGCTTAATGTTGCCAGAAGCGCTGCGGACAGGGTAGCCTCAGGCGTTGTTTTTAGCCGAGACATTCCCTCCGGGCGCGCAATGTCAGGCTCTTTCCCAACCCGACGATGTTATACAGGAGCAGTAATGCCAATCAGTCTGACCTGGTGCGATCTGCCAGACGATGTTTCTCACTGGCCAGGATTGCCGCTTTCATTGAGTGGCGATGAGGTCATGCCGCTGGATTATCACGCGGGCCACAGCGGCTGGCTTCTGTACGGTCGGGGCCTGGATAAAGCACAACTGACCCAATATCAGCACAAGCTTGGCGCCGCGATGGTGATCGTCGCCGCCTGGTGCGTCGAAGACTATCAGGTAATTCGTCTCGCAGGCTCGCTCACGCCACGCGCCACGCGCCTGGCACACGACGCCGGGCTGGACGTGGCACCGCTCGGCAAGATCCCCCATCTGCGCACCCCGGGTCTGCTGGTCATGGATATGGACTCTACGGTGATCCAGATTGAGTGCATTGACGAGCTGGCAAAGCTGGCCGGTACCGGCGAGCAGGTATCGGAAGTCACCGAGCGGGCGATGCGCGGCGAACTCGATTTTATCGCCAGCCTGCGCGAGCGCGTAGGTACGCTGAAAGGCGCGGATGCCTCAATCATGCGCGAGGTGCGCGACGCGCTGCCACTGATGCCCGGCCTGATTCAGCTGGTGCTGAAACTACAGTCCCTGGGCTGGAAAGTAGCACTGGCCTCCGGTGGCTTTACCTTCTTCGCCGAATACCTGCGCGACAAGTTGCACCTTGATGCGGTCGTCGCCAACGAGCTGGAGATCGTGGACGGGAAGCTGACCGGCAACGTGACCGGCGACATTGTCGATGCGCAGTACAAAGCATCAACCCTGAAGCGGCTGGCCGAGCAATATGATATTCCGATGAATCAAACCGTCGCCGTGGGTGATGGTGCCAACGATCTGCCAATGATTCAGACGGCGGGGCTGGGTATTGCCTACCACGCCAAGCCGAAAGTAAATGAAAAAACCGAAGTGACGATCCGTCACGCTGATCTGATGGGCGTGTTCTGCATTCTCTCAGGCAGTCTGAACAAGAAATAACGAGGTACAAGGTGGCGAAAGCTCCAAAACGCGCATTTGTCTGCAATGAATGTGGTGCGGATTATCCGCGCTGGCAGGGGCAGTGCAGCGCCTGTCATGCCTGGAATACCATCACCGAAGTGCGTATCGCCGCCTCGCCGACGGTAGCGCGCAACGAACGCCTCGGCGGCTATGCCGGCAGCGCGGGCGGGGCGAAAGTGCAGAAGCTTTCCGACATCAGCCTGGAAGAGCTGCCGCGTTTCTCCACCGGCTTTAAAGAGTTTGACCGCGTGCTGGGCGGCGGCGTCGTGCCGGGCAGTGCGATTCTGATTGGTGGTAACCCTGGCGCCGGCAAATCCACGCTGCTGCTGCAAACCCTGTGCAAACTCGGGGAGCAGATGAAAACGCTCTACGTCACCGGTGAGGAGTCGCTCCAGCAGGTGGCGATGCGCGCCCATCGCCTGGGGCTGCCGACCAACAATCTCAATATGCTCTCCGAAACCAGCATCGAGCAGATCTGCATGATTGCTGAGGAGGAGCAGCCAAAACTGATGGTCATCGACTCCATTCAGGTGATGCACATGGCGGATATCCAGTCATCGCCGGGCAGCGTCGCGCAGGTGCGTGAAACCGCCGCCTATCTGACGCGCTTCGCCAAAACCCGCGGCGTGGCGATTGTCATGGTCGGCCATGTGACGAAAGACGGCTCGCTGGCCGGGCCAAAAGTACTGGAGCACTGCATCGACTGCTCGGTGCTGCTCGACGGCGACGCCGATTCCCGCTTCCGCACCCTGCGCAGCCACAAAAACCGTTTCGGCGCGGTCAATGAACTGGGCGTATTCGCCATGACCGAACAGGGGCTGCGTGAAGTCAGCAACCCCTCCGCCATCTTCCTGAGCCGCGGCGATGAAGTCACCTCCGGCAGTTCAGTGATGGTGGTCTGGGAAGGTACGCGTCCGCTGCTGGTAGAGATCCAGGCGCTGGTGGATCAGTCGATGATGGGCAACCCGAGACGCGTTGCGGTCGGCCTGGAGCAGAACCGCCTGGCGATCCTGCTGGCGGTGCTGCACCGTCACGGCGGCCTGCAGATGGCCGATCAGGACGTTTTCGTTAACGTGGTGGGTGGGGTGAAGGTCACCGAAACCAGTGCCGACCTGGCGCTGCTGCTGGCAATGGTCTCCAGCCTGCGCGATCGTCCGCTGCCGCAGGACCTGGTCGTGTTCGGCGAAGTCGGGCTGGCCGGTGAGATCCGTCCGGTGCCGAGCGGCCAGGAGCGTATCTCCGAAGCGGCAAAGCACGGTTTCCGCCGCGCGATTGTGCCGGCTGCCAACGTGCCGAAAAAAATCCCCGAGGGAATGCAAATCTTTGGCGTGAAAAAGCTTTCTGATGCGCTAAACGTTTTTGACGATTTATAATTAGCAATTCAATCGGTTAATTACCCGGTTGTTCGCGTCCGGCAGCGTCCGGAGGCGAGCAACAGCGGGAGGCAGGAGGCACCTTGTCATCATTCGAGTATCTCAAAACCGCGATCCGTCAGAAGGGATGCACCCTTCAGCAGGTCGCGGCAGCCTGCGGCATGACAAAGGGCTATCTCAGCCAGTTGCTGAACGCCAAAATCAAAAGTCCGAGCGCGCAAAAGCTTGAGGCGCTGCACCGTTTCCTCGGCCTTGAGTTTCCGCGCACGCAGAAGAATATCGGCGTGGTGTTCGGCAAGTTTTATCCGCTGCATACCGGGCATATCTATCTGATACAGCGCGCCTGTAGCCAGGTGGATGAGCTGCATATCGTCATGGGCTACGACGAGAAGCGCGACCGCGCGCTGTTTGAAGCCAGCGCCATGTCCCAGCAGCCTACGGTCCCGGACCGTCTGCGCTGGCTGCTCCAGACCTTTAAATACCAGAAAAATATCCGTATTCATGCGTTTAACGAAGAGGATATGGAGCCGTATCCGCACGGCTGGGACGTCTGGAGCAACGGCATCAAAACCTTCATGGAAGAGAAGGGCATTGCGCCTGACTGGATTTACACCTCTGAAGAGGCCGATGCCCCGCAGTATCTGGAGCATCTCGGCATCGAAACGGTGCTTATCGATCCGAAACGCACCTTTATGAACATCAGCGGGGCGCAGATCCGCGAAAACCCGTTCCGCTACTGGGAATACATCCCTACGGAAGTGAAGCCGTTCTTCGTGCGCACCGTGGCGGTGCTGGGCGGCGAGTCGAGCGGGAAATCGACGCTGGTGAACAAGCTCGCCAATATCTTCAACACCACCAGTGCCTGGGAGTACGGGCGCGACTATGTTTTTTCCCACCTTGGCGGTGACGAGATGGCGCTGCAGTACTCCGACTACGACAAGATCGCGCTCGGTCACGCCCAGTACATCGACTTCGCGGTGAAGTACGCCAACAAAGTGGCCTTCATTGACACCGATTTTGTCACCACGCAGGCGTTCTGTAAGAAGTACGAGGGGCGCGAGCATCCGTTCGTCCAGGCGCTCATCGATGAGTACCGCTTCGACCTGGTGATCCTGCTGGAGAACAACACGCCCTGGGTTGCCGACGGACTGCGCAGCCTTGGCAGCTCGGTGGATCGCACGGAATTTCAGAGCATGCTGGTGGAGATGCTTGAGGCCAATAACGTCGAATATGTACACGTCGAGGAGTCTGACTACGACAGCCGTTTCCTGCGCTGCGTCGAACTGGTCAAAAAAATGATGGGTGAACAGGGGTAGCCTGGGGCTGAAGGTGGGTGCGCTACGCTTACCCACCCTACAAAAACATTACCCCATCGTAGGGCGGGTAAGCGCAGCGCACCCGCGACAGACCGGCAACATCACCCGCCGTATCAAACGTCTCAAGGAAGGAGAACGTTACATGTCCCAATATCGTCGCAGTTATCTTCCCGGTGGCAGCTGGTTCTTTACTGTCAACCTGCGCTCGCGTAAGAGCGATCTGCTATGTCGCCACATCGATATCCTCCGCCATCAGGTGGCACGTGTTAAATCACGCACGCCTTTTATTATCAATGCCTGGGTGGTTCTGCCGGAACATATGCACTGCATCTGGACGCTGCCGGAAAACGATACCGATTATTCAGGGCGCTGGCGGGAGATTAAAAAGGGATTCACCCGTGCGCTGGGCTCTGCCGGCCTTGCAGATACGATCTGGCAACGGCGCTTCTGGGAACATTGCCTGCGTGATGAGGAGGATTTACGGCGTCACAAAGATTATGTCTACATCAACCCGGTTAAACATGGATGGGCGAAGAGGGTCCAGGACTGGTCCTGGTCATCGTTTCATCGGGATGTGGCGGCGGGATTATACCCGCTGGATTGGGGTGGGGAGATGGCGGATATACGTGCGGGAGAACGTGAATAAGGTGGGTGCGCTGCGCTTACCCACCCTACAAATGCCGCTGTGCTGAAGGTGGGTGCGCTGTGCTTACCCACCCTACAAATGCTGGTCAAAAAAATGATGGGTGAGCAGGGATAGCCTGGAGCTGAAGGTGGGTGCGCTGCGCTTACCCACCCTACAAATGCCGCTGTGCTGAAGGTGGGGGCGCTACGCTTACCCACCCTACAAAAACGTTACCTCATCGTAGGGCGGGTAAGCGGCGCGCACCCGCCACAGGCTTAGTACGCGATAACCACTTTCCCGCGCATGTGGCCGTCGAGCACGGCATCGTGTGCCTGCTGCAGGGTTTCAACACTCAGGCCGTGCAGCGTTTTGCTGAGTGAACTTTCCACTACGCCGTCGTCAACCAGCTTCGCCACCGCATTGAGGATCTCACCCTGACGCGCCATGTCGGCGGTCTGGTACATGCTGCGGGTGTACATAAACTCCCAGTGCAGCGCGGCGGATTTCAGCTTCAGCTCGTTCTGATCCAGCGGATGCTCGTTCTCTACGATGGTGCAGATATGGCCCTGCGGGGCGATCAGCTTGCTGACGTTAGCCCAGTGGCCATCGGTATCATTGAGAATAAAGATGTAATCCACGTATGTGATGTCGTGCTTCGCCAGTTCGCCCGGCAGATCCTTATAATTCACCACCAGATCCGCACCGCGATCGCGGCACCACTGGGCAGAGTCTTCCCGGGAAGCGGTCGCGATAATCCTGATGTTGCTGTGGTGCTTCGCAAACGGGATGGCGAGGGAACCTACGCCGCCCGCGCCGCCGATGATCAGCAGGGTTTTGTCCGCTCCGGCATCCTGAATGTTCAGACGTTCGAACAGACCTTCCCAGGCCGTCAGGGCAGTAAGCGGCAGAGCGGCGGCGGCGGCCCAGTCGAGGGTGCGCGGCTTGTGGCCGACAATGCGGGCATCAATCAGCTGATGGGTGGTGTTACTGCCCGGACGCGTGATATCCCCGGCGTACCAGACTTCATCTCCGGCTTTAAAGCCGGTCACCTTGCTGCCCATCGCTTTGACGATGCCGCTGGCATCCCAACCCAGCACGCGCGGCTCCTGCAGGCCGTTTTTCACCAGCCCTTTGTGGACCTTGGTATCCACCGGATTCACGGAGGCAGCTTTCACCTCTACCAGCAGATCGTAGTCGCCCGGCGTCGGCTCCTGCTGGAAAATCTCTATAAAGTGCTTAGGATCCTGCGGGTTAACGGCAATCGCTTTCACAGACATATTTTTTTCCTCAATGGGTGAGACGTTCAGGCTGTTGTATTCAATGTAGTCTATGCCCGCGCCGTTAAGCTGATAAGATGGACAATCAAGAATGGCGTGTTCGTCTCAGGTGAACAATCATGTTTAAGTCGCTTCAGGATATGGCGCTGTTCGCGCTGGTGGCCGAGTGCGGAAGCTTCACGGCTGCCGCCCGGCGGGCAGGCTTGCCCAAGTCCAGCGTCAGCCAGCGCATCAGCCAGCTGGAAAACAGCCTCGGCATCCGCCTGCTTAACCGCACCACCCGCACGCTTAACCTGACCTTTGCCGGCGAGCATTATCTGGTGCACTGCCGTGAAATGCTCAGCGCCAGCGAGCGCGCGGACCACGCTATCCAGCGGCTGCGGCAAAACCCCAGCGGACGGCTGCGCATTACCAGCCCGGCGGGGATCGGCGCAACGCTGCTGGCGCGCATGAACGCCCGTTTCCAGGAGGCGTATCCCGACGTTATGCTGGAGGTTTCGGTGTCGGATGATATCCGGGATCTGGTGCTGGAGGGGTTTGACGTCGCGCTGCGCACCGGTAAGCCGCAGGACTCGTCGCTGATAGGCCGTCTGATTGGCCACTGCCCGCGTCATCTGCTGGCCGCGCCTGGCTATCTGGCGCAGCATCCAGCGCTGACGCATCCGGGTCAGCTGGCGTCGCACCGCTGTATCACGCACCGGGCGTGGGCCGAATGGGTGCTGCATCGCGAGCAGGAGTATTACCGCTGCATCCTGCCCAGGCAGCATCTCACTGATAACCTGCTGTATGCCCGCGAGTGCGCCGTGGCCGGGGCGGGGGTGACCCTGCTGCCGTCATTTTTGCTGGAGGATACCCTTGAGCGGGGCGTGCTGGTGCCGGTGCTGGAGCAGTGGCAGGCGGAGGGGAACGATCTTTATCTGGTCTATCCGAGCCGCAAACTGAACTCGCCGGCGCTGGCCAGCTACATCGACTTTGCGATGGCATTCCGGGACATTAAGGATTTCTATCTGGGATAAAAAAGAGAAGGGCGAATGCCCTTCTCTGAGTGGTGCGATTACTTGGTAATACGCTTGTACTTGATTCGCTTCGGCTCCAGCGCTTCCGCGCCCAGGGTGCGTTTCTTGTACTCTTCGTACTCGGTAAAGTTACCTTCGAAGAATTCGACTTTACCTTCATCCTGATAATCAATGATGTGGGTCGCGATACGGTCCAGGAACCAGCGGTCATGCGAGATAACCAGCGCACAGCCCGGGAACTCCAGCAGGGCGTTTTCCAGCGCGCGCAGGGTTTCGATATCCAGGTCGTTGGTCGGTTCATCGAGCAGCAGCATGTTGCCGCCAACCTGCAGCAGCTTCGCCAGGTGCAGACGACCGCGCTCACCGCCGGACAGCTCGCCCACGCGTTTACCCTGATCGACACCTTTGAAGTTGAAGCGGCCCACGTAGGCGCGGCTTGGCATTTCGGTGTTGCCGATCTTCATGATGTCCAGCCCGCCGGACACTTCTTCCCACACGGTTTTGCTGTTGTCCATCGCGTCACGGAACTGATCCACCGACGCCAGCTTCACGGTTTCACCGAGATCGATGGTGCCCGCATCCGGCTGTTCCTGACCGGACAGCATACGGAACAGGGTAGATTTACCCGCGCCGTTCGGACCGATGATACCGACGATCGCCCCTTTCGGGATAGAGAAGGTCAGATCGTCGATCAGCACGCGATCGCCGTAGGATTTGCGCAGGTTCGACACTTCCAGCACTTTATCGCCCAGACGCGGTCCCGGCGGAATAAAGAGTTCGTTAGTCTCGTTACGCTTCTGGTATTCAGTGCTGTTAAGCTCCTCGAAGCGAGCCAGACGCGCTTTGCCTTTGGACTGACGGCCTTTGGCACCCTGACGCACCCACTCCAGTTCTTTCTCAATGGATTTACGGCGCGCCGCTTCCTGAGAGGCTTCCTGGGCCAGACGCTGATCTTTCTGCTCAAGCCAGGAGGAGTAGTTGCCTTCCCACGGAATACCTTCCCCGCGGTCAAGTTCGAGGATCCAGCCCGCCACGTTGTCGAGGAAGTAACGGTCGTGGGTAATCGCCACTACGGTTCCTTCGAAGTCGTGCAGGAAGCGTTCCAGCCAGGCCACGGACTCCGCATCCAGGTGGTTAGTCGGTTCGTCGAGCAGCAGCATGTCTGGTTTTTCCAGCAGCAGACGACACAGTGCGACGCGGCGGCGTTCACCCCCGGAGAGGTTAGCGATTTTCGTATCCCAGTCCGGCAGGCGCAGAGCGTCAGCGGCGCGCTCCAGCTGCACGTTCAGGTTGTGACCGTCGTGCGCCTGGATGATCTCTTCCAGCTTGCCCTGTTCGGCAGCCAGTTTGTCGAAATCGGCATCCGGGTCGGCATACAGCGCATAGACTTCGTCCAGACGCTTCAGCGCGGTGACCACTTCAGACAGCGCTTCCTCTACGGATTCGCGTACCGTGTGCTCAAGGTTGAGCTGCGGCTCCTGCGGCAGGTAGCCGATTTTAATGCCGGGTTGCGGGCGGGCTTCGCCTTCTATTTCGGTATCGATGCCAGCCATGATGCGCAGCAGGGTAGATTTACCGGCACCGTTGAGACCCAGCACACCGATTTTCGCGCCCGGGAAAAAGCTCAGCGAGATATTCTTCAAAATATGACGTTTCGGCGGTACGACTTTGCCGACACGATGCATGGTATAAACGAATTGAGCCACGTTGCGACTTCGCCTCTTTTATAGTGAGTAAACTGGTTCGTATCAGATGCGAAGTGTAGCCTTTTTCATGGCCCAAGCCCAGCCATCAACGCCCGGCGTGTTATGTCGCGCAAGACGCCACACAAAGCGTAAAAAAATGTTCATATCATGGCGCAACCGGGCATGCCTGGTTAGCATGAAAAGGTTGTGCTGTAAGCACACAGGCTCAGGGGCGGCATGAGGCTGCCGCGGGAACAACGATATTGAGGAGTCACTGTGGGAAAAGCCAAACATGCCGTCTGGCGCGTGCTTGCGGCCAGCGTGTGTCTGATGACCGTAAGCAGCCTGGCGCGTGCCGATTCACTGGATGAACAACGCAGCCGCTACACCCAGATTAAACAGGCGTGGGACAGCCGCCAGATGGCGGTGGTGGAGCAGATGATGCCCGGCCTGCGCGACTATCCGCTCTATCCCTATCTGCAGTACCGTCAGCTGACTGACGATCTGATGAACCAGCCGGCGCTGGCGGTGAGCCAGTTTATTCAGCAGAACCCGACGCTGCCGCCGGCACGCGCCCTGAAATCGCGTTTTGTGAATGAACTGGCGCGGCGCGAGGACTGGCGCGGTCTGCTTGCCTTCAGCCCCACCGAGCCGGGCACCACCGAGGCGAAATGTAATTTCTACTACGCGAAATACAACACCGGTCAGACCAGCGATGCCTGGATTGGGGCGAAGCGCCTGTGGCTGACCGGGAAAAACCTGCCGTCGGCCTGCGACCGTCTGTTCTCGGCCTGGCGCAGCTCAGGCACGCAGCAGCCGGAAGATTATCTTGAGCGCATTCGCCTGGCGATGAAAGAGGGGAATACCCGTCTGGTGGGGCAGCTGGCTGTAGAAATGCCATCGCAGTATCAGACGCTCTCTTCATCGCTGATAAGTCTCGCCAACAACCCTGACAGCGTGTTGAGCTTTGCGCAGACGGTGGGAGCCACCGACTTTACCCGCCAGCTGGTGGCAGTAGCCTTTGCCAGCGTCGCCCGTGAGGATGCGGACAACGCGCGCATGATGATCTCCTCTCTGACCCAGGCGCAGAAACTCAATGCCGATCAGGTGCAAGAGCTGAACGAGCTGGTGGCGTGGCGGCTGATGGGCAACGATATCACCGCTGAGGAGGCTCACTGGCGTGACGACGTTATCATGCGTTCCCAGTCCATCTCGCTGATTGAGCGCCGCGTGCGTATGGCGCTGGGAACCGGCGATCGCGGTGGGCTGAACACCTGGCTGGCGCGTCTGCCGATGGAAGCGAAAGAAAAAGACGAGTGGCGCTACTGGCAGGCCGATCTGCTGCTGGAGCGCGGGCGTGAAGAAGAGGCCAAAACCATTCTGCGCGATCTGATGCAGACTCGCGGCTTCTATCCGATGGTCGCGGCCCAGCGCCTCGGCGAGGATTACCCGCTGCGCGTCGACAAAGCCCCGCAGGTTAACAGTGCCGTGTTCCAGGGGCCGGAGATGGCCCGCGTGCGCGAGCTGATGTACTGGGGCATGGACAACACGGCGCGCAGCGAGTGGGCGAATCTGGTGGTCAGCCGTCCGGTAAACGAGCAGGCGGCGCTGGCGCGCTATGCCTTCGATCAGGACTGGTGGGATCTCAGCGTGCAGGCCACCATCGCCGGTAAGCTGTGGGATCAGCTGGAAGAGCGTTTCCCGCTGGCCTGGCAGAGCACGTTCGACCGCTACGTCAGCAACAAAGACATTTCGAAAAGCTATGCGATGGCGATTGCCCGTCAGGAGAGCGCCTGGAACCCGAAGGTGCGCTCCCCGGTGGGGGCGTCTGGCCTGATGCAGGTGATGCCCGCCACCGCGAGCCACACGGTGACGAAGTTCGGCATTCCGGGTTACAGCAGCAGTAATCAGCTGCTCGATCCGGAAATGAACATCAACATCGGCACTACCTATCTACAAAGCGTTTATGAGCAGTTCGGCTATAACCGCATCCTGTCGTCGGCAGCCTACAACGCCGGGCCGGGGCGAGTGCGGACGTGGCTTGGCAACAGTGCCGGGCGCCTCGATGCGGTAGCCTTTATCGAGAGTATTCCGTTCTCGGAAACCCGCGGCTACGTGAAAAACGTGCTGGCTTATGACGCGTATTACCGTTACTTCATGGGGGATAAGCCAGCGTTGCTGACCAGCAGCGAATGGCAGCGCCGTTACTGATTTGACGTCGGGTATGTTATGCTGCTGTACTAGTTAATGAGTATTCCGGATGGCGGCATAACATGACCCAACACGCGCCCTGGTCTGCAGAGCAGGCCGAACAGCACAATCAGGAGTGGCTTCGTTTCGTGGAGCTGCTGAAAAACGCGTTCGATCGCGAGCTGCATCTTCCGCTGATGATGCTGTTGCTGACCCCTGACGAACGTGAGGCGCTCGGCACTCGCGTGCGTATCATCGAAGAGCTGCTGCGCGGCGAGATGAGCCAGCGCGAACTCAAAAATGAACTGGGCGCCGGTATCGCCACCATCACTCGCGGCTCTAACAGCCTGAAAGCCGCCCCGCCTGAGCTGCGCGTCTGGCTCGAGCAGGTGCTGCTCAACAGCAATCAGTCGTAAATCGCGTTATGGAACGGGCTTAACGCCAGCACTACCGCCTGGTGGTAAACGCTGCTGCGGGTCAACACCCCGCCGGTGAATACGCCGATGGCACCCTCTTTGCGGCCAATGGCATCGATGCCGGTCAAGGCAGACATCACCGGCCCCAGCGGTTCACCTTGATACACTTTCTCCAGAATAGGTTCAGGCAGCGGCAGCGTGGCGGATCGCGCTTCGCCGCGCTTATCTCCACGCTCAACCACCACCCAGCTAAAGGTGCTGCCTTCATCAATGCCGGCTTCGATGGCAACCCAAAAATCCGCCTCGGGTTTCAGCGCCCGCGCATTCTGAACGCGAATACGCGCCCCGGCGCGGGTCTCTTCGCTGCCGAGCGGCTGCTCGGGCACACCGGTTTCGACGACTACAGATTCGATATGGCAGGATGCGGTGCCAAAAATGGCCTCAAACGCGTGCAGAATCGCCTTAATTTTGGCGGGATTAGTGGTGGCACAGATAACTTGGTGCATAATCATTTAACATTCTGATAAAACGTGTGCAGCAGTATAACGGATAAAAAGTATGTTACAGGTATACCTTGTTCGCCACGGCGAAACGCAGTGGAACGCCGAGCGACGCATTCAGGGGCAGTCTGACAGCGCCCTGACCGAAAAGGGTGAGCAGCAGGCGCAGCAGGTGGCTGAACGCGCCAGAGCGCTGGGCATCACCCATATCATCTCCAGCGATCTGGGACGAACGCGTCAGACCGCCAGTATTATTGCTCAGGCATGCGGGTGTGAAGTGACGCTCGACGCGCGCCTGCGCGAGCTGGATATGGGCGTGCTGGAGCAGCGCCATATCGACGGGCTGACCGAAGAAGAAGAGGGCTGGCGTCGTCAGCTGGTGAACGGCACGCCTGACGGACGTATTCCGGACGGCGAGTCGATGCTGGAGCTGAGCGAGCGCATGCAGAGCGCGCTGAATGCGTGTCTGGAGTTGCCGGAAGGGAGTCGTCCGCTACTGGTGAGTCACGGCATGGCGCTGGGCTGTCTGGTCAGTACCATTCTCGGTCTGCCCGCCTGGGCGGAACGCCGCCTGCGCCTGCGCAACTGTTCGCTTTCCCGCGTTGATTACCAGCAAAGCCCGTGGCTGGCATCAGGCTGGGTGGTGGAAACCGCAGGCGACGTCTCACATCTGGACGCCCCTGCGCTGGATGAAATGCAGCGTTAGCCGTTAGCGGCGAATCGGAATCAGGTACTCGCAGCGCAGATAGCGCGGCGGCTCCTGGTGTTTGGTTTCGTCGCGCGGGAAGAAGCGTTCAATATCCTGGCCCTTACGACGGGTCAGGTTGAGCGAAGGCATACAGGTGCCGTACACCGTCAGGATGAACTCCTGCAGTCCGGTTCCCGGCCCCTCATAATCGAACTGCACGTAGTCACCGCCATCCAGGGTAACCGCGTGGGCATTCGGCAGGCAGTTTTCAGCCAGCTCCGGTGGTAGCGCGGTGGTGTAAAACACCTCCTGTTCGTCATCCCGCTCGATGCTGGGGCGCGGCTCGTGCAGCCCGTACAGCTCCGGTGGAATG
>Ga0209371_1000249_pt1 | contig 66713 bp, 65 predicted proteins | sample AgamicAtAmrz_FD_187165 | JGI IMG/M metagenome (GOLD analysis project Ga0209371, IMG submission 187165) | Agave microbial communities from Guanajuato, Mexico - At.Am.rz (SPAdes) (version 2) | ecosystem: Host-associated > Plants > Roots > Rhizosphere | place: Guanajato, Mexico | collected 2012-06-07
AATTCAAACCATTTGTAAGGTAAAGAACAGAATGGCTAAACACCTTTTTACGTCCGAGTCCGTATCAGAAGGACATCCTGATAAAATCGCCGACCAGATTTCTGACGCCGTGCTGGACGCCATCCTGGAACAGGATCCCAAAGCGCGCGTGGCCTGCGAAACCTACGTAAAAACCGGTATGGTGCTGGTTGGCGGTGAAATCACCACCAGCGCATGGGTCGATATCGAAGAGATCACCCGTAATACCGTACGTGAAATCGGTTATGTTCATTCCGATATGGGCTTTGATGCCAACTCGTGTGCAGTGCTGAGCGCTATCGGTAAGCAGTCGCCGGATATCAACCAGGGCGTTGACCGCACCGATCCGCTGGAGCAAGGCGCTGGCGACCAGGGTCTGATGTTTGGCTATGCCACCAATGAAACCGATGTGCTGATGCCTGCGCCGGTGACCTACGCGCACCGTCTGGTGCAGCGCCAGTCTGAAGTGCGTAAAAACGGTTCGCTGCCGTGGCTGCGCCCGGACGCGAAAAGCCAGATCACTTTCCAGTATGACGGCGGCAAAATTGTCGGTATCGACGCGGTCGTGCTGTCAACGCAGCATTCTGAAGATATCGATCAGAAAACCCTGCGCGAAGCGGTGATGGAAGAGATCATCAAGCCAGTTCTGCCGACCGAGTGGATCAACGCCAGCACCAAATATCACATCAACCCGACCGGACGTTTCGTTATCGGCGGCCCGATGGGCGACTGCGGCCTGACCGGACGTAAAATCATCGTCGATACCTACGGCGGCATGGCACGTCACGGCGGCGGCGCGTTCTCTGGTAAGGATCCGTCGAAAGTTGACCGTTCTGCGGCCTACGCCGCGCGCTACGTGGCGAAAAATATCGTCGCCGCTGGCCTGGCTGACCGCTGTGAGATCCAGGTTTCTTACGCCATTGGCGTAGCCGAGCCGACTTCTATCATGGTGGAAACCTTCGGTACCGAGAAAATCTCTACCGAGCAGCTGACGCTGCTGGTGCGCGAGTTCTTCGACCTGCGCCCTTACGGTCTGATCCAGATGCTGGATCTGCTGCAACCGATCTATAAAGAGACCGCCGCATACGGTCACTTTGGTCGTGAGCATTTCCCATGGGAAAAAACAGACAAAGCTGCTCAGCTGCGCGAAGCCGCTGGCCTGTAAGTTTTTTTCCTCAGGCTGTCCCTCCCCGGGGCAGCCTTTCTTTTTGCTGCCTTTAGCGTCCTCTTTTTCCTCTCTGCAACTTTTTTTGTTATCTCAACTACACTTCTGTGACTCGTCAGCGCAAAGCGTGTTACCGATTACAAATTGAAACGCTTTATTTTTCTGCTATTTAGGATTTAACCGCCGTGGTTATTCCGCTGAAAATGCGTTATTTTCAGCGTCCTCTGATAGCCGATAATTGACGCCATGTCAGAAACTTAACAGGTGCTATACCTTACTGGTTACTTAACCTTTTCGGGCTGAATATGCTGAATTTCAGGGTTTCGGCGTGTGTAAGCGATTACATTAGCGTGATCGCCCTCACTTTTTCCCCGGGAAAGGTTTTTTAACATTGATAACAACAATGATGGATAAACTCGGAGGCAAAATGCCTGGCAACACTCACAAAAGCAGAACGTCAAACAAGGCAATGACCTATTTTGTCTGCTTTCTTGCGGCCCTTGCAGGCCTGTTATTTGGACTGGATATCGGCGTGATTGCAGGCGCGCTGCCGTTTATTGCCAAAGATTTCAACGTAACGGCACACCAGCAGGAGTGGATCGTCAGCTCAATGATGTTTGGTGCGGCCGTGGGTGCGATTGGCTCCGGCTGGATGTCATCCCATCTGGGTCGTAAAAAGAGCCTGATGGCCGGTGCCATTCTGTTTGTTATCGGTTCGCTGTGGTCAGCCATGTCACCGAACCCGGAAATGCTGATTGTGGCACGCGTGGTGCTGGGCCTGGCCGTTGGTGTGGCTTCCTATACCGCCCCGCTCTACCTTTCTGAGATCGCTCCGGAAAAAATCCGTGGCAGTATGATTTCGCTTTATCAACTGATGATTACCATTGGTATTCTCGGTGCCTATCTTTCTGATACCGCGTTCAGTGCATCAGGCGACTGGCGCTGGATGCTGGGTATCATCACTATTCCGGCCATTCTGCTGCTGGTTGGCGTTTTCTTCCTGCCTAACAGCCCGCGCTGGCTGGCGGCGAAAGGCAATTTCCGTGATGCTCAGCGCGTGCTCGATCGCCTGCGCGACACCAGCGAGCAGGCGAAACGTGAGCTGGAAGAGATCCGCGAAAGCCTGAAGATCAAACAGTCCGGCTGGCAGCTGTTCCAGGGCAACAGCAATTTCCGCCGCGCGGTGTTCCTTGGCGTGCTGTTGCAGGTGATGCAGCAGTTCACCGGTATGAACGTCATCATGTACTACGCGCCAAAAATCTTTGAAATTGCGGGCTTCTCCAATACCACCGAGCAGATGTGGGGCACGGTAATTGTTGGTCTGGTCAACGTGCTGGCAACCTTTATCGCTATTGGCCTGGTGGACCGCTGGGGCCGTAAACCGACGCTGGTGCTGGGCTTCCTGGTGATGGCGGCCGGTATGGGCGTGCTGGGTACCATGCTGCATCTGGGCATCCATTCGCAGGGCGCACAGTACTTCGCGATCGCCATGCTGCTGATGTTTATCGTCGGCTTCGCCATGAGCGCCGGTCCGCTGATTTGGGTGCTGTGCTCCGAGATCCAGCCGCTGAAAGGCCGCGATTTTGGTATCACGGTATCAACCGCGACCAACTGGATTGCCAACATGATTGTTGGCGCGACCTTCCTCACCATGCTGAATACGCTCGGCAACGCGCCGACCTTCTGGGTGTATGGTCTGCTGAACGTCTTCTTTATTCTGCTGACGCTGATGCTGATCCCGGAAACCAAGAACGTTTCGCTGGAGCACATTGAGCGTAACCTGATGGCCGGCAAGAAACTGCGCGATATCGGTTCGCACGACTAAGTAACTCAGGCGAGTAACAGTTATCCCCAACAGCGCGCAACCATGCTCGCAAGCGGGTGAGATGGGCCGAGCTGGCAGGGATGCCGTCTTTGCGATCGGACCATCTCATCCGCGCTGCACAAAAAGGTGGGCCTTTAAAGCCCGCCTTTTTTATTTGGTTGAGTTCCCTTACCTCGCCGCTTATCCTTTCCGACATGAAAACGCCCCGCCTTCCTATCGCCGTACAGCAAGCCGTCATGCGCTCGCTGCGCCACTTTTTACAGCTTGCCAGCGACAGGCTGGAGCGCCCCTTTGCCGAACCGGCGCTGGTTTACCAGCAGCGCGGCACGGCGGCAGGCACCGCCTGGCTGGAAAAGTGGGAGATTCGCCTTAATCCGGTGCTGTTAATTGAAAACCAACAGGCGTTTGTCGATGAAGTGGTGCCGCACGAGCTGGCGCATCTGCTGGTGTGGAAAGTATTTGGCCGCGTGCCGCCGCACGGTAAAGAGTGGAAATGGATGATGCAGGAGGTGCTTGGCGTGCCCGCACGCCGCACCCATCAGTTTGAGATCGCCTCGGTGCGCGCGCAAACCTTTCCCTACCGCTGCGGCTGTCAGCAGCATCACCTGACCGTGCGACGCCATAACCGCGTGCTGCGCGGCGAAAGCGAGTACCGCTGCGTGCACTGCAAAAGCCTGCTCAAACCTGGCGACTATTCGCCATCCTGATTCGCCATCCTGAGGGGAATTCTCATTCCGCTCGCTTCACCATTCTGCTACCCTGCCGCCCTTTTTTCCGACTGAGTAGAATTCTGGAACATGTCTCGCAAATTAATCGCTGCCGTCGCGCTGCTGCTTTCCCCGTTCGCCACCCAGGCGCTCTCGCTGAACAACTACCATCAGAATAATTTCCAGCAGGCGAAAACCTTCGCTGCCGCCATCAACGCAGATGCGCCTGGCTCATTTTACTGCGGCTGTAAAATTGACTGGCAGGGCAAAAAAGGGATCCCTGACCTCAACAGCTGCGGCTACCAGGTGCGCAAAAATGCCAACCGCGCCAGCCGCATTGAGTGGGAACATGTGATGCCAGCGTGGGAGTTCGGCCACCAGCGCCAGTGCTGGCAGAACGGCGGCCGCAAAAATTGCAGCAAAGACGCTGACTACCGCCGCATCGAAAGCGATCTGCATAACCTGCAACCCGCCGTGGGCGAAGTAAACGGCGATCGCGGCAACTTCGCCTACAGCCAGTGGAACGGCGGCGAACAGCAGTATGGCCAGTGCGCCATGAAGGTCGATTTTAAAAACAAACAGGCTGAGCCGCCTGCCCGCGCCCGTGGCGCTATCGCACGCACCTACTTCTATATGCGCGACCAGTACCACCTGCGCCTGTCGCGCCAGCAGACGCAGCTGTTTACCGTCTGGGACAAGCAGTATCCGGTCTCCAGCTGGGAGTGTGAACGTGACCAGCGCATCGCCCGCGTGCAGGGCAATCACAATCCTTATGTGCAGCAGGCTTGCCAGCGTTAAAATCACTGCCCTACACTAACGTCTTCTCGATTCCGCCGCGCCGCGTGCGCGGCGCTCAGCTTTCAGGGCCTGTATGCGCATACCTCGCATTTATCATTCCGAACCTTTAACCAGCGGCAGCGAAATCACGCTGGACGAAGACGCCTCCAACCACGTTGCACGCGTTCTGCGCATGACCAGCGGCCAGCGCCTGGAGCTCTTTGATGGCACTAATCTGACTTTTGCGGCAGAGATCACTCTTGCAGATAAAAAGCGTGTAAAAGTAAGAGTCCTTGAAGGCCAGCCTGACGATCGTGAATCTCCCCTGCATCTGCATCTCGGCCAGGTGATGTCGCGCGGTGAAAAGATGGAGTTCACTATCCAGAAGTCTATTGAGCTGGGTGTGAGCGTGATTACGCCTCTCTTTTCTGAACGCTGTGGCGTTAAGCTGGATGCTGAACGGCTGGCGAAAAAACTCCAGCAGTGGCAAAAGATCGCCATCGCCGCCTGTGAACAGTGCGGTCGCAACCGCGTGCCGGAAATTCGGCCAGTGATGACGCTGGAGGCCTGGTGCGCCGAAGCCGAAAGCGGCCTGAAGCTGAACCTGCATCCACGCGCCCGGCACAGCATTAACACGCTGCCGCAGCCGGTGGAGCGGGTTCGCCTGCTCATTGGCCCGGAAGGCGGGCTGAGCGCCGACGAGATTGCCATGACCGGCGAGCACGGGTTTACCGATATTTTGCTCGGTCCGCGCGTTTTACGCACGGAAACCACTGCGCTTACCGCGATTACGGCACTTCAGGTGAGGTTTGGCGATCTGGGTTAAGGAATAATCAGGGTTTATATTAAGACGCGCGCAGCACTTACTGGCGTCCTGACTGGTCAGCACCGCTGACCGCACAGAACGAGGCGGAAAAGACCGCCTCTCTGAGGAGAGAATAATGATTAAACTTGGCATCGTTATGGACCCCATCGCGTCCATCAACATTAAAAAAGACACCAGCTTCGCCATGTTGCTGGAAGCACAGCGCCGCGGTTACGAAATTCACTATATGGAGATGGGCGATCTCTCTCTGCGCGGCGGCGTCTCTTACGCCCGCACGCGTCTGCTGAGCGTCGACCAGAACTATGATAAATGGTACGAGTTCGGCAGCGAGCAGGAGATCAAGCTGGCCGATCTCAACGTGGTCCTGATGCGTAAAGATCCGCCGTTCGACACCGAATTCATCTACGCCACCTATATTCTGGAGCGCGCCGAAGAGCAAGGCACGCTGATCGTGAATAAACCGCAGAGCCTGCGCGACTGTAACGAAAAGCTCTATACTGCATGGTTCTCCGAGTTCACGCCGGATACGCTGGTTACGCGCAGCAAAGAGAAGCTGCGCGCCTTCTGGCAGGAGCATGGCGATATTATTATGAAGCCGCTGGACGGCATGGGCGGCGCGTCGATCTTCCGCGTAAAGCAGGACGACCCGAACTTTGGCGTGATCACCGAAACGCTGACCAACCACGGCCAGTTCTTCTGTATGGCGCAGAACTATCTGCCAGCCATCAAAGAAGGCGACAAGCGCGTGCTGGTGGTTGACGGCGAGCCGGTGCCTTATTGCCTGGCGCGTATCCCTCAGGGCGGCGAAACGCGCGGCAACCTCGCAGCAGGCGGTCGCGGTGAAGCGCGTCCTCTGAGCGAAAGCGACTGGGAAATCGCCCGTCGCGTCGGCCCAACGCTGAAAGCAAAAGGACTGATTTTTGTCGGCCTGGACATCATTGGTGATAAACTCACTGAAGTGAACGTCACCAGCCCGACCTGCGTGCGTGAAATCGAAGCCGCATTCCCGATCTCCATCACCGGTATGTTGATGGACGCGATCGAGAAGCGTCTGGGCTGAGCATGACCCTGGAGCCAGGCTCCGTGATCAACCCAAACCGGCGCGCACCCGCGCCGGCTATTTTTTGGTACATCGAGTGAGAATGAATTTACAGCATCATTTTTTGATTGCCATGCCTTCACTGCAGGACCCTTTTTTCAAACGCTCCGTGGTCTACATCTGCGAGCACAATGAAGAAGGTGCGATGGGTTTGATTATTAACAAGCCGATGGAAAACCTGACGGTCGAAGGCATTTTAAAGAAGCTGAAAATAGTCTCTGGCGAGCGCGATCCCGCGATTCGTCTGGATAAACCTGTCTTCAGCGGCGGCCCGCTGGCCGACGATCGCGGCTTTATTCTCCACTCCGCGCAGCGCACCTTCTCCTCCAGCATCCGTATCTCTGACACCACGGTGATTACCACTTCGCGCGATGTGCTGGAATCACTCGGCACCGCATCGCAGCCGGAGCATGTGCTGGTGGCGCTGGGCTACTGTGCCTGGGAAAAAGATCAGCTGGAGAATGAGCTGATGGAGAACGCCTGGCTTACCACGCCTGCCAACAGCAATATTCTTTTCCAGACGCCGATTGCCGAGCGCTGGCGCGAAGCCGCACGCAGCATGGGCATTGATATTCACAGCATCGCCAGCGATGCGGGACACGCCTGATGACGACGCAAACCCTGTTAGGCTTTGACTTCGGCACCAAAAGCATCGGCGTGGCGGTGGGCCAGCAGCTGACCGGCAGCGCCCGCCCGCTCGCTGCGCTCAAGGCGCAGGACGGCACGCCGGACTGGCTACAGATAGAGCGCCTGCTAAAAGAGTGGCAGCCTGATTTTGTCGTGGTCGGCCTGCCGCTGAATATGGACGGCACCGAGCAGCCGCTTACCGCGCGCGCGCGTAAGTTTGCTAACCGCCTGCATGGCCGCTTCGGCGTCCGCGTTGAGCTACAGGACGAACGTCTCAGCACCGTGGAAGCCCGCGCCGGTCTGTTTGAGCGCGGCGGCTATCGCGCGCTGAATAAAGGCTCGGTCGACTCGCAGTCCGCCGCCATTATTTTGCAGGACTGGTTCGAAACCCACTGACCTCCTCGCTATGCTGGCAAGCTCCCTTCGCTAAGCGCTGGGGCGATAAGCCCGTCTCGCTGCCGCGCCAGCAGGCTCTGCTCAAAGGTTTGCATACCGGCCTGCGCGCCGGTTTGCAGCAGCCCGCCAATCTGATGCATTTTGCCGTCGCGGATCAGGTTGGCAATGGCAGGCGTGGCAATTAACACCTCAAACAGCCCGATGCGTGTGCCATCATTTGCGGGCACCAGTTTTTGCGCCATGACCGCCTTCAGGCTGCCCGCCAGCTGCGTGCGCACCAGGTTCTTCTCTTCTGCTGGAAAGACATCCACTAAGCGATCTATCGCCTGCGCTGCGCCGCGCGTATGCAGCGTCGCCAGCACCAGGTGGCCGGTTTCCGCCGCGGTGAGCGCCTGACGGATGGTGTCGCTGTCGCGTAGCTCACCCAGCAGGATGACGTCAGGATCTTCACGCAGCGCGGCGCGCAGCCCCAGGCTAAAAGAGGCGCAGTGCGCGCCGATCTCACGCTGCTGGATCAGCGACTGCTGGCTCTGATGCACGAACTCGATCGGATCCTCCAGCGTGATGAGGTGTTTTGCCTGCTGGCGATTTATCGCATCCACCATCGCCGCCAGCGTAGTGGATTTGCCGCTGCCGGTGGCCCCGGTGATTAAAATCAGCCCATCCTCCAGCTCCAGCCAGCGCGACACCGCAGGCGGCAGGTGCAGGCTCTCCAGCGTCGGACAACGGGTCGCCAGCGTGCGCAGCGCCAGCGACATCCCCTGCCGCTGTGTAAACAGATTCGCGCGCAGCCGCTGGCCGCTGGCAAGGCAAAGGGCAAAATCAGTTTGCCCCTGCGCCGCCAGCTCTTCGCGCTGCCGCGCGTCCAGATAGTCTCCGGCGAAGCGCACCAGCCAGTCGGCCGACAGCGGCGCAAAACCGGGGATAGCCTCAAGCCGTCCGTGACGTCGCCAGCGCGGTGAATGTCCGCTGCACAGGTGCAGATCGGCGGCATTATGCTTTACACTAAGCGCCACGATTTCTTCCAACTCCATAGATAGCCTCCTGACGATGACCTCAATCCAGCACAACCTACAGCAACTGCGTCAGCGAATCTGCGCTGCCGCTACGCAATGCGGGCGCGATCCAGAAGAAGTTACCCTGCTTGCCGTCAGCAAAACCAAACCTGCGAGCGCGGTCGAAGAAGCGATCGCCGCCGGGCAGATCGCCTTCGGTGAAAATTACGTGCAGGAAGGGGTTGAAAAGATTGAGGCGTTGGCCGCACATCCTGAAGTGCAGTGGCACTTCATTGGGCCGTTGCAGTCGAATAAGAGCCGTCTGGTGGCGGAGAATTTCGCCTGGTGTCATACGGTGGATCGCCTGAAGATTGCCCAGCGCCTGAGCGATCAGCGCCCGGCCTCGCTGCCGCCGCTGAATGTGTTGATTCAGGTAAATATCAGTGACGAAAACAGCAAATCTGGCATCATGCTGGAGGCGTTGCCCGAACTGGCGCAGCAGGTTGCCGCGCTGCCGCAGCTGCGCCTGCGTGGACTGATGGCGATCCCGGCACCGGAGAGCGATTACGCGCGTCAGCTGGCGGTATGCCAGCAGATGGCTGACGCTTTCCGCCAGCTGAAGCAGCACTATCCTGACGTCGATACGCTTTCTCTGGGAATGAGCGACGACATGGACGCGGCGATTGCCGCAGGCAGCACCATGGTGCGTATCGGCACCGCGATTTTTGGCGCGCGAGATTACGCGCGCAACCCACAACAATAATTGAGGAACCTCATGTTAACACTGACGTTTTTAGTCAAAACGCTGATCGACCTGTATGTAATGGTGCTGCTGCTGCGCATCTGGATGCAGTGGTCACGCTGTGACTTCTATAATCCGCTGGCACAGTTCGTGGTGAAAATCACCCAGCCGATTATTAAGCCGCTGCGCCGCGTCATCCCGGCTATCGGCCCGATTGATACCGCCTCGCTGCTGCTGGCGTTTGTGCTGACCACGCTAAAATACCCGATCCTGCTGCTGATTCAGGTCGGCGCCTTCTCGGTCGATCCGGCCAACCTGCTGGTCGGCCTGCTGTCGCTGGTGAAATCTGCTGGCTATCTGGTGTTCTGGGTGATCATTATTCGCTCGCTGATGAGCTGGATCAGCCAGGGTCGCGGCCCGCTGGACTATGTGCTGGTGCAGCTGACTGAACCGCTGATGTCACCGATTCGCCGCATTCTGCCTGCGATGGGCGGCATCGACTTCTCAGCGATGATTGTGATTCTGGTGCTCTATGCCCTGAATTTCCTCGGCATGGACCTGTTCCCGGGTCTCTGGTTTCTGCTGTAAATATGACTGGAACTGCTATGCAAAAAGTTGTGCTCGCCACCGGTAATCCCGGCAAGGTACGTGAACTGGCGGATCTGCTTTCCGCCTTCGGCCTGGATATTGTGGCGCAAACCGATCTGGGCGTGGAGTCGGCGGAAGAGACCGGCCTGACCTTTATCGAAAACGCCATCCTGAAAGCGCGCCACGCGGCGCAGATCACCGGCCTGCCCGCTATCGCCGACGACTCTGGTCTGGCGGTGGATGCGCTGGGCGGCGCGCCTGGTATCTATTCAGCGCGCTACGCCGGCGAATCCGCCAGCGATCAGGCGAACCTTGAGAAGCTGCTGAACGCGCTGGAAGAGGTGCCGGACGGCGAACGTCAGGCGCAGTTCCACTGTGTGCTGGTCTATCTGCGCCATGCGGAAGACCCGACGCCGCTGGTGTTTCACGGCAGCTGGGCGGGCGAAATCACCCGCTCCGCAGCCGGTGAAGGCGGCTTCGGCTACGATCCAATTTTCTATGTGCCCGAGCTGGGCAAAACCGCCGCTGAGCTCAGCAAAACGGAAAAAGGCGCGGTTTCTCATCGGGGCAAAGCATTGACGCTGCTGCTGGAAGCGATGCGCAATGCCTGATTTACCGCCGTTAAGCCTGTACATCCACATTCCGTGGTGTGTGCAGAAGTGTCCTTACTGCGACTTCAATTCCCATGCGCTGAAAGGCGAGGTGCCGCACATCGAGTATGTGCAGCACCTGCTGCGCGATCTGGAAAACGACCTGCCGCTGACGCACGGGCGCGCCGTGCGCACCATCTTTATCGGCGGCGGCACGCCGAGCCTGCTCAGCAGTGAAGCGATGCAGATGCTGATGGATGGCGTGCGTGCGCGGCTGCCGCTGGCCGCCGATGCGGAGATCACCATGGAGGCCAATCCCGGCACCGTGGAGGCCGACCGCTTCAGCGCCTACCAGCGCGCGGGGATTAACCGTATCTCTATCGGCGTGCAGAGTTTCAGTCCGCAGAAGCTGGAGCGGCTGGGGCGCATCCACGGGCCGGAAGAGGCGAAACGCGCCGCGCAGCTGGCTGAGGGGCTGCATCTGCGCAGTTTCAACCTCGATCTGATGCACGGCCTGCCCGACCAGTCGCTGGAGGAAGCGCTAAGCGACCTGAAGCAGGCGATTGCGCTCAATCCGCCGCATCTCTCTTGGTATCAGCTGACCATTGAGCCGAATACGCTGTTCGGTTCGCGTCCGCCGGTGCTGCCGGACGACGACGCGCTGTGGGATATTTTCGAGCAAGGGGATCGGCTGCTGACCGCCGCAGGTTATCAGCAATACGAGACCTCGGCCTACGCAAAGCCGGGCTACCGCTGCGAGCATAACCTTAACTACTGGCGCTTTGGTGACTACCTCGGCATCGGCTGTGGCGCGCACGGCAAGCTGACGCAGCCGGACGGGCGCATCGTGCGAACCGTGAAGACGCGCCATCCGCGCGGCTTTATGCAGGGCCGCTATCAGGAGAAGCAGTATGAGGTGGCCGACGCGGAGAAGCCGTTCGAATACTTCATGAACCGCTTCCGCCTGCTGGAAGCCGCACCGCGCGACGCGTTCAGCCGCTACACCGGTTTGAGCGAGCTGACGATTCGCCCGCAGATGGATGCGGCGATTGCGGCGGGCTACGTGGTGGAAAGCGCGACGCACTGGCAGATAACGGATAAAGGTAAGCTGTTTTTGAACTCGCTGCTGGAGCTGTTTCTGGCAGAGGAGTAAGTGGAAAAGCCGACTTTAGGGTCGGCTTTTTTCTTTGTATTTAGCATAAGCAGCATGATCAAAAGGATATCTTAGGGCCGTAACAGTAAGAAAATGAAAAACGAGTGCTACTAACGTATTACCTGTATTTCCTTACTTTTTTAGTCAACCCACTGTTTAAGCTGAGTTCCCAGACATTTTCACTAGCAGAAGTTGCGCACAAAAAATATAATAAAGTAGCGTATGCATCATATTCTTTATTGAATTCAATAATGAGTTATTTTATTAATAAACGGAATATTAATGTACCGAGACTTAATTCTAATACATTTAGTTAACTTAAAGAAAAGTCTCTTCTAAACGATAACTTTCTCTGACCTGGAAGCAGAAAACAACACACACCTTCTTCTAAGGAACCTTACATTAACGCAAAAAAATACAACATAATCATCAAAAAAAATAAACATTAATCATTTTTTAGAATGATAAAACCCTAAACTAAAAAATACATTTTCTTTATGTTTTTTATTAGTGGCGTTATCCTTTTCGATCTGTGCAATAAATCAACTTTAGCACATATGTTATTTTGTTTTTTTGAAAGAAAAAACCGTTATCCAAATCTGTATTTACATAGCTACGCAAGGAGCAGCGAAAAATGGCAATCCCATCATATCTATGGCTTAAAGACGACGGCGGAGCAGATATCAAAGGTTCCGTTGATGTAGCTAATCGAGAAGGAAGTATTGAAGTTACTGGTTTTTCTCATAACCTGAGGCTTCCGACCGACCCGCTGACAGGCAAAACTACAGGAACAAGAAAGCACGGCCCGGTCATTTTTCAAAAGGAATTTGATTCCTCTTCACCATATCTTTATAAAGCCGTAGCTACAGGCCAAACCTTAAAGGAAGCTGAATTTAAGTGGTATCAAATCAATAATGCAGGACAAGAGGAAGAATATTTTAACATTCTGCTTGAAAATGTCAAAATCGTCGGCGTCTCGCCAATAATGCACGACACAAAAGATGTACAAAAAGAGAAACACAATCATCTGGAGTGTATAGAGATGGCGTATGATAAAATCACGTGGAAACATTGTGACGGAAATATTGTTTTCTCGGACAGCTGGAATGAAAGGTCGTGAACAATGAGATACCCCACATTAGCCGCCTCCCCAAATCCACCATACGATAGCGCCTCCTTTTCACCTTCCGGCGTTTCAATTATAAATAACATGATGACAGCAAGATTACATAAAGGCCCATCTGCATTAACTTACGCATGGTTTTATTTTCAGGTAAGAGGACATGGCCCTTGGGATTATAAAAATCAGAGTGGTCGGCAGTATGCTAATTTCGGTAATTTCAACTATGGTGCTACTGGTCACGCTGCTGGGATTACTGATTCCGTGTTGCTAAGAGGAGCAGGCTGGGCTCAAAGTCGTGCAGGAACCAGCAGACCTGAATATGGTGACTGGTATGGCGCTAGTCCATTTGGTGATGATCCAGATGATCAATATTGGATAAGAGCTGGAATTGAATATGCGAAGCGCTCGGGGTTTTAAAAAACGGTATGTGGCAATAATCGTTCTTGTAACAATTCTAATTTATGGCATCTATCAACTAACTCAACTGTTCCCGCTCGAACAAAAAATCCTTAAAAAGGTAAGCATCAACACTCAGGTCATCCTCTACATCACCGAAGCAGATGCAGGCGCAACCACAGACTTTTCGTATCGCTATTACCTTTTTGACGCCAGTAAAAGTAGCAAAGATTTCATAAATAGTTTGACCACTGACAGACAGCCTTTTTTAATTACCGCTGACCCTAATGCATTCCAGAAGGTCGAAAATAACGCCATCTATCTGTCTGTCAAAGGAGATATTTTTGCTTTCCACAACTCCCCTGTCTACCAGATAAATGGCGCTCTGTTTTCTGTGCCTGTTTATCTTACCTCTGCGCCGTACTAGTCAGTGCGGCCTGCAATAAAACGGGCGGCGCAAGCCGCCCTCATCATCACGCCTTCGGAAAAATCCACAGGTGGTTTTCCGGCAGCGCCAGATAGCAGTGCTGCGGGTCGCGCACCTCATTACCGTACGCGCGAATAGCAAAATCGTCGCCTGCAGTGCGGAACAGATATTCCCAGCGGTCGCCAAGATACATACTGGTGACCAGCGGCAGCTCCAGCTGGTTCTCGCCCGGCCCCTCCACCAGCTTCACGCGCTCCACACGGATCACCGCCGTGGCGTCCTGACCGTGCTGTACGCCCTCACCGGCCATGCCCCACAGCGCCCAGCCTTTACCCTCAATTCGCGCTTTACCGTCACGCAGCTCGGTGATTTTACCGTGCAGCCGGTTGTTGCTGCCCATAAACTCGGCGGTGAACAGCGTCTTCGGCGATCCGTACATCTCCTGCGGCGTGCCCTGCTGCTCAATCTTGCCATTATTTAGCAGCAGGATACGGTCGGAAATCGCCATCGCCTCATTCTGGTCATGTGTGACCATCAGCGCGGAGAGGCCCAGTTTAATGATCAGCTCACGCAGGAACACGCGCGCCTCTTCACGCAGCTTGGCGTCGAGGTTCGACAGCGGCTCATCCAGCAGGATGACGGGTGGGTTATAGACCAGCGCGCGACCAATCGCGACGCGCTGCTGCTGCCCACCGGAAAGCTGATGCGGATGGCGCTTACCCAGATGGCCCAGCCCCAGCTGGTTGAGTACGTCCTGTACCCGCTGATTGATCTCCGCCGAGGCGACCTTACGCAGCTTCAGCGGATAAGCCACGTTCTCGAACACTGTCTTATGGGGCCAGAGGGCATACGACTGGAATACCAGCCCCAGGTTACGCTCTTCCGCCGGAATTTCGCTACGCGGCGTACCGGCGTAGACCTGGTTTTTGCCAATGACGATGGTGCCCTGCGTCGGTTTTTCCAGCCCGGCGACGGCGCGCAGCAGCGTAGTTTTGCCGCTGCCGGAAGGCCCAAGCAGTGAAACCACCTCGCCGCGCTGCAAATTCATGGAAACCCCTTTCAAAACAGGGTTGTCGCCATAGGTTAAATGCAGATTTTCCACGGTTAATTCAATCATGTAATTTCACTCCAAATCGCAGGGCAATACCCAGACCTACCACCACCAGCAGGATGTTAATAAAGGAGAGCGCGGCAACGATATCAATAGCGCCTGCGGCCCACAGGGAAACCAGCATTGAGCCGATGGTTTCCGTACCGGGCGAGAGCAGGTAGACGCCCGTGGAGTATTCACGTTCAAAAATCAGGAACATCAGCAGCCAGGAGCCAATCAGGCCGTAGCGCGAGAGCGGGATGGTGACGTGACGCGTAATCTGCCCACGCGTGGCACCGGTGCTGCGCGCCGCCTCTTCCAGCTCCGGCCCGACCTGTAGCAGCGTGGAGGAGATCAACCGCAGACCATACGCCATCCACACCACGGTATAGGCCAGCCAGACGCTAAAAATGGTGCTGCGCAGCGAACGCAGCCAGACGATCACGTTATCGCGCATCCACTGTGACCAGGCAAAATCGGAGAGCCAGCCCGACTTAAGCGAGTTATCCAGCCACAGCGGCAGGAACAAGAACACCCAGAGAAACGCCAGGCCCGCCAGCAGCCCCGGCACCGCACGCGGCACCAGCACGCTGTAGTCGAGAAAGCGCGTGGTGTTGTCCGGTTTACGGTGCATGGCGATGCCGATAAACAGGTAGCAGCCCACCGCTAACGCGCCGCCGATAACGCCAATCGCCATGGAGTTGACGATGGCACGCAGCAGGTTTGGCTGCGCCCAGATGGTCTGGAAGGTTTTGATAGACAGCTCATCCCACAGCGAAACGCCGACGCCCCAGTTAGAGATAAAGGCACGCAGCACTACGCCCAGCAGCGGCACGCCAATCGTCACCGTCAGCCAGAACGCCACCACCGCACCCGCTACCCAGCGCCATTTGCCCAGCGGCAAGGCGCGCGACTGTGACGCTTTACCCTTCAGGGTGACGAAGCGGTTAGCGGTGCGCATCAGGCGGCGTTGCAGCATCACCAGCGGAATGGTGATACAAATCAGCACTACGGCTACCGCAGCCATCAGATGATAAGAAGGCGTACCGAGTTTATTGGTCAACTGGTAGAGATAGGTTGCCAGCACCATGTTGCCTTCGGGATCGCCCAACACCAGCATCAGGCCAAACACCTCCAGCCCGAGGAAAAACAGCAGCACGACGGCATAGAGAATCGAAGGACGTACCATCGGCAGGCTCACCGCCGTCATTACCTGCAACGGCGATGCGCCAGCAATACGCGCCGCCTCTTCCACATCTGAGCCCACGCTGCGCAGGGCCGACGAGATATAGAGATAGGCGTGGGGAACGTGCGTCAGGCCCGCAATCACCACGATGCTCGACATGTCGTAGATATTCCACGGCACAAAGCCCAGCAGTGACTCTGCCCAGAGCGAGAAGAAACCGACCGGCCCGGCTGCCACCACATAACCAAACCCCAGCACCATCGGCGAGACAAAAATCGGCACGAGGATCAGCGGCTCAATAATGCGTCGGCCCGGCAGGTCGGTACGCACCATCAGGAATGCCAGAATGCCGCCCAGCGGAATGGCGATAATAACCAGCCCAAAGGCCAGGATGAAGCCGCTTCGCAGCGCCTTGTAGAAATCGGGATCGGTGAAAATAAACTCAAAAGATTCCAGGCTCCACTCTTTTGACGGCGCAAAAAAGGGCGCGGATAAGAAACTCTGTATGACGATGAACGACAGCGGAATATAGATAACCAGCGCGGTTATCAGCACCACAACGCCGCGCGGCAGGCTTTGCCACTTTCTGCGCAATGCACTCATATTGAGACCCTGAATGGCGAAATCAGACGAGAGAAAGAGAAGCGCGACGCAGCAGGCCGCGCTTCCGTACTGCCGTTACTTACCGGCGGCTGTGCGCCACTGCTTGATGTAGTCCAGACGTTTTTTCGGTTGCAGGTACTCCAGCAGGCTTTCATCAACCGGAATAGGCTTCAGTGCATTGCCCAGCATTTTGGTCATGCCATCAATATCGTTTTTGCCTTCGATATCGTTGCGCAGCGAAGGAATGTCGGCCTGATTCGCCAGAATGCTCTGCCCTTTCTCAGACAGCACGTAGTCCAGCCACAGTTTTGCCGCGTGGCTGTTTTGCGCCTGCTGGCTGATGAACGAGACGCGCGACAGCACCAGCGTGTAATCCTTCGGATAGGCGATGCCCAGCGACGGGTCGGTTTTGACGCGCGCTTCTGCGTAAGAACCCAGGATGTTAAAACCGATGAGGTTTTCGCCAGATGAAACCCTTTCCATCATGGTGCCGGTGGAGGACTGCACCGATAAACCGCCTTTCGCCACGTCCGCCAGGGTTTTGAAATAGTTGGGATCGGCTTTGGAATCCTGCACTGAGAGCATGAAGCCCAGTCCCGATTTTTCAATGTCGTAAGTGGTGACTTTGCCCTTGAATTTGTCGGCTTGGCTGGCGATCAGCTTCGCCAGCGCAGCGTGCGAATCGGGCACGTCGCCGGCCGGGATCAGCCGTTTGTTATAGATGATGACTACCGGTTCGTAGGTGGTGCCGTACGCTTTGTTTTTCCACACCGCCCACTTTGGCAGCTGGCCGAGCTCCGGCGACTGATACTCCTGCGCGTAGTCGGTCGCCAGCTTCAGGCCGGTGTCCATTGAGGAGCTCCAGACCACATCGCCGCTGGTGCCACCAGAGGCTTGTTCGCTGATGAAACGGTTGTACAGCTCGGTGCTGTTCATATCGTTATATTCAACCTTGATGCCCGGATAAGCGGTTTCAAAGCCTTTAATCAGCGGGCCGGCGGCTTTAACGTCGGTCGTTGAATAGATGACAACTTTGCCTTCTTTGGTCGCGCCATCAATGACGCTTTGATAGTCCGCCGGATAGCCCTGCGGCGGCGCAGCGAAGGCTGAGCATGAAATAAATACGGTAGCGGCAACCAGAGACAGAGGAGTGATGTTCGACATTATAATTAACCTTTTAGTTACACTTTATGAACTAAAGGTCAACATAGCCGAACGATTTCGGTAGACAAGAGGTGACAGATTGTTATCTTTCCGAAGTGTGATTATTGGCGTTTTTTTGGCAATTAACACCATTAAAACCACGGCAACCTCATGCTACGCATTTGCGCCCGATCACACTATTTTGCTCCGGTGATTTTGCGGTAGAGCCGCCGCGGATGGCCGATGTTGCCATACTGCATCTCAACGCCGATAAAGCCGATCTCGACACAATACTCCAGATAACGGCGGCCAGTGGTTTTGCTGATCCCGACGTTTTCCACCACCTGTTCCACCGACCAGCTGCTGTCCGGCGCGTCGCTAAAAAACCCCTTAACCCGCGTCAGGGTAAGCGACTCGATACCTTTGGTTGACGGCGCGGTCGGCGCGTCGCTGACCGGCAGATTGAACAGCTTATCCAGCGCATGCTGGTCGACATTTTTCATCTGGCTCATCGTCTGCACCAGCAGCATAAAACGTTCCAGCGAGGCGCGCAGGCGGTTAAAAAACACCGGCTTGATCAGGTAGTCCAGCGCCCCGCTGCGCATCGCATGGCTACAGGTTTGCATGTCGCTGGCGGCGGTAATAAAAATCACAGAGCACTCAAAACGCTTCAGCAGCGGATCGTCGATCAGCGTGACGCCCTGGCCGTCCGGCAAATAGTTATCCAGCAGCACCAGCCGCGGCTGATGCTGCTCAATCAGATGGCGCGCCTGCTCCAGCGTGCCCGCAATGCCGACCACGCGCAGATGGAAATGCTGCTCGATAAACTCACGATGCAAACCGGCAAGATGCGGCTCATCTTCAACGATCACGACATTGAGTGGCTTAACATTGCTCATGGGAAGTTCCTGTCGAAGCGGTAGGCTGGAGCGGGATAAAAACCGAGAAGATGGTGCCCTGCGGCGAGTTGTGCGCGATCTCAATGCTGCCGCCCGCCTGATGAACATAACCCGCAGCCAGATAGAGCCCAAGACCGTGCTCAGCGCCCATTATCTCATCGTTGCTGGAGGGCTTGCTGGTCACGCCCTGCTCAAACAGGTGCGGCTTTAAATCTTCGTCCACGCCGCAGCCCTGATCGGCCACTTCGATCAATAGCTCCTGGTTGCGATCGGAAATATAGAGCTCGATCGGCGAAGCGGGATGCCCTGCGTTGAGCGTGGCATCGACGGCGTTATCCAGCAAATTTCCCACCACCGACATTAATGCCGTTTCGCTGATTGCCGCGGGAATGCGGGTCAGCTGGCAGGCGGGATCGAATTTCAGCTCAACGCCCTTTTCCCGCGCGCTGACATATTTCCCCAGCAGCAGCCCGCACAGCGCGGGCGAGGTGAAACGCGCCGAGACAAAGTCCAGCACCTGCTGCGCACCGGCAGACTGCGCCTGGATATAGCGCATGGCATCGTCGTAACGCTGCATTTGCAGCAGGCCTACCAGCGTGGCGGTCCAGTTAAGCTGTTCATGGCGCATGATGCGCAAGCTGTCGGCGTAGCGTTTCACCTGGCTTAGCTGGCTGCTCAGGGTGTTGATGTCGTTTTTGTCGCGGAAACTGCATACCCAGCCGCCCGGCTCGCCGGGTTCGAGCTCGATAGCGACCCGGTTGACGATCACCTGGCGCTGATTGAGGACGGTGATTTGATCGTGGTCGCGGCCGTTTGCCTGCCCGTCGCGCTGGCTCAAAAAAGCGGGATGGATCTGCACTATCTCATGGAGCGGCTTGCCCAACAGTTCACTTTCGCTCTGCTCAATCTCCAGCAGCTCTCTGGCAGCTCGGTTGATTAAAATCAGCTGCTTTTCGGCGTTTACGGCAAATACGCCTTCATACATCGCCTCAAGCAGCGCCTTTTGTTGCAGCACCAGCAGTGCGATGTCTTTTGGCTCCAGCCAGAACATCTGTTTCTTGAGGTTACGGCTGAATACCCATGAAAAAATAAACAGCAGCAGCAGCAGCGCCAGACCGTACAGGCTCGCCTGCCACAGCAGACTGGCATTGATGTTGGCAATATATGAGGTGAGATAACCGACCGAGACAATGCCGATAACCTGGTGCCGGGCGTTAAAGATGGGTGCCTTGCTGCGCAGTGAAACGCCGATGCCGCCCTTACGCACCGAAATAATGGTTTTTCCCTGCAAGACCTCTGCATTATCACCGCCAATTAGTGGCAAATTAAGGCGTTCAGGCGACTCGGAATGGTAGAGATGTTGCTCATGCACGTCGCCGATTACGATGTAGCTGGCGTCGCTCTGATCGCGCAGCGGCTGGATCATGCTGGCGATCCCCGCAATATCGCGGCTCGCTACCCTGTCAGCCAGGCCGGGCATTAGCGCTATTTCACTGGCCTGCACGCGCGCGCGCTGCCCTAAATCGTGGTGCAGTTGCCGGTCGATAAAGTGAAACAGAATCGTGCCCAGCAAAGCCAGCAGCAGGCAGGAAAACAGCACCAGAGAGAGAAAGAGTTTCACCTGAAAAGGTAATCTGCGTTTCATACAACCTGTTGTATAGGAAAACGGGAGCGAGGCATCAGGGAAGACTATCACGCGATAAGGCAAGCGATGACGGGCTAAAGCCAGAGTTGTGAACTGGCAACAACCTCACTACAGCCATCCGGCCGTTTAAGTGGTTAAAATAAATTCATTTAGGGTTTGCTAAATGAACGGCGCTATGTCTTAATAGCGTCCTCGGTTTGGAATACAGACCTTATGAAAGCAGTTTTAGTAAAGCAGTCCTCAGTTCAAGTGTTATCCAAAGATACCCTTCTTCGTGAGCTCCTCCTAAGCGCCCATAAGTAGTTCTCTGATACAGGCCATCTTCGCCGCTTTTAGTGGCTCATAAATTAAGGAAATATCTATGTCTAACAAAATGACTGGTTTAGTAAAATGGTTCAACTCTGACAAAGGTTTTGGCTTCATCACTCCTGACGACGGCAGCAAAGATGTATTCGTACACTTCTCTGCAATCCAGAGCGACAGCTACAAAACCCTCGACGAAGGTCAGAAAGTCTCTTTCACCATCGAAAATGGTGCTAAAGGCCCAGCTGCTGGTAACGTTACCCCGCTGTAAGCCGCGAGCATTATCAGCAACGCTTACAATAGCGATGAAGGTAATAGCCCGAGCAGTGAAGCACTGCTGATAATAAAAAAACCCGCCCTGTGCGGGTTTTTTGCATTCAATGCGCGCTAAGCATTCCCTGCCCGCTCGCATCCCCTAAATTTCTCATCCACACTTAGCCAAAGCCGTAGTCTGCGCACGCATTGTGCTTTACACTGCGCGCTGCAAAAACTGAGTAGATTAACGATTAAACAGGCGGAAAGGCGATGAACGGAACGATCACAACCTGGTTTCAGGACAAGGGTTTTGGATTTATCAAAGATGAAAACGGCGACAACCGCTATTTTCATGTGATCAAGGTCGCCAATCCTGAGCTGATCAAGAAAAATGCTGCGGTGACTTTCCAGCCCACCACCAATAACAAGGGCCTGTCAGCCTTTGCGGTGAAAGTCATCCCGGACAGCAAATACATCTTTATTGCTGGTGAGCGCCTCAAGCTTACCTCGATCAAATCGTTCCTGGTTTACAGCGAAGAAGTGCCCGCCGATACCCGCATTGATAAAGAAAATGCCGTGCTCTCTGTGGGCACGTTGTTGAACAATATCCGACCGAAAACAGCGGCTAAAGCGGGTGAAATGCGCTCGCTGAAAAAACTGGCGATTACCACCTTCCAGGGAACGACGTTAATCTTCTCGGAAGATGAGATCGACATTGATGCCACGGTAAAACTGCTTAAGGTCTGAAAGTTAAAATATGCAGTCAGGCGCTGATGCTGGAGATGAATAATGAAAGAAGAAATTGCACTGAAATATTATGATGTTGCGGATGAGTACGCGACAGAAGCCGCCGAGCCGGTCAGCGAGTCAGAACGTGAATCGCTGGCGCGCTATTTCCAGCTGCTGATTACGCGTTTGATGAATAACGAAGAGATCAGCGAAGAAGCGCAGCAAGAGATGGCCGTTGAAGCCGGTATCGACGCGGAGCGCATTGATGAGATTGCTGAGTTCCTGAATCGCTGGGGCAATGAGTAATCTGCTGAGGCTCGCTTATGGCAGAGCCTCATTCAACGCTAAATCACTGTCGAGGGGATTCACGCCTCGACAGCTCCCGCTTACGACTTAACGCTTCCGACCAGATTTTTGCGCTGATCTTCCAGGCTGATCACGCGATTGCAGACTTCCTTGCCGAAGTTTTTGAAATCCTGCTCCTGATTGCTCCACTCCGCCTGAATCGACTGTTGCAGGCCGCCCAGGTTGCCCATGATGGCCTGAAGCGGATTGCTGCCGCTCGCCTGCTTGCTGCCCATCTCGTTCAGGCTGTCCTGCAATACCCCGCCCATGGTGCTTTGTACCAGACGCTCGCCGTCGGCGCGCACCTGATCGATCGCCTGATAATGGAAGGTCAGGCCGTCGTCGCGGTGTTCAATGATACGGTTCATTTGCTGTTTCAGCTGGCCGTTCAGCGTGGTCAGGCGGTTGCGGACGTTGCTGTCGGAGCCAAGCTTCTCAACGATTACCTTATCCAGCGCCACGCGGCCCTTCTCCAGCCGCGATGAGGCACCCGTATCGATCCACGGCAGATCGCGGCGCAGCGCGTTCTGGTAGTCGATTGCCTGCTGGCGCTGCGCGTTGTTCACCGCAACTTTCTGCCCGTTGAACTGCACATCGCCCTGCGGGGAGATTAGCAGGTTGCCGTTCGCGCCGACCACCTGCACGCTTTGCGGCTTAATTACCACGTCATCCTGCGGTTTGACGCTGCACTCCCAGGCAGCCTGCGCCTGCGTCGCTGCCAGCAGCAGTGCGGCGATAAGCGTTTTACGAACCATAATCTCTCCCAACAATACTCATTCCGTGTCATCGCCCTTCACGCGCTAAATGGTCAGGCGTCGGCGGCGCAGCGCTAGTGGCGACGGCCAGCGCACAGCCTCCGGCGCGTACTGAAGTACGTGAGGAAGGCGAGCACTGCCCGGCGTCAAAAGCGCAAGTAAGCCAGCCTGAAGCGGGCTTAACGCCTGGTAAAAATATTAGTCCCACCAGACGTCGAAAAGTTCGGTAACCTGCACATCACTCAGTTGACGATCTTCCAGCCATTTGCGCACCAGCTCGCGATGTTCGTCGGTGCATTTGCCGGTCTGCTGCAGGCAAATCAGGCCTTCCCACACCAGGTAGCCGCTGCCGTCATAGGCCAGGCCGTTCGGCGCGATCACTTCGTTGATAAATGCGTCGACGGTTTTATCAATTTCCTGCTCTGACGTGCCGTCGGCGAAGCGCCAGGCAACCGAAAAGCCCAGTTCCTGAAACTCGTCGATATGCAGTTTTTTACGTAAACGGCGGCTGCGTTGTGTGGCCATTATTTAATCCTCTCAAACATTAAGTCCCAAACACCGTGGCCCAGTCGCTGCCCGCGCTGCTCAAATTTGGTCAACGGGCGCGTCTCTGGACGCGGCACGTAATTCTCTGTCTCTGACTGGTTTTTATAACCGTCGATGCTGCTCATCACTTCCAGCATATGCTCGGCGTAGGCTTCCCAGTCGGTCGCCATATGAAATACGCCGCCCAGCTTCAGCTTGCGCATCACCAGCTCGGCAAACGGCACCTGCACGATGCGGCGCTTATTGTGGCGCGCTTTATGCCAGGGGTCCGGGAAGAACAGCTGTACCATGCGCAGCGAGTTGTCCGGGATCATCTTCTCCAGCACCTCCACTGCGTCGTGACACATCACGCGCAGATTCTCCACGCCCGCCTCTTTAGCGGAACCCAGGCAGGCACCCACACCCGGCGCATGCACTTCAATGCCGAGGAAGTTCTGCTGCGGGTTATTTTGCGCCATGGTGACCAGCGACGCGCCCATACCAAAGCCGATCTCCAGCACCACCGGCGCATCGCGACCGAACAGACGCTCCAGATCCAGCGGCTCCTGTTGAAACTCTACGCCCATCTCCGGCCAGTATTGATCGAGCGCCAGCTGCTGTCCTTTCGTCAGACGCCCCTGACGGCGCACAAAACTGCGAATACGGCGCAATGGCCGCCCGTTCTCATCAAATTCCGGAGTGATGACGTCATTAATCATGTTGTAGCCTGCTGAGTAGCCTGTTTGGGGAAAGGCGCATTATGCAAAGTTAATTTGCAGAAGCAAGCCCTTGCAATCTTCAGGTTTACACCGGGGCTGCGCCTGTGCTGGAATGCCTGCCTGAGTGTAGAGTAATCACGGAAAATTTCCTTCTTATGATGCAAGCGCCGCAGTTCGCGCAACAGGTGCTGGATTGGTATCAGCGCTTTGGCCGCAAGACCCTGCCATGGCAGCAGGAGAAAACACCTTATAAGGTGTGGCTCTCTGAAGTCATGTTGCAACAAACCCAGGTTGCCACCGTTATTCCCTATTTCGAGCGCTTTATGGCGCGCTTCCCGACTGTCACCGATCTGGCCGCCGCGCCGCTGGACGAGGTGCTGCACCTCTGGACGGGGCTGGGCTATTACGCCCGCGCGCGCAACCTGCACAAGGCGGCGAAGCAGATCGTCGCGCAACATCAGGGCGAGTTTCCGCGCAACTTTGACGACGTGGCGGCGCTGCCCGGCGTCGGACGCTCTACCGCAGGCGCGGTGTTGTCGCTGTCGCTTGGCCAGCACTTCCCGATCCTCGACGGCAACGTGAAGCGCGTGCTGGCCCGCTGTTATGCGGTCGGCGGCTGGCCAGGTAAAAAGGATGTCGAGAAGCGGCTGTGGCAGATTAGCGAAGAGGTAACGCCAGCAGAAGGCGTCAGCCAGTTTAACCAGGCGATGATGGATCTCGGCGCGCTGGTCTGTACCCGCTCAAAGCCCAAATGCGAAATCTGTCCGCTGAACAGCGGCTGTGTCGCCAGGGCCAACGGCAGCCAGGCGAACTATCCCGGCAAAAAGCCGAAGCAGGTGCTGCCAGAGCGCAGCGGCTGGTTCTTGCTCCTTCAGGATGGCGACGACGTCTGGCTGGAGCAGCGTCCACCGGTGGGGTTATGGGGCGGCCTGTTCTGTTTCCCGCAGTTTACTACCGAAGAGGCGTTGCACGACTGGCTGCAGACGCGCGGCATTGATGCAAAGCCGCAGCAGCTAACCGCGTTTCGCCATACCTTCAGCCATTTCCACCTGGATATCGTACCAATGTGGCTATCGTGGTCATCTGTCGGGGCGGCAATGGATGAACCAGGCGGTCTCTGGTATAACTTAGCCCAGCCGCCGTCAGTGGGGCTGGCGGCACCGGTTGAACGGCTTCTGCACGAGCTGCGCCATCCGCAACAGCTGGCCCTGCACCGGCATGAGATCGAAGAGGAAAAATAATGAGCCGCACAATTTTTTGTACGTTCCTGCAACGCGACGCTGAAGGTCAGGATTTTCAGCTCTACCCAGGCGAACTGGGTAAACGCATCTACAATGAAATCTCTAAAGAAGCCTGGCAGAAGTGGATGACCAAACAGACCATGTTGATCAACGAGAAGAAGCTCAACATGATGAATCCAGAGGACCGCAAGGTGCTGGAGAAGGAGATGGTGAATTTCCTGTTTGAAGGCAAAGAGGTCCACATCGAAGGCTATACGCCGCCAGAAGCATAAATTTTAGGGCCTCAGCGTTGAGGCCCCTCTCTTTTCCGGGTCAGGCACGCATTTACAATGAATAAGAAATTACTCGCACTGCTGGTGATCGCTCCACTTTTGGTCTCCTGCTCAGGAAAGAAGTCATCGCAGTATCATGAAGAGTGGGTAAAAGACACCAACGGCTTCGACATTTTGATGGGCCAGTTTGCGGCCAACATTGAGAATATCTGGGGTATCAAAGAGGTCCTGATTGCCGGACCAAAAGATTACGTCAAATACAGCGACAGCTATTACACCCGCAGCCATATCAACTTCGAAAGCGGTAACATTACGATCGAGACCATTTCCGGTACCGATCCGATGGCCAGCCTGCGCCAGGCGATCGTTAGCACGCTGCTGATCGGCGACGATCCGAGCAATGTCGATCTTTACTCCGACGCCAACGATATTGTGATCAGCAAAGAGCCGCTGCTTTACGGCCAGGTGCTGGACAACACCGGCCAGCCAATCCGCTGGCAGGGCCGCGCGGGCAACTTTGCCGATTACCTGCTGCAAAACAAACTGCAACGCCGCGTTTCCGGCCTGCATGTGATCTACTCGGTCACTATCCCGATGGTGCCCAACCATCTTGACAAGCGTGCACACAAATACCTGCCGATGGTGCGTAAAGCCGCCGAGCAGTATGGCGTTGACGCGTCGCTGATTCTGGCGATTATGCAGACCGAGTCGAGCTTTAACCCCTATGCGGTCAGCCATGCCGATGCGCTGGGCCTGATGCAGGTGGTGCAGCATACCGCGGGCGTTGACGTGTTCCGTATGAAGGGCAAATGGGGCAAGCCGAGCCGCAGCTATCTGCTCGATCCCGAGAATAATATCGACGCCGGGACGGCCTATCTGTCGCTGTTGCAGAAGAGCTATCTGGGCGGGATTCAGGATCCGCTGTCGCGCCGCTATGCGGTGATCACTGCCTATAACGGCGGTGCGGGCAGCGTACTGCGCGTCTTCTCCAGCGATAAGGATCGCGCGTTTAACGCGATTAATGATATGTCGCCGAGCCAGGTGTATAACACGCTGACGACGCAGCACCCGTCAGCGGAGTCGCGACGTTATTTGTATAAGGTGAGTACGGCGCAGCGCAGTTATCACAGGTTCTGATGAGGCGAGCGGAGACGCTCGCAAACGCGGCGGCGTTTGATGCGCGACGGGTTTAGCCTGCTGCGCAGGCGGGCGCTGAGCGGGTTTTGCCTGCTGCGCAGGCGGGCTATGAGAAGGTTCCGCCCGCCAGGCTTTGGGCAGTTTCAGCAGCGCCGCTACCGGCGTGCGTGTTAAGGGGCTCGCCAGCCCCTTAACAATCCCGGCTTCCGGCAGCCTCCACGCCGCGCTGCGCGCGGTCCCTTCGTTGCTTACGTCGGCCGCACGGATCGCTCGGGACAGGCCGTCCTGGCCTGGCCCTCACTCTCGCCGACGTCCTGTCGGCTCGTCCTGGCCGCCGTGCGCGCCTCAGCGTGTCGGATGCCTCTGGCACTGCCCCGCCTGTAAGTCCCCTTATCTTTTTTAACAACTGTGTAGTCTGCATGCGTGGTTCGCGCTGACAGCTATGAGGCTGCTTATGGAAATAAAAAACTCACAGCGAGGTTTTGGGGGGCCATCCCATCCGCTGAGTGGAGGAGGGATTTCAGGATGAGGCGACAGGACGTCGCCGAAAGCGCGGGCCAGGCCAGGACGGCCTGTCCTGCGCGGTCCGTCAGAAATCCTGACGGAGCGAAGGGACCCGCGCAGCGGGCGGATGGGCTGGCCCGGAGCGCGGGTGCAGGGCCGGCGCTTACCGGCCCTGCTCGGTCGCCCGCAGCGGGCGAAATGAAACTCCCTTGCTATCAGGCGAACGAAACCTGCTCAGCGCCCGCCTGCGCAGCAGGCAAAAAACAACTCGCGCCGTGGTTCGACGGCTGCACCAGCCCGCCTGCGCAGCAGGCAAAAAACAACCCGCGCCGTGGTTCGACGGCTGCACCAGCCCGCCTGCGCAGCAGGCAAAAAACAACCCGCGCCGTGGTTCGACGGCTGCACCAGCCCGCCTGCGCAGCAGGCAACTCGCCGCCCGCTAGCGCCCTGCCTGGCACCCCTCCACCATCATATTCGCCACCAGCTGCTTGCGCCCTTTCCCGTCATCCTCGGTATACACGCCCTGCAACTCCGGCGAGAAACCCGGCAGCTGATTCACGCCTTCCTCCAGCGCCAGGAAATAGCGCTGCACCGCGCCGCCCCACACTTCACCCGGCACCACGCAAAGCACGCCCGGTGGATACGGCAGCGCGCCTTCGGCAGCGATACGCCCTTCGGCTCTGGCGATAGCCACCAGCTCAACGTCGCCGCGAATATAGGCCTGATGCGCATCCTGCGGATTCACCTTAACCGCCGGGAAACTCTGCTGGCGGAACATCGCCTTCTGCAAATCCTTCACGTCAAAACTGACATAGAGATCGTGCATCTCCTGGCAGAGCTGGCGCAGGGTATAGCCCTTATAGCGCACCTGGTTCTTGCGATAAATGGTCGGCAGCACCTCCGCCAGCGGCGCATCCTCTTTCACATGCTGCTCAAACTGCGCCAGCATCGCCACCAGATGCGCCATCTTCTCCGGGCTTTCGGCAGGCGTCAGCAGGAACAAGATAGAGTTCAGATCGCACTTCTCCGGCACGATGCCGTTCTCACGCAGGTAGTTGGCGAGAATAGTGGCAGGAATGCCAAAGTCGGCATACTCGCCGCTCGCCGCGTCAATGCCCGGCGTAGTCAGCAGCAGCTTGCAGGGATCGACCAGATACTGATCCTGCGCATAACCTGCAAAGCCGTGCCATTTCGCCTCTGGCTCAAAGCTGAAGTAGCGGCTGTCGCTGGCGATTTGCTCGGTCGGCGCATCCTGCCAGCGCTGCCCGTTCACCTGCTCCGGCACAAACGGCAGGATCATCTCGCAGCGCTCGAGGATCGCCTTGCGCGCCTCGATGCCGAGCGTGACGCATGACTGCCACAGCTGGCGTCCCGCTTCGCCCTGATGCATTTTGGCATTCACATCCAGCGCCGCGAACAGCGGATAAAACGGGCTGGTGGAGGCGTGCAGCATAAAGGCGTTGTTCAGCCGCTTGTGCGGGCAAAAACGCTTCTGGCCGCGAATATGGTTATCTTTTTTGTGGATCTGCGAGGTTTGCGAAAAGCCCGCCAGCTGTTTGTGCACCGACTGGGTGACAAAAATACCCGGATCTTTTTCGGTCAGCTCCAGCGTCAGCGGCGAAGTGCCTTCCATTACCGGGATAAACTGCTCATAGCCAAGCCATGCGGAGTCAAACAGGATGTAGTCGCACAGATGCCCAATGCGATCTACCACCTGCCGCGCGTTATAAACCGTGCCGTCGTAGGTGCCGAGCTGGATGATCGCCAGGCGGAACGGCCGTGCTTCACCAGCGCGCTGCGGCGCAACCTGCTTGATCTGCTCGCGCAGCCAGGCCTCGTCAAAACAGTGCGCATCGATGCCGCCGATAAAACCAAAGGGATTACGCGCCGCCTCGAGATAAACCGGCGTCGCCCCCGCCTGGATCAGTGCGCCATGATGGTTCGATTTATGGTTGTTGCGGTCGAACAGCACCAGATCGCCGCGCGTCAGCAGCGCATTGGTTACCACTTTATTGGCGCTGGAGGTGCCGTTAAGCACAAAGTAGGTTTTGTCGGCATTAAACACCTTTGCCGCAAACTTCTGCGCATCTTTCGCCGAGCCTTCATGGATCAGCAGATCGCCCAGCTTCACGTCGGCATTGCACATGTCGGAACGAAAGACGTTCTCACCATAAAAATCAAAAAACTGGCGGCCTGCCGGATGCTTTTTGAAAAAGGCGCCGCCCTGATGGCCGGGACAGGCAAAGGTGCTGTTCTGCATATCGACATAGCGCGTCAGCGTGTCGAAAAACGGCGGCAGCAGGTTCGCCTCATACTCTGCTGCGGCAGCTTCCAGCGCTGCCCACTCTTCCGCCGAGCCGTTCAGCTCACCGGCCACGCCAGGCAGATGCAGCACATCCTCTTCGTAAGCGTTAGCGACAAATACCGGCAGGTTGAAGCCGGTATGGCGCAACAGTGCCAGTACGCCGCTACGCGTATCAGCCAGCGAAACGACCACCGCCGCCACGTCAGTAAAGTCGGTATTGTCCAGCGTCACTACGTCACGCCCGGTGTTCAGGGTAAGGCTTGGGGCCACAGCAGCGCTGGCGGCAATTTTCAGTGGTGTCATAACACAAATCCCCAACGGTGAAGGATGAGTGGGTGCCAGAGGCACGGCAATGGGGAAGATTCCCCGGCGAATAACGTCAGGCGGAAGCGCAACAAAAGGCAAAGCCGCACCCGATAGACATCAGTAAAGCCAGATCGCGTCTGTCTTTACGCATGCCCAACAGCGAACGTTTAGCTAGCCTCACCGCATGGTGAGAGGGAGATGCTTAGCGGAGATAACAGAGGAGATCGCGTTGCGCACGGGGCAACGCGAGCGGAGGCAAGTGCGGTTGCGCATTGTTCCGACCATGACGGCGTCCTCAGTAGATAAGGGAAAACAGGCGCAATAATGTCATTTTTTTTTGGAGGGGACAACCAGGCTATTGTTAAATAAATTATCAAAAGGGTTTAATTCAACATATTGATAATAAATGAATTTATTTAAATAAAATCGGAATAAGCGCTTAAATATCTGTATGTTATGAAAATTTATTCAAATTAAACAACCAGACATTCCGGCAAACTACCCCTTGTCGGCCCAGAAGAGTAGACTGACCCGCACATTCCCCTTTTGCCGGAGGCTGCATGTTTAAAGCATTAGTCATTGAGAATGATGAGCAAGGCTACCGCACCAACCTGAAAGACCTCAACGAATCCCAGCTGCCCGATCACGACGTCACGGTTGACGTTGCTTACTCCACGCTGAACTACAAAGACGCGCTCGCCATCTGCAATAAAGGCCCGATTGTGCGCCAGTTCCCGATGGTGCCGGGCATCGATTTTGTCGGGCGCGTGACCGCCAGCCGCCATCCTGAATGGCAGCTGGATGATGTGGCGCTGCTGACCGGCTGGGGCGTAGGCGAAAAACAGTGGGGTGGCCTGGCGCAAAAGGCGAGCGTCTCTGGCGACTGGCTGGTTGAAGTGCCCGCCACGCTGAGTCCGCTGCAAACCATGGCCATCGGCACCGCGGGTCTGACCGCCATGCTGTGCGTGATGGCGCTGGAAAAACAGGGCATCACGCCAGATCGCGGTCCGGTCCTGGTCACCGGCGCGAGCGGCGGCGTCGGCAGCTTCAGCGTCAGTTTGCTGGCACGTCTCGGTTTTGAGGTCATTGCCGCCAGCGGGCGCGCCAGCAACGAGGACTATTTAATTGATACGCTCGGCGCACGTTCTGTTGTCGACCGCAGCGAGCTGTCGCAGCCTGGCAAGCCGCTGGCGAAAGAGCGCTGGGCAGCGGCAATCGACAGCGTCGGCAGCCATACGCTGAGCAACGTGCTGGCATCAACCCAACGCGACGGCGTAGTCGCCGCCTGCGGCATGGCGCAGGGCCTGGATCTGCCCGCCAGCGTTGCGCCCTTTATCCTGCGCGGCGTGACGCTGTCGGGCGTCGACAGCGTGATGTGTCCAAAACCGCTGCGCCAGCAGGCATGGCAACGCCTGGGCGAACTGCTCAACAGTGACGTGCTGACGAAACTCACCACGCTGATCCCGCTCAGCGAGGCGAAACAGGGCGCGCAGGATCTGCTGGATGGCAAAGTGCGCGGCCGCCTGATCGTCGACTGTCGTTAACTCTCCTGGTGCAGGGCCGCATCGCGTAGCAGCACGTCGAGACGCTCCAGCGCAAACTGCGTGCCCTGTTCCATCACCGATTTCGGTTCACCCTCGAAGCGCCGCGTCTCAGCTATCACACTGCCGTCTGGCAGCGTCCAGCCAAACCAGATAGTGCCTGCGGGCGTGCCATCTTCCCCGCCGTCCGGCCCGGCATAGCCAGTAATTGCCAGGCTGACCGGCTCACCGGAACGTTCGCGCGCGCCCACGGCCATCTCGCGCGCGGTCTGTTCACTGACGGCCGTATGCTGTTCAAGGGTCTCTGGCCGTACACCCAGCAGCTGGGTTTTCGCATTGTCGCTGTAGGTGACGAAGCCGCTGGTATAAAAATTGCCGCTGTTTTCCACCGCCGCCAGCGTCATGCTGATCAAGCCTGCAGTGCAGGATTCGGCGGTGGCTAAGCGCCAGTCAGAAGCGAGAAGACGTTTACCGAGCTGTTCAGCGGCCTGATTTAACGTATCGTTCATATTCTGCATCCCTGTTGATTGATTCAGACTACAAAGTATGGACGAAAATCAGCACGCTGCTAAAGCTAACGCCATGAAAAGTAAGCCAAACGGTATCAGGCGCGCAGCTGGATAACTGGCCTGCCGCTTTCATGATGCGATGCAACACGCAGGTCCGCCTGATACCAGCGCGTCAGCGTCGCCTCGGTCATCACCGCTTGCGGCGACCCCTGCGCCACCAGCCTGCCCTGATGCAGCAGCAAAATGCGATCTGCCCAGAGCGCGGCGAGGTTCAGATCGTGCAGCACGGCGCAGACGCTGAAATCATGCTGGCGCGACAGGCGATGCAGCAGGCGCAGCGTCTTCTGCTGCCAGAAGAGATCGAGCGCCGAGGTTGGCTCATCAAGGAACAGCCAGCCGCGCGGCGCGCCGTCCTGCCACAGCTGCGCCAGCACCCGCGCCAGCTGCACGCGCTGCTGCTCGCCGCCAGAAAGCTGGCGATAGTCGCGTCCGGCCAGTTCGGTACAGCCGGTCAGCGCCATCACCTGTTCGACGATGGCGTCTGTGCCAGCAACAGGCCAGGGCGCTCGGCCCATCGCCACCACCGCCTCTGCGGGCAACGAAAAGGTCACTGGGTTTTGCTGGCGCATCACCCCACGCCGCTGCGCCAGCCGTTCGCGCGGCCACTCGGCTAACGGGCGTTCGTCCAGCCAGCACTCGCCAAAATCAGGCGTCAGGAAGCCGGTCAGCATACGCAGCAGCGTCGATTTGCCTGCGCCGTTCGGGCCGATCAGCGCCACCATCTCGCCCGGCTTCAGTGCCAGATCCAGCGTGTCGATCAACAGACGACCACCCTGTGAATAGCGCAGGCTTCGCGCCTCTAACTGTTCCATTACTCTACTCCTCGCTGCTGGCGCAGGATCAGCCAGAGAAACCAGGGTCCGCCCAACAGGCTGGTCAGCAGCCCGACCGGCATCTCGGCCGGCACCACCACCGTGCGCGCCAGCGTATCCGCCAGCAGCAGCAGGATCGCGCCCGCCAGCGCCGAACCGGGCAGCATCCAGCGATGGTCGCTGCCGAGACAGAAGCGCATCACATGCGGCACCACTAAACCGACAAAGCCGATAATGCCGCTGACCGAGACCGCCGCACCGACCAGCAGCGCGCTCAGCACCAGCAGCTGCCGCTGGGTGCGCCGCACGTCGATGCCCATATAGTGCGCATCCTCTTCGCCAAGCTGTAGCAGGTTAAGGTGGCGCGCGCGTAGCTGGGTCAGCAGCAGCGCTGGCAGGATAAAGACGGCGCAGATCGCCAGCATTGGCCACTGCGCCTGGCTCAGGCTGCCCATGCCCCATAGCGACAGCTGGCGCAGCTGCTGATCGTTGCTCAGCCAGGAGAGCACACCCACCGCCGCGCCGCACAGCGCATTGATAGCAATACCCACCAGCAGCAGCCGCGCCAGATTGCCCTGTGCCAGACGGCTAAAGCTGAAGATCAGCGTCATCACCGCCAGGCTGCCGAGAAACGCCGCCACGCTCGGCAGCCAGAGTGCCAGCAGCGGCGGCAGCGCCAGCGGCATAATGATAGCGATCGCCACCGCCAGCCCTGCGCCGCTGCTGATGCCGAGCAGGCCCGGATCGGCGAGCGGGTTACGAAACAGCCCCTGCATCACCGCGCCAGAGACCGCCAGTGCCATGCCGATCAGCACCGCCAGCAGCACGCGCGGCAGGCGGATATTGAGCCAGATCTGCCAGACCATATCGCTGAGCGGCGCCTGCCACAGCGTGCGCAACGACAGCGTCATCGCGCCGAGACTGGCCGCCAGCACCATTGCCGCCAGCATGCTAACCAGCATCAGCGTCAGCCAGCGCAGCGCGTTGAGGCTAGTCATGCCGCGCCGCTTCTGCCGCTTTGCGCAGCCTGACGATCGCGCCTGGCGTATCCAGGCCAAAACCCAACAGCGCCATCTCATCGATCACCAGCAGGTTCTTATGCTGGCCCGCTGGCGTCAGCGCCAGGCCCGGCAGCTGCCACACTTTCTCTTCATCGCCCAGCGTTTTCAGGCCATCGTCGCCGATCACCACCAAATCTGGCGCGGCGGCAATAATGCCCTCCTGCGACAGCGGCTGATAGTGCGGCACCGCCGCCATTGCGTTAATCAAGCCCGCACTGCGGATCGCGCCGTCGGCAGCGGTATCGCTACCCGCCGCCAGCGACTTCATGCCGCTGTGCGTCATAATAAACAGCACTTTCACCGCCAGCGGCCGCTGCGGCAGCGCGGCCAGCGTTTTGTTGACCTGCTGCGCCAGCGCCTGTGCCTCTTCATCGCGGTGCAGCGCCCTGCCGATGGTCGCGATCTTCTCTGGAATGGCCGCCAGGCTGTTCTCTCCGGTGACGTTCACCACCTTAACGCCCGCCTGCGCAACCTGTTGCAGCACCAGCGACGGTTTCGCCAGCTCGCTGCTCAGCACCAGCGTTGGCTTCAGCGCCAGGATGCCTTCGGCATTCAGCTGGCGCATATAGCCGATATCCGGCAGCCTGTTCGCCAGCGCCGGATGCTGGCTGGTGCTGTCACGCGCCACCAGCGCCTGCTGTGCGCCCAGCGCATAGACGATCTGCGTGACGTCGCCGCCGATAGAGATGACGCGCTCCGCCGCCAGCGATGGCAACGCCAGCAGCATCAGCCAGGGGATCAGGCGTTTCATGCCGCCTCTCCCGCCGCGCTCAGCGAGGTCACCTGCTCGCGCCAGCGCGCCTGCTCCGGCGTGCCTTCGCTGCGCTGGCCGTAGAGCTGCGCGATCTGCGTGCCGTCGGCGGCGAACAGCTCAAGGCTGGTCACGAAGCCATCGCTGCCCGGCTTGCGCGTCACCCAGCTCTCATGGATCTGGTCTGCCATCAGATGCAAGGTGAACTGCGGGTTGAACACGTTGAGCCAGTTCTCCATCGGCACCACTTTTTCCACTGCGCCGGTAAAGATCTGCGTGCAGCCGCGATTGCCGACGAAAATCATGATTTCATTGCCATCCTGCTGCGCCAGCGCCAGCAACCGTGCCAGCGCATCGTTATCCACGCGCCACGCCAGATCGTCACCCGCCGCACGGAATGCCTGCGGCCGGGAAACGTTATGGCGCTTCAGCAGGCCGAAAAACTGGTGCACGTCGGTCATTGCGCGCCACTCGCTGTCGATAGCCGCAGCGTCGACGTCACGGGCAAAGCTGGCAGCGGTGACGGCCTCCACGTTCAGCGCAGCCGCCGTATCGTCAATGAAGCGCGCAACCAGCGCCTGCCAGGCGTTCATATCAGTGTGATGGGTAGCGTAGATTTTCAGCACCGCGTCGCCGTGGCGGTCGAAGATCTGAATGCTCTGGCGCGCGCCGCGCGCGCCCTGCTCGCGCAGAAAGAACGCGCTGCGCCACTGGCCGGTAAAGATACGCAGATCGAGCGCGCGCGGGTTGAGCACCAGCCCGGCGTGATCGCCCAGCGACACGTTCTGGTAGCGGCCAAGATGCTCATGCACCGCATAGTCATTGCGGGTGATATTGTTGGTTTCGCCAACCGCTTCCAGCGCCAGCAGCAGCTCGCGGAACTGCGGTTTCAGGCGCTGCGCGTCCTGGCCGACGCGTGCGTCGCACAGCGCGGCCTCGCTGATGCCCATCAGTGCCGCCAGGTCACGGGCATATTTTTTTGGATGTGCGCCTTTCAGCGCCTGGTATTGTTGAAAAAGTGGATTCATTGCGCATTGCTCCCGTAAGAACGTGCCCTGCGCCAGCGCAGGGCGGACGAGTGATTAGAAATCGACGTTAACACCCAGCTGGTACGTGCGGCCCGGCATTACCGCCAGCGCCACATCATTTCGATCCTGCGCGGTGTCGCTGGTCAGCTCACGGCTGCTGGTGTAATCCCAGTATTTGCGGTCGGTCAGGTTATAGATGCCGCCGCTCAGCCTGACGTTTTTCGCCACCTGCCAGTACGCGGTTGCATCTACCATGCCATAACCCGGCACGCGCATATACTCGCTGGTGGCATCGGTAATCGCCGTGCCGCTGTTGGTATAGCTTTCACGGTTGGTCTCCGTGGCGCGCTTGCCTTTGACGAAGGTGGCGGTGACGGCTGCGCCATAGCCGCGCTGCACGTCATCCCACGCCAGCCCGACAATCGCTTTTAGCGGTGCCACGCTGTCGAGATCGACATATTTGTCGCCTGAGTAGCTCGACTTTGACTTCCCTTCGTTATAGCCCAGCGCGAAGGTGGCGCTCAGCCCGTCAACCTGCTGGAACCAGGTGCCGAAGTTCACTTTGGTCGCCAGCTCTGCGCCGTAGATGTAGGCTTTATCGCGGTTTTCCGCCTGGTAGGTGGTGTAGATATTGCCCGGCACGTTGATGAATTTGTCAGGATTACCGGCGCGCGTATAGCGCGTGTAGGCAATAAAGTTTTTGTACTGGTTGTAGAACAGCGAGGTGTTTACCGTCACGCCTTCCACCACCTGACCTTTCAGGCCCCACTCAAAGTTATTGCTGGTTTCGGTATCCAGATCGGCATTGCCGACCAGCGCATACTGGGCGCGGCCTGCGTAGCTGGAGCCCAGGTTCCAGGAGCCGTACAGCTGGCTGGCGGTCGGGAACTCAACGCCGCGTTTATATTGCAGATACGTGATAAGCGCAGGGGTCAGATCGTACTGTAAGGTCAGCGACGGCAGCACTTCGGTATCGCTGTTGCCGTCGCCGTACAACGTTTCCAGCTGCTCTTCGGTCAGCACGCTGCTGCCGGTGGTGAGATCGGACAAATTGCGCGGTTTGGTGTTCTGGTACATCACGCGTACGCCGGGGATCACCGCGAAACTATGGCTGTCGAGATCGACGTTAATCTTGTCCTGCACATAACCGGCAACGGTATAGCTGCGGCTGTCGGCCTGCGGCTGCATGATAACGCTGTACTGGCTCGGCGCGGGTGACTGGCGGAACGGGCGCTCGGTGTTTTCCGTATGGCCGTTGATTCCGGCGCTGAGCTCATGGCGGCCCACGGTTTTCGTCGCGCGCGTGTCGAAGCCGAGGCTGTCGGTGTTGTAATCCGAATAGACCCTTTCATACGCGCTGGCGCTGCTCGGCATAAAGGTATTGTCGTGCGATTCGGTTTTTTGCCAGTAAAGGCGCGTGGTCAGGGTATCCAGCAGGTCGTTATAGGGCGTCCACTCATCGGCCAGGCTGACGCCGAAACGGCGCGTGTCGCTTTGCTGCTGCGAGGTGCCCCAGATAGTGTTGCCCGAGGTATCCCAGCCGTCGTAGTGGGTATGGTTGGTTTTGTGGTAGTAGTCAAAGGTGGCGCTCAGCTTGTGCTGATCGTTGGGCTGCCAGATGCCGGAGGTCATAAAGGCATCGGAGTGCCAGTTGGCCGGGTACGCGTCTTTCACGCCGCTGTTGTTTTCGGTCTCCTGGCCGTCGCGACGGCTGTAAACAAACAGGCCGCGCAGCTCATCGTCGCCTGCGGCGGCCGTGATGCCGTTGTGCCAGCTACGGTTGGAGGAGTCGTAGTTGCTCTGATAGCCGAAGTAGGTGGTTTTGGCGCTGCTCAGGTAGTCGTCGGCGCTTTTGTTATGAAAGGAGACGTTGCCGCCGATCGAGGCATTCGGCTGGTCAACCGCCGTCGCGCCCTTTTCAATCTCAACGCTGCCGAACATGTAGGGATCGATATAGTCGCCACGACCGATGCCGAAGGTGTTGTTGCCCACGCGGCTAACGTAGGGTCGGCCGGTCGCGTCTGGCAGCGGAATGCCATCAACGTCCAGCCCGACACGGTTGCTCTCCAGACCACGGATGTTATAGCCGCTGTAGCCTGCGCGGTCGAAGCCGCTTTTACCTGATGAGGAGCCGCCCGCCGACCCGGTTGCGCTGATCAGCGGCTCGTAGCGCATGATTGAGCCGAAATCATTCGCCCCACGCTTCTGCAGCTCATTAGCGGAAATCGTGGTTTTATTTCCCGCTTTGGGTTTTGGCGCGGTGACGGTCATGACCGCATCGCTGTTACCCTTTTCCGTGGAAAGCGTATCGCTGGCGGCATAGCCGCAGGCGGCATGAATAGAAGAGGCCAGCAGCGCATATTTAAACAGTCGCTGTTGGGTCAATCCCTGAAACATTGAGGACATGAGCGCAAATACCTTATTGATTGTTAGTATTTGCTCACTTATTTGCTGTCAGTAGCTAAATAACGGTTTTGCACATAAAACCGTAATGAGAACAGTGGTTTTGTTATAAATTATTTCGTGCGAAATGTAATGTAAGTGGTAATCATTATCAACTAGCTTTACATTAAGATGTATCTTACACCGCACGATTTGTTAATCTGCGCGGTACCTGACTCTCTTAACGCCGCTATGGGAAATTGCTATGACTGAGAAACCATCTGTCACTATTCACTACTGCACCCAATGTAACTGGCTGCTGCGCTCCGCCTGGATGGCACAGGAGCTGCTACACACCTTTGCGGACGATCTGGCGGCGGTCACGCTCAAGCCAGGCACCGGCGGGATTTTCGTGATTACCATCAATGAAGAGACGATTTGGGAGCGTAAACGCGACGGCGGTTTTCCAGACGCGGCGGCGCTGAAACAGCGCGTGCGCGACGTCTGCTTTCCGGATCGTTCGTTAGGTCACGTCGACAAGAAAAAGCCCTGAATTAGCTGGCCGCGATTTTATCGGCCGCCGCATTCAGCGCCTCAACGACCTTTTCCAGCGTTTCCGGGGAGATATCCTCCTGCGACAGCCGGGTGTTCAGTGCGGTGCGCATGCGGTGGATCGCCTGGTCTACATCGGGAATGCTGCGGTTATTGACCAGAACGGCCAGCGAAGAGAGCCGCTCAATCAGATGTTCGACATGCGCCTGCTGCTCAGCCAGCAGCGTGCGGCCCGCTGCATTCAGCGTGTAGGCTTTACGTGACGCCTGCGCATCAAGCACGCGGATGGCGTCCATCTCTTCCAGCAGCGTCAGGTTGGGATAAATAATGCCGGGGCTGGGCGAGTATTCGCCTTTGGAAAGCTCTTCAATCGACTTGATCAGCTCATAGCCGTGTGCGTCGTTGTGTTCAAGGAAGTGCAGCATTAACAGGCGGATATCACTGGCATCCAGCATTTTTTCACGACGTTTACGGCGACCGCCGCATCCTCCGCGTGGAGCGGAATCCTGATGACATGAGAAAGCCGGATCCTGTTTCATTGCCTGCCTGAGGGGAGTATTTACGGGAGGGTGATAGTAGTCCGCCGCCTGGCAAAATTCAACACGGGCGGCGGTAACAGCTTATTTTGCGTGCCAGTAAGCGACGGCGCGCACAAAGGCCGCATCAAGGCCGCGACGCCCGATAAAGTAGTCGCCGAGCGCTTTGACGAAGTCACCTTCACCGGTCAGCCAGATAAAGTAATCGTCCTGCGGCACGGCAACCTGATCCAGCCTGGCGATGAACGCGTCGAAGCTATCCGCCTGCATGGCGCCGCTGCCGAGCCAGTGGGCGTTCACGTCATTCAGCTCTGGCAGGTAACCGCGCCCGGTGGTCTCATCCACATATGCAAACAGGTGCAGCTCCTGCGCCTCGGCGGCCGCATGGCGGCGTTTAAACGCGGGCAGGCCGGTTTCATCACAGACGTAGAGCTGAAACGCGTAATCGGTCGGCACCACCAGCGAGCCGCGCGGGCCACCCATCACCAGCCGATCGCCCTCTTTCGCCTGCTGCGCCCAGCTGCTGGCGACGCCGCCGTCGTGGATATAGAAATCGAGCGTCAGCGACGATTCACCGTCAAACGCCAGCGGCGTGTAGTCGCGCGCAGGCGGACGCACGCCGTCCGGCCAGACGATGCCCTCATCGGTCATCTGCGGCAGTTGAAGCGCCGCGCCGCTGTCCTGAGGAAAAAACACTTTGATATGGTCATCAAAGCCTGGCGAGTTAAAGCCTGCCAGATCGCTGCCGTGGAAGGTAATGCGCCAGAATTGATCAGCAATCAGCGTTTTGCTGGCGACGGTAATATGGCGAAAACGCAGCTCGTTACGCACGCGCTGCGGCGCACGGCTTTTAGACAGGTTGTTATCAGGATGCATGGGTTCTCCTTTTGCACAGCCGGTACGCACCACCAGCTACGGACATCAATGCGTGAGAAGTCAGGAATGATTCTCATTTGAGGCGCTCAGATTACTCATGATATATCTTACATGCAAGGATGGATTGTGCTATTTACGCGCAGCCGAAGCGGTGCGCAGGCAATGACCTGCACACACACAATAAAAAAGAGTAAACAGAGGCGGCGCGACAGAGCAGCGCGCGCGGGCATCAGGCGTTATCGTTCCAGGCGTCGGGCGTGAAGTGCTTTTGCGACTGCTGCGGCAGCGCATTGTCACCCAGAATTTCATGCTGGGTCGGCTGGGCGTGCGGATGCAGACCTTCGGGCGGCGTGAAGGGTTCAGCCATTTGGGCACTGGCAAAGAGCGGCAAAGCAGAAAGCGCCGTAACAAGGAACAGCGTGGTTAGTTTCATAGTTTTCGTCATTTTACGTCTGGTCCAGAAAGAACCAACAGGCAGATGAATATCCAGCCCGGCACGCCTTATGCACGATTTCCGCATGGCTTCCGGGTTAAGGCAGGAATTTTACGCCAGATATGGCGTTTATTTTATAAAATCGTGCGGTTAATCACGTTTCACCGCACGAAAAGGCGCTGTTAGCTGCGCGTGACGGGAATAGAGAATACGCCAGCCAGCGCATCGGGCGTGGAGGCTTTCATATCCAGACGCAGCAGATCTTTACCCTGGCGACGCGCCACGCCCAGCGCGGGCAGGTGCACATAGTAAAGATCGGCAATAAAGCGCGTTAACTCTTCCGGTGCACCCTGCCAGGGAATGGTGGCGTAGAGGCCACGCGCCGAGGTCCAGTTAACAATGTGTGAGCCCATGATATCGGCGTGCTGGCTCTCGAGCGCCTGGAACAGGCTGATATGCTGCTGTTCCGCCGCCGAGTGCCCCGGCCCGTATTGAAACCCCAGCCAGCCGCGCTCGACGTGCTGACCGGCGAAGCGCACAAAGCTGCGCGCCTGCTGCGCCACCGTCTGCGCATGGTCGTGCACGTAGTCGCCAAATTTGCACTCCCATTCCACCACTTCACCGCGCAGTTGCAGTTCATCGCGCTCCACCAGCTGCACCCGCATCATTTCGCCGTGAATGGAGATTGGCCCGTGGAAGCTTTGCAGCTGGAGGTCGGGCACGCGACGGAATGCGCCGGGCGTGAGCGAGAAATGGTTTTTGAACACGCGGGTAAAGTTTTGCTGGTTATCGAAGCCGAAGCGCACCGCGATATCGATCAGCGGCATGCGCGTCAGGCGCAGTGCCATTGCCGACATGGTCAGCCGACGCTTACGCGTATAGGCTGCCAGCGTCTGGCCGGTCATCTCTTTGAACATGCGCTGCATATGCCATTTGGAGTAGCCGGATTTCAGGGTAATCAGATCGATATTAAGATCGTCGGTCAGATTCGCCTCGATCCACTCCACCAGATCGCTGATGTACTGTTTTTTTACGTTCAGGCTGAGCATTTCGGTGAGGGTCGTAGAAAGTATTGCGAGATTAGTCACATAAATATAACAAAAACGTCTTATGCATGTAAGGAAAGGTAAAGGAATCGCAAGCAAAGCCGGGGAAAAGGCATTTAATGCTTAGCCTGCGAAGGGAAGTACAAAACGTTGTCTATTATTAGAGGTGCATGCGCGGTTAGCATGGACCGATCGCAAAGTCGCTTTACGCATCCCTGCTCGCTCGGCCCGCGACATCCTTGTCGCAGGACGCTTTGCTCTTCGGTCCCTGCCAGCCGCTCAGTTAACTCTTTGCGGCCGTTAACAGGAGCGGAGAGATTAGTGGCTTCGCATACCCGCTGCGGTCATCATCATGCGGAACAGCGTCGCCACCACACCGAGCGCCAGCACGCTTGCTCCATAGATTACCACCAGCCACAGAATGCGCTTCCACCATGGGGCCTTAGGTTCATTGCGGTTTTTCACGCTGCCAGCCTCGGTCTGCATATCAATGGTATCCTTCGTCTGCTTTGACTTTCCCGCGGAACACGTAGTAGCTCCAGAAGGTGTAGCCCAGGATCATCGGGATAATCAACAAGCTGCCTACCAGCATAAAGGCCTGGCTAATCGCCGGAGAGGCTGCCTGCCAGATAGTGACGGAAGGCGGAATAATATTCGGCCATACGCTAATGCCAAGACCGGAAAAGCCGAGGAAAATCAGCGCCAGCGTCAACAGGAACGGCGAATAGTGCGCCTCGCGCTTAATGGCGCGAATAATGCCCCATGAGCAGAGCAGCACCAGCACCGGAACCGGCAGGAACCAGTAAAGGTTCGGACGGGTAAACCAGCGCTGCGCAATCGCATCGTGGCTGAACGGCGTCCACAGGCTAATAATGCCAACCACCACCAGCAGGGCAATTACCAGCGGCGTTGCCAGCGCAGACATCTTGCGGTGCAGGTCATGCTCGGTTTTCATAATCAGCCAGGTACAGCCCAGCAGCGCATAGGCGATGACCAGGCCCACGCCGCAGAACAGCGGGAACGGCGCCAGCCAGTCCATCGCGGAACCGCTGAAATGGCGGCCCGTCACCTGAATACCGTCAAGCATCGCGCCGACCGCAACGCCCTGGCTAAAGGTCGCCAGAATGGAACCCGCCACAAAGGACTTGTCCCAGAATGCGCGGTGCGATTCGGTAGCCTTAAAGCGGAACTCAAAAGCCACGCCACGGAAAATCAGGCCAATCAGCATGGCCGTCAGCGGGATAGAGAGCGCATCGGCAATCACTGAGTAAGCCAGCGGGAAGGCGCCATACAAGCCTGCGCCACCCAGCACCAGCCAGGTTTCATTACCGTCCCACACCGGCGCGACGGTATTCACCATCATGTCGCGCTCAACCGGATCTTTGTTAAAAGGGAACAGCAAGCCGATACCGAGATCGAAGCCATCCATCACGATATACATCAGGGTGGCGAAAACGATAATCGCGAACCAGATAATGGAAAAATCGATCATCTTACTTTCTCCCTTCCGTTTCCGGATGTTGCAGGCTTTCAGACGCAGCAGACAGCGGACGCATCGGCGTTTTATCCTGGCCTGGACCACCGTGGCGCACATCAACACCTTCGCCGGTAAGCGGGCCTTTCTTAATCAAACGAACCATATAAATGTAACCCACGCCAAACACCGCAGAGTAAACCGCGATAAAGGCCAGCAGGCTGATGCTCATGTGCAAATCGCCATGGCCGGATACCGCATCAATCGTGCGCTGCACACCGTAAACCACCCACGGCTGACGGCCGATCTCAGTGGTAAACCAGCCCGCCAGCAGTGCGATCAGACCAGACGGCCCCATCAGCAGCGCGAACCACAGGAACGGGCGCGACTGATAGAGACGTCCTTTATAACGCAGCCACAGGCTGACCACGCCAAGCGTAATCATCAGCAGCCCCATCGCCACCATCACGCGGAACGACCAGAAAATAATCAGTGAATTAGGACGATCTTCTTTCGGGAAGGTCTTCAGCGCCGGTACCTGTTTATCCAGGCTATGCGTCAGGATCAGGCTGCCGAGATAGGGGATTTCCAGCGCGTATTTGGTGCGCTCCTCTTCCATATCAGGAATACCGAACAGGATCAGCGGCGTCGCTTCGCCCGGCGGGTTTTCCCAGTGGCCTTCAATCGCCGCAATCTTCGCAGGCTGGTGCTCCAGGGTATTCAGGCCGTGCGCATCGCCGATCATTGCCTGAATCGGCGCCACGATCAGCGCCATCCACAGTGCCATAGAGAACATCTTGCGGACCGCCGGGTTATCGTTGCCGCGCAGCAGATGCCATGCCGCAGAGGCGCCGACAAAGAAGGCGCTGGAGAGGAACGCGGCGACCGACATATGGAACAGGCGATAGGGGAACGACGGGTTAAAGATAATTTTCAGCCAGTCTTCCGGCACCACAATGCCGTTTTCAATCAGATAGCCCTGCGGCGTATGCATCCAGCTGTTAGAGGCGAGGATCCAGAAAGTCGAGATCAGCGTCCCCAGCGCAACCATACAGGTGGCAAAGAAGTGCAGGCCCGGACCGACGCGGTTCCAGCCGAACAGCATCACGCCGAGGAAGCCCGCTTCAAGGAAGAAAGCGGTCAACACTTCATAGGTGAGCAACGGACCGGTGATGCTGCCCGCAAACTGCGAGAAGCCGCTCCAGTTAGTCCCGAACTGATAGGCCATCACCAGACCCGATACCACGCCCATACCAAAGTTAACGGCAAATACTTTGGACCAGAAGTGATAGAGATCGCGATAGGTCTCGTTACGGCTTTTCAGCCACATACCTTCGAGCACTGCCAGAAAACTGGCGAGGCCGATGGTAATGGCGGGAAAGAGTATGTGAAAGGAAACAGTAAAAGCGAACTGTATCCTGGCCAGATGAAAGGCGTCTAATCCGAACATTGCTTACCTCGTTGCCACATATAACACCATATATTTACTTATAATTAACAACCAAAGCACAGCGTTAATATTTACGCTGCGCTTAAGCCAATTGCTGACGCGAATTTATAAGAACTCGCGCCTGACAAACAGAAACAGTCTGGGATGCAAAAACTATAACAGTCTTTTTTGATTTTGGTCATTGTTTTTGTCCGTAATTACCTATTTAAACACCAGGTTTTAGGTTAATTCACACGCCTTAATGTGACATTCTTGTTATTTGTTGTTGCATGATTATAGAAGGAAGAGGCAGAAAGCGCGCAGCACTTTTTTAAGTGCGCAACGCCCTGTTTTGGTGTGTTATTTTATCAATACCCGCAACAGAAAAGCGGTCAATCCTGAAGTTTAGTACAGCCCATAATTAATGCAAATTAAGCATTTAGCCTGTGAAAAACCCTTTTTAACGCGTTACGTTTAAAAAACATCACTTATTGCGCCCTGCCATTCTCAGTAATTCCGTCACGCTTAATTAGCGCGACAAAAATGGATGAAATAAAGTTGTTAATAAGGGTTAAACATAACGCTGCGTTAATAATGGATACATCGCGCCTGTTTTCATAAATTGTTATTGCGCATTCTCGACTTGCTTATTTCCTCTTCATTTTCCCTGCATTGTGCGCTGGCCCTGGGCGAGCGGACGCTGTTAACAGATTGCGGCGCCGGGTTTGCCAGCCGACGCTGGCTGTGCTCTGTTAGAGCCTCTGGTTAATCTGCGTTAAGGAATCCCTATGGCACGTCTGACAGCACACGATTTTCCCCAGGAACTGCTCGAGCTCTATGACTATTACGCGCACGGCAGAATCAGCAAGCGCGAATTCATCTCAATGGCCGGTAAGCTGGCGATTGGCGGCATGACCGGCGCGACGCTGCTCAGCCTGATGAGTCCTGATTACGCATTAGCACAGCAGGTGGAATTTACCGATCCCGCCATTAAGCCTGAATACATTCACTACCCTTCTCCGCAAGGGCATGGCGAGGTACGCGGCTATCTGGTGCGTCCGACACAAATGCAGGGCAAAACGCCTGCCGTGGTGGTGGTGCATGAGAACCGTGGTCTCAACCCCTACATTGAAGATGTGGCGCGCCGCGTGGCAAAAGCGGGCTATATCGCGCTGGCACCAGACGGGCTGAGTTCGCTGGGCGGCTATCCTGGTAACGATGATGAAGGCCGCGAAATGCAGGCGAAAGTCGATCCCGTCAAACTGATGAACGACTTTTTCGCGGCGGTTGATTTCCTGACGCACCATCCGGAAAGCAGCGGCAAAGTAGGCATCACGGGTTTCTGCTACGGCGGCGGTGTTTCAAACGCTGCGGCGGTGGCGTTCCCTGAGCTGGCGTGTGCGGTGCCTTTCTATGGTCGCCAGCCCAAAGCGGAAGATGTGGCGCGCATCAATGCCCCTTTGCTACTGCACTACGCCGAACTGGATACCAATATCAACGCAGGCTGGCCTGCCTATGAGGCGGCGCTGAAAGAGAACAACAAGGCGTATGAGGCCTGGATCTATCCTGGCGTGAACCACGGCTTTCACAACGACTCCACGCCGCGCTATGACCGTGCGGCGGCGGAACTCGCCTGGGATCGCACGCTGGACTGGTTTAAGCGTTATCTCGCCTGAGGAAGATGTGCGCCGCCTGGCCACGGCGCGCCATCAGGCTTTGTCACGCTGCGCCAGAATACGGTCAACGTTCAGTTCCAGCCAGTCCGCCAGCCCGACAACCTGCCCTTCCAGTTCGCGGCCCAGCGGCGTCAGGCAATATTCGACGTGCGGCGGCACAACGTTATAGGCGATGCGCTCGACGAAGCCATCTTCCTCCATATGGCGCAGGGTCTGCGCCAGCATACGTTCGCTGATGCCGCCTACGGCACGGCGCAGCTCGCTGAAACGCAGCCGGTTATTACGCAGCGCAAGAAAGATCAGCACGCTCCAGCGGCTGGTTACGCGCTTGAGCACCTCGCGCGACGGGCAGTTTACGTTTAGCAGCTCGCCGCGGCTAAATTTTTCACTCATCTTTTCAGACATTTGGCACTCTTTCTTCAAACTAACAAATCTGTAAGTACTTACGAAAAGTTAGCTTATCCCCTAGTCTTGCTTTCGACAACGTTAAATGCAAAGGAGAAAGAAAATGATTGCAGTAACAGGCGCTACCGGCCAGCTAGGCCGTCTGGTCATTGAAGCTCTACTGAAAAAAGTCCCGGCAGATCAGATTATCGCTGCCGTCCGTTCGCCGGAAAAAGCCGCAGATCTGGCGGCGAAAGGTATTACGGTGCGTAAAGCGGACTACAGCCAGCCCGATACGCTGCTGTCGGCCTTTGGCGGCGTCGAGAAGCTGCTGCTGATTTCCGGCAGCGAAGTCGGCCAGCGTGAAGCGCAGCATCAGGCGATCATCAATGCGGCCAGATCAGCAAATGTGAAATTCATTGCCTATACCAGCCTGCTGCATGCAGACCGCTCTCCGCTCGGCCTCGGCGTTGAGCACCGCGCCACCGAAGCGCAGTTACAGGCGTCGGGCATTCCTTTCGCGCTGCTGCGCAACGGCTGGTACACCGAAAATTATGCGGCCAGCATTGCGCCTGCGCTGACGCACCACGCTTTTATCGGCTCCGCTGGCGAAGGCCGTATCGCCTCGGCCGCGCGCCAGGACTATGCCGAAGCAGCAGCAGAAGTGATCAGCCGTGACGATCAGGCGGGCAAAATCTATGAGCTGGCAGGCGACAACAGCTATACGCTGGCGGAATTTGCCAGGGAGATTGCGCACCAGTCTGGTGAGGAGGTGGAGTACGTTAATCTTTCTGAAGCTGAATTTGCTGGCGCGCTGAAAGGCGCCGGTTTGCCCGACGGCCTGGCGGAGATGCTGGCGGACTCCGACAAAGGCGCGTCGCAGGGCGGCCTGTTTGATGATTCCCACACGTTGAGCAAACTGATCGGCCGCGCCACCACGCCCTATCAGGATGTCATTAAGGCAACGCTGGCGAAATAAGCCCAGGGCGGGAGAGCACTACCCCAGCCTCTCCCGCAGCCAGGCCAGCGCCAGTTTCGCACGCGACGACAGCGGCCATTCAGCGCGGTGGATCAGCCAGATGGTATCCACCAGCCCGTTCTCTGCCTCAATGACCTGAATCGCTTCTGGCCGGGCAAACGCCAGCCTGGCGTATTTGGGGATCACGGTAAAACCCAGCCCGCGCGCCACCGGCTCGAGGATCAAGCTGATCTGGTTGCTGAATCCGCGCAGCGGCAGGTTGCGCACGCCGGGATTGCCGGGAAAACGTCGGCTCAACAGCCGCGTCGCCATCGCCTGTCCGTCGGGATGATCGATATAGCCGAGCGCCTCCAGATCCTGCCAGCTTGCCACCTGCCTTCCGGCAGGCGCGACCAGCTCCAGCGGCTCTTCCGCGAAGGTTTCTGCACTGAGCCGGCGATCGTCCGGCTTCTGCGTCACCAGCCCGATCTCAAAGCGGTTATGCAACACCGCGTCCATCACTTCGCTATCGGGTGCAAAGCGGTGGCGCATGACCAGATTGGGGTGCTGCTGTTGCAGCGCCAGCAGCAGCGGATAGATTTGCAGGCCGATGCTGCCGGGCGTTATCAGGCTGATTTCACCACAGGTCACATCAGCTTCGCTGAGGCGCAACGTCAGGCGCTGGTCGGCCCGGTCAACATCCTGGCAATAGGCCAGCAGCGCCTGGCCGGCTGGCGTCAGCTCCAGCGGCCGCTTGCTGCGTAAAATCAGCGGGCCGAGCGGCTGCTCAAGGTGGCGGATATGCTGGCTTACGGCGGCCTGGGTAATTCCCAGTCGATCCGCCGTTTCGGTAAAGCTGCCGACCTCCGCCAGCATGGAAAAAGAGCGAAGCCATTGCGGGTTGAACATAATGATTTTTTATAATCTCTATAACTGAATAGATGTTTTCATTATACCTGCCGCCCGTTAGCCTGTTTATCTTTTCCACAACTGGAGATGCAACATGGCGACGACCTATCCACGCGCGTTTTCCCACATCGGCCTTTCGGTTACCGATCTGGACGCGGCCGTAAAATTCTATACAGAGGTGATGGGCTGGTATTTGATTATGCCGCCAACCGATATTCAGGAGGATGACTCTGCTATCGGCGTGATGTGCAGCGACGTTTTTGGCCAGGGCTGGGGGGCGCTGCGTATCGCTCATCTTTCCACGGGCGATCGGGTCGGCGTCGAGATCTTTGAATTTCGCGCCGCCGAGAAGCCAGAAAACAATTTCGAATACTGGAAAACCGGCGTCTTTCATTTCTGCGTACAGGATCCTGACGTTGAAGGGCTGGCGGCCAAAATCGTTGCCGCAGGCGGTAAACAGCGGATGCCGGTGCGTGAATACTATCCCGGTGAAAAGCCCTACCGCATGGTCTATATGGAAGATCCCTTCGGCAATATCATCGAAATCTACAGCCACAGCTATGAACTGACCTATTCGGCAGGTGCCTATGTCTGATTCCCTGCCTGCAAGCTGGTCTGGATGGAGCTGGCACGGCGGAAGCTCACCTGCCGACCTGCGCCTGAGCGAAGGCCTGGTGCAGCCGTTGCAGCCGGGCCAGGTGCTGGTACGCAACCGCGCCATCGGCCTGAATCCGGTGGACTGGAAAGTGCTGGATACGCAGCTCGATAAGGTGCCCGGCGTTGACGGCGCAGGCGACGTGGTGGCGCTGGGGCCAGACGTGGACAGGCGCTGGCTCGGCGCGCGCGTTGCTTATCACCAGAGCCTGAAACAGCCCGGCAGCTTCGCCGAATATACGCCGCTTGCTGCCCAGGTGTTAATGCGCCTGCCGGATGCGCTGAGCTATACCGCCGCCGCCGCGTTCCCCTGCCCCGCGCTCACTGCCTTCCAGGCGCTGGAAAAGATTCCGCCGCGCCCCGGCGCACCACTGCTAATCGCCGGTGCGGGCGGTTCGGTCGGCCATTATCTGGTGCAGCTGGCGCACGCACGTGGCTTTGAGGTCATTACCGCCAGCCATGAGCGCCACTGGCCGCGCCTGCAAAAGCTGGGCGCGTCGCAGTGCCTGGGCGATGCGCTGATGCAGTGGCGCCAGCCCTATTACGCAATCATTGATGCGGTTGGGGCCGATCAGGCTGCGCGGCTGTCGCTTGCGCTACAGGCTAACGGCCATCTGGTCTGCATTCAGGGGCGCGTCGAACAGTGGCCCAATGCGCCGTTTGGCCGTGCAATTTCACTGCACGAGGTGGCGCTCGGCGCCCTGCACCAGCACGGCGACGCCGCGCAGTGGCAGGCATTAACGCAGCACGGGGAGCGTATGCTGCAGGGGATTTCTCAGGGTACATTGCTCGGCGAATCGATCCTGACGTTCCCGTTTGCGGCGCTGCCGCAGCAGCTGCTTGCGCTACAGCACCGTAACTTTACGGGCAAACAAGTGATTGAAATTGTGAATGATTAAGAGGGTGCTATGTCTCTGTTTTCTGAATTCCGTCTGAAAGACGTTACGCTGCGCAACCGCATCGCAGTGCCGCCAATGTGCCAGTACAGCGCCGAACAGGGCCTGGTGAATGAGTGGCATCGCGTGCACTACGCGGCGCTGGCACGCGGTGGCGCAAGCCTGGTCATCGTCGAAGCGACCGCCGTTTCACCGGAAGGCCGTATCACCCCTGGCTGCCTGGGCTTATGGGATGACGCGCAGGCTGAAGGCCTGGCGCAGGTCGCACAAGCAATCAAAGCGGCGGGTGCCGTGCCGGGCATCCAGATTGGCCACGCCGGTCGCAAAGCCAGCGCGAATAAACCCTGGGAAGGCGACGACCATATCGCTGCAGACGACGGACGCGGCTGGGAGACCATTTCGCCTTCTGCCGTTGCCTTCGGCAATAACCTGCCGCAGGTGCCGCGTGCCATGACGCTCGACGATATTGCACGCGTACGCAACGACTTCGTGCAGGCGGCCATCCGCGCGCGCGACGCAGGCTATCAGTGGCTGGAGCTGCACTTTGCTCACGGCTATCTGGCGCAGAGTTTCTTCTCAGTACACGCCAACCAGCGCACCGACGAGTACGGCGGCGACGCCGCTGGCCGCAGCCGTTTCCTGCGTGAAACCTTTGATGCCGTGCGTGAGGTCTGGCCAGAAAACCTGCCGCTGACCGCACGTTTCGGCGTGCTGGAGTATGACGGGCGCGATGAAGAGACGCTGGCCGAAGCGATCGATCTGACGCGCTACTGGCGTACCAACGGCCTGGATCTGCTGAGCGTTAGCATGGGCTTCTCGACGCCGGACGCCACTATTCCGTGGGGCACGCCTGCATTCCTGGCACCGATTGCCGAGCGCGTACGTCGCGAAGCGGACATTGCCGTTGCGTCAGCATGGGGCATTGATGCGCCGCTGGTGGCGAATGGCACCGTTGAAAAAGAGCAGCTTGACCTGGTGATGGTAGGCCGTGCGCACCTGAAAAACCCGCACTGGGCTTATCAGGCAGCGCTGGAGCTCAACAAATCGCAGCCGTCATGGGTGCTGCCTGCGCCTTACGCGCACTGGCTGGAGCGCTACCGCGTAAGCGAGTAATCCTGACAGTCTTATCGCTTTTACAGACGAGCACATAGTCTGCAAGCGGCTGGCTATTTATCGCTAATCTCCGTGCCCTCTTTTGAGGGCACGTTCTTAACTGTACAAAAATGCCACAAAATGATCATCCGACAGCGCAACGGCAACGTCGGTTTTTGTCAAATTTCGCGGCTTTTTTTCAAGACAACGCTATTTATTTCTATTCTTCAAAGATTACTCCTAAATAGATGTTTTAAACGCAGCGCGTTATTTACTTGATAAGCAGAACAATTCCTCTAAATAGCCCATTGATAGACAATTTTTATTACGTTCATAGATATTCTGCATTGTTGTTTGGGCCAGCCATAAGTCTATAATTTTTCTTTTGTGAAACCCCTCAGACTCCAGGAGGCCGCTATTAATACTTATCGCCAGCAACTCAACGCATTCGATGAGGTTCGCAACGGGGCGGAAGTTGAGTATCAATACGATCCCCACGAGCTCAAGCTTGACCGCATGCAGGATTCCGAGCCGGAACCGGAGCTGATTGAAGGCTTACCGGCGCCTGACGCGCTCACGCCGGCCGATCGCTACATGGAGCTGTTCGAGCATGTGCAGATGTCACGCATCTTTGAAGACAGCAAAACCTTTCCGGACTGCTCACCGAAATACGATCCGCTGGACGTATTAATGCGCTATCGCCGTCAGAAACGAAGCCGTGATTTTGATCTCGCACGCTTTGTGGCGGACCATTTTTATTTACCTGGGATAAACGAAAGCTTTTATGTTTCGAACCCGGATAAAACCCTGAACGAACATATTGATGCCCTGTGGCCAGTATTAACCAAAATGCCACAGCAGCATTTGCCGCACTCCTCTTTGCTGCCGCTGCCGAAACCTTATGTGGTGCCCGGCGGACGCTTTGGTGAGACCTATTACTGGGACTCCTATTTCACCATGCTCGGCCTGGCGGAGAGTGGCCGTGACGACCTGCTGCGTCATATGGCGGATAACTTTGCGTGGCTGATCGATAACTACGGCCATATCCCCAACGGCAACCGTACTTATTACCTGAGCCGCTCACAGCCGCCGGTCTTTGCGCTGATGGTGGAGCTGTTCGAAGAAGATGGCGTGCGCGGCGCAAAACGCTATCTTGACCAGCTAATGAAAGAGTATCAGTTCTGGATGGATGGCGCGGGCTCGCTGATGCCACGCCAGGCCTATCGCCACGTTGTGCGTATGGCTGACGGCTCGCTGCTGAACCGCTACTGGGACGACCGCGATACGCCGCGTGACGAATCCTGGATTGAGGATGTCGAAACGGCCAGCCACTCAAGCCGCCCGTCGAGCGAAGTCTATCGCGATCTGCGTGCGGGCGCCGCATCTGGATGGGACTACTCCTCACGCTGGCTGCGCGATCCTAAACGCCTGGCGAGCATTCGCACCACGCAGTTCATCCCAATTGATTTGAACGCGTTTCTCTACAAGCTGGAGCTGATGATCGCCACGCTCTCCCATGCCAAAGGGGAAGAGCTGACTGCGCTGGCGTGGCAGAAAAAAGCCGAAGCGCGCAAACGCGCCATTAACCGCTACCTGTGGGACAGCACGGCGGGCGTCTATCGCGATTATGACTGGCGACGCGAACGTTTCGGCGCTTTCACTGCCGCCGCCGTGGTGCCGCTGTTTGTCGGCCTGGCGACGCCAAAACAGGCGCACTTACAGGCTATCGCGCTGCGTCAGCTGCTGCTGACCAATGGCGGGCTGGTGGCTTCTATGGTCGAAAGTGGCGAACAGTGGGACAAACCCAACGGCTGGGCACCGCTACAGTGGATGGCGGTTGTGGGTCTGAATCAGTATGGCGAAGAGACGCTGGCGACCGAAATTGCAGTTAACTGGCTGACAACGGTGAACAATTTCTATCAGCTGCACCATAAGCTGGTGGAAAAATATGACATCAGCGGCGATCGTGCCCGCCCTGGCGGCGGTGGCGAATACCCGTTACAGGATGGCTTCGGCTGGACCAATGGCGTAACCCGTCGTCTGATGGCGATGTACGGCCATCACCTGGTCGATTAACCTTTTCCCGTTCCACCGCATAGCTTATGCAAAAAAGGCGTTTAGCGCGTCCCTGACGCGCTTTTATCATCAGTCCGATGATAAACCTTAACCAGGAACGCCCATGAAACCTTCACGTCCGTTACTGGGCGGTGCGCTGTTGCTCACCGCCCTTTTCTCTTTATCTGCGCAGGCTGATGAAACCCTGCGTATTGGCTACCAGAAATCTTCTACGCTGCTGACGCTGATCAAGCAGCGCGGCGATCTCGACAAGACGCTTGCGGCGCAGGGCGTTAACGTCAGCTGGCACGAGTTCTCCAGTGGTTTGCCGCTGTTGGAAGCACTCAACCTCAACAATATCGATCTCTCTGCGGACGTCGCGGATACCGTGCCGCTGTTTGCCCAGGCGGCGGGCGCGAACCTCACCTACTACGCGCGCGAAACCCCATCACCAGACGCGCAGGCGATTCTGGTGCCTGCCGACTCGCCGATAAAAACGCTTCAGGATCTCAAAGGCAAAAAAATCGCCGTCACCAAAGCGGCGGGCAGCCACTATCTGCTGATCGCCGCGCTCAACAAAGCCGGGCTTAAATTCAGCGATGTTTCCCCTGCGTGGCTGACGCCTGCTGACGGACGCGCCGCGCTGGAGAACGGCAGCGTGGCGGCCTGGGTAACCTGGGAGCCCTACGTCACCAGCGCGCGCGTAGAGCAGCATGCCCGCGTGCTGAGCAGCGGCAAAGGGTTGGCGAACTACCAGCGCTACTATCTGGCCTCTACGCCGTATGCCAGCGCCCATCCGCAGGTGCTCAATACCGTCTATCAGGCGCTCAAGCAGGAAGCCGCCTGGCTGAAGGCCAATCCGGCCGATGCGGCGGCACTGCTGTCACCGCTGTGGGGCAAGCTGCCGGTTGCGACCATTGAGAAAGCCAATGCCAGCGCAGCTACCAGGTTGAGCCGGTAAAGAAAAGTGACCTGGCGGAGCAGCAGACCATTGCGAATGCTTTCTACGACGCGAAGCTCCTGCCGAAGCGCATTGATGCACAGGCTCCCGCGACCTGGCAGCCACAGCCCCACTGATCCTGACGCTGGCCTGCCTGGGCCAGCGCCATTTATGCCCTTACGCGTCAGAGTTATAGTAAGCACATACTTTCACGTTGATCCTTGTCTGTCCTGGATTCGTTAATCTACTTATTTTAATTTCGATCTACTTTCTTTATTCAGGCGATGATATTCAACCCCCGGTATTATTTAGCACCTTAGCTTAACAAGCGTATGCCACACCTTAAGCCGTTGTTAGTGCAGCTTTGTTAATTTTATGCACCTTTCTGGCACAAAAAGAGATTCGCCAGCTAAAGCTTTTGCTGTGTGCTGGCCTTAATCGCTCAACACTATTTTAACCAGCTGGCAATAGGCCGATGTTATCCACATCATGTAGCAGGCTTCATTGAGACCATATAAAAAGTACCGCACGGCAAAACTAACCTGGGTGTTGTAAAGCAGCTTACTCAGGCAAAAGTGGCATGTTAAATGCATTTTTCTATTTATGCCAATGAGTTAGCCGAATTATTTTTTGCGCCTGATGTAAAATTAAAATCTATTCCGGCCTAAAATATTTGTACAACCTTATCAGTCATTGTATAAATATTCGGGACGTAAATAGCAAAACCTGGTATCAATAATGGATGTAAATCCGAACGAAGATGGTTTGATCTGCAAAGTTTTTTTAAAAATAAATTAAAAAAACCGGACAGGGAAAAGACCGTGCCCGGTTTAATTAATGGGAACCTGATTTTTAAAAAGTCAGGAACGCTCTTCTGTCAGGGATGTTTCGCAAGGAGAACTAAAAAGAGAAAAAAAGATGACTCACTCGCGGTCAGATGTTGTCGGTCACTTCATCTAACTTACTGTAATTTCAGCTACGACGGCTGATTTTCCCTCCTTTGCGCCCGGCCTCGATTGCACGTTCAGGGTTGTTTTTGAAATTGCCGCCGCTTTTCTGGCCGCCCTTTCTGCCAGCTTCCGCTGCTCGCTCTCGATCAACCGCAAAGTTTCCAGCTCCACCACGATATTGAGACATACTGTGTTCCTCTTAAGGATTAATAATAAAAATATCACAGCCTACGCTTCATCAGCGTCGATGGCGCAGGGTTAAATGTAGCTTTTATAAATAATGGATCAAGTATTGCTTAGGGTCGGTTTTAAAAAAGCCAGGCTGAAGCCGAAACAAATCAATGTGCCGACAGTTTCTTGAGGAAATCATGTTTGCGAGTGATTAAAGTGTGGAAACCTTCATTACCTCCCCGCTATTTGCACTTATAACCATCCAAAATGACTCTATTTAACCTTTATTCTGGATGAATGCGTTTATTTAAGCGAAGCGTCAATTTAGCAGAAAGCATTTCGGATAAGCGGAGCGGCTGATCATTAAATGATCGTTTTTGCCTTAAAATTAAGAAAATTACCCAAACGTCAATTAAAGTAAAAATTTCAATAAAGCGAAGCGGTTAGCTACCCTATTCAACGTGCTAAGCCATTAAAAATGATCAATAAATAATCAACTTAACGGTTTCTTAAGGGGAGTTTCCGCCTCGCCTGGTATTCTGCATTACCCTTTTTAAGCGAAGCGGTAATTAAAAAACGCCCTGTTGGGCGCTTTAATGTTATTTATCGGAGAAACAGGCATTAATGCTGCTGTAAAAATGCCAGCAAATCCTCATTGAGCTGATCCTGATGCGTTACGGCAAAACCATGCGGGCCGTTGTCATAAACTTTAAGTTCTGAACCGGCAATCAGCTCATGTGCCAGTTTGCCCGTGGCTTCAAACGGAACGATCTGATCATTGCTGCCGTGAATGATCAACGTCGGCACATCCACTTTCGCCAGATCGGCGCGGAAGTCAGTTTCAGAGAAGGCGGTCACACAGTCCAGCGTGCCTTTGAGCGAAGCCAGCAGCGCGATATTTAGCGTCTGCGTCAGCACGCCTTCAGAAACGGTCTGACCAGCATTGGTGCCGTAGAACGGCGCGGCAAACTCTTTAATGAACTGCGCACGATCTTTGCGTAAACCCGCCTTTATGCCGTCAAATACCGCTTTTTCCGGCCCTTCAGGATGATCGGCTGTCTGGCCAAAGATCGGGGTCACCGCGCCCAGCAGCACCAGGCTTTTCACTTTTGCCGTGCCGTAGCGGCCAATATAGCGTGACACATCACCACCGCCCATTGAGAAGCCCACCAGCGTAATATTACTCAACCCCAGATGTTCAATCAGACCATGAATATCGTCAGCGAACGTATCGTAGTCGTAGCCTTCCCAGGGCTGGTCAGAACGACCAAATCCACGGCGGTCAAAGGCGATCGCGCGGTAGCCGTTTTCAGCCAGGTGAACCAGCTGGCTCTCCCACATATCCGCATCCAGTGGCCAGCCGTGGCTGAACAGAACCGGCTCTCCTTTGCCGTAATCTTTAAAGTAAAGACGTACGCCATCTTTCGTTGTGTAGGTGCTCATGTCTGTTCTCCGTTATGGGTGATGTGTCTGTTGCTAATCAAGCTAACCTGGCCGAACGGTAAAACCTAAAGCAGAAATTTTAATAAGTTGTTCAATGATTTTTGCGACATGGAGTTGTGAAAAAATCCTGGGCAAGTTGCCGCAGATATTCCGCTATCAAGCCTGGCAGAGCGCACGTAATGTTGCCTCTATCGCTACTCAATAACGCTGCGCTAACCGCCGCAGCAGGAGACAGAAGATGAGCCAGAGCATGACCACCTCGCCTGCGGGCGGCGCGTTTTCCCCTTTTCGCTATGCCATGTTCGCCCTGATATGGGGCGCGTCGGTGTTAGGCAATACCGGCAGTTTTATTCGTGATGTCGCCAGCTCCTGGCTGATTACCGGCCTGTCAGATAACCCGACCGCGGTGGCGCTGATGCAGACCGCCGCCACGCTGCCGGTCTTTTTGCTGGCGCTGCCCGCCGGCGTACTTTCAGATATTTTCGATCGTCGCCGCCTGCTGATTGCCATCCAGATACTGATGGCCAGCGTCAGCGGCACGCTGCTGATCCTCTCCCATAACAACTGGCTGACCGCAGAATGGCTGATTGGGCTGACTTTCGTCGGCGGCATCGGCGCGGCGCTGTTTGGCCCGGCATGGCAGGCGATTGTGCCGGAGCTGTTGCCGCGGCAGGAGATGAAAAACGCCGTCGCGCTCAATTCGCTCGGCATTAATATTGCGCGCGCTATCGGCCCGGCAACCGGCGGCTTGCTGCTGGCGAGCCTGGGTGCGATGGCCGCCTACGGCGCAGACGTGGCCAGCTATTTCATTGTTATCGCCGCGCTGCTGTTCTGGAAGCGCCCGGCCAAAGTGCAGGACGAGCTGAACGAGCATTTCTTTGGCGCATTCCGTGCCGGGCTGCGCTACGTGAAGGCGAGCCGCGAGCTGCACCGCGTGCTGTTCCGCTCCGCGATGTTCTTTATCTTCGCCAGCGCGCTCTGGGCGCTGCTGCCGCTGGTGGCGCGCCAGCTGCTACAGGGCACCGCCGGTTTCTACGGCATGATGCTCGGCGCGGTCGGTATCGGCGCAATTGGCGGTGCGCTGCTGCTGCCGCGTCTGCGGACGAAGATGAATGCCGATGCGCTGCTGCTGCTTGCCGCCGCCATTAATGGCCTGGTGATGCTGGGTCTGGCGCTGACGCCGCCGCAGTGGCTGGCGCTGGTAATGATGCTGGTGCTTGGCGGTGGCTGGATCATTGCGCTGACCACGCTGAACGGTGTTGCGCAGGCGGTGCTGCCGGACTGGGTGCGCGGCCGTGGCCTGGCGGTCTACCTGATGGTGTTTAACGGCGCGCTGGCGGGCGGTAGCCTGCTGTGGGGCCTGGTCGCGCAACAGGCTGGCGTGGTAGTGACGCTGGTTATTGCGGCGGCGGCGTTGATGCTGAGCGCGCTGGTACTGCGCCGTAAAGCGCTGCCGGAAGGCGATGCAGATTTACAGCCGGCACTGCACTGGCAGGAGCCTGCGGTGGCCCAGCGCGTTGACGGGCGTCGCGGCCCGGTGATGGTGCAGATCCACTATCGCGTGGCGGAGGAAGATCGCCCGGCTTTTCTTGAGGCCATCAATAAGCTGGCGCTGGCGCGTCGTCGCGATGGCGCTTACGCCTGGGGCGTGATGACGCATACGGAAGATGCGGCATTTATTCAGGAGTGGTTTTTAGTCGAATCGTGGCAGGAGCACCTGCGCCAGCATCAGCGCGTATCGAAAGCCGATGCGGCGCTACAGGCGGCAGTGCTGGCGTTCCATCAGGGCGAAGGTCCGCCAAAAGCACATCACTTTATCTCGCTGTAATCTCAGGCGCGCGGCTCTTCTGCCGCGCGCCTGCTCATTTAAGATGCGGCGTAAATGTCGCGCAGCCCCTCCAGCGTTTGCAGCCTGTCGCGCCACCAGCGCGCCGCATTGCCGCTGGCATTCTCATTCCACGCCAGATAAGCCATATCGCGTCGCGTTTCGCTGTCGAGCTGGCGCGCCACCAGCGTGCCGTCAGCAAGGTGCGGCGCGGCGAGATAACACGGCAGATAGCCGCAGCCGAGTCCGGCAAGCTGCGCCTGAAGCTTGGCGTGGAAGTCATGCACGCTCAGCGTCTTCTGCTCGTCCAGCACGCGCAGATCCATACCGGCACCGTGACGCGAGGAGTCGTGCACCGTCACCGCGCGATACTGGCGGATCTGCTCACGCAGAAGCGGCTCTGGCATCTGCGCCAGCGGATGGCCTGGCGCAACCGCAAACACGTAATCGAGCCAGCCCAGCGCTACGCAGCCGATATCTTTGCGCGTCGCCGGTTCCTGCACCGCGCCAAACACCAGATCCGCCTCGCCGTAGCTCAGCGCCTCCCAGCAGCCCGCCAGCACGTCCTGGCGAAACTGAAGCTGCGTATGGGGATGCTGCTGATAAAACTCGTCAATCAGCGGCGACAGCAGCGAAAACGGCACCGAGGCGTCGACGCTGATGGTCAGGTTGCTCTCCCAGCCGCTTTCCACGTAGCGCGCCTGCTGCTCCAGTTCATTGACGGCGCGCAGCAGCGCCCGCCCCTTCTCCAGCATCAGCCGCCCGGTTGGGGTGAAAGTGGCGCGGTGACCCGAGCGATCGAGCAGCGTGATCTTCATGTCGCCTTCCATCTTCTGCACCGTATAGCTCAGCGCCGACGCGGTTTTAAACAGCCGCGCCGCCGCAGCAGCGAAGGTGCCGTGACGGTCGAGCGCATCCAGGATCAGCAGCGCCTCGAGGTTTAATCGCATTCCTTAGTTCTCCGCAAAAATTGTTGAACAACAAGCCAAAATCATTCCGCTAACAATAAAGATTCTCATCTCGTATTTTTGTATCCAACAGCGCAACCGCTGTAAATCACTTTTAGCGCGCCGGGAGGCGATATGAACAATCCGCATCAGGCCAGCCACGTCACTCTGGTGATCACCCATAGCGTCCAGGTCGAGAAACAGCAGGCTTATGAGCAGTGGCTGGAGCAGATCATGCCGCAGGCAGCGCAGTTTCCCGGCCACCTTGGCGTTAATGTGCTGCGCCCGGTGCACGGCGAAAGCACCTATACCGTGCTGATCCGCTTCGACAGCCTCGACAACCTGTTCCACTGGACACAGTCTGAGGCGCGCAAAACGCTGGTTGGCGAGCTGCCCCATCTGCTCTCCGGCCCGGAGCATATCGACGTGCGTCCCGGCGCGGCGTTCTGGTTTACGCCAGTGACGAAAGCGGCAGTGCGTCCGGCAAAGTGGAAGCAGTACCTGCTGACGCTGGGCGTGATTTTCCCCTCTACCCTGCTGATCCCGCTGCTGTGGGGCATGCTGCTGCCCGCCAGCCGCGGCACGCTGTGGGGACACTTTTTAAATGATGCGACCGTGGTTGCGCTGGTGGTCTGGCTATGGATGCCGCTGCTGACGCGCTTACTGAAAAACTGGTTAATCCCGCGTGGATAACGGCTTCGGAGAATAGAGATGAATACGGCTTCACTGATCCTGACAAACGGCAAATTCCATACGGTCGATCGCGAGAACCCGCTCGCCAGCGCCGTGGCCATTAAAGACGGTAAATTCCTCGCCGTTGGCAGCGAGGCGGAGGTGATGCGCTTCGCTGGCGCGGAGACGCAGATTATCGACGCGAAAGGCCATACCGGCATCCCTGGCCTGAACGATTCGCACCTGCACCTGATCCGTGGTGGCCTCAACTATAACCTTGAGCTGCGCTGGGAAGGCGTACCCTCGCTGGCCGACGCGCTGCGGATGCTGAGAGAGCAGGCGATGCGCACGCCGTCACCGCAGTGGGTGCGCGTGGTGGGCGGCTGGAGCGAATTTCAGTTTGCCGAGCGCCGTATGCCGACGCTGGACGAGATTAACGCTGCTGCGCCGGACACGCCGGTCTTTATCCTGCATCTCTATGACCGCGCCCTGCTGAATCGCGCCGCGCTTAAGGCGGTGGGCTATACCCGTGATACGCCAAACCCGCCGGGCGGGGAGATCCAGCGCGACGGCAACGGCAACCCAACCGGCATGCTGATCGCCCGCCCTAACGCGATGATCCTCTACGCCACGCTGGCGAAAGGCCCGACGCTACCGCTGGAGCAGCAGGTCAACTCCACGCGCCAGTTTATGCGCGAGCTGAACCGCCTTGGCCTGACCAGCGCCATCGACGCCGGCGGCGGCTTCCAGAATTATCCCGACGATTACGCGGTTATCAGCGAACTGCACGCCAAAAAGCAGCTGACCGTGCGCATCGCCTATAACCTTTTTACCCAGCGTCCCGGCCACGAGCTGGAGGATTTTGAGAAATGGACCGATCTGCTCAAGCCAGGCCAGGGCACCGATTTCTATCGCCACAACGGCGCAGGCGAGATGCTGGTGTTCTCTGCCGCCGACTTTGAAGATTTCCTGGAACCGCGCCCCGATCTCGCGCCGGGCATGGAGGATGAGCTGGAGCGCGTGGTGCGCCATCTGGTTGAGCATCGCTGGCCGTTCCGCCTGCACGCCACCTATAACGAATCGATTAGCCGCATGCTCGACGTGTTTGAAAAGGTGAACCGCGATATCCCCTTCAACGGCCTGCACTGGTTCTTCGATCACGCCGAGACCATCACCGAGGCCAATATCGAACGCGTCAAAGCGCTGGGCGGGGGTATTGCGGTGCAGCACCGCATGGCATTCCAGGGGGAATACTTTGTCGACCGCTACGGTAAAGAGGCGGCGAAGCAGACGCCGCCGGTGGCGCGCATGCTGGATGCAGACCTGCCGGTTGGGCTCGGCACCGACGCCACGCGCGTCGCCAGCTATAACCCCTGGACCGCGCTCTACTGGCTGGTTTCTGGCCGCACCGTGGGCGGAATGCGTCTTTATGACGACAACGCGCGCCTCGATCGCGAAACCGCGCTGATGCTGTGGACCAAAGGCAGCGCCTGGTTCTCCAGCGAGCAGAGCAAAAAAGGCGAGATCAAGGTCGGCCAGCTGGCGGATCTGGTGCTGCTGTCGAAGGACTTTTTCAGCGTCAGCGAAGAGGAGATCAAAGGCATCGAGTCGGTGCTGACGCTGGTGGATGGCGATGTTGTCTATGCGGCGGGCAGCTTTACGCCGCTGGCCCCGCCGCCGGTGCCGGTCTTGCCGGAGTGGTCGCCGGTGGTCACCACGCCAGGACACTACCGCAGCGCGCCTCCTCAGGCGGGCGGGCGCGCGGCGATGATGCCGAAAGTGCACCAGTGCAGCGGCCCCTGTGGTGTGCACAGCCATGCGCACGATGTGGCGCGTCAGTCCGAGGTACCGGTCTCCGATAACACGGCGTTCTGGGGTGCGTTAGGCTGCTCCTGCTTCGCCTTCTGAGTGGCTGGCGTCGGGCGCGTTATCCCAGCCCGACGCCGCTCTTGCCGTTGCGCTTGATACGGTACATCGCCTCATCGGCGCGGCTTACCACCGCGCTAAAACTCTCCTGCGGCCGCGTCTGCACAATACCGATAGACGCGCCAATAGTGGCCGTACCATTCTCCAGTTCGAAAGGCGTGAGCGTTGCCTCCAGGCAAGCATAGCCGACCTGCGCGACTAAAGGATCGTCCTGACCGAACGGCATCAGCAGCACGAACTCATCGCCGCCCAGCCTGCCGGGGATGACCGATTCAGGGCAGATCTCGCTCAGACGCTGGCTAAGCTGAATAAGCAGCCGATCGCCGCTGCGATGGCCGAGCGTATCATTAACATGTTTGAAATCGTCAAGGTCGATAAAGGCGACGCAGAGCGCGTCTTGTTTACGCATCTGGTTGAAAGCGGTGCGCAGCGCGTGGCGGTTGGCGAGCTGCGTCAGCGGATCGTGGTTCGCCAGCATCGCCAGCTGCGCTTCGTACTGCTTCTCTTTGGTCATGTCGATATGGGTGCCGGTCACCTTCAGCGGTTTGCCGTTTTCATCCCATTCGCTGATGCGGCCGCGATCCAGTACCCAGCTGATGCTGCCATTCCTGGCGATCATACGGTGCAGCGCCTCGTAGTACGGCGCTTTGCCTTCGATATGGTCGTAGAAGGCTTTTAGCACTTCAGCGGCGTCTTCGGGGTGCAGGCTCTCTTTCCATTCGGAGAAATTCGCTTTGCTCTCTTTCGGCTGATAGCCCAGCATCGCGCCCCAGCGCCGGTTGAAAATCACCAGCTTGCCGCTGGGGATATCCAGCTGCCACAGACAGAGCCCGGTGCCGTCAAGCGCCGCGCTGAGCTTACTACGTGCGTCGTGCGCTATACGCTTTAGCCGCGCATTATGCTTTTTCAAAATCTGTATCTGCTGGCGCAGCGCTTCTTCAGACATGGCACGCGGACGTAGAGAAATAAGATGTATTTTGCCTGTGCGGATATTTCTGTAAAGGGAGGCGATAGAAACGTGATGAGCGGCGATTTATTGGCTTAACAACGAGATTTTATCCGGTTTAAAACGGGCTTTCCGCACACTCAGCGGCTGGCTGTCATAATTCTGCGCTTTGCAGGCCACTTATTCGCGCATGTGGCTACCGGCTATAGTCAGAATAACGTCAACGCTAATGAGGCCGTTATGATGAAAATGTGTGCTACCTGCGGTACCGCTTATGCTGAACCTTTACCGCAACGCTGCAAAGTCTGTGAGGATGAGCGGCAGTGGGTGCCTGCCAGCGGCCAGCAGTGGACTGACTTCGCCTCGGTTACTGGCAGCCACCAGAACAAATGGCAGCGCCTTGAGGAGGGGTTGCTGAGCATCAAAACCGTGCCGAACTTCGCCATCGGCCAGCGTGCCCTGTTGCTGCGCAGCGGCGGCGGTAATATTCTCTGGGACTGCATTGCCAATCTCGATCCCGCTACCGTTGAGCTGATCCATGCGATCGGCAGCATCAGCGCCATCGCTATCTCGCATCCGCACTACTACACCACCATGCAGGCCTGGGCGGCGGAGTTCAACGCGCCGATCTTCCTGCACGCCGACGATCAAGAATGGGTGATGCGCGACAGCGAAGCGATACAGTTCTGGCAGGGCGACCTTCTGCCGTTAAACGATGAGGTGGATATTGTGCGGCTCGGCGGGCATTTCGCCGGTGGCTGCGTGCTGCACTGGAAGGCGAACGGCGGCGTGCTGCTAGCGGGCGACATTATCCAGGTCACGCCAGGGAAAGATGCGGTCTCCTTTATGTGGAGCTATCCCAATATGCTGCCGCTTCCCGCTGCCACGGTGGGCGACCTACTACACCGCTGCGAGGCGCTCGATTTTTCACGGCTCTACGGCGCGTTTGAAGGTCAGGATGTGGCGCAGGCAGCGAAGGATGTGGTGATGCGCTCCGGCGCGCGCTATCTGCGCTGTCTGGAATAATTATCCGCTTTGCAGGTAAAAAATTTTCGTCGCTCATACGCAAAAGTAAAACGATCGGTTTACTTTTAAGGGATGAACAAACGCGACGATATTTTGCAGGCGGCCGAGAGGCTGTTCTATAACAACGGGTTTCACGCCACCAGCACCGACCAGCTGTGCCGGGAAGCAGGCGTCTCCACGCGCACGCTTTATCACCATTTTGCCTCGCGCGAGGCGTTGACCATCAGCGTAATGGCAGCGCGCCGGGCACGATTCTTTGGCGATCTGCTGCCTGCACAGCATCCGCAGGCGCTGCAACGGCTGTTTGAAGCGCTTGGCGAATGGACGGAACAGTATGGCGCGCAGGGCTGCTTCTTTGTGAAGGCCTGGGGTGAGTACGCGGAAAAAGACGCTATGCTGGCGGCGCATGCGCTCGACTATCGCTATGCGCTGCGCCGCTATATTGGCGAATGCGTGGCGGATGAGACGCTGGCGAATGCGGTGTGGATGCTGTTCGAAGGCGCGGTGATTTCAGCGCTGATGCTCGGCCCCGACGCGGCGAAGCACGCGGGCAAAGCCGCTGCACGGCTGCTGGCCCAGCATGAGGATCAACCATGAGATCATCCACTATGCTGGGCATCACTGGCTTTTCATTGATTGCCGTTACCTACGGCATGGCGCGCTTTTCGTGGGGCCTGATGATGCCTGCCGTGATGCGGGACGTGCCGTTTAGCGTCCATCTTGCCGGGATTATCACCGCCTGTAGTTATCTCTCCTACTGTCTTTCTACCGCCGCTGCGCCCTGGCTGGTGGCGCGGTTCGGTGCCAGAGTAACGGCTTACCTCGCCGCGCTGTGCGCCGCAGGCGGATTACTGCTGCTCGCCTGCGCCTTTTCGCCGCTGATGCTTGCCGCTGGACTCTTTATCGCCGGGCTGAGCGCCGGGCTCGCCTCGCCTGCTATTGCCAGCGCGGTCAGCGACGGCCTGCCGCCCGCACGGCAGGATGCCGCCAATACGGCGATCAATGCCGGTACCAGCGCGGGCATTATGCTTTCCGTGCCGATCCTGCTGCTGCTGCCCGGTGGCTGGCGTGCGGCCTGCGTGGCCTTTGCGCTGCTGGCGCTGCTGTGCCTGTTTCCGGCACGACGCTATCTGTCTGACGAGCGTCGCTCGCACGATCCCGATCGTATCCGCTGGCGCGATTTGATAAGGCAACGATCGCTGGTCCGGCTGGCGATCGTTGCCTTTATCAGCGGATCGGCCAGCGCCGCCTGGTGGAGCTTTGGGCCCGAAATTTTACACAACCATCTGCACCTTGATGCGCGCACCAGCAGCCTGCTGTGGCTGATCGGCGGTGGTGCGGGCATCGCGGGTGCGCTGACTGGCACGGCGCGGCGCTGGCTCAGCATGGTTCAGATCTATCGCCTGTCGCTGCTCTGTATGGCGTTGCCCCTTCTGGTGCTGGCGGCCCTGGAGGGTTTTTCATGGTGGCTGTTTCCTGCGGTGGCGATGGGTGGTGCGGGTTATGTGACGCTTTCCGGCGTGCTGCTGGTGTATGGCGCGGCCGCAACGCCTGGCTCAGCGGCGGCGGGCGTGGGGGTCGCGTTCTTTATGCTGGCGGCGGGCCAGGTTGCGGGATCGGCACTGTTTGGTGCGGCTTATGCCGGGCTGGGTGCGGCTGTGACATTGGCAGGGTTTGCTGTGATGGCGCTGGGGATGATGGTGGTGATGCCAGCAAGTAACAGCGATTAATTTATCTGATATGAGAGATTAAGGGTAACTGGCCTGCCGCCGTCGCGATAAGTTGCCGTTCGATCCAGGGATAAAACGTTTCCGCTGTAGATAATGTGTATTTTATCGCCCTCTTCTTGCGTAATGGCGGATATGCTTCCGTAGCCTTGTAGAAAAGGCATTTGCTGTTTCAGCTGCTCAGCCTGTGCTTTGCTATTACCCTTCAGCTGATTTGAGAGAAAGTAGCGGTAAATAATCGGTACGGTCGCGCCGCCGCTTTCGTTTCGAGTGGTATAGAGCCACAGGCGATCGGTAATTTGATGGCTGTCTTGTAGGACATCGTCGGAGCGGTAGTCTGGAATGGAGTTGAGCCAAATAAAGCCAGTGACGATTGCCAGTAATAGCAGTGTGACCAGGCGGTGTAGCCAGTTAAAAGCCGTGCTGGTAAGCATATTCTATGCCCTCGCGAATAGCTCGTTGATCAGCAGGATCGTCACCATAAGGAGCATCACCATACCAGTGTCCCCATCTTTTATCAGAAGTACCGGCACGCGATTGAGCCCATCCTGCCCCCATCAATAATATATTGGCAGGTATACCCGCAGCAGTACCAGCAGCGCCGAAATTAAAATTTCCAAATGCAGCCCAATAGGGATTGAATTTCTTATAGTCCCAGGGTCCACGATTACGAACTTTTTGAAAGAACCAGTAATAAGTTTGAGGCAATGCTTTATCGCGACCGTAGCCCCGTCCGCGGGCTTCCTGCATATTATTTTGCAGAATTTGCAGTCCGCCGCTGGGACCGACTAAAGGTGGAGAGGCCATCCATGACTCCTGATTTTTTAAAAGGGTTTTTACATTAACAAATTATCAGGTGTATTGAAGTATAAGTTTGCATTTTAAGTAATTTAATAAATGCAATTTGACAACGAATGTTTTAAATAATCTTCAAATTTTAATAGCTACAAAACTAGCAAGTCTCAAAGCTGGACAATTTTGCAAACCAGAAAGGTAGCCCATCTTCCAACAATTTCTTGATTTATAGAGTGAATTTTCAAAATATGCATTGGACATTTTTTGCCATATAAAAATTCGTTAATTAATAAAACCACCTAAATAAAAACCATGGTATTTACATTAAAATAAGTTAGATGATGAGATACTTTCCGTTTTAAATTGAAATCCATTCACTTATCGCCCCTCCATAGAAGATATGAAAACCATTAACTCTCTGAAAAAATATTTTAAGCTATTTATTTGAAAGGTTTTAAATAAAATCTAACATCTAAATCGCCTGGATAGAATTTGCTTATGTGAAATATTCAATAGTGACTAAATCGATATCTGCATCAATGCAATGAGTAGACTGCTGAAGAATTTAAGATACGCTTTTTCATTCAGTTGCCGGGACCCGAAAAATACCGGAAACATTTTTACTTCACTGCGGTGGCCCTACAGACTCGCAGGAATGAGGCGGGGCTATCGAACCTGCTGCATGAGAGGTTCCGCACAAAAGCAAAAACCCAGCCATAAGGCTGGGTTTTCTAATTCGTGGTGCCCGAACCCGGAATCGAACCAGGGACACGGGGATTTTCAATCCCCTGCTCTACCGACTGAGCTATTCGGGC
>Ga0209371_1000251_pt1 | contig 66325 bp, 77 predicted proteins | sample AgamicAtAmrz_FD_187165 | JGI IMG/M metagenome (GOLD analysis project Ga0209371, IMG submission 187165) | Agave microbial communities from Guanajuato, Mexico - At.Am.rz (SPAdes) (version 2) | ecosystem: Host-associated > Plants > Roots > Rhizosphere | place: Guanajato, Mexico | collected 2012-06-07
GATACCGAAGGTCCGGCGCAAATGGAAAAGATCGTCGAAGCCATCCGGCAGGGGGACGGAGACGCCGCTTACAAGGCGGCTCTGGACCATGTCGCGAGCGCAAGCGCGATTGCGGAAGCCGTTCTCACGGCACAAAAAACCGCCGATTAACAATTTTCGGCGCGCTGATAACCCGTCCTTGCGGCTGCCCTGCCAGGAGCCGTAAGGTTGTGATTATTTGGTTTATCATTGTTTTTCAATAATTTAGAAAAATCCTTAGCCGCTTCTTGACAGGGTCAACCGTTTGGTGTGATGGTATGCCATAATAAATAATATAAAGAGCGGAGCTTAATATGAACTGGAATCCGATTTCCCGGAAATGCATAGCCGTGCGCGCCAAAACCTTTCTGGCGGGCGTTGCCATCACTCTTTTTGCCGGTGCTGCTGTTGCTCAGGACTGCACACCGAAAATATCCGACGATCATCTCATCAAGCCCGGTCATCTTGTCATGGCCACCAGCCCGACCCTGCCGCCCATGGCCTATGCCGATCAGCAGGGTGTCCTTCAAGGGCTGCGCATTGAGCTGGGTTATGAAATCGCCAAGCGTCTGTGCCTGAAACCTGAATATATCAGCACCGAATATGCGACCATGGTGCCGGGCCTGCAGGGCGGTCGCTGGGACATGATCAACGCCGGCCTGTTTGTCACGGCGGAGCGGCGCAAGATCCTGTTCATGATCCCCTATGAAAACCTTGCCATCAGCATTTCCACGGCCGTCGGCGCGTCCGATCCCATCACCAAGGTTGATGATCTCGCGGGCAAGGCCGTCAGCACCGATATTGGCGGTTATGCCGAGCGCAAGATCAAGGAACTGAACGAGGACTTCAAGAAGCGCGGTCTGGCGCCGATGACGATCAACCTGTTCGATAACTACGCGACGGTTTATCAGGCGCTGCGCGCCGGACAGGTGCAGGCGGCAGTCTCCATCGATCCGGTTGCCAAGCAATATCAGGATCGCGGCGAATTCACCCATGCGCTTTCCGGCATGTATCCGACGCCCGGTTCGCTTTCCTTCGGCAGCAAGGACGTGGCCGATGCCGTCTCCGCTGCGCTGAAGGAGATGAGGGCAGACGGTTCGCTCGAAAAGCTGATGGGCGGTTACGGCGTCAGCATGGCGCCGGGCGACCTCGCCGTTCTCGGCCCGGAAGGCTGAATTCCATCCATCTGAACTGTCATCGCGGCGGAAAAACTTTCGCCGCGACCGTTCCCGCATGAATTGGAGAAAGACGTGAAGGGTTGGAACTGGGAAGGTTTCTTCGAATATCTGACGAATTATTATCTGTTCGAGGGCGCGCTGGTGACGCTCGGCCTCACGGTCTTCGCCATGACGGCGGGTCTTGCGCTGGGTTTTGTCATTGCTGTCATGCGCATGTCGAAATACCGGTTCCTGTCCGGGCCGGCCTATTTCTACACCTGGATTTTTCGCGGCACGCCGCTTCTGGTGCAGCTCATCATCATCTATACCGGTCTGCCGCAGATCGGCATCAAGCTGACGGTTCTGCAATCAACGCTGATTGGCTTGTCACTCTGCGAAGCGGCCTATCTGTCGGAAATCGTCCGGGCCGGTATTGCCGCCGTTCCGAAGGGACAGATCAACGCGGCCCGCGCCATCGGCATGACCGAGGCGCAGGTGATGCGTTACATCGTTGCGCCGCAGGCCTTCCGCATCATCATTCCGCCGCTCGGCAATTCCGTCAACGGCGTGCTCAAGACGACGTCGATCGCCTCGATCATTTCGATGGAAGAGCTTCTGCGCCGCACGCAGGTGCTCATTCAGGAAAAGTTCCTGGTGCTGGAGCTCTTCATGGTCGCAGCCCTCTACTACCTCGCCATGACGACCGCCTGGGAACTCATCCAGCGCCGGATCGAAAAGCGGTTCGGCAAGGCCTATGGCCCCATGTCGACTGACGTGCATTAAGGAGCGGTCCGATGTCGCAAGCAATCAGCATGATCGAACTACAATCCGTTAACAAATGGTACGGCCCGAATTTTCAGGTTCTGACCAATTGCAGCCTGAATGTCGCCAAGGGCGAAGTCGTCGTGATCTGCGGGCCTTCCGGTTCCGGAAAATCGACCCTGATCAAATGCGTCAATGCGCTGGAGACGATTGGCAACGGCGTCATCACGGTCAACGGTGTGGAGGTGACAAACCCGAAGACCGATATGCCGAAACTGCGCTCCAAAGTCGGCATGGTGTTCCAGCATTTCGAACTTTTCCCGCATATGACGATCCTCGAAAATCTCTGCATCGGGCAGGAAAAGGTTCTGGGCCGTTCGCCGGCGGAAGCGCTGGCCAAGGCCAATGCCCTTCTCGAACGGGTGGGGCTGACGGCGCATGCCAGGAAATATCCCGGCCAATTGTCGGGCGGGCAGCAGCAGCGCGTCGCCATTGCCCGTGCGCTGGCGATGGACCCGGTCGCCATGCTGTTCGATGAGCCGACATCGGCGCTCGATCCGGAAATGATCAACGAGGTCCTTGACGTTATGGTCTCGCTCGCCCAGGAGGGCATGACGATGATGGTGGTGACGCATGAGATGGGATTTGCCCGCAAGGTGGCGGACCGCATCGTCTTCATGGACGGCGGCGAGATCGTCGAGATCGGGCAGGGCGACAGCTTCTTCACCGATCCGAAAACCGATCGTGCGCGCTCCTTCCTGTCGAAAATCCTGGCCCACTAGGTCCATGCGTGCCGGAGCAGGTGTCTAAACCCGCTTCGACCATTCCGAACAACACAGTCCGATAGTGGCGGAGAACCGCAATGATAAACCGTGTCCTGATGCCCCGCGAAATGCTCATCGGCGGCGGCAGCCGTTTTCGATTGCCGGTCGTGGTAAAATCGCTTGGCGTCCATCGTCCCCTGCTGGTCTGCGATCCCGTGATGCAGAAGCTTGGCCATGCCGAGGCGCTTTTGCAGGCGCTTGCCGGGGAGGGCATCGAAGCCGCCGTGTTCTCCGATGTGGTTGAAGACCCGACGGATATATCCATCGCCGCTCTGGTGAAACGTATTTCCGATGGCGGCCATGACAGTCTCGTCGCACTCGGCGGCGGCAGCGCCATGGATACGGCCAAGGCGGGCGCCATCGTTGCAACGAGCGGGGAGGATCTGGGATCCCTGAAAGTGCCGCGGATCGTGGATTTCACCGTCATGCCGGTGATTGCCATTCCCACCACGGCCGGAACCGGTTCTGAAGTAACCCGTGCCGCCGTTGTCACCGATACGGCTGCCAGCGAAAAAATGCTGATCCTCGGCACTGCCGCTTTGCCGGTCGCGGCCATCATCGATTATGAGCTGACGCTGACATGCCCTTATCGCGTAACGGTCGATACCGGCATCGATGCGCTGACCCATGCGCTGGAGGCGCTGGTCAACCGCAACGGCAACGCCCATTCCGAGGCGCTGGCGCTTTCCGCGCTGAAGCTGATCGGCGCCAATCTTGAAAGAGTGGCTGTTAACCCGGATGACAGGGATGCGCGTGAAGCGATGATGCTGGGCGCGACCCATGCCGGGCTTGCCGTCTCCAATACGTCCACCGCACTGATCCATGGCCTTAGCCGGCCGGTCGGCGCCTTTTTCCATGTACCGCATGGCATGTCGAATGCGATGGTACTGCCGCTGGTCACGCAGTTTTCGCTGAATTCCGCTCTTCCACATTATGCGGCAGCCGCACGGGCGCTTGGCTGTGCCACCGCGGCCGATAGCGACCAGATCGCCGGCGCGAAGCAGGTTGAGGCTTTCATCGGACTGAACAGGCGGCTGAAGGTGCCGACCCCGCAAGAATTCGGCATCGACAGGAGCCGCTATCTCGATCTTGTGCCTGAAATGGTGCGACAAGGGCTTGCTTCCGGCACACCGGCAAATAACCCGCGTGTTCCGACACCGGCGGAAATGACGCGTCTTTATGAATTGGCCTATGACGGTCGCATCGAAGAGTTATAAATCATAACCCATTGCCAGAATTACCAATTTTCGATTTTTCGAACGAAAGATGTCTGGTGCTTGACAGTCATATAGGGATCGTTTGCTCGCCCAGAATCTCGAAGGTCAGACCCCGTGACGGCGGAGAGCGTGGACTTTCCTGACCTCCTGAAATATTTGCCACAGGGTCATTTATAAGGGCTTCCGGGGAGGGGACCAGTGACCTCTGCCGTATTCCGGTTGCCCAGCTTTCGCAAATCAATTGACTATACTGGTTCTGAGGAAATGGTAGGGCACCTTAAATAAGGCAGATCGATCTCGTGTTCCGGACGATGGTCACGGAGCTACAGCAACGGACCTTTTGATGCGCAGTGGGCAGCCAATCTCCCACCGACCCGTCGGCTTTTCTCTGTCAAGGTCGATAACGGTAACCGCGTATACGGTTTCCTACCGGTCGATGAAACAGAAATGGCCTGCATGATCTGACGCACCGCGTCGCGCTTACTCTCATCGCTGACATTCGATTTACTCATGATGTTGTTCTCCTGGCCTCAAGATTGGGAAAGAGAAGTGTACACAAATCTCGGATTTATTCAGTGACACGTTAACCTTCGAGCCTGTCCTATAAATCGCATCCACTCCACTGGACGTCATTAATCACTCTCAACCTGCCGCTTTCACAGGATGACCTGCCGCTCGCAGCAAAGCCATGAGCACGGGGCCGAGGGAGAACTCGCCACTCCTCGCTCGGTTGGTCAGGTCCCTGAGGTACCCACCGGGCGAATTAATATGCCCGCCACGCTCCAGGATGCATGCGATCGTCACTGCCGCATTTTCTGCCCCCATCACTTCGCACGCCTCCTGATATGCAGAAGGGCTCACTCCCAGCATTGATCTGACGACCACGGCCGCCGTCATCAACTCTCGCCAATTTCGGATTTGTCCCTCAGGCCCATAATTTAAAATCTCCGGGCAGGCCCGCAGTACAAGACCTATGGGAAACGTTTTTATCGGCAGGTGTTCGGTCTGATTTTCCGGCGTGGGTTTCGCCCCCAGCTCCTTTCTAGAGCTAGGTTCAAGTTCATTATGGTGGTTGGTGTTTGAATTCTGTATGTGACGCTCAATTTGAGCATCATTGCTAGTCATTTTTGACGAAAAATCATCGGAATTCAGCAGCTTGATAATGTCCTGCCGCAAGACATCCATCTCACGCCCCAGATTCTGGATATCTGCAAGGCTTGGTCTGCGAGGAATACGTCTTACAAGTTCCAGATACCGCGTCTCGATCCAATCCCAGTCACCCGGCACGCCCTCTTCAACCGCCGCTGTAATCAGCTTGCGAATATCGCGCCGGCTTATTGTAAGGTTCTCCTTTGCCCTTCGGAAGATAATTCGTTCTGCGGCGACCTGCTGAGCAAGACAGGCCAGTTCTTCGGCGCGCATCAAAAGCGGTGAGATATCAAATCCGAAGGCATGTTCGATTGCTCCGTCATTATCCTTTCGGGCGTATCGCTTACCATTAGCGCTGTCTTTTCGAACAATAAGTCCCGCTTCGACCAGTAATGCCAGATGACGACGCAAGGTGGCGCCCGCAATACCGTGCGCGCGGATCGAGAGCTGAATGTTCGACGGAAACACCACCAGCTGTGCATTCTGGCGAAGTTCGTTTTCGGGATAGAAGCTCAAAAGCGCGTCAAGTACGGCAAGACTGCGATCCTGTAGTCCCAAGACCTCTCTCGCTTCCGAAGCGTCCCTGAAAACCTTCCATTTATCGGCTGAAGCGCCCTGCTTGATCCTGGCGGTGGCAATCTGCCTCCTCACCAGCGCAAGCGTCACCGGCCGCCGCCCAAAGGGCGTCGTTACCTGTCCATCTTCCATTGTCCTGCCTCTTCAAAAAGGCAAAAGGAAAACGCTCACCGAAACGGTGCCAAACACTCTTGACTAGGATTCATGGAAATGCGATTCTCAAGTTGTCACACATCGAGAAGGGCTTCCATGACGGCAACGTCTAGGGGGCCTTTTTCTTTTGCTCGTTCCCTTCCTTTGCAAATACTGCGAAGCTTGTCTGGCTTCGTCCTAACCTTTTAGTCTTTCGCGCGTGAACCGCTCCGCAAGAGCCGGCAGTTCAGCTTCAATGAATTTCAGGAATTCTGTTCCAGCGGTCGTTTCTGCAGAAATGCGAATATCCTTCGAAGACGCAACGTAGTTGCCCAGTTGCCGACCTTCACCGTTTACGATTACCCGTGGCGACGTTTTCGGCGAAGCCTTGGGCTTCAGGACGTCCAGGACAGCCAGAAATCTTTGATCGGAGTTCATCCCCTTTTCCACAGCTTGCGACAGCACACCGTGAAGATTGTCCGTTGTCCCGGATTTTTCCGAAAAAGCCTTCGCAAACTCAGCCCATCTCGGACGCCCGACCTTCGGGGCACGTCCGATCGCCTCGATCATGTCTGACGGCACGCTGCGATAGACTGCCCGCATCCGGGCGAGTTCTGCGTCATCGATGGAGAGGGCAGCATAGATATCGCGAGGCTTTACCCCGGCCTCATCCATGCGGCGTGCAAACAGGGCCCGCTCGATCCATGTCAGATCCTGACGGTCGGCATTCTCAATACCCTGCGCGATGACAAGCTCGACATCGGAGATTTCGACTTCGATCGCTCTGACGGGGATACCAAGCTCCCTTGCAGCCCGCAGACGACGGTGTCCGTAAACAACCTGGTAACGCTCCGGCGATGAGGGAGACTTGCGGACCTGGATCGGGACCTTCTGGCCTTCCGACTGAATGGAGTTGCGGAAGGCTTCGAAATCTTCTGCGCCGTCATCTGGAAGACGATCCGGAAAGGGCGACGGATCGACCCTCGACGGATCGAGCTCCCTGATTGCGCCTCCACCCGATTCTACGAGCGCCTTCAGACGATCGCGTTCAGATTTGATGTCGTCGATGGCCCTGTGTGCAGCACCGATGACACCGGCACCGACGCGGGTCGGGGCAGCCTGCTGTTGCGGGACAGCGGACGTTTCGGCTGACAGCTTGTTTTCAAGTTCGGCCGACAACAGGCCGAAATTCGCAACGATGGACTTGCGCGACGACTTGGTCATGTGCGCCCCCAGCTACTATTGATCAGTTTCAGTATTGCCTCATTCACGGCGTCGACGGCTTCCCGGGCGCGCTTGTGGGTATCACGTCCAATCTGGCCCATTTCAAGCTCGTAGATCGAGCGCTTCGCGAGCCCGGCGGCCTCAACAGCCGTGCTTTCGATCAAGGTAGGAAGCAGGACGTCAGTCCCGAACAGATGACGCATCATCGCGACGACCTGCGATTGCGGCGCGTCGTTGGGGTCGTGGCGGGTGACGAGATAGCGTATGAAGTCCTGGTCGAGTTGCGCACCGCTCTCATTCAGCACGCTGATCAAATCCCCCATCATCAGCAGGAACTGGCTCATGGAAGCGACGTCAAGCATCGCAGGATGGACCGTGATGATCATACTGGTCGCAGCGTAGATCGCGCTGAGCGTCAGGAACCCTAGCGACGGGGGCGTGTCGAGAATGACGACATCATAGTCCTGCTCGACCTCGGCAAGAGCGAGTTTCAGCCGCTCGAAGAAAATCGCGCCTGAACCTGATTTTTGTGCGAGCACCCGTGGCGTCTCGTGCTCATACTCCATCACTTCGAGATTGCCCGGGATCAGATCAACGCCTTCGAAGTAGGTCTTGCGGATGATGTCGCGGATCGGCCGACGTTCCGCATCGTCGTAACGAAGAGCGGCATAGATCGTTTGGTTCGCCCCGACATCGAATTCGGGCTGGGCGCCAAACAATGCGGACAACGATGCCTGCGGGTCAAGGTCGAGGGCAAGAACGCGGTAGCCCTGCAATGCAAGATAATGAGCGAGATGGACGCAGGTCGTCGTCTTGGCGCTACCACCCTTGAAGTTGGCAATGGCCACGACCTGCAGATGCTCGCCCTCGCGACGCCGCGGAAGAAACCGCAGTGCTTCGGCCGGCTTCTGGGCCGCAAAAAGCTCACGCAACTCGTTGATCTGGGCGAGCGTGTAGACACGATGATTATTTTCCAGTCGGCCGGGAATCGGTCCGCGCCCTTCGCTCGACATGAGCTTCAGGGTCGAATCGGGTATTGAGGTCAGCTTGGAGACTTCGTTCGTCAGGAACGGCCGCAGGCTCTTCTCCGATTTGGGAGGATACATACGCGTGCGAAGCTGCTGTAACTGCTGCGACAGCAGGCCCGCATGGCGCATGATCTTTCCGCCTGCGTCTTCTTTCGGACTGCTCGTCGTTTCTGCCTGTCTCGCTATCGCCATATTGCCCCCTTGGCGGGCAGCCTTCGGTTTGCCGACCATTGCCCGCCAAAGATACAACACGATTCTAGCCTTACGTCCAGCCGTTTAGAGTTAACAAAGTCTTAACGGAACAATCTCCAGGGAACGGAATGATTGCACGGAAACTTAATATTTACTGTTATTTTTCAAAACCTTAATAACACTCCCACAGCGCGGAAATCCCATTTTATTCTAGGGTCAATCCCACAGGGCAAAGATTTTAGAAAGCACGCTCAGCGCGCCATAGAGGATTTGAAAACGCGCGACTCATCAAAATGCGAATTTGTAGGATTCATCAACTGCCGCCCGGTTCTGAGATGTGTTGATTTCCCGCTAACTTAAAAACGGGGAATTTCATGTATATCACGGCGGTTGCGACACCTCGGAATGAGGCCGAAAGAAAGCTGCTATCGGAGCAGCACAAACTTAGAGCGGAAGTCTTTTCAGGGCGCCTGGGATGGGAAGTGAACGTCCATGGCGGGTATGAAAGAGATCATTTTGACGGCCTGCGGCCGACATATATTCTTGCCGTGGCAGACAACGACCGTGTAACCGGTTGCGCGCCTCCTTCTGGCAACCGGCCCTACAATGATTGCCAACGTCTTCCCGTCTCTTCTTCCTGACGGAAAGCTCCGCTCCCACGACGCGATGATCGAGAGTTCGCGTTTTTGCGTCGATACCTCCGTGGAGACCAGCAGGGGATCGAATATAATTCACGAAACCACGTTCACGATGTTTGCCGGGATCATCGAGTGGTCGATCGCCAATGGCTACACGGAGATCGTAACAGTCACTGATCTCCGCTTCGAACGGATATTGTCTCGCGTTGACTGGCCGCTGCAACGCATTGGGCCTCCCACGAAAATCGGGGTCACGACCGCAGCGGCGGGCACCTTCCTGCAGACCCTGTCATCTTCGCGAAGATTCGACCTAAAAACTATCGGTCGATGATTGCCCGCACCCACTGTCAACCCGCCTAAGGAGCAGACTGTGACCCAGCTCCCTTCCCATTCAAGGCTCGTCGGAAAACTCCAGGGGGCGCTCGGCGCTCGGCTTTGCTCCGCACTTGATGACAGTGCCGTCGCCGAAATTATGCTCAATCCAGACGGCAGGCTGTTCATTGAAAATGTCGGCCAGGGCATCACGGCGGCCGGCGAAATGTCAGCCACAGCCGCTGAAATGGTGATCGGCACCGTCGCTCACGCGCTTAGGTCGGAAGTCGATACAGACCAACCAATCATCTCGGGAGAGTTACCGTTTGGCGGCCATCGATTTGAGGGCTTGCTTCCACCTGTCGTATCAAGACCGGCCTTCTCGATCCGCCGCCGGGCATCGCGCCTCATACCGCTTGAGGACTATGTCCGCGGGGGCGTCATGACCGAGGCCCAGGCAGGCAATATCCGGAGCGCGATAAGCTCGCGCCTGAACATCGTCATATCCGGCGGAACGGGCTCGGGAAAGACGACACTTGCCAACGCGGTCATCGGTGAAATCGTCAGCAGCGCACCGGAGGATCGATTGGTCATCCTTGAAGATACCGCCGAAATCCAGTGTGTCGGCAACAACGTCGTTTTTCTCCACACAAGTGACACCGTCGATATGGGTCGCTTGTTAAAAAGCACGATGCGGCTGCGGCCGGATCGTATCATCGTCGGGGAGGTCCGTGACGGAGCAGCTTTAACTCTGCTCAAGGCGTGGAACACGGGTCATCCTGGCGGCGTGGCGACTGTTCATGCCAATACCGCAACCTCCGCCCTGAGACGTCTTGAGCAGTTGACCGCAGGAAGTCAGCCAACAGCCGATGCATGAGATGATTGGCGACGCTGTCGATCTCATCGTGTCGATCGAGCGAACCTCACGTGGTCGTCGGGTTCGGGACGTGATCAATGTCGAGCGTTTTGCCGACGGCGAATACGAAATCCAGTCTGATCAGCCCACGGAAGAACAGGAGGCACGCAATGTGGCGTAAAAACACCCTCATCACTGCCTCGATCCTACTTGTCCTGGTCACGCCAGCATTTGCCAGTTCCGGTGGCAGCCTGCCATGGGAAGGACCGCTCGAGCAGATACAGGAATCGATCACCGGCCCTGTTGCAGGCTACATTGCCCTTGCCGCGGTCGCGATCGCCGGCGGCATGCTGATCTTTGGCGGCGAACTCAACGATTTCGCGCGTCGCCTTGTGTATGTCGTGCTGGTTGCCGGTATTCTGCTTGGCGCCACGACAATCGTCGGCCTCTTCGGTGCAACAGGCGCATCGATCGGAGAGCCGCAAGGCCTGATCTCCACTCTAAAGCACCTGGGGCCGGGGGAGGGAGGAAATGGCTGACAATCTATCAGGGCTACACCGCAACCGGATCCACCGGGCGCTATCGCGCCCGAACCTTCTCATGGGGGCTGACCGGGAACTGGTCCTCATCACCGGCCTCGCAGCAACTGTACTGATATTCCTGGTTCTGACGATCTACTCGGCCCTTTTAGGTGTTGCGATCTGGATTGTTGTGGTTGGCATTCTACGCATGATGGCGAAGGCCGATCCGCTCGTGCGCCAGGTCTATGTGCGCCACGTTTCATACAGGCCCTATTACAGGCCGACCACGTCACCGTGGCGGAAATATTGAGGCGGTGGCGATGGCAGCACTCAAACGTTTCCGAAACACCGGCCCATCCTTCGCGGATCTCGTTCCCTATGCTGGCCTGGTGGACAATGGTATCCTTCTGCTCAAGGACGGTAGCCTGATGGCGGGTTGGTATTTTGCCGGTCCTGACTCAGAAAGCGCAACCGATGTCGAGCGCAACGAACTCTCGCGACAGATCAACGCGATCCTGTCGCGGCTTGGCAGTGGCTGGATGATCCAGGTCGAGGCCGTCAGGATTCCGGCGATCGACTATCCGTCCGAAGATCGTTGCTCTTTTCCTGATCCGGTCACACGAGCGATAGATGCCGAGCGGCGCGCGCACTTCGAGCGCGAACAGGGCCATTTTGAGAGCAAGCATGCACTTGTCATGACATACCGTCCCCCCGAATCCAGGAAGACGGCGCTCAGCAAGTATATCTATTCCGACGAGGAAAGCCGGAAGAAGTCTTATGCGGAAACCGTGCTTTTCCTGTTCAAGAATTCAGTCCGGGAGATCGAGCAATATCTCGCAAACACCATCTCGATCGTGCGGATGGAAACGCGTGAAGTTGCCGAACGGGGCGGCGAACGCACGGCGCGCTACGACGAGCTTTTGCAATTCGTTCGTTTCTGCATCACCGGCGAAAACCATCCGATCCAGTTTCCTGCCGTGCCGATGTATCTGGACTGGATCGCCACGGCCGAACTCGAACACGGGCTGACACCGAAAATCGAAAGCCGGTTCCTCGGTGTCGTGGTGATCGATGGCCTTCCGGCCGAGAGCTGGCTGGGTATTTTGAACAGTCTGGATCTGATGCCATTGACCTACCGATGGTCTTCCCGCTTCATTTTCATGGATGCCGAGGAAGCACGGCAGAAGCTGGAGCGAACCCGCAAAAAGTGGCAGCAGAAAGTGCGGCCGTTCTTTGACCAGCTGTTCCAGACGCAGAGCCGATCCATCGACCAGGACGCCATGACGATGGTCGCGGAAACTGAAGATGCGATCGCACAGGCGTCGTCGCAAATGGTTGCCTATGGCTACTACACACCGGCCATTATCCTCTTCGATGAGGATCGCGAAGCATTACGGGAAAAGGCCGAGACAATCCGGAGGCTCATTCAGGCGGAGGGTTTTGGTGCCAGGATCGAGACATTGAACGCCACGGATGCGTTTCTCGGAACTCTTCCAGGCAACTGGTACGCCAATATCCGTGAACCGCTGATCAACACGCACAATCTGGCCGATCTCATCCCGCTCAACTCGGTCTGGTCGGGCAATCCGGTCGCCCCTTGCCCGTTTTATCCCGCAAATTCTCCACCCCTTATGCAGGTTGCCAGCGGCTCCAGTCCCTTCCGTTTGAACCTTCATGTCGATGATGTCGGACATACGCTGATTTTCGGACCGACCGGTTCGGGCAAATCCACGCTTCTGGCCCTGATCGCGGCACAGTTCAGGCGCTACGCGTTCGCCCAGATCTTCGCGTTCGACAAAGGCAACTCTCTCCTGCCACTGACACTGGCCGCTGGCGGCGACCACTACGAGATCGGCGGCGATCAAGCGGAAGAGGGGAGGGCGTTATCGTTTTGTCCATTGTTTGATCTTTCAACCGATGGAGATCGCGCATGGGCGAGCGAGTGGATCGAAATGCTCGTCGCGCTGCAGGGTGTGACGATCACGCCCGACCACCGCAACGCAATCTCACGGCAAGTTGGCTTGATGGCGACAGCACCTGGCCGATCGCTCTCGGACTTCGTCAGCGGCGTCCAGATGCGTGAGATCAAGGATGCACTCCACCACTACACCGTCGACGGGCCGATGGGCCAGTTGCTCGACGCGGAAGCGGACGGCCTGACCCTTGGAGCATTCCAGTGCTTCGAGATCGAGCATCTCATGAATCTTGGAGAACGAAATCTCGTGCCGGTCCTGACCTACCTGTTCCGCCGGATCGAGAAGCGGCTGGATGGCTCGCCCGGCCTTATCCTTCTGGATGAGGCCGGGCTGATGCTGGGTCATCCGGTTTTCCGGGCCAAGGTCCGTGAATGGCCCAAGGTCCTTCGCAAGGCCAATTGCGCCGTCGTGCTGGCGACACAGTCAATATCCGATGCCGAGCGTTCCGGCATCATCGACGTGCTGAAGGAATCCTGCCCGACAAAAATCTGCCTGCCGAATGGTGCGGCTCGCGAGCCGGGCGCTCGGGAGTTCTACGAGCGGATCGGCTTCAACGAACGCCAGATCGAGATTGTGTCGAGTGCCATCCCGAAACGCGACTATTACGTCGCGACGCCCGATGGAAGGCGATTATTCGACATGTCGCTCGGGCCCGTCGCGCTCAGCTTCGTAGGCGCCTCCGGAAAAGAGGACCTGAAGCGCATTCGCGCGCTGAGGACTGCACATGGTGAAAGCTGGCCGATCAAATGGCTTGAAATGAGAGGAGTCCGCGATGCGGTATCGCTATTCAGCTTCATGTAAACCGTTCGCCAGCCTGATGACCGGCGCGCTGGTATTTGTAGCGACGCCCGATGTTTGGGCTGGCTCGGCGACGGGAGCTGCGACGGAATGGACCCAGCTCGCAAACAATGCGCAGCTCGTCGACCTCCTGAAGAGTTCCGGTATTCAGGTCGACAATCAGATCACCCAGATCAGTCAACTGGCGGAGCAGATCCAGAACCAGCTGCGGATCTACGAAAACATGATCCAGAACACGGCCCGGCTTCCCGATCACATATGGGGGCAGGTCGAAAATGACCTCAACCGCCTCCGAAATATCGTCGATCAGGGTCAAAGCATTTCTTTCTCGATGGGCAATGCCGACGACGTTCTCCAGCAACGGTTCAAAAGCTATGCTGATCTTGAAGCGAACTTGCCAAATGCGGAAAGCTTCTCCTCAACCTATCAGAGCTGGTCGGATATTGGCGAACATTATCGGGTCGACAAGGACACTATCGCACCCCAGACGTTTCAAGCCGATAACGCAGAGACCTGGGGTGCCGGCGGAAAGTCGCCCTTGCTGTGCTTCGACGGTTCTTTCGGCTCGTCGCACGGGATCGTCTTTGCCGGTTCCGGCGGTTTCAAGACGACCTCAGTGACAATACCGACGGCGCTCAAATGGGGCGGCACGCTGATCGTGCTCGATCCTTCGAACGAGGTTGCACCGATGGTCTCCGCGCATCGCAGCGGAGCGGGAAGGGACATGTTCGTCCTCGATCCGAGGAACCCAGACGTCGGCTTCAATGTGCTGGACTGGGTCGGCCGTTTCGGCGGAAGAGGATATCGCCTCGGTCGCGTCATGGATCATGAGTGACGGCGGCGGGCCGCGGGGTGTCCGAGACGATTTCTTCCGGGCATCGGCGCTGCAACTGCTCACTGCGCTCATCGCCGATGTCTGCCTCTCCGGTTACACGGATGAGATGGATCAGACACTTCGGCAGGTGCGCAGGAACCTCTCAGAGCCCGAGCCACTTTGCGCAGGCGACTGCAGGACATCTACGAGAATTCGGGCTCGGACTTTGTGAAGGAAAATGTCGCGGCCTTCGTCAACATGACGCCGGAGACTTTCTCCGGCGTCTATGCCAATACCGTGAAGGAAACACACTGGCTTTCCTATCCGAACTATGCCGCACTTGTCTCAGGCGGGAAATTCTCGACCAGCGACATCGCCGCCGGAAATAGCGATGTCTTCATCAACCTCGACCTCAAGACATTGGAGACCCATTCGGGTCTCGCGCGCGTCATCATCGGCGCGCTTCTCAACGCGATCTACAATCTTGACGGTCGGATCCAAGGTCGCGCGCTGTTCCTCCTCGATGAGGTCGCCCGCCTTGGCTGCATGCGGTTTCTGGAGACCGCGCGCGACGCGGGTCGCAAATACGGGATCACGTTGACGATGATCTATCAGTCGCTCGGCCAAATGCGCGAGACCTATGGCGGTCGCGATGCAACGAGCAAATGGTTCGAGAGCGCCAGCTGGGTCTCGTTTGCAGCGATCAACGATCCCGAGACCGCCGACTACATATCGAAAAGATGCGGCACGACCACGGTCGAAATTGACCAGGTCAGCCGCAGTTCTCAGGCAAAGGGATCGTCTCGAACGCGTTCGAAGCAGCTTGCCGCAAGAGCGCTGATCCAACCACATGAGGTCCTGCAGCGCACGGACCATAGGCCGGATCCAGTCCCGCGGCAGCCTCGGCCTCGGCGAGCTTGGTGCGGACCGGGCCGGCGAGATAGGCATCCGCCGTCTGCCAGGAGCCGTCGGCAGGATCCCGGAAGATTGAACCTCCGAGTTCGTCGACCACCGCATCGGTATGTCTGTGCAGCAGTTCGGCGATATGTTCGACATCGACGCGGCCGCGTTCGTTGAGGACAACGGCGCCAGTGCGTCCGCGGTGCTGGTGATCTCGGGCGGGGCAGGGGGCGAAATCACCCGTTCGGAAAAAATCGGCCCCGGTTTTGCGGTGTCAGTGTCGAGATCGTAGTCCTCGATCGAGGCGACCAGCCAGCAATCGGGGTCGTCCAGGAAGGGCTGCAGGTTCGGGCGGCGATGCGTTTCTCTCACCTCGCCCGTTTCCTCATCCTCGCTGATCGAGACCGTGGTGTGGTTGATCGGACCGAAGTCGCGCACGAAGTTCGACCAGGCGATCCTCAAGCGCACTCGGCAGTCGCGCCATGGTCGATCGTGTTCCTGGGCCTTCAGCACATCGCGCACTGCGTCGCGGATCGGGATCAGCTTTTTGATGATCCGGGCGTGCTTTTCCGACATGCCGTCGCCGGTGCGGCCCTTTCGCACTCGGACCTCGACCGGCGTGCTGTCGACCATCTGCATGAGACCGTGCCTGGTATCGAGGAAGAAACTGCCTTCCCGGACCTGTCGACTGTCGGGGCGAAGATCGACGATCTCGCCAAGCTGGGTCTCGAGGTAGATGTCGATTTCGGTCGGCTCACCGTCATAGCGGCCTTCGGGAAGCAGGAGCATCGCCTGCTTCAGCGCTGCCTCAAGGTCCTCGCCGGCACGCGCCAGGCAGGTATAGGTTTCACCGAAGGGACCGGAAGTCAGGGCATGATCTCCGAGGACGAAATCGGGATGCTGCGCAAACCAGCGGTTCACACGAATCGCGACCTCGTCCTGCGTCGCCGGCCGGACCTCCTCGAGGTCGAGCCAGGACAGGTCTCCTTCAGCCTCCCCGGTCTTGCGCTTGCGGAAGAAGAGCAGGTCGACCACGACATCAGTGCCGGCGTTGCGGCGGAAACTGCCCTCCGGCAGGCGGATCGCGGCGATCAGGTCAGCGGTTCTGGCGATGTGCTCGCGTGCCGTCGCATCCACCTTGTCCATCGTGCCGGAGCTGCAGACGAAGGCCGCGAGCGCACCAGGCTTCAGGAGGTCGATCGAACGGGCGATGAAGTAGTCGTGCAAGCGGAGAGCCAGCGAGCGATAAGCCCGGTCGGACCGGACGGTCCTGTCGGAAAAGGGCGGATTGCCGATGGCGAGATCGAAGATCGGCGCGAGATCGGTGCGGGCAAAATCACCGTTGATGATCCGAGCCTTCGGCTGGAGCAGGCGGACGATGCGCGCGGTAACAGGATCGAGCTCGACGCCGGTGACGAAGGACCTGTCCCGGAGCTCCGCCGGCATCAGCGCCGGAAACAGGCCAGTGCCGATACCGGGTTCGAGCACACGGCCGCCACGTCAACCCAGGCGCTGCAACCCCGCCCAGATGGACCGGATGATGAATTCCGGTGTGAAATGCGCATACTGCGTGCAGCGGGCAAGGGACGCGTAGTCCGCTTCCGAAACCGCGCTTTCCAGAGAACTTCCAAGCTCGTCCCAGCCGGCGCGGAAGCCGTGCTCGCCGGGACGGCGGAACATCGTGTTCGCAAGCTCCGAGGCACCGAAGCCCGTGAAGCGGATTAACTTTTGCTGCTCTTCCCGGCTGGCCTGGCGGTCCTGTTTCTCGACCGCGTCGGCAACGAGGATCGCGGCGACATTGATGCGCGCCCGGTCCTTCCACGTCGCCGCAAGATCTCTATCGGCATCATCGAGGTAGAAGTTGAACCGGCCGCCCTGTCGCCGGGACGCCGGACGTTTTGTCGTCGCGACCGGCAAGGCTGGTGCAGAAGAGGGCGGCGTCGGCTCGGGGTCGTCGTCATTAGCCGCGACGGCGTCAAAACCGCCAAACGCTGTGACGCCGAGGTCAAGGCCGGACAGCGCACTGTCGCCGAAAATGTCGAGAGTGAATGGATCGTTGCTCATGGAGTTCTCCTCGGGAAACGGCGAGCGTCGTCGCCCCACAGGAAATCTTGCGGGATTGAGGAAGCTCAGGATTCAGGGATTGGTGGCCTTGAGGGGGCCGGGGTCTCAGTGATCAGGACTTCGCGATAAGCGTGAGCTGCATCGATTCCTGATGAAATGCGATGCGAAGGTATGTCGCCTCGGGGGAGGCCCGCCATCATGACTTCCAGTTGTTCCGCGTCAATGAAATCGACGCCGTCATCGCCGCCGAATGTACGGCGTTTGACGTCGAACCAGTCGTCATTGGTGCTGGGATCGCACTTCTCGGCATAGGCGACCAAGGGCTTGGCGCCATCAAGCAGCTTGCCGTTGGACATCAGATAGACGCCGTGATCACCGACGAGGCAGAGGCCCGGCTTCTCGTCCTTGCCAGGCCGCAGGCCGTAATAGGGACTACGAAAACCATCATTGGCCTCCGCATCGGTTCGACCGCGGGCAATCACCTCGCGGACGGATGTGAGCGGGAACGAAAGCATGGCGCGGCCTCCTTCACGCAGCGATCGGTGCGGGCAGGTGGCGCAGCTGCACCGGCAGCTTGGCCGCGATTTCGTCGTCGGTCAGATCGTCGAGCAGTTTCAGGATGCTGCCCGCCTGGCCGCCGTAAAGCATGATCGTGCGTTTGCCGCGTACGGCTTGCGGCCAGCGATCACCGGCATATCCACGATAATCGTCAGCCGTCATACTCCAGATATGCTCAAGCCGCTTCTCGCGCGACATGGTGCGCACCGGCCGGCTCTCGCGGACGATGATTTCGACGCGCATGCGTTCGGCGGCCCGGCTGTCGGATAGATCGCAATAGCCATGGAAATGCCGGATGACGCCGTCTATCCGCAGCGCAAAGAACACCGATGTCACCGATCCTGTAAGATACTCGCGCATTGCGAACATCGATCCGCGGATCCAGAGCGGTGGCAGGACTTCGAACATATAGTCATGCTCAGTCTCGGCGATCTCGAACCATTCGCCGGCATAAAGCGGGGCAGCGTCATCCTCCCAGCGGTTCGGACGCTGGGCGTGGCGATCGAACATGCGGAACATTTGCTGGCGTGAGGCGACGCCCTGGAAGACTTTGCGGATTGCGGAAGAGGGATTCATCTGCGGCTCCTTCGGAGTGATTCCGGACCGAAGTGCAGCATTGTCCTCTCGACCTTGCCATCCTCTTCAGTCCTTCATGACACTCTCCGGGCCGCCGGCATCGCGGCCGGCCGGGTCAGGGGCCGGCTCCGTCGGGCGAAGCCTCCCTTGACGCGGGCGGCGCGAATGCGGCACGCCACCCGCCTTCCTTTCACTCTTTTCTTTCTCCCTGATTTTCAGGGCCTCGTTCCAGTCGTCTGTGGGCGGGCGAAGGCGCAACCAATTGCAGGCAACATCGTCAGCGAGCGCGCGCAAACGTTCGGCAAACATCTCGCCCTGCGGATTGGCGTCTGTCGCGGCAACCAGCAGCGCCTCGGGTCGCGACGCAATCTTCTGCAGCGCCGCCTTCGTGGACGGGGACCATCCGCCACCGGTGCTGAGATAGAGCGTGTCGTCCCGCAACCCTTCAATGGCGGCGAGACTCATGGCGTCGATCGCAGCTTCAGTGATGGCCAGACGCAACGCTGTGACCGGCCCCAGACGGAAGAGGACCTTCGTTCCTCCGAAGGCGAAGCCCCGGTACTGTGGACCTCGGGCCTCCCAGCCGGTGACAATCCCCGCATTGTCCGTATGCGCAGCCCACATGCTGCCACATGGGCCCTCCCGAAGGTGGTCTTGCCTGATCACGACGCGGAGCAAAGCAGCCGGTAGAAAGCGCTCACCGTTGAGATAGGCCCAGGTCGATGAACCGGGCCACGGACGGCGGCGCGTTTGCCAACGCTCGGATAAAGAAACGTCATAGTCTTGCTTTATCTTTGGACACCGCCATTCCGGCTCCTTTATCGCAAATCCGACGAGTTCGGTGACCTTCCCGGCGCCTTCAAGAAAACTGACATGATCGAGATGTTCGACAAGTCCGAACACATCACCTTTCGCATCGCTGAGAGGGTCGAACCATCCGCGCCCTTCGTGGGTGACGATGATGATCTCGCCCCCCGGCGAAACTTCAGCGCCCGCCGGGTACTCTCCTTGGCATCTCTGGCAAAGCCAGCCTGCTCGAGAACAACCACGCAGCTCACCTGGTCACGCAACGCCTCTATTTCTTTTCTGTCCATGTTATTTCCTCTTTGCCTTCCTTGCCCGTCGCTTCGCGGGCGCACTTCCGCCAGCCGCGAAGAGCAAAGGCGGCAAGGGCGCGGCTGACAATTGTCGGATCATGCAAAACCCCGGCGGCGGCGCAGCCTCCCTTGTGGCCTGCCGCTCGCAAGCGGCAGCCGGCACGGCCCAAAAACCGAAGGTGAGCGGCTCAATGAGCTGCCCAAGGGAAGAATTCGTGAATGATCGCGAGGTCATCGTCGGCATCGATCTCATCAGAGGGGAGAACGCCATATTCGCCGTCGATTTCGAAGACGGTGACCGGGACCATGAGGTCGCGCGAGAGTTGGAAAGCGTGGGACTGAGCAAGCGAAAGATCGTACGACATATGAGAGGCTCCATTTGGAGCGGGCCATTCCCGCTCGATGGCTCCTCAAAAGGCCCGGCGACGGACGCGGTCACCGCGAGGCGAAGCCGGAGCGGCCGGAGCTTGGCTCACGGAGCCTTTACGGGTTGATCGTGGAAGATCCGACGCTGGGCCAGGACGCCATCACAAGAGAGCGGGGTGGCTTGCTTCGTCTGGCGACACAGGTTCTACGCAGGGCTTTCGCATTCGTGGAACATGATCACTCCGGTATTCAATCCCGCACCGACAGCGCCTATCAAGTCGATAGGATTGACCGAGGTCGGCTTTCTGAAATGCTTCCTCTATCGATTTTGCCGTCAGCACTGCCAATGCATTTTGCAGGTAGTTCTCGACATAAGCGGTGTTTTTGCCTCAAGCGAAGGCGTTGGAGACGACGAGCACACGCACGCGATCGAAGCGCGCGGCAAATCCGAAAGTCATCGGCGCTGCGATTACCGTGAGAAAGCCCGGTGTCGTCACTAGTCCGGCCGTGCTCCCAGAATTCCTTGGTAAAAAGCTGATCAACCCGGAGAAAAGAGTCGCTCTCCGGCTCGCCTGCGACCGTTCAATCAAAGTTGAGGGCGGGCAGCTAGCCGCCGAGGAACTTCATCAATGCCGCCGACAGAAACCTGACCGAGATCGATGCCGGTAAACCCAAGCCTGAAGATCAGCGCACCGACTTCCACCCTCAGTCAACGGCGCCGCTTGCCCGGACAAGATAGACCGATCCCTTGCCCAGATCGCCGATACCGTCAGTTTTTGCGATGACGCGCATTTTTCAGCGTCAGTTCCGGGTAGTGAGAGGTATGACGCCAGGCGACTATCGGCGACAGTTCCGGGGAGGCCCCTGAACGGTCGCCACCGCGCCTGTCTGAAACCCGGATGACCAAGATGCGAGCATTGGACAGGCAAGTGAATTGTCCGGCTTTCTATATGCCTGTTCGGCGGTTCAGGAAGCCGGTCAAGGCATCCTGTCGGGCGCGGTTTATTCGCCTTTGACCGATGCAGATCCCGAACGCCCGGGCGCAGCAAAAATCCTTCCAATTGTATTCAGCATAAGCTGAGCCGCTAGAATGGCCGTCGATCCGGTATGATCGTAGTCTGGAGCAACCTCCACGAGATCGACACCGACTATCGTCCCGCGTTGAGCAAGGCCGGCGATCAGTTCCAGCACTTCATAGTAGATGAAGCCGCCATGGCTCGGTGTGCCGGTGCCCGGTGCGATCGACGGATCGAACCCGTCGATATCGATCGTCAGGTAATATCTCTTGCCGGCCGGAATGCGTTCCAGAACGGTATCGACGCCAAGCTTGCGGATCTGGCGGACCGACAGGATGTCCGACCCTTGCGCGCGGGCATAATCATAGCCTTCCTTGGCCGTCGAGGAGACGTTGCGGATGCCGAGCTGTGTCATGCCTGTTACCCACGGCTTTTCCGAAGCACGGCGCAACGGGCTACCATGACCGAAGCGCACGCCATGACGCTCGTCGACGAAATCGAGATGCGCGTCGAACTGCACGACATGAATCGGTTCCTGCTCGCCAAAGGCATTGATGCAGGGGATATTGATGGAATGGTCGCCACCGAGGATGACAGGCAACGCGCCGGCTGCGAGGATCTTGCGAACGCCGAATTCAATATTGGCGTGGCTCGTCATCGTGTCGGTGTGAACGATATCGGCGTCACCGAGATCGACGATGCGAACACCTTCCAGATAGGTGACATCGTCCTCATGGTCATAGGCGCCGGCATGGCCAAATGCAAAAAGGGTGGACGCCTCACGAATGCCCCGAGGCCCGAAGCGCGCTCCGGAGCGCCACTGCGTACCGAGATCGAAGGGAGCGCCAAGGATCGCCACATCCGCGTCGATCTGATCCCAATTTTCCACATAGGGGCTTTTGGCGAAGGTCGAAATGCCGACGAAGGGCAGGTTGAGCCGTCCATTATCATAGCCGTGGGCAGTCATGGTCATTCCTTTTCGGGCACTAAAGCGCGCGTTCGCGCCAGGTTTGCAGAAACTGGGAGAGGCGGTCACTTTTCGGAGTGGCGAAGAGAGCCTGTGGCGACCCCTCTTCGATAATCCGGCCGCCGTCCATGAAGACGACCCGATTGGCGGCATGGGCAGCAAAGCCCATCTCATGGGTGATGATAACCATGGTCATCCCCTCGGCTGCAAGCGCCTTCATGACCGAAAGAACTTCGCCGACGAGTTCCGGGTCGAGCGCGGATGTGGGTTCGTCAAAAAGCATGACTTTGGGCTTTACCGCCAGGGCTCTGGCGATTGCAACGCGCTGCTTCTGCCCGCCGGACAGGCTTTCTGGACGACGGTCCGCAAACGCCGCAAGGCCGACCTTGCCAAGCATTTCCCGACCGGTTTCGTCAGCCGCAAGCCGCGAAAAGCCATGCACCAGCCGAAGCGCCAGGGTTACATTGTTTAGAACGCTCATATGCGGCCAGAGATGGAAATGCTGGAAGACCATCCCGACGGGGCTGCAGGCTTTGGTCAGCTCCCTGTTGCCGGCCCGCGCGCGGCCAAGCGGCGTGTCGCGCCACCCGAGCATCTTGCCGAAGATGTGAACCTCACCCGCGTCATAGGCGTCAAGAAAGGCAAGCGAGCGCAATAACGTGCTCTTGCCGGAGCCGGACGGCCCGATGATGCAGGTGACGTCGCCACTGTGAATATCGAGATCGATGTCGCGTAAGACGGTCTTGTCGCCAAAACGTTTTTCAAGTCCGCGAACGGAGATCAACGCCGGTAGCGTCATGTCAGAAACCTTTCACGGCGAAGCGGCGCTCAAGAATGCGGCCGAACCTCGACAGAATTTCTACGAGTGCCCAGTAGAGGAGAGCGATGGTGAGATAAGGGGTGACGATGGCGAAGGTAATCGAGCTGATCGCACCGGCCACTTTCGTCAATTCGCCAAGCGTGATGACGGAAAGAACTGCCGATTCTTTCAGGAGCGCGATCGCTTGGCCCACACTGGGCGGCAGGGTGAGGCGAAGAGCCTGTGGCAATTCGACATAAAGGAAGCATTGGCCCTGTGTCAGACCTAGCATTTCGGCGGCTTCGCGCTCTCCCTTCGGGACGGCGTTGAGCCCCGCCCGAAAAATCTCGGCGAACGGGCCCCCGCCATAGAGACCCAAACTCACTATGCCCGCCACGTAGGGGCTGAGTAGAAGCCCAAATTGCGGACCACCGTAATAAAGAAGGAAGAGTACGAGTGCGAGCGGTGCACCTCTGGCAAATTCGACGTATGCCCTGACCAGGAGCGAGAGCGACCGCAAGCGGCTGCGCAGCGCCAAAGCGAGTGCGAGGCCGAAAAGGATGGCAATGGCTATACCGCTACCCGACACCGTGATGGTAGTGACAAGTCCGGCGAGGTATAACGGAGCGTCCGTCATGAAGCCGCTCATTGGCCCTCGCTCCGATAGGAGAGATGTCGCTCGATCAACAGGCCCACTCCCGCGAGGAGCAAACCGATCACGACATAAAGAACGAGAGCGGAAGCATAGACTTCCAGGGGCCGAAAGGTGGAGGCGGCCAGCTGCTGGGCGCGTCGCGTCAGATCGGTGACCGCAATTACCGAAACGAGAGAGGAGTTCTTCACCAAAGCCTGTATTTCGCCAACGAGCGCTGGCAGCATGGTACGGAAGGCTTGAGGCGCCTCGATATGCAGGAAGATCATGCGGGAAGAAAGACCAAGCATGGTTGCCGCCTCGATCTCGCCCCTGGGGACGGCCTGAAGGCCGGCGCGGTAGATCTCGGACTGGAAGGCTGCGGTATTCAGTGCGAGCGCCAAGGTCGCTGCAACAACCGGATCCAGTTCAAGCCCGAAAAAGGGGAGAATGTAAAAGATTATCAATAGCTGGACGAGTATCGGCGTTCCACGCCAGAACGAGAGATAAATTCCGGCCAGCGCCCGTATCCATCGTCCGCCACGCCCGGCCGTCGCGAGCAGGAGGGCCGGCGGCGCGCCGAAAAGAAGCGCCGCCAGACTGATCGTCATCGTTGTGGTCAGGCCGTCGAGAAGCGCCGGCCAGATATGTGCGACTGCCTTATCCATTGGCTGCCTGTTCCTGCGCGTCTTATTCGGCTGTAGGGAGAGCTACCGGAAGTTCCATCGGAGCACCGAACCACTTTTTCTGAAGCTCGGCGAGCTTGCCGGACTTGATCAGATTGACCAGTTCGCCATCGATCAGCGCGTTGAGCGCCACGCTGTCTGCATCATTGCGGCCGGCCCAGGCGAAATAGGTCTTGGGGCCAAATGTCGGCAGAACTACTTCGAACGCATCAGGACGCTGACGTGCTGCCTCAAGGAGGTTCGGAAGCGAGTTCACAACAGCCTGGATACGACCGGTGCCCAGATCGGCGTACGCCTCTGAAAAATCGGTATAGGTGGAGACCGTCACGGCTGGCTTTCCACCGTCCTTCAGCTTTTCGGCGAAGTGCTCAAGCGCAGCAAGCTGGGCCGAGCCGGCCTGCGAACCGACCGTCTTGCCGGCAATGTCGTCCGGCTTGGTGACTGCCGCATCGCCCTTGCGCTTGAGAATGGCCATCGTTGCGTCCGCAATCGGGGCAGAGAGGTGATAGGCCTTCATACGTTCGGGGGTGACGGTCACAGACGTAACGACGTAGTCAAAGCGGCCCGCCGCGAGACCCGGCAAGATACCCTGCCAGGGCAGGTCGAGCCGCTTTAACGTGACATTCGGCAATGCCTTCATGACCTCTGCCATGATGTCGGCCGAGTAGCCGACGATCTTGCCGTCTTCAACGAATTCAAAAGGCGCAAAGCGTGCCTCGGTGGCGACAGTAAATACCTTGTCAGACTTGACTTTTTCGAGAAGGTCTGCTGCCCGCGCGGGGGCGGTCGAAAGCGCGGCAAGGAGCACGGCGCCGACAAGAAGAGCTTTTGAGGTGGGTGAATGCTTCATGATTTTGTTCCCCGTTTTTTCTCGATGATGAAAACAGGAAATCATGGACAACAGCGCAGAAAAATAGGAAAAATATGAAGTTCACATCAGAAAACATGATGTAAGGCGTTACCCATGCTTCTTGCCCAGTCCGACCTTCGATCCTTGAGCGTCTTTCGTGCCGTGGTGGAACATAAGAGTTTCCTCGGTGCGCAGATAACCCTGGGGCTTAGCCAATCGGCTGTTAGCTTTCATATAAAGGCGCTGGAGGACAGGCTGGGCTTCAAGCTCTGTCGTCGCGGGCGGGGCGGTTTTGAGCTGACCGATCGGGGGGTGATCGTGCATGAGCAGTCAAAGTCGCTGTTTCTGGCGCTCAACGCTTTTGAAAGCGACGTCGGCAGCTTGAAGAACCGCATTACCGGAACGCTGAGGCTTGGGTTGGTGGACAACACGATAACGGACGCGGACCTTCCCATCCATCGCATCATCGCCCGCATTAGCGACAGGGCGCCGGAGGCTCGGCTGGAACTGGTCATCGATTCTCCGCATGCTCTCCTGTCCGAAATCGTCAATGGCGGCCTCGACATCGCCATTTTGCCGGAAACCGAACCTTATCCGGGGCTTAAGCTGTCGCGCCTGCGAGACGAAACCCATTCTTTATATTGCGCAAAGGGCCATCCGCTTTTCTCCTTGCCGGACAATGACATTTCGGTGGAGCGGGTAGAAGGCTTCGACTTCGTCGTCAGGCCCTATGCCAATATGCGGGAGCTGCAGTATTTTCCGAAAGCGCGGGCGCGGGCCTCCGCCTCGAACATGGAAGCACAGGCAATGTTCGTAATGTCGGGCCGCTATCTCGGATATCTGCCGGATCACTATGCGGCGGACTGGGTGCAAAAGGGTATTTTTCGGGCGGTGCTGGCAGAAGAGGTACGGATCAAGTCGCCTTTCATCATCGCCACTCGCCTCGGGGAGAAGCCATCCACGGTTCTCGACTTTTTCATTCGCGAGCTCGCCGGATTTGCCTCCGAAGCCCTACACCGAAAACCTCTCGCCGGCATGGCGTGAGGGAAACGACGTCGATTTGGGGGGAATCCGAAAGAGCTGATCTCCGTATCGCCCGTGGTGTCGAAAATATGGACGCATCCACAGGTTGTGCGATTGAATTTACGTTAGAGATCAACGGGAGTGCAGACACGCCATTTAAAAGGCATGACTAATATGAAACGATTGAAATTTAACCCAAGAATTTTTAGTGGATGAGTTTCTTGCGTTTATAAAGCCTCCATATGCACATTATTTCAGCAAAAACAGAAAATTTCTTAATGCAATCTTAACGATGTTGCGTTCCAAAAAAACTTGATGGACTATTTTAATACTGCGGGAGGAAACACTGTTCAACAAAACAGGAGTTTATTTCATGCTGTTCCGCAATAAAGACAAAAAAAATTATCAGGGCGCCTCTGTGAGGCTGGCCTCCTATACTGCGCTTGGCGTTGTCGCCACCGTATTTTCCTCATCTGTATTTCCGCCGGTCTTCACGTCCCAGACAAACCGCGCCCTCATCAATGCACCTGTCATTCCGCTGACGACCCCGATTAGCGGCGTGGTGAAAATATCCGATAATGACGGCAGAGCGGCTGTTGAAAACGACAAGGTGGACAACACCACTCTCATCGGCTTGAAAGTGCAACTGGCGGCGCTCGACAATGAACTTCGACAGAAGAACGCAATTATCGGCGACTATGCTACCCGCATCGACGGTTTGAACAAGGATCTCGTCAGCCAGCAAGCGGCTTTACTGCAAAGAACCGAGTCCGATCTTGAAGCGGCAAAGGCCGCTTTGCAGATGGTGACCTATTCGACCCGCATCGCGAAAGCCGAAGCGGTGCGAAAACAGAAGCTGGTGGCCAAGGGTGTTTATTTCGGAATCGGCGACGACATTGTCGATACGATACAACTGGAAGATACAAAGCTGCAGGCCGCGAAAGTCGCCGTCGACAAGCTGAACAAGGAAATGAGCTTCGCGCGCCAGGGCATCTATATCGGCTCCGACCTGCAATCGCTGCAAAATCTTCAACAGGAAATCCGCACACGGTCCGCAGACCTGCTGCAAATCCAGATGCAGATGACGACCATGCGGACGCGCAGAAGCGAACTGGAAACGTTGGCATCGGCGGAGGCCGCGCGCATTGACAGGCTGACCCGTGCCGATCTCGCCATTCCGCCGGGCACGACGCTCTATAAGCCGGTGGCCGTGACCGGGCGCGAAGTGGTCGCCGGTGATACGCTGGCGGAAGCACTCGATTGCCGTAACGCCTTTGTCGTGGCGATTTTTTCCGAGCGTCAGGCGCAGGCCCTCTCTGTCGGTTCAAGGGTAAAGGTAAACGCCGATTCCTGGGCGCAAGAAGCGGACGGCGTGGTGGAGCGGTTGGTGCCGCGAACCACTGAGCGCGTGGACCTCGATTATGCAGTACCCTTTCCCCCGACGGAGCGACGGGAGCTTTACGCCTATATCCGCATGGCCGGGACATCTCAGCGCGAACTTATGGAAAACGGCGCCTGTTCGGTCGGTACCTGGGTAAGGGTGAGCCTGCCGCGCGAATGGCTCGGCAAGACCCGGGACTACGTGCATGAAGCATCGGCAAGCCTGTTCCAGTTTGCAAAGGCTTCCGTCAACGAAATGCCCGACGTAGCCCAGGCCGCCTGGGCGCTGATCGAGACATCCCGGGAAAAAATATTCGATCAAATGGGCATTGACCGGCAACGGCAACAACCGCCGGAAATAGCCGGTCCGGCCCATCAGCCGGATGTCATCACGCAGCATGCGATCAACGGTGCAGATACCGCCGGGAAAGTATCGCGCACCCAATCCTGACACCCGCATGGATTGGGCAAGCCCCTGCGGGCGGGCGTCTCCACGATGCCACCCGCAGGGCGACACACCTGTTTCAGACAATCGAAACAGCCTCATTCGCGCCCGGATTATCGGCGCGGCTTTTCGGGCGTATCCGGTGAACCATGAGGATAAGTCGATGTATTTCAGCGCAGATGGGGACATTCAGTCCGTTCTTTTTGTCAATCTTGTCATCGCCCTCTGCGCGATCCTGTTCACCATGCTGGCCGACCCTCGACGAGCGCTGGATCGGCTGGCGTTCAGCACGATCATGCTGCTTTCGCTCAGCATCTATATTCTATGGCGCGCCACCGATACGCTGCCTCCCTTCGAGCTTTCGCTGGAAACCGGTTGGAACTACATCTATTTCACCTTTGAACTGATCTCCGTACTTTATGCGATGGGATCGATCCTGATCCTGACCAGACGAACAGACTGGTCTTCCATCGCAGACAAAGCCGAAGCCGGGATTGCTGACAATCCCGATGTTCCGTTGGTCGATGTCTTCATCTGCACCTATAATGAACCCCTGAACGTGCTTGAAAAATCGATTATCGCGGCCCAGGCGATGCAATATCCGCGGTTGCGCGTTTTCGTCTGCGACGACACGCGCCGGCCCGAGATACGGAACTACTGCGACGCCGTCGGCGTCAATTACGTGACGCGTCCGGACAATAAACATGCCAAGGCTGGGAACCTGAACAATGCTCTTGTCCATACCAATGCGCTGTCGGAGGTATCCGATTTCATCATGGTTCTCGATGCGGATTTCGCGCCTCAGGCTAATTTTCTGCGCCGCGTGACCGGGCTCTTCGCCGATCCCAAAGTGGCAGTGGTGCAGACGCCGCAATTTTATTTCAACAGCGACCCCATCCAGCATAATCTTGGTATACGCAATTCCTTCGTAGACGATCAGCGTGTATTCTTCGATGTATTTCAGCCAGCCAAGGACGCGGTCGGTTGCGCATTCTGCGTCGGAACGAGCTTCGTCCTGCGGCGGGCGGCAGTGAATGAGCTCGGCGGTTTCCCGCACGATGCACTTTCCGAGGACATGCTGCTGACCTACCGCCTGATGGAACGGGGTTATGTGACACGCTGGCTCAACGAGAAGCTCAGCGTCGGATTATCGGCCGAAGGACTGCCGGAATATATTACGCAGCGAACGCGCTGGTGTCTCGGCACCATCCAGATTGGCCTTTTACGGACGGGACCGCTGTGGCTCGGTAATTTTACCCTGACGCAGCGGCTTCATTATCTGCACGGCCTGTTCTGCTGGCTCTCGAAACCCTTTATCCTTTGCCTGCTGCTTGCGCCTTCCATCTATTGGCTGACCGGCGTTTCCGCACTCCAGGCCGATGAACTGATGTTCATGCAACTCGGTCTGTCATCGCTTGCGCTGTTCTGGGCCTATTCTACCTGGATATCGGGAAAACGCACTCTGCCGCTGTTTACCGAAGTGACACATGCACTGACCGCCGTTCCGATCACCATCACGCTTTTTCAGGCCATGCGACAACCCTTTGGACGCCCGTTCAAGGTCACGGAAAAAGGCGGCGACCGATCACAGGTGCGCGTTCACGGTCCCACGGCGCTGTTCTTCGCGGTGGTGACCGTCACCTCCGCCATCTCCGTGCTGCTCGCCGTCTATGGATGGGATGCACCGGTGGAGTTCTCGGCCCGCGATTCTCTCAATCTCATCTGGTCGGCCGTGGCTATGGTGATTGCTTTCACCAGCCTGATCTGCTGCATCGAACTGCCGCGTTTCGACAGGGAGGAACCGATCAGCGTGGACCTCGGTGGACAATTGCGTTGCGGCGAAACTGTGACGGAGGTGAAGATCGTGGCGCTATCGACCGAAACCGTGACGCTTGCGGGTTCCAATTCTCCTTTCGCCGGAGCGCAGGCCGTATTCGTGCCGGAGATCGGCTGGTTGCAGATCGATACAATGAAGGACCAGCAAATTCCCGGCAAATTCGGCCTTGCCGCCACTGCCGAACAGCATCGCGCGCTCCTGAGGCTGCTTTTCCGGACTGCGCCCGAGAATGTTGCCGAACAGGGCGACCTGATGAAATCCATGCAGATGTTGCTCACAAGGGCCTTTAGCTAACCAAGGCACCATGGAAGCAGGACTTTGCCGAACGGAAGCAGAATCGTCAAAGGCCGGAGGCCGGTTTGAAACGCGAAGACCAGACGGAAATTCCCGCTTATGTCTCTCAAATCAATCATCCCTGTGGTTCTGGTTTCCTGCGTCACGATAGTGACGCTCACGACAGGTGACGGGCGCGCCGGATCCGGATCGGCCCGTGATGACCTCGCCTCGCGGCTATGCGCGGGTCTTGTCGGGAAGATGGATAGTTCTCCCGACCCCTTCGTCTTCCGCAGCTTTGAGCCGGCGCCCGGTGGGCAAGCGCTGGATCCGGCCCTGTCGAATACGGGTTTTACCTATGACAATGCGCTCGCATCCATCGCTCTTTTCGCATGCGGCAAGCAGGCCGAAGCGATAAGAATTGCCGATGCGCTGCTGCTGGCCGTCAACCGAGACCGCCATTACCGTGATGGCCGCGTGCGTAACGCCTATCGCTCCGGCCCGGTTGTCAGCAAAACGGAAGCGATGCTTCTGCCCGGCTTCTGGAGCGCGGCCAGCAATACATGGGTCGAGGATGACTATCAGGTCGGCAGCGCGACGGGAAACCTCGCCTGGGCTGCACTTGCCCTTCTTACCGCCTACGAGCGCTCCGACAACCAATCCTATTTGCAGGCCGCAACGAAAATCATGTGCTGGATCGATGCGCATACGGAAAACGACGGCGATATCGGCTACACAGGCGGCACATTCGGTCACGAACCGTCTCCTGTAAAACTCGAATGGAAATCGACGGAACACAATCTCGATGTTTATGCCGTGGCGGGCTGGCTCACCGAAAGTGAGAAAGAGAGAGACTGGCAGGCGATGCGGGATAAAGCACGTAAATTTCTAGACGCCATGTGGAATGAGCAGCAGGGGCGGTTTTATGTCGGCAGCCTGCCCGGCAGCAATCTGCCCAATTTAACCCAGTCGGGAATAGATTCCGAGCTCTGGCCCATCCTTGCCGTGCCGGAATTCCACGGCCGCGCTGAGCGCGTTCTGGAATGGATCGACCGGCACTATGCGGTTGGGAAGGGTTTCGATTTCAATGATGACCGGGACGGTATCTGGCTTGAAGGTACGGCGCAGGCAGCGCTGGCGCTTCAGCATGCGGGTGATGCCGGGCGGGCAGAGGCTCTGCTTGCCACCATTGCGACAGAAATATCGCCCGACAGTCTCGTGTATGCGACCGTCGGCCAGGAACTGACGACGGGGCTGATGATCGGGCCGACCTCGACCTCCGCCGATTTCAAATATTTCAGACTGCCGCATGTCGGCGCTACCGCTTGGGCAATCCTGGCTGCGAAAGACTGGAATCCCTTCTTGAAAAAAAGCAGTTGCATCCGTCTCTGTTAGGAGTCTGTTTTTTTCGGAAAAGGGGGGAATGGGTGCTGTAACCCATGTGGACATTGCAATCGACATAGTCTTTGGGCCGCGATCTTAATGCCACGTGGGACGTATCACGGAGTAGGCAATAGACATACGTATTAGGAAATGCGAATATAAATGGCACGGTTTTATAGCGTCTGTGCCAGATACCCGGAACAAGCCCGCTTCGCCGAGGTGGGCTTGTTTCCGCCCCAGTCGCGAAACAGGCGAGTGAATTTGATAACGTCTAGATTCTTTATTTGCATGATCATTGTGCTGATTGTCGCATATGTGACGCTAGCAATTATCGTCATTGGTCAGCAGGTCGGCTGGGTAAGCTCGCAACCATAAATTCCAGCTATTGCGCTGAACTGAAAATCCTCTTTTGATCAGCCACCATCTCTTCCTTGTGGATCAGCGACGCGCCAAAGGTCTAAAAATACGGACGCATACCGCCCCTGAAAAGACAGGCCGGCGCGAGTGAGTAACGTAAAGTCCGCCCGCTCAACCTAGCGCGGCCACAGGCATAACCTCTCTTGGTTCTGCCATTATGGTTCGAACGACAGCCGTCGCGATTATCATCCATTATTTTTGCTGCTTTGCAGCATCACGTGTGCGTGACTATTTTGATGTCGCTCGGGGGTAATTTGCGTCAATAGTTACGAGGATTTTCGATGCCGACCACTCCCGATCTGGAAGCCGTTGCCTGCCGTGGTGGCAAGTTCCAGCGCATGGCAGCCCGCATACCCACTTATCTGACGGATTTTCGCGAAAACCCTGCCTGGCTGCCAATGTTTGTGCTCGCCCGCACGATGCCGTTTCGCAAGGCGCACTGGCTGATGTCCCGCGCCGTGCCGCAATCCCCGCAAACCGCCCCCTCCATGTTCGGAAATCTAAAGCCTGCGGCAATTGCTGACGCGTTGCGGCGTACGGGAATTTTTGTCGGTCTGTCCTTGCCGGAGGATATCCAGCAGGAGCTTTTCAGGTTTGGCTGTGAAACGGCGTGTTTCGGCAATTTCGAGCGGAGGCTGGAATTTTTCGCTGGCGAACATGCGGCGGCTGAGCGGCGTTTCGGACGAGCGATCCTGAGTGGGCATCATTTCGAGAGGGTGATGCAATGCGATGCGGCACTGGCGATTCAAAGAGATCCGTTGCTCATCGATATTGCCAGGCACTATCTCGGCGGAGAAGCCAAACTGATCACGATGCGGACGTGGTGGAGTTTTCCGACGACATCGGCATCAGAAGCAGATCTAAGTCGCGCATCGTTCAAATATCATTTCGATCTTGATGATTGGCGTATGCTGAAGTTCTTTTTCTACCTTTCCGATGTCGACGAGAACAGCGGCCCCCACGTTTATGTTCGTGGCAGCCACAATCGCCGTCGAGTAAAGCACCAACTCACACTTCTTGTTGGTCATCCCGCAGAAGAGGTACTGGAATTTTACGGATCCGAAAATGTTATCGAGTTGATAGGTAAAGCGGGAACCGGCTTCGTTGAAGATCCTTTCGGATTTCATATGGGAACCCCGGCAAAGACAACCCCACGCCTGATGATGGAGGTGGGCTTTGGTGTCTCGAAGCCGTCAAAGCGGCGGTATCATGGTGAACCTATCGTCCGCTAGGCAACTCTCCGGCGTTTGGCCCGTTGCGGAAATTCTGCGTCGCCAAACCGGCCAAATAATTCGCAACGCGATATTTACGCGGATGAGGCTCGCATATGCGAAGGCGCGATCAGTTGTGGTGGAGATGCTGCGACCGTCTTGGTTCGGGAGGCACAGCTGAAAATGCGGTATAGCCTAGAATTTTTGCGTTCTATTGATTCGAGCTCATATTTGTCTTCAACCGATTAATTTTCCCATCGCATTGATAACTATATGAAATTCTAGTTTCACAAAAACTGGCATGAAATCTGCATCTTCTTTTCTGACTGGCCAGCGGCCCAGCGGCAAACAAAAAGAGGGAACAGCATGATGCAGATATCTGGTAAGACGCCTCCTATGCTCAAAGGTCTGCGGATGGCAGCGCTTGCGGGCGCCGCCATTGTCGCGCTGATGTCTGCGCAGGCATCCGAGGCCGCGGCGGCCGGAACGCTTCGCATCGGCATGACCGCCTCCGACATACCGCTCACCACCGGCCAGACCGATCAGGGCGGCGAAGGCCAGCGCTTCATGGGGTATACGCTCTACAACGCTCTCATCGAGTGGGATCTGTCGAGCGCGGAGAAACCCTCCGCCCTGATCCCGGCGCTTGCGACATCCTGGGAGGTCGATGCCACCGACAAGACCAAGTGGACATTCAAGCTGCGCGATGGCGTCAAGTTCCATGACGGCAGCACTTTCGATGCGGCAGCCGTTGTCTGGAACCTCGACAAGCTGCTGGTGCCGGATGCGCCGCAGTTCGACAAGCGCCAGTCGGCGCAGGGCAAATCGCGTATTCCCGCGGTCGCCTCCTACAAGGCCGTCGATCCTCTAACGGTCGAGATCATCACGAAGACCCGGATGCCACACTTCCCTATCAGTTGAGCTGGGTTCTCATGTCCTCGCCCGCGAACTGGGAAGCGCAAGGCAAAAGCTGGGATGCCGTCGCCCAGAAACCTTCGGGTACTGGCCCATGGAAACTGGAAAGCGGCTTCACACCACGTGAGCGCGCCGAACTGACGCCGAAGAAGGATTATCGGGATGCGGCGCGCGTGCCCAAGCTCGACAAGCTGGTGCTGGTGCCGCTTCCCGAGCCCAATACCCGTGTTGCGGCGCTGCGTTCCGGTCAGGTCGATTGGATCGAGGCTCCTGCACCGGATTCGGTCAAGTCGCTGAAGGATGCCGGCTTCAGCATCGTCACCAATTCTTATCCGCATAACTGGACCTGGCATCTTTCTCGGGTCGAAGGTTCGCCGTGGAACGATGTGCGCGTTCGCAAGGCCGCCAACCTCGCCGTCGACCGCGAAGGGCTTAACGAATTGCTCGGCGGGCTGTCTGTTTCAGCGCAGGGTTACCTTCCGCCCGGCCATCAGTGGTTCGGCAAGCCGACCTTCAAGCTGGAATACAATATCGAAGAAGCCAAGAAGCTGATGGCGGAAGCCGGTTACGGTCCGGACAAACCCATCACAACGAAGGTCGTCATCTCTTCCTCCGGTTCGGGGCAAATGCTTCCTCTGGCCATGAACGAATATATCCAGCAGACCCTTTCGGAAATCGGCATCAATATCGAATATGAAGTCGCCGACTGGAACACGGTCATCAATATCTGGCGCGCCGGTGCCAAGGATCCGAGCGCGAAGGGTGCCACGGCCGTCAACTACAGCTACTTCATCCAGGATCCCTTCACGGCTCTGATCCGCTAGTCGCAGTGCAATCTGGCGCCGCCGAACGGCACCAACTGGGGCTACTACTGCGATCCGGAAATGGATGCGTTGTTCAATCAGGTGCGTACCACCTTCGACGCGGCAGAGCAGGACAAGGTTCTCCAGAAGATCCACGAGAAATATGTCAACGAGGCTCTCTTCCTCATGGTGACGCACGATGTCAATCCTCGTGCCATGTCCACCAAGGTGAAGGGCTTCGTCCAGGCGCAGAACTGGTTCCAGGACTTCTCAAAGGTCACCATGGATCCCTGATCCAAAGCGCAACAATGGGGTGGGAAATGAACCCGCCCCATTGTTTACGATGCCCGATATGACCCTCGCGAGGACATCATGCTGCTCTACGCATTGAAACGACTGTTGCATGTCATTCCCGTCACGATCGGCGTGAGCATCGTTTGCTTCATGCTGATCCATATTGCGCCCGGTGATCCGCTCGCTGCGATCCTGCCGTCGGATGCCTCTGCGGACATGCAGGCGCAGATGCGCACATTTTACGGTCTGGACCGTCCCTTGCCCGTACAATATGCGCTTTGGGTGTGGCACGCCCTACAGGGCGATCTCGGTACGTCCATCGCCACCGGGCGGCCGGTTCTTGCCGATATCATAGATGCGTCGATCAATTCGATTATCCTCGCTTTGACGGCGGCGGTCCTGGGCTTTCTGGGGGGCGCGACGCTCGGCTTTCTGGCTGGCGTCTTTCGCGGCGGCTGGATCGACCGTTTGTCATCGGGTATCTCGATGATGGGTGTCAGCGTGCCGCACTACTGGCTCGGTATGGTGCTGGTCATCACTTTTTCCGTTACGCTCGGCTGGCTGCCGGCAATGGGCGGCGGCCCGGGTGGTTCTTCCGGCCGAAGTTTCAGTTGGGAATATTTCCAGTATCTCATTTTGCCCGCTGTCACCATGTCGGTCATTCCGATGGGTATCATCGCCCGCACGATCCGCTCGCTGGTGGCAGACATACTCGCGCAGGATTTCACGCAGGCGCTTGCAGCCAAAGGACTGATGCGAGGGCGTATCCTGCGCCATGTGGTGCGCAATGCGGCCCCGACGGCGCTTTCGGTCATGGGCCTGCAACTCGGATATCTTCTCGGCGGGTCGATCCTGATCGAGACGGTGTTCTCCTGGCCCGGCACTGGCTTCCTGCTCAATGGTGCGATCTTCACCGCGATCTACCCATCCTGCAAGGCACCATCCTCGTGCTCGCGATGTTTTTCGTTTTCCTCAATCTCGTGGTCGATGTGTTGCAGAGCGCCATCGACCCTCGCATCCAGAGGAACTGACCCATGGCTGTCATGACCGCAACATCCGAAATTCCTGTTGAGAAGATTGCCAAGTCGCCCGGTTTCTGGAGCGGCGTTCTCAGACGCCTCTGTCGTGATCCGGTGGCGATGACGGCACTTGCAATCCTTTTGCTTCTTGTTCTGATGGCCGTTTTCGCGCCCAATCTTGCACCCTACGATCCTTTGAAGGGCAGTGTTATCCGTCGCCTGAAGCCGATTGGCACGCAGGGTTATTTCCTTGGCACCGATGAACTCGGCCGCGACATGCTCTCGCGTTTGATCTATGGGGTGCGGTTGTCGCTGATCATGGGCGTCATACCGGTTCCCATCGCCTTCGTGACAGGGTCCGCCATCGGCATTATCGCGGGCTATGCCGGCGGGCTGGTCAACACGCTGATCATGCGCACGGTCGATGTGTTTTATGCCTTTCCATCGGTGCTGCTTGCTGTCGCGCTGTCGGGGGCGCTTGGTTCTGGCCTCACCAATGCGCTTGTGTCGCTGACGGTCGTGTTCATTCCGCAGATTGCCCGTGTCGCCGAAAGTGTGACCACGCAGGTGCGCAAGCTGGATTATGTCGATGCCGCTCGCGCTTCCGGCGCGCCTGCCTTTACCATCATCCGGGTCCATATCCTTGGAAACGTGTTGGGGCCTATCTTCGTTTTCGCAACCAGCCTGATTTCGGTGTCGATGATCCTCGCCTCCGGTCTTTCCTTTCTCGGGCTTGGCGTGCGTCCGCCGGATCCCGAATGGGGGCTGATGCTGAACACGCTGCGCACGGCGATCTACACCAATCCCTTCGTCGCGGCGCTTCCCGGCGTGATGATCTTCATCACCTCGATCTGCTTCAATCTTTTCTCAGACGGGCTGCGCGCAGCCATGGACGTGAAGTCATGAGCAGCATAGTTGGAAAACCGGCTTTCGAACTGCCTGTCGGTGAAAGGGGTGGCCCTGCCCAGCCACTGATTTCCGTTCGCGGACTTCTCAAGCATTTTCCCGTCAAAGGCAGCGGCTTTCTCAAGCCGAAGAAGGTAGTGCGCGCGGTAGACGGTGTGGACTTCGATATCTTCAAGGGCGAGACGCTCGGTGTGGTTGGCGAAAGCGGTTGCGGCAAGTCGACGACGGCACGGCTTCTCATGCAACTGATCGCGCCGGATCAGGGGGAAGTTCTCTTCGACGGTGAAACGGTCGGAGGCACCTTGCCGCTTTCGGCCTATCGCCGTCAGGTGCAGATGGTCTTTCAGGATAGTTATGCCTCTCTCAATCCAAGGCTGACGATTGAGGAATCCATCGCGTTTGCCCCACAGGTGCATGGCACGCCCGCTGCGAAGGCGATTGCCACGGCCCGTGATCTGCTTCACCGCGTTGGCCTTGAGCCGTCGCGGTTTGCGGGCCGTTATCCCCATGAGCTTTCGGGCGGACAGCGACAGCGCGTCAATATCGCCCGAGCCCTGGCACTGGAGCCGCGTCTGGTCATTCTCGATGAAGCGGTTTCGGCTCTCGACAAGTCGGTGGAGGCGCAGGTGCTCAACCTGCTTCTCGACCTCAAGCGTGATTTCGGCCTGACCTATCTGTTCATTTCGCACGATCTCAATGTGGTGAAATTCATGTGCGACAGGGTCATGGTGATGTATCTGGGCAAGGTGGCGGAAGTCGGCAGCCGCGAAGCCATTTATGGCAATACGAGCCACCCCTATTCGGCGGCGCTGCTTGCTTCCATGCCGAAGATGGACCCGGCCGAGCGAACCGAGGTCCCACCCTTGACGGGTGATCCGCCCAACCCGATCGATCCGCCGTCCGGTTGTCGTTTCCACACCCGTTGCAGTTTCGCGGAAGATGTTTGTCAGCGCACGCTGCCGCCGCTCACCGGTATTTCCAGCGATCAGGCGGCAGCCTGTCTCATGGCGGCACCCGGCTCTGGCCACAGCCGCGCCCCGGCAATGATGGAGGCATGACCATGCAGAACGATGCGATGATCGACATCCGCGACCTTTCAGTTACGTTCCGGCGCGGCGGCAAGACGGTAAGGGCCGTCAACGGCGTCAGCCTCTCCGTACAACCCGGCGAGGTGGTGGCACTGCTTGGTGAATCCGGGTCGGGCAAGAGCGTGACGATGCGCTCCCTGTTGCGGCTCCATCCCAAGGGAACGCTGATCGAGGGTGCCATGACCGTCGATGGCCGCGATGTGACGGGGCTTTCCAGCCGCGCGCTTTCCGATCTGAGAGGCGCCGTCGTTTCCATGGTGTTCCAGGAACCGCGCCTGGCACTCGATCCGGTCTATACGGTTGGCAGCCAGATCGAGGAAACCATCATGCGTCACGAAAAGGTGCCGCGTGCCGTAGCTGCTGAACGGGCACTCGCGTTGTTCCAGAAAGTGCGTATTCCCTCGCCGGAGCGGCGCCTTGCCAATTATCCGCACGAAATGTCGGGTGGCACGCTCCAGCGCGCCATGATCGCCATGGCGCTCGCCTGCAATCCCAAGGTTTTGCTGGCCGATGAACCAACGACGGCACTCGATGCCACGGTCCAGATCCAGATATTGCTGCTCATCCGTGAATTGCAGCGGGAATACGGGCTATCGGTCATCTTCGTCACCCATGATATCGGTGTGGCGGCCGAGGTGGCGGATCGTATCGCGGTGATGTATGCGGGTCGCATCGTGGAAGAGGGGCTGGTTGGCGATATTATCCGCAATCCGCGTCATCCCTATATGCTTGGTGCCCGTGTCGAGCTGGCCGAGGGACGTGACCGGCTGATCACCATTCCCGGTGCGCCGCCCGATCTGGCGGCCATGCCGCCCGGCTGCGCCTTTGCACCACGATGCGCACAGGTGACCGATCTCTGTCGTACACAGGTGCCCCCACTCGTGCCGCTTTCCGGCGGGGCCGGTGTCGCCTGCCTCGTCTCGAATTGAGCGCTCCTGAATGATGGGCAACGCCCATTGCAACCAGACAAGGCGGGAGCACCTTCGTGGTGTCCCGAAAATCATGAAACGTATAGGACTGATCAACCCGAATACTTCGCAGGTCACGACGGCCATGATGACGGGTATCGCCCGCTCTTATCTATCGGACGGCTTTGTGATCGAAGGCCGGACGGCAGAGCGCGGTGTACCCATGATCCTCAATGACGCCGAACTTGACGCCGCCGCCGATGGCGTTGTGGAGATGGGGCTTGATCTGGTCAGCCAATGCGACGGTCTTATCGTCTGCGCCTTCGGCGATCCCGGGCTGGAACGTCTTGCTGCGGTATCCGGGCTGCCCTCGGTTGGTATTTGTCAGGCAAGCATGATGGAAGCCTCCGCCGGTGGGCGGCGTTTCGGGATCGCGACCGTGACGCCGGATCTTATGGGCAGTTTTGCCGCGAAGGCGCAAGCGTTCGGCGTCGAGCCACTTTTTACCGGCACGCGGTTGACGAAGGGACATCCGCTGCGACTTGCTTCAGATCCGCAAGCGTTGCATGCTGCGCTGGAAATCGCTGCGCGGGAATGTTTCGAAGAAGACGGCGCTGAGGTTGTGATCATCGGGGGCGGGCCGCTCGGGCAAGCCGCCGATGATCTGCAACGGGTTCTATCTGTTCCGATCATCGCGCCGATCCGGTCGGCTGTGGAGTGGCTCGTCCGGCAAATCGATATGGAAAGCCGAACATCTGCTATTCAACGCTGACGGAGATCTGGCTTTGCCGGACTTGCAACGCACTGCTTTTCTATTGCAAGCCGTATCGGGGCGGCTGAAAGTTGCCGTATTGAGAATTTGCCGGAGTATCCCGTGCCAAAGGAAAGATCGTTTCTGTTTCGCGTCAGGCAAGCTCTGCCGGAGCTTCATCCCGCCGAAAAGCGGATTGGAGAGTTTGTCTGCGATTTTCCCGGCGAACTCGCCAGCTACTCAGCGCAGGAACTCGCAGCCCTCGCACATGTTTCCAAAGCAACGGTAACACGTTTCATCAAGCGGCTTGGATACGAGAATTACGAAGAAGCCAGACGCCACGCCCGGGCGGAAAAGCAGACGGGCTCTCGGCTCTTTTTGGCGAGTGCTGCCGATATTGGGACCGAGCAATCGATCAAGGCGCATGTCGCACAGGCCGTCGCCAATCTCGAAGCCACGTTTCTTGCGATTTCGGAAAGCCAGATCGATGCCGCCGTCAACACAATGCTGCAAGCACGCAAGGTCTGGGTCGTGGGCTTCCGTAGTAGCCACCCCTTTGCGGCTTATCTGCAATGGCAGCTTATACAGGTCATCGAGAACATCGCCGTCATCCCGGGTTCCGGCCAGACCATGGGCGAACATCTAGTCAGCATCGGTGAGAATGACGTTGTGATCTTCTTCGGGCTACGTCGCAGAACCGCGCAATCCAGTGCGATCATCGACCATGTCCGACGCTCGAAGGCACAGCTTCTTTACGTGACCGACGAAGGTGCCCCCTTCGAAACGAATGCGGCATGGCATTTTCAGTGCCAAACGCTGGCGCCAGGGCCGCTGTTTAATCATACGGCGGTGATGGCCCTTTGCCATCTTCTCATCACCCGTTGCCTTGAAAAGGCCGGAACGAACGGCCGCGCTCGCCTGCGCAATATCGAGTCCCTCAACGAAACACTAGACGAACTGTGAAACCTGACTTGCGTCTCCAGTGAGAACGCCCCATTGTCAAGAGCAAAGCTCCCGACTGGCAGGTCATTGTGCCCCGCAGTAGCAAGCGTACAGGCAGCGTCGTTTTCGCTGGCGCATGTCTCGGAACAAACCCTGTGCCGTCCACCACGGCAGTGAATTCATCTCCGTCAACGCAACAGGTCCAATCGGCGCATCTGGCGTTCGATCAATGTCTCGACTTCCTTCACGGCGAGCGCGCTCAGCGGTGCGCCTGGGCGGCGCTGGGTCGCGCTGGCGATGGCGCCGCGTTTTGCCAGAACATGTTTTCGCACGGCAAGGCCGAGACCGGGCTGCTGTTCATAGCGCATCAGCGGTAGATAGGCATCGAACAAGTCCTGCGCTGCCTCGTATCTGCCCTCATTGCTGAGACGGACAACATCCACCATCATTTCCGGATAGGCGAAACCGGTCATGGCGCCATCGGCGCCGCGCTGCATTTCCTCGGTCAGGAAAACACCGGCATTGCCGCATAGAATAGAGGTGCGGCGACGGCCTTTGGCCTCCGCTTCGCGCAGGTCGGTAATCTTCTGCAGCCCCGGCCAATCCTCATGCTTGAGCATGACGATGCTCGGATGGGCCTCGAAGATGACGCCCAGCGTTTTTGCGCTTATCTGAACGCCGGAGGAAAGCGGGAAGTCCTGCAGCACCACAGGCACGTCGGCGCCGACAGTCTCGACGACGTTGCGATAATAGGCGACGATCTGCTCATCGGTCCGCAGCGCGGGTGGCGGAGCGACCATGACGCCGGCGGCACCCAGATCCATGGCTGCCTTGGTTAGTTCCCCGATGCCGGCAAGGCCGGGTGCGGAGACGCCGACCACCACGGGTTTTCCTTCGGAACGCTTCAGCGTCAGCTTCGTGACTTCGATCGATTCCGCCTGGGTGAGCTTGGGTGCTTCCCCCATCATGCCGAGGATCGTCAGCCCGTCCGCGCCTTTTTCATAATAGAAGTCGACCATGCGGCCGATGCTTTCGCCATCGAGCGAACCGTCTTCGGCAAACGGTGTGCAGGCAATGACGAACACACCCTTGGTACCGGAATTTATGAGCGACATGACATGTTCCTATTTGAGCCGCCTGTGTTGCAAGGGTTCTGTTCCAACCCGTGGAATTGACCACAGCGGAGCCGGGTCTGGGGGATGCCGGCCCTGCGCATGGGAGCGCTTTAGCCGGCAAACCGTTTGCGTCAGTTATTCGCCAGCATATCCGGAACGATCGAAACGATTTCCGGGAAGACGGCGATGAGCAGGACGAAGGCGCACATGATGAAGAAGAACGGCATGGTCGCGCGGGTAATGCGGGCCATGCTGTCGCCGGTCAGGCGCTGGATGACGGTGAGGTTGAAACCGACGGGCGGCGAGACCTGCGCCATCTCCACCACGATGACAATGAATATGCCGAACCAGACCTTGCTGTAACCGGCCGCCATGACCAGCGGCAGGGTGATCGGCAGCGTCATGACGATGCAGCCCAGCCCTTCCATCACCGTGCCGAGGATGATGTAGAAGATCAGGAGCACGATGATGAGCATGAATGGCGAAAGGCCCCAGCCCTCGATGATGCCGGCGATATAGCGCGGCATGCCGAGATAACCGATGACGGTCGACAGGAACATCGCGCCGACCATGATGAGGCCGATCATGGCGCAGGAATCGGCCGCCTGTTTCGCCGCCTGCATGAGGTTCGAAAGGTTCAGCGTCTTCTGGAAAGCGCCGATAAGGATTGCGCCGCCGACGCCGACCGCGGCTGCTTCTGTCGGCGAGGCGATGCCGCCATACATCGAGCCGACCACGCCGATGATGAGCAGCAGCAGCGGTCCCAGATCCTTCAACGCCACCAGCTTTTCAACGAAGGTGGTGGGCGCAAGGGCCTCCCCGACGAGGGCCGGATTCATCAGCGCCCGGATGCCAATATAGCCCATATAGGATGCGGCCATCAGCAGGCCCGGCAGGATGCCCGCCATGAACAGCTTCAGGATCGATTCCTCCGCCATGACCCCATAGATGATCATGATCGTCGATGGCGGGATGAGAAAGCCCAGCGTTCCCGCCCCCGCAAGGCTGCCGGTGATGAGGTCGCGGTTATAACCGCGCGAAATAAGCTCCTTTGCGGTGATGCGCCCGACCGTTGCCGTGGTGGCCGCGGATGAGCCGCAAACGGAGGCAAAGAGCGTGCAGCCGAGAACGGTGATATGGGCAAGCCGGCCGGGCACATGCCGAAGCCAGGGGGCGAGACCGGAGAAAAGCGCCTCTGAAATCTTCGTTCGGAACAGGATTTCCGCCATGAAGATGAAGAGCGGCAGGGCCAGCATTTCCGGCGAAACCAGCGTGTTCCAGGTTTGTTGGGCCAGCAGCTTGAAAAGCGGCAAAGCGGGGCGATAGAGTGCGGCCAGCGCCGCCCCCGTGCCGACGAGGCCAAGGCCGATCCAGACCCCCGTACCCAGAATGAGCGTCATCAGGCCGAGCAGGCTGAAGGTGATCTTTCCCATGATTTATTCCAGTCCCGGGCCGGTTGAAAGTGTTTCGCCGCGAAGAAGCCGCAGAAACTGCGCCAGCATCTGCAAATTCAGGATGATCGCGCCGATTGCGAGCGCGCTCTGCGGATAGACGAGCGGAATGCGGATAACCGACGAGGAAGTTGAACCGCGCAGCGCGGACAGGACGACCATGTCCGTCAATGCGACCGAAAGCGCAATGCAGATAACAAGGCCGACAAGGCATGCCACCATGTCCAGCCGTCTTGCGCCGGTTGAAGAAAGCGCCTCGCCTATTGCGGTGACGCGGACATGCGAACCGGATTTCAGCGCGCTGGCGCCGGCGAGCATGAAGCTCGTGGCCATCAGGTAAGCGGCGACATCCCAGGCGAATGGCAGGGAGTAGCCGGCAAGATTTCTGAGAAGGATTTCGCAGGCGATGAGAATGAAAATGCCGAGGAGAGACAGGGCTGCAAGCAGGTTTGCAACCTCCGTCAACCGGTCGATCGGCGTTATGATGGCAGCGAATGCGGGACTGGCTGGATTTCTCATGATGTTTCTCCGGAGTGCGCAGAAGGAGGCGGACAGCCGGCCGGGATTGCCGGCTGCCCTTTCATTTCCGACGGGAGAAAGTCAGTTACGCGCCTTCAGATAGGCTTCGACATAGGGCGCGGCATCGGGCACGCGCTTGAGAAAATCGTCCCACAACGGCTTGGCGCGCTCGATGAGGGCCGCCTTGAGTTCGGGAGAAGGCGAGGTGACGGTAATGCCCTTTTCCTTCAGGGTGGCGAGCTTGGTTTCGTCCTCGGCCCGGCTGACCAGCCAGAATTCGCCCTCGAGTTTCTTCGATGCCTGTTCGATCGCCGCCTGATTTTCTGGCGACAGGGCATTCCAGGCATCGAGATTGACGGTGACGATGTTGGAAGATGCCTGCCAGTTGAAAGTGCTCATGTTTTTCATGAACTCCCAGAAAGCGCCGTCGACACCGGACGAAGAGGAGGTCGTGACACCGTTGATGGTGCCGGCGGCAAGCGACGGCACGACTTCGCCCCATGGCATCTGGACGGGAAGAGCGCCAAGGGCGTGGAAGAAGTTATGGCCGTTCGCATCGACGACACGGATCTTGAGGCCGTTGACGTCTTCAATTTTTTCGATCGGTTTCGGCGCATAGACGGCCTGTCCCGGCCACGGCACCATGTAAAGCAGCTTCTGGTTCATCGAGGTTGCGACTTCCTCGATCTTGGGGCGGAAGAATTTGTGCAGCAGCGCGAGGTCAGGCATCGTCGGGGCCAGATATGGCAGCGTCTCGACACCCAGTACCGGTGCTTCACCCACCTGCTGGCTCATCAGAATATCGGCGATGGGAACGATGCCGTCGCGCACGGCGGTCATGCCTTCCGGGCCCTTGATGCCAAGTGACCCGCCGGAATGCACGGTGATGGCGACCTCGCCATTCGTGACGGTCTTTACGGTTTCAGCGAATTTTACCGCGTTCTTGGTGTGAAAATTACCTTCCGGCCAAACGACCGACATGTCCCAGGCCGTTTCGGCGGTCGCGGAGGTTGCAAAGCCGGCAATCGTCAAAGCCAGCCCGGCGAGAATTGCGTTTTTCATGGTTGTGATCCCCTCACTTATTGTTTCCGGCTCACCCTGTCCCTTGCCGACAGGACGGCGCGGTTATTTTCGGTATACAGCACGTACTCCGAATGAAGGGACTATATGGGCGTTTTTTGAGCGGCGCAATAAGGTGATTAATCTTTGTTCGATTTCGAGCGGATTCCCTTGCCGCCAGCCTCTGTGCCGGACTGGCGTCAGTGGAATGCATTTCAGGGAAATTATTGAAAAGGCGCGGATCGCCAGGCAAGGGGTTGCCGCTGTGTGCCGAACAGGGGAAGGCTTGCGGAGCCGCCGGGGGTGCGGCGGCTCGCTGAATGCGGGCTGAAAATCAGATCGCCGATGCGAGGCGGGTTTTTATGTAAAGCTCACGCAATGTCTTCGAGACCGGGCCTGGCTTGCCGTCACCGATGATGGCTTCGTCGATCTTGACGACCGGCATGGCAAAATTTGTCGCCGATGTGATGAAGGCTTCGGCTGCATCCTTAGCCTCGTCCACCGTAAAGGCGCGCTGTTCGACGGCAATTCCGGCGCCCTGCGCAAGATCGAGAATGCTTCCGCGGGTGATGCCGTGCAGAAGTGCGTTGGAAAGTTCGCGCGTGACCAGCGTGCCGTCCTTTTTGACGATATACGCATTGGCGGCGCTGCCTTCGGTCACGAAACCATCCTCCACCAGCCATGCATCGTCCGCGCCGCGTTTGAGCGCCTCCATCTTGGCCATCGAGGGGTAGAGAAGCTGTACCGTCTTGATGTCGCGCCGCTCCCAGCGCCAGTCCGGCATGGTGGCGATGGCAATGCCGGTTTCCGTGCGCGGATTGTCCAGCACGGGTTTTGCCTGGGTGAAGAGGGTTATCGTCGGCGTGGCATTGGCGGGAAAAGCGAAATCGCGATCCGCCACGCCGCGGGAGATCTGCAGATAGATCAGGCCTTCGTCCATGTGGTTGAGGCGCACGATTTCACGGTGAACGGCCAGAAGTTCCTCCGCTTCGAGCGGGCAGGTCAAGCCGAGTTCGGCGAGCGAGCGCTGAAGACGGGCGCTGTGGCCGGCATAATCGATCAGCTTCCCGCCGATCACGGCGGTGACTTCATAAATGGCGTCCGCGAACAGAAAGCCGCGGTCGAAAACGGAAACCTTGGCGTCGGCTTCGGCAAGCCAGTCGCCGTTCAGATATACAATGCGTGTCAATGGAACGTCCCCGGATCAGGTGTTTGGTGTGGCGAAAGGAGCAAATTGCAGCCCGTGTCGGGCGAGCGATGAACGAAGGGCGCGCGCCATATCCACGGCGCCGCGCGTATCGCCGTGAACGCAGATGGTGGCGGCTTCCACCGGCAGTTTTTTTCCGCCCGTTGTCGGGATTACGCCGTCGCAGACCATGGACAGAACCTGATCCACACTCTGGTTGGGATCGTGTATCACTGCACCCTGCATCTGCCGGGAGATGAGCATTCCCGCATCGTCATAGGTGCGGTCGGCATAGACTTCGCAGGCAACGCGCAGCCCCGCTTTTTCGGCGGCCTTCATGGTTTCCGAATAGGGCAGCGTAATGAAGACCAGCGACGGATCCACCGCCTTGATGGCCCGGATGCAGACCTGCGCGAGATCTTGATCGACGGCGGCCATGTTGCCCAGCGCCCCATGGGTTTTGACATGGGTGATGGGCCAGGAAAGCGCCGCGGCCATGCCCTGCATCGCGGCGATCTGGTAGATCAGCTGGGCCTCCACATCCTCGGGGCGTTCGCCGGATATACGGCGGCGGCCGAAGCCGTAAATATCCATGAAAGACGGGTGGGCGCCGACCGCGATGCCCCTTGCCTTGGCGGCGAGAATGGTGTCGCGCATGACAACCGGATCGCCGGCATGAAAACCGCAGGCGATGTTTGCCGTGGTAATCAGCTCCATCATCGCTTCGTCTTCGCCCACGGTCCAGGCCCCGAAGCTTTCTCCCATATCGCAGTTCAGATCGATCGTCGCCATAGCCCCTCTTTCCGGGCGAGATATCGCCCGGCCTCGTCCAGTTCATACGCGTGATATCAGGCAGCACGCATTCATTGCATCTTTTCATTGACATACAATTGGTATACTGAAATAGCAAGGAAGGATTGGCGGGAGAATCGAATTCGCATGCGTGGACGTGAGGGAGTGTAATCGATGGGCGGCAAATTTCCGCGCATTCTTGCTTGTGGTGACAGCGCCCTGTCCGTTGAACTCGCCGATACCATCGATGAAACGGTGAGCGAGCGCATCATCGCGCTTGCGGCAAATCTCGCTGCAACGCCCGTGAAGGGCATCGAGGAACTGGTGCCGACCTACCGGTCCCTCATGGTCATCTATGATCCGTCCGTCATTCGCGGCCATGCGCTTGACCGGGAGTTGCACCGGCGTCTGATGGTGCTGACGGTGAACAGCGTTCCGGCCAGACGCTTCGATGTTCCTGTGGTTTATGGCGGATCGGTCGGGCTCGACCTGCAGGAACTGGCGGACATGAAGGAAATGACGCTTGCCGCCCTGATCGAGCTGCACGCATCCGCTGAATATCGTGTCTATATGATCGGTTTCGCGCCGGGTTTTGCCTATCTCGGCGGCCTGCCAGAACGATTGCATACGCCGCGTCTTGCCACGCCGCGTCAGCGGATCGAGGCAAGTGCGATTGGAATTGGCGGCAAGCAGGCAAGCATCAATTCCGTGCCGGGGCCAAGCGGATGGCGCTTCATCGGCCGCACGCCGCTTCGGCTTTTCGACCCGCATCGCTCGCAGCCGTTTCTGTTGCAGGCGGGAGACCGGGTCCGTTTTCGGCCGGTGAGCGAAGACGAGGCCGCAGAGCTTGACCGGGCGGTCGCCGCCGGCCAGCCCGTCATGGAGGCGCAGCTTTCATGAGTTTTCTCGTCATCCAGCAGATAGGGCCGATGGCCACCGTTCAGGATCTCGGCCGCAGGGGATTGAGCCATGCCGGTGTTTCGGGTTCAGGCCCGATGGATATGCCTTCTTTCCGAATTGCGAACGCGCTGGTCGGCAATGTCGAAAACAGCGCGGCAATAGAATTCGGCGGCACCGGGGGCAGTTTTTCCGTTTTGCGGCCGGCACGCATCGCCGTGACCGGAGGCGCCGTCGATATCCGCCTCGGCAAACGAAAGCTGTCGCCCTGGGAGAGCTATACTCTTTTGCCCGATGACGTGCTTTCGATCGGCGCCCTGCGCGATTGCGTCTGGGGCTATCTCGCCGTCTCCGGCGGCGTGGATACCGTGCCTGTGCTCGGTTCGCGTGCCACCCATGTGCGAACGGGTCTCGGCGGTTACGAGGGGCGTCGTTTGCAGGCGGGTGACCGCCTGCCGCTCGGCCGGGATAATCCCGGCGTCAATCTGGCGCTCCGGCAACTCTGGCGGCGGTCCGGCGGTCCTGTCCGTATTGTTCCCGGCCCACAGGACGACTATTACTCTGCCGAAACCCAGCGGGCTTTCCTGAAAGCCTCCTTCATCGTTTCTCCGGCCCGGGATCGCATGGCGCAGATGCTGGACGGACACGCCGTTCATGCCGAAGGCGGGCACGATATCGTCTCCGACGGAACCTGCGCGGGATCGATACAGGTTCCGGCGTCGGGACGGCCCATCGTGCTGATGGCGGAGCGCCAGACGACAGGCGGCTATCCAAAAATCGCAACGGTCGCCACCGTCGATCTGCCCCGGCTTGCGCAGGTTCCGAGCGGCCGACATGTCTCTTTCGCGGCCATTTCACGGGAAAAAGCCGAAGAGCTTCTGATTGCGGAACGCACGGCCTTGCGCGAATGCCTGGCAAATCTGGTAGAAAAGCCGGAAACGGATGATGTTTCAGGAGGTATGCCATCATGAATCAGCCGCTCGCCAAGCAGGCTTATGGGAAGATCATCGAAATGATCCTGTCCGGTGCGCTGACGCCGGGTGACGCTTTGCAGGAAGCGAAACTGGGTGATCTGCTGGACATGTCCCGGACGCCCGTGCGTGAGGCGATCAAGCGGATCGAGGCCGAGGGTCTCGCCACGCAGGAAGGACGGTTCCTCAAGATTCGCCAGCTGAAGGCGGAAGAGGTCGAAGAGATTTTCTTCCTTCGTCAGGTTCTGGAGACCCATTGCGCCAGACAGGCGGCGATGGCCCGGCCGGAGCTTGGCGAGCTGGAAGCCCGGATACGGCATTTGCAACAGCATGGCCCCGGCGAGGACGACGAGCAGCGCCGCGTGGACGATGCTTTCCACCGGACGCTCGCCCTTTCCACGGGCAGCGAGATGATGGTGAGCACGATCGAGGATTTGCGACGCCGTACCTGCATGTTCGACCATGCCCAGGTGCCGGATCGTTTTCTGAAAAGCTGCGACGAACATCTGGAGATGATTGCCGCCCTGCGCGCCGGCGACGGTGAACGGGCAGGCTCGCTTATGGCCCGCCATATCGTTCACGCCCGCGACGCCATTCTTGAGAAACTGGAACAATTTCCCGAAAGGAACAGGGACGCATGAAATGCCTTATTGTCCAGCCTATTCATGCCGACGGCCTCGCCCTTCTGCGTGAGGCGGGGGTTGAGCCGGTTTTGTGTCCAAAACCGGACATGACGACCGTGGCCGCAATGATCAAGGGTTGCGATGCCGTCATCACGCGCGATGCGGGCCTGTCCGCATCGGCCATCGAGGCTGGCGACAGGCTGCGGGTCATCGCCGTTCACGGCACGGGCCATGATGCTGTCGACAAGGAAGCGGCGACGGCGAAGGGCGTTCTGGTCTGCAACACCCCCGGCGCCAATGCCCGCTCGGTTTCCGAACTGGCGCTCGGTCTGGCACTGGCCGCCGCAAGACGTATTCCCGCTGCCGACCGCAGGGAAAGGGCCGGGGTCCATGGCTTTCGCGAGACGGAGAGTTTTTCCGAATTGTCCGGCAAGACCGCCCTTATCGTCGGCTGGGGGGCGATTGGCGCCGGGCTCGGCCGGATGCTGAAGGCCGCTCTGGATATGCGGGTGCTGGTCTATTCGCCGCGGGTGGCCGATCTCGATGGCTTCGAACGGGCTGACAGTCTTGAAGACGGGCTGAGGCAGGCCGATCTGATTTCCCTGCATACGCCGCTCCGTGCGGAAACACGCGGCCTGTTCGGAGAGCAGGCCATTTCAGCGGTGAAACCGGGCGCGATACTTATCAACACGGCACGGGCGGGACTGGTGGATGAGGCGGCCCTTGCCCGCGCCATCGAAACCGGCCGTATAGCCGCAGCCGGGCTCGATGTTTATTCGCCTGGTGCGCCGACCGGACCTCTGGCCGCCGGCGGCCGGGTGATTTTCACACCGCATCTCGGCGGCACGACGCTGGAAGCGCTTCGCCGCGTGGCTCTCGGCTCTGCAAGGCATGTTTTGACGGCGCTTGCGGGCGAACGCCCGGTCACTGCGCTCAATGCGCCGCAGGAGATGATGGCATGACGCAAACCGTGATCGCAGAGACGGTCGACCGTCTGCTGGACCGTATCAATGCCATTTCAGCGGAAGGCCCCGGCTTTACCCGGCCTTCCTACAGTGCGCTGGAAAGCGAAGCGCATCAGGTGATTGCCGAAGAATGTGAAGCCCTCGGCCTCACTGTTACGCAAGATGCCGCACTGAACCTGTTTGCCCGGCTGCCCGGCAGAGACCGGCAGGCCACGCCGCTTTATATCGGCTCGCATCTCGATACCGTGCCGATGGGCGGTGCCTATGATGGCACGGCAGGTGTGGTGGGCGCCATGGCGCTCGTCACCGCATTCGTAAAAAGCGGGCAGGCTCCGCCGGCAGATATTGTCGTGACGGTGACGAGAGCGGAGGAGAGCGTCTGGTTTCCAGTCTCCTATATCGGGTCGCGTGCGGCGCTTGGCCGGCTCACGGCGCCGGAAATGCAGGCGCGTCGCGCCGACAGCGGCAGAACACTCGCCGAGCACATGAAGGAACTCGGGGGCGACCCGGACGCCGTCCTGCGCGGGCCGGGACTGCCGCCGGCGCGTTTCGTCGAATTGCATATCGAGCAGGGGCCGGTGCTCGACAATGCCGGCGAGGCTTTCGGCGTCGTCGATGGCGTGCGCGGCGGCCTGCGTTACCGTGAAGCGCGGATTGAAGGGGTGTGGGCCCATTCCGGCGGCGCGCCGCGTGATGCCCGTTCGGATGCCGTTTTTGCCCTTGCGGATCTCATCGTCGCCATGGACAGGGCCTGGGAAGGAATTCTGGCGGAAGGGCACGATCTTGCCGTTACCTTCGGCCGTGTGGATGCGGCGAGCAGTGAGCACGCTTTCGCCAAGGTTCCGGGCCGGGTGGATTTCTGCATCGATATCCGCAGCGCCGACGACGCGGTGCTGGACCGGGTGGATGGCATTTTCCGACAGGAAATCGAGAAGATCGAAAAACGAAGGGGCGTGCGCGTCGTCACCGGCGTCCAGTCCCGCAGCAAGCCCACCCGTCTGTCTTCCCCCCTCGGCCGGCAGATAGCTGCTGCGGCCGAACGGATCGGCATCTCGCCCCGGCAGATGTTATCGGGCGGCGGGCATGATGCGGCGGCATTTGCCCAGGCGGGATGGGAATCGGTGATGGTCTTTCTGCGGAACTGGAACGGCAGCCATAACCCGGATGAGGCCATGGATCCGGCCGATCTGGCGCATGCCGTTGATATTCTGCGACAGACCTGGTCGGCTCGGTAAAGGGGAGAGAGCATGAGCGAAAAGGAAACTTTGACCCAGCAGGCCTATACGGATGTCAAACAACGCATTCTGGAGGGCAAGTTCAAAGCCGGCGACGTTCTGACGGAGAGAGCCCTGGCGCTCGAATCCGGCATTTCCCGCACGCCGTTGAGGGCGGCGATCTCCCGGCTTGAAAAAGAGGGCGTGATTTCGCGGCTCGCCAATGGCGCATTGATGGTTCGGCCCGTCACGGTGGAGCAGCTGCTGGAAATCGTGCAGATACGGCGCTTGCTGGAGAGTGCTGCGGCGGCACGCGCCGCTGAGCGTCCCTTTCCCGAGGCGCTCGAACATTCGCGGCAAATCATGCAGGCTTATGCGGATGGCAGGAACGTGGCCTTCGATCAGTTCTGGCTGGACGACGATGAGTTTCACGAGGCCGTGGCCGCTGCCGCCGGGCTTGAGCTTCTGCCTGCCATGCTGACCGAAATGCGCAGTATCGCCCGACGCTGCACCATCACCCGCACGCATGACCGTTTTGCCGAGCAGGCACGCGAACATATTGCGGTTATCGACGCCATCCAGGCGCAGGATCCGCAGAAGGCTTCCGCCGCCATGGAGGCGCATTTCGAAAGCGTGAAAAGCCGTTTTCTGGGGTGGCTGAGCCGCCCCTGAAACCGGCAGCCGCCAACGCTTTTTTCTTTCTTCATTCCGGTCTTGAGACGCTTTTGCCAGCTTCTCATGCAAAAGCCGAGCACGACGATATGGACAGTTTCATGCAGGAATTCGCCGATTTGCAGGGGTGTGACGCCTCTTTCCCCCGGGAGGAGCTCGCCGCGAGGCAAGATCGTGCGCGCGCCGCCATCCGCAATGCGGGTCATGAAGCGCTCGTCGTTACCGGTCCTGAAAACATCTACTGGCTGACCGGGCGGCAGACGGCCGGATATTTTGCTTTCCAGGCATTGATAATGCCGGTGAATGGACCGCCGACGCTTCTCGTCCGGCAGCTTGAACTGGCAGGATCCATCGCCAATACCTGGCTGGACGACGTCGTCGCCTATCAGGATGGCGGAGACCCGGCGGTGGCCCTGGTCGATCTATTGAAAAAGCGGCATATCGAGCGGTCGGCCATAGAACTGGATGGCTGGTTTGTTTCTCCGGTACTTGCCGCAAAAATCGCGGAGCAGATGGGTGTTGCGTCCATCCCGGACGGCTCCTCCATTCTTTCGCCGCTGCGGACGATAAAGTCCGCAGCCGAGCTGGAGGCCATTCGGCTGGCGGCGGGTTACACCGAGGCGGGGCTTTCGGCCGGTATTGCCGCTTGCGCTGCCGGAACCGACGAAAACGCGATAGCCGCCGCCATGCTGGACGCCGCCACAAGGGCGGGCTCGGAAGTCATGGCCATGGAGCCGCTCGTATCTTCCGGGCCGCGCAGCGGTTTGCCCCACATGACCTGGAGACGCCGCAAGCTTGAGAATGGCGATGCGGTTTTTCTGGAACTCGCCGCCTGCCATGCGCGCTATCACGCCGCGTTGATGCGTACCGTGTGGATCGGTTCTCCGCCCGCCGAAGCCCGGCGGATGATGGATTGCGCGTTGAAAGCCCTCGATGCGGCGATGGCCGCCATTCGGCCCGGTGTTTCATGTGCCGAACCGCACGAGGCCGCGCAACGTGTGATCGACGCGGCAGGTTACAATGCCGCCTTTCGCAAACGCATCGGTTACTCCATGGGAACCGCTTTCGCGCCGGACTGGGGCGAAGGCGCGCTGTTGAGCCTGTTTACCGGCGTCGACAGGATAGTCGAACCCGGCATGGTGTTCCACCTGCCAGCCACCCTGCGCAGCTATGGCGTGTGGACGGTTGGCGCATCCGAAACGGTCATCGTGACGGAGACGGGGGCCGAACCTCTCTCCAGCCTGCCGCGTGACCTGACCATCCGCTGATGGCCCGATAGCGGCCATTTCCCTTTAAAAATTGAAAGGAGTCCGAAATGCGTTCACTTTTTCACCTTGCCTATCACGTCACCGACCTCGACGAAACGCGTCGCTTCTATGGCGGCGTTCTCGGGTGCGAGGAAGGCCGTTCCACCGATACCTGGGTGGATTTCGACTTTTTCGGCCACCAGATATCGATGCATCTGGGCAAACCGTTCGAGGTTACCCGGACCGGCAAGGTCGGCAATCACATGGTGATGATGCCGCATCTCGGTGTGGTCCTGCCTCTCGATGACTGGTTCGCGCTTTCGAAGCGTCTGGAAGATGCCGGCGTGGCCTTCGATATCCCGCCGGTCGTCCGCTTTGAAGGCGAGCCGGGGGAGCAGCGCACCATGTTCTTCTTCGATCCGAGCGGCAATCCGATCGAGGTGAAGGGCTTCAAGGATTTCGACGGCGTTTTCGCCCACTAAAACAAAAAACAAGGGGCGGCTGTCGGCCGCCCCCGATGGACTCTGTGCCCGCATGCCGGCGGTCGCCTTGCAGGAAAATTACCACCAGTGGCTGGGCGAACGGGTCAGAAGCTCGTTGCCGTCGCGTCCGACGATGATGATATCCTCATAAAAAGCCGCGCCGACACCGTCGAGCGAAAGGAAGGATTCGATACCGAACACCATGTTTTCCTCGGCAATATCTTCAGGCTGCGACATGGCATGCTGCCTTGCTGCGGCTTTCTGGTCGTGTCCGGATGTCTTCACCGTCGTCGGGCCAGAACGTGACAACAGATTCGATCTGTGGAAGTGGCAGTGTAACCAGGCCACGATGAAGCCTTTCATCTTCGTCGGAAAAGACGCCCTGCAGAAGTTCCCCATGATGAGCGATGGCGAGTCAGACACCGACGCGTAGCGCCCCGGGGGAGGGCAGCCCTGACGGAGGTGTGACTGTTGAACGGAGAGGGAATTGCAAACGGCATGCTATTGTTCCGAGATTTGTTGCGCTGCACACTCATCTGCAAAAACAAATAAGCTCTCGTCTCTCTTGATTTATAAGGGCAAACAGTACGTTGTCGGCAATTCTCATCTATGGCAGCATGTAAATGCTGGCCCATGGGGTATAGAAGCCTGTGAAGCTATCGTCCAGCTTTACCAAACGGTATAAATTAGTCATTGCGATAGCTCGGAACGTTTGCGGCGGACCGAAGACTGTATGCGGCGAGCCAATTCGTCCGCATACAGTCTACCTAGCGCTACCAACTGAGTAAGCATACGGTGAAGGCCGCTGGTCACGCCGCTTGAGCGTCGATGGTCCGCGGTGTCCAGTTCCATGGAAGCAATTGCTCCAAACTGATGATGGGAGTGTCTGCGATACGGGCAAGGACATCGGCAAGCCACGCCTGCGGATCGATGTCGTTGAGCTTTGCCGTCATGATGAGCGTAGCCATAAAGGCGACACGGTCAGCGCCGCGATCCGATCCGGCGAATAGCCACGATTTCCTGTGCGAAGCCTCTGAGCACTCGCTCGGCGGCGTTGTTCGTCAGGCAAATCCTGCCGTCGTCCAGGAATGACGTGAAGCCATCCCAACGCTTGAGCATGTAATCGATCGCCTCGGCGACCGGAGAACTGCGCGACAGTTTTGCACGCTCGGTTTGAAGCCAGGCCTCCAGACTGTCGACGAGCGGCAGGCTGTCTTTCCGGCGACGCTCCAGGCGTTGATCGGCCGTAAGCCCGTTGATCTCCCGCTCAATATCGAACGGGCCGTCGATCCGTTGACGGCTTCGAGCGCCATAGGCGAGATCGGCGCGGCGTTCTTTCTACGCTTGGCGTTCGCATTAATGTCTGCGAGCACGAAGAACTTGCGACGCGCGTGTGCCCAACAAAACGCCTGTCTCAGCGGATTTGGATCGCGATCACCCTTGAACAGCGGATTGTAGCCGCCATAGGCGTCCGCCTGCAGAATACCGGTGAAGGTCTTCAGGTGGCGTTCCGGATGCTCCTGCCGTCGATCGCGCGAGGCATAGTAAAGTGCAGCCGGCGGCGAGAGCCCTGCGAACGGCCGATCATCCCGGACATAGGTCCAAATGCGGCCCGTATCTGTCTTCCCCCTGGCCAGGATTGGCACGGTCGTGTCGTCGCCGTGCAGACGTTCGGCGGCAAGGACATGCGCTTCGATCAGAGAATGAAGTGGCTTCAACGTCGCGGCACATGCTCCGACCTGATCGGCCAGCGTCGACAAGCTGAGGTCGACGCCTTCGCGAGCATAGCGTTCGCTCTGACGATTGAGCGGCTGGTGCTGGGCAAACTTCTCTCGTACCGTCTGGATGACCTTCCACTGGCGCGGGATGACCTCCAGGGTCTCGGTGATGTCCTCGCCAAGCTTCGACAATTTGGCCGATCCGCAGCAGGCGCAATTGGCGGGAGCGGCGATGACGATGCGCTCGCGTGGCAGATGTTCGGGAAAGGGCTTGCGTGACGGACGCCTGCGCTCGAAGGCTTTGACGGTTGAAGCTTTAGCTGCGATCTCCTCGGTCAGTTCATCTTCACCGGCGTCCGCTTCCAATTCCTCGAGTTGCAGTTCCATCTGCTCCAGGAGCCGCGCCTTACGCTCGGACCGGCTGCCGTAGAGTTCCGGACGAACCTTGTCGATCTCCAGCTTCAGCCGAGCGATCAGCCTTCGGAATGCGAGTGCCTTTGCACTGGCGGCTTCTGCCTTGGCGGTCGCCGCTTCTGCTTCGGCTGCAACACGTCGAGCGCGTTCCTGGGCCAGCAATGCGAGGGCACTGGCAACGTCGCCCGGAAGCTCTTCGGTCGCGTCGCTCATGACAGGATGGAATCATATTTGACCCCGTCATACCAGTGTTTTTGCTCATCCGGCCGATGTCGTCCGCCAGGTCTTTTGCGGCATCCGCCAGTCGATGCCCTCCAGCAGATAACCGAGCTGCGCAGGCGTGATCACCACAGCGCCATCGGCCGCTGACGGCCAGATGAAGCGTCCTCGCTCAAGCTTCTTCGTGAACAGGCAAGCTCCCTGGCCGTCATGCCAGATCACCTTGATCAGGCCACCGCCGCGGCCCCGGAATACGAACAAGTGCCCACACATCGGGTCACGCTTCAGCGCCTCCTGCACCATCAACGACAGACCGGGGAAGCCCTTGCGCATGTCCGTATAGCCCGTGGCCAGCCAGACCTTCACACCACTCGGAACCGGGATCATCGCAGACCCAATACGCAATCGAGAATCCGGCCAAGCGCGTCCGTGTCAATATCACTATCCACGCGGACCCGACGGCCCCGGCCGAGCTCGATCGTTACATCGCTGCGCTTCCGACGAGGATGAGATGTGGTGGGCGGTTCCGGCTGAACGGGAGAGGCTGACGAAGCGGCCTCGGAAACGATTACCGGCACCAAAGTCGCCGTGTCAGACCTTGGCTCCTCGATCCGGCAAAGCTCTTTGCGCCAACGGAACAACTGGCTGACATGGATGCGGCCGCGCGGGCAATCTCAGAGATCACCGCGTCTGGCTCAAAGCAGGCCGCAACGAGGCGCTCTTTGTCTTCGCGTGACCACCGACCACGGCGCTCTACCGACGTGATCACCTCAATTGGATGCTTCATCATATGACTACTCCTAGTGTTACCACTAGGACTGGCAGTCAGCAGCCCGTCATCGCAAGACGGCCCTCACCGTGGGCTTACGTCTGACGGAGATTGCGCCGCCGACTTCCTGCCGTGCGACCGTCATGGCGAGCGAGGAGGATCAAGGTGCCTGAGGCACTCCGCCACCGGTGATCAGCCTTCCGATATTGTTTCATCCCCGGCGACGGCTTTCCGTGGGTATTCGGTCAGGCGAAGGCGCAATCAGATTGCTGGCTTGACGACGCTGATTTCGGTTTTGCTGTCGAGGACGACATGCAGGTCCCGGATCAGGGCGGCGGCCTGCAGAAGAGCGTTTCGCACCTCTTCATCACTGCGCCATCCGCGTTCGATGGAGAGGGCAATGGTGTGGATGTCGAGGAGACAGTCACGGCCGGGACCGGAGGGAATTCCGATTGTTTCGCGCATGTCGCGGATTGTCGTCACCGCTCGCTCGAGCATGCGTCGCTTTTGCCAGTTGTCGAGATGATCGAGCCTGTTGGCGTCGCGGACAAGTTCGGCGATGAAGCTGTTCGTCAGGGTCATGGCACGAGATTGCCGGGCGGGCGTCAACAGCAAGACCGGCTACCTGAATTTCAGGCGCGGGTTTTCGCGTCATTCTGTGACGCCGATGCATCACGGCGGGTTGATACGGAGGAGAGATTTCTCACCAGTTATTTTATACGCTATTCCTATCCTTATCATTAGGTTGATGACTGTTCCATAAGTAATGTATGAGGTCGGAGTGTCGCTGGGGAGTCCACGGACGGTCCAGCCGGAGAGAGCAAGGCAGGTCGTTGCGGATGACCGATGGCCGGACGTAGATGACAAGAGCGTGGTGAGATCAACAGGAGTGAGGAGATATGAGAAAAGGAGCGTGCGAGATCCAGATTCGGTACCTCAAGGTTGCGACAATCAGCAGCTGTTTTGCCGCATTTTTGAGTTTCGGGGAAGCCGCGGCCACGCCGGCGGATATGACGGTGGAGCGCCTTCTCACCATCTGTGAAGCGCCCACTGTGCAAGAAGCAATCGTAAGCGGCGACGAACTCGATTGGAAGCGTTTAACCGATGCGGACATTGATGAGTGGCGTCGTAGCTGCCGCCGGCTTCCTGGATGCGTTATCGGATCGGCTTGGGGCGCCAGACAATCTCGACAAGAATGACGTTATCGAAAGTGTAACCGCTGCGTGGAAGCGCGGTGCGGTCGATTATTCCTTTGTTCAGGTAGGCTCGTCCGCCGTCATCAACATAAGCTCAAGTCGATGAGATGCACTATTCCCGAGGCACAAAAACGAGCACGTTGAAACCCTCGTCAATATTGAATGTCTGCGGATTGAGCAGTTTGTCCCCATAGGTGGAACTGAACCAGCGCGCGGTCTTCTCATCATAAATTGCCGTTCCGGTTTCCTGGAGGCTGCTGTTGATCGCGTTGACGATTTCGGTCCCTGCCTTGCCGCGCGTGTTGAGATGCATGAGTTTTTTCCGCGCGGGGCTTTCTGCATCGGAAACTGCGATGGATACCCTGTCTGTTGAATAGCTTTTTACCCGAACCCGCAGTCGCTTCGGGCGAGACGCATCATTCTAGGCAAAAACGTCAAAGGTGAAATCTTTATCGTTGCGATCCAAAGTCCGAACCAACGATACTTTACCCTATCCCAGATCAACGCCCTTGAGACAGATTTTGTTTAATTGAGAAGAGAGGATTTTCGGCTCATCGTCGCTCTATCGAAGGAAGCGAAGATGAGACGGAAAACCGGGCCGCAGACTTCGGCGGCCGGGAAGCCGAATAAGGCGGGAGTGGGAGCGCATGGCGCTCCGCTTCTGACGAAGGGGACGGTGGTGGAGATGGTGCGGGCGGCGAATTCAGCGGCATTTTCCACAGAAAATATTAGGCGCGTGTCCATGTTCATGATATGGTTACATGTAACCCAAGGTGAACGGAGAGAAACATGGTTGCTGCATCAAAGCGGAAGCCCACGCGCGTGAAGGTCGGCGAACATCGTGCCCGGTTGCGCGCGCAAGGTCTGCGCCCGATCCAGATTTGGGTGCCAGACGTGCGCGCGTCCTCATTCAAGGCGGAGGCACATCGCCAGTCGCTTGCAGTCGCCGCAAGCGCGCAGGGGGCGGACGATCAGGCGTTCATCGATGCCGTCTCCGATTGGGGGGATGAATGAGGCGAGGGGATATCTGGACGGTCGCGGGCGGTAAGGATTACGCTGGTAAACCGCGCCCTGTCGTGATCGTGCAAGACGACAGTTTCGACGGGACGGCTTCGATCACCGTCTGCGCCTTCACATCGGATGATACGGAAGCGCCATTGTTTCGGCTTTCAGTTGCTCCGAACGAGCGAAACGGGTTGCGCCTGGCTTCTCGCCTGATGGTGGACAAGATCACCACCGTCGCGAAATCGAAGATGGGCAGAAAAGTCGGGCGGCTGGATGACGAAGATATCGTGCGACTCAATCAGGCGATGCTGGTTTTTCTCGGGCTTGCCGTGTCGCCAAGGGTAAGAGGAGAGGCTTGAGTCCACCGTTTACGATCTAGGCTCAGGACCTATTAATTTGGCATGAAATGTGATTCACGGTTTCTGGAAGGAGACCGTGATGGGTGATTTGTTTCTGCTGAGCGAGCGCCAGATGGCACGGATCAAGCCGCATTTTCCCTTGGCGCATGGTGTGCCGCGCGTTGATGATTGCCGTGTCGTCAGCGGCATTGTCTACGTCATCAAGCATGGCCTGCAAAGGAAGGATGCGCCAAAAGATTACGGGCCAAACAAAACGCTCTATAACCGTTTCATTCGCTGGAGCCGCCTTGGCGTGTTCGACCGCATCTTCGCGGCGCTGGCCGGTGAAGGTCAAAGGCCCGAGCGCATCATGATCGACACCACACACCTGAAAGCACACCGCACGGCGGCGAACCTACTCAAAAAGGGGATGTTCCCGGTCGTATCGGGCGCACCAAAGGCGGACTAAATTCCAAACTGCACACCGTTTGCGATGGCGAGGGACGCCCGATCATCATGCTGCTCAGCGAAGGCCAGATGAGCGACCATAGGGGCGCTCGTCTCGTGCTGAATGCCTTGCCGCCAGCCAAGACGCTGATTGCCGACAGGGGTTATGACAGCAAGACGTTCCGGGAAGCCTTGCAGGCAAAGGGCATCGAACCCTGCATTCCTTCGAGCCGTAGCAGGAAGGTGCCATATCCCTCTGACAAGGCACTCTACCGGAAGCACCATAAGGTCGAGAACCTCTTCGCCAAGCTCAAGGACTGGCGGCGCATCGCAACCCGTTACGACCGCTGCGCGCATACCTTTTTCTCAAGCATATGCATCGCCGCAGCCGTCATCTTCTGGCTCTGATTTAACGAGTCATCGGGTAATTTGCGGCTGCCTCCCTCGGACCTGAAAGATGGATCACACTTGTGGCTATCCAAAGCTGAAGGAAGGACGCAGCCATGACGTATTATGCCGGACTGGACCTGTCGATGGAAACCACGCAGGTCTGCATTGTGGACGAAACTGGTAGGAAGGTCGCCTAGGTCGAGAGCAGTCCTGATATGATCGCATATGCATTGCGCGAAGTCGGCGGCGTCGAACGAGCTGTTATAGACCGGACGTATGTCGCCGGCCATCTGCCATGGCTTGCGTGCTCTGGATATTCCCATTGCCTGCATCGATGCCCGGCAGGCACATCAAAGCCTAAAGGCATTGAAGGCCAACAAAACCGATCCGCATGACGCTGCCGGCCTGGCCCAACTGGCCAGAACCGGGTTCTACAAGGAGGTGCACGTCAAATCTCCCGCGGCGCACGGCGTGCGAAGCATCATTACGACACGCAACCACCTGGTCGAATCTCGAGTTCGCCTCGACAACATGATCCGCGGTCTGTGCGCGACCTTCAGCTTCAAGCCCGGGCCTGGCCAAGGCAAGGCATTTATCGATCGGGTGATGGAGGCAGCTAAAACACCCGGTTTGGGTCAGAGCATCACCGCACTACTAGCAGTGAGAACAGCCCTGACGGCGCAGATGAAAGAGATGGATCGTGTTTTACGTGAGCTCGCTCATCGATCGCAATCTTGCCGGCAACTCATGAGCATCCCCGGTGTCGGTGTGCAAACGTCTGCTGCTTTTGTCGCTGCCGTTGATGAAGTCGGCCGCTTCCGACAATCACGCACTGCCGGTGCCTACTTTGGCCTCGTCCCCAAACGTCATCAATCAGGAGAAATCGATTGGACGGGGCGGATCACCAAACAAGGTGACAGCACGGTGCGGAAACTCCTCTACGAAGCGGCCAACTCGATCCTCACACGCAGTCGCGGGAGCTTTGCGCTCAAGGGTTGGGCAATGAAGATCGCCAAGCGGCGTGGACTACGGAAGGCACGGGTGGCGCTAGCGCGTCGTCTTGCCGTCATCATGCATGCCATGCTGCGCGATGGCACGTTGTTCGAAACGTGAAGTGAGATAAGATCTATTTGCCAGCGGTGAAGCCGGATAGCTGATGCGAGGGCGGTGTCCCGAGAGGGAACGCAGGGACGAATGATCTGCGAAGGTTACCGGATGGGCCAGAAGCCCGCATCGAGTCAATGCAACTTTCGACCTTGTGTAACCCGATACAGCACGATCGCTGCCTGCAGCCATCAGTGCGGACAGATCCTTGAAACCCTCAAGGGACAACACCGCCAAGCTCTGCAAATTACAGATCCTGAGCCTAGATCGCACGCATCACCGTTTGTTGTTGCCCATCTCATTCCGCCTCTCTTGGCGTGAATGAAACTGGCGCGCGACTGACGTCGTTCAGGCCATCAGCCATTGCCTTCAAAAGGTTTAGCATCTCATGGAAGCGTTCGGTCCCCAGGCATTCCTCGATGCGCTGCCGTGCCCGACGTGCGGCTTGAGAGAGGTCTTCCAGGAGGCGGCAGCCGTCCGGTGTTGCGTAGAGTAGCCGTGCCCGCTTGTCGGCTGGATTGATGTCCCGGCTTATCAACTTGCGTCGCTCGAGACGATCGACACATTTCGTCACGGATGACCGGTCAAGCGCCGTCTGCTCGCCAAGTGTCCGCTGGTCGGTGCCCGGATGTCGATGAATAAAGAGGAGCGCGGCGAACTGGCTTGGAGAGAACTCCAGCTCGCCGGTTTCCTCGGTAAAGATGGCCACCGATATCTGGTGGCAACGTCGGATCAGGAATCCCGGCCCGTTCAGCATTTCCTCGTATGACAACATCCCGGTCCTCTCCCAACATTGACTTTGTCAGGTATTGACATAGCTGAAATTCAGTTGTGAAACTATTGCGATTTTCAATGGCGACACCGTGTCGCTGATTGCAGCGATAGGCTGTCTTTCCTTCCCGCCAAGGGTTCCCCTCCCGGTCAAGGGATTGGATCGACCGCGGCTGCACATAAGCCCTACTGCCGGAAGGTACCCGCCCTCCGGAAGCTCATCACAACGGAGAGATTTCGATGAAAGAAAAGTCAGGGGCCGGCTTAAGCCGGCGGCAGGTGCTTCTATCCAGCGCCGCGGCATTCTTTGTGACGCTGACGGGCAGCGCCGGCGCCACGATCATAAGCGGTGCAACACCATTCAAGCCCTTCGACTACAATCCCCCCGAAACACTTGGTCCGGCAGGCTGGTATTTTTTTTCCCCGGAAGAGGGGAAGACAGTGGAAGCCCTGGTCTCGCGGATCGTACCTGCCGATGATCTCAGCGTCAGTGGTAAAGATGCAGGCTGTGCCACGTTCATCGATCGCCAGCTTGCCGGCTCCTACGGCACGTTCGAACGGCTTTACATGAAAGGCCCCTTCATTCCCGGAACGATCGAACAGGGCGACCAGTCGGAACTCGTTCCTCGTCATCGCTATCGTATCGGCCTTGCCGATCTCAACGAGCACTGTCGCACCACGTTCGGCAAGACTTTTGCCGAACTGACCGAGGCCGACCAGGACAAGACGATCTCCGGTATCGAGACCGGAGATATCGCATTCAGGCGCATCGATTCGAAGATGTTCTTCGGCCAGTTGCTCACCAATACCATGGAAGGCTTCTTTTCCGATCCGATCTATGGGGGAAACCGTGACATGGTTTCTTGGAAGATGATCGGCTTCCCCGGCGCTCGCTATGATTACCGCGATTACATCGAACGCCATAACGAGAAGCTCGATCTGCCGCCGCTGAGCATTGCCGGCCGGCCCGAATGGAAAACGAAAGGATAATTCCGTGGCAACCAAGCTTCCAAAGACCGATGCGGTCATCATTGGCCTCGGTTGGGCCGGCTCAATCATTGCCAATGAGCTGACCGACGAAGGCCTCGACGTTGTTGCACTCGAACGCGGTCCATGGCGCGATACGGCGGCAGACTTCAATGTCGCCTCTGTCGCCGACGAACTGCGTTATGCCCAGCGTCAGGACCTCATGCTGCGCACGGCACAAAACACCATCACCATGCGCAACGATCCGTCCCAGACGGCATTGCCGATGCGCAGCTGGGGCTCCTTCCATCCCGGCAATGGCACCGGCGGCGCCGGCAACCATTGGGCTGGCATCACTTTCCGTTTCCAGCCGGAGGAATTCCGCCTCAAGAGCCATCTGACGGAAAAATACGGTTCGACTTCCGTTCCCGAGGAATTGACCCTGCAGGACTGGGGAACTGACTGGACCGAAATGGAACCCTTTTACGACGCCTTCGACAAGGTCGCAGGCACATCCGGAAAGGCCGGCAATTTGAAGGGCCAGATCCAGGACGGCGGCAACCCGTTCGAAGGCGCTCGCTCGAGCGAATATCCGACCCGGCCGCTGAAGCAGCCTTATGGGCCAACCCTTTTTGCCGAGGCGGCACGCAATCTCGGCTACAAGCCGTTCCCGGTTCCTTCTGCGCTGATCTCCGAGCCCTATACCAATTCGCTCGGCGTCACGATGGGTCCCTGCACATTCTGTGGCTTCTGCACGAACTACGGTTGCGCCAACTACTCCAAGGCCAGCGCGATCACCACGATCCTGCCATCACTGGTACGCAAATCCAACTTCACGGCGCGGACGGAATCCGAAGTGCTGCGTATTGTCACCGACTCGACCGGCAAGAAAGCGACGGGCGTCATTTTTGTCGATAGTTCGGGCAATGAATGGGAGCAGCCGGCCGATCTGGTGGTCGTGACTGCCTTCACCTTCGAGAACGTCCGCCTGATGCTGCTGTCGGGCATCGGTGCGCCCTACGATCCGGTCTCCAATACCGGCACGACCGGCCGCAACTACGCCTACCAGACGGCGAACGGGGTGCAGCTGTTCTTCGATGACAAGAACTTCAACCCGTTTATCGGTGCCGGCGCCGTGGGGATGGGGATCGACGAATTCAACAACGACAATTTCGACCATTCCGGCCTTGGTTTCTTCGGTGGTGGTAGCACGCGTGTCACACCGATCGGTGCAGCCCCCATCGGCAATCGTCCGACCCCGCCCGGCACGCCGAAATGGGGTAGCGAATGGAAGAAGCAGACGGTCAAGAACTATCTTTCGACCATGTCGATCGGCTGTGAGGCGTCGAGTTATTCGACCCGCAACAACTACCTTTCCCTCGACCCGACCTACAAGGACCGGCTTGGTCGTCCACTCCTGCGGGTAACCTTCGATTTTTCCGAAAACGACCGCAAAATGGCGCAATATGTGACCGACAAGGTTGGCGAGATTGCCAAGGCGATGAACCCGCGCCAGATCGTGAAAAACCCGGCAAAGGGGCATTGGAACGGAGGCCCTTACCAATCGTCGCATGTCGTCGGCGGCTTCATCATGGGGGCTGACCCGAAGACAAGTTCGGTCAACAAGTATCTGCAGAGCTGGGACGTCCCCAATCTCTTCGTGGTCGGCGCTTCGGCCTTCCCGCAGAACCCCGGTTACAATCCGACCGCCACGGTTGGTGCGCTGGCGTTCAAGGCAGCCGATGCAATCAGAACCCAGTATGTCAAGAACCCCGGACCCCTGGTGCAAGCATGAGAAATCTTACCCTGATTGCGGCGGGCCTGTTCGTCCTGGCCGGTAACTGTGCCTTTGCTCAATCGCCCCGTGGAGACTCCTTCGAGCAGATCGAGAAAGGACGCTATCTCGCTACGCTTGGCGACTGTGCCGCCTGTCACACCGTCCCTGGCGGCAAGCCGTTTGCCGGTGGGGTGACGCTGAGGACGCCCTTCGGCGATCTCCTCGGTGCCAACATTACGCCCGATGCCGAGACCGGGATCGGGCGGATGACGCTCGAGCAATTCCAGAAGGTCATGTCGGAAGGGCAGGGGCCGGGCGGCTATCACCTTTACGGCGCCATGCCGTTCACTGCCTATACCAAGGTCACCAAACAGGATAATGAGGCGATCTACGCCTATCTCCAGACGCTGGAGCCGATCAGGCATGACGTTGAAACCAACCAGTTGCCGTTCCCGTTCAGCGTCAGGACAAGCCTTTATGTCTGGAACGCGTTGAACTTCTCGAAAGGCGAGTTCAAGCCCAACCCGCAGAAGTCCGACGAGTGGAATCGCGGTGCCTATATTGTCGAGGGACTTGGCCACTGCGGCACCTGTCACACGCCGAAGAACATTCTTGGCGGCGACAAGAACGATCAGTTCCTTCAAGGAGCGACGCTTCAAAACTGGCATGCCCCCAATATCACCGCCGATCCGCACAAGGGGATCGGCTCGTGGAGCGAAGATGACATCGTCTCCTATCTGAAAACCGGTGCCTACCGTTTCGATACGGCCTCCGGTCCAATGGCCGAGGAAGTCGAAAACTCCAGCCAGCACTGGTCGGATGCCGACCTCAAGGCAGTCGCGGCCTATCTCAAGGACGGCAGCCAGAAGGATGCAAAGGCGCCGGAGCCGCTCTCCGTTTCCGATCCCAGAATGGTCGCCGGAAGGGAAATCTATGCGGATCGGTGCTCGGCCTGCCATACGCCGAATGGCACTGGCGTGCCGAAACTGTTTCCTCAGCTCGCCAAGGCCCCGCTTGTGAATGCCGATGATTCCACGAGTTTGATGCGGGTGGTGTTGGCCGGTAGCAAGGCAAGCGGGACCCATGCTGCGCCTACCGGGCCGATCATGCCGTCATTCGCGTGGAACCTCTCTGACGCGGATGTGGCCAACGTGTTGACCTACGTCCGCAATAGCTGGGGGAATGCCGCACCCGCGGTCAAGGACGACGACGTCAAAACCATGCGCACTGCGCTTGGCCGGTAAGCAAAAATGCCGGGCCGGATTACCGGCCCGTGCCGTCGTTTCATTTGTCGGGCGGATTGTAGCCGATATGCTATACGAACTCACACAAAGACACGATTGCCTCGATGTGATCGATGCATGCAAGATCCGGTCGTCACCCGCAGTGACCATTTGCGCCTTTGCTTGTGGGGGCAACGACATGGGTTGAGGTGAGATTTTCCAGTATTTGGAGGCAAAAAGGTGAAAAATCTCCGTCCCACGCTTGTGGTTGAAGCAGACACCCGCAAGATGCCATTGAAGCGAGCTCTCGACTTCTGGCAGGAAACTGCCGGCTCGCTTTACGACGTGAATATCTCACAACCTGAAGCCTTTCATACAACACACTGCACCTTCCGGCTCGGCGAACTCTTGATCACTTACTGCGTCAGCGTTGCCCAGAAACTGAGCCGGTCCAGCTATCGGATCGGCAAAGACGGCTACGACCATTTCGAAGTCC
>Ga0209371_1000256_pt1 | contig 64355 bp, 60 predicted proteins | sample AgamicAtAmrz_FD_187165 | JGI IMG/M metagenome (GOLD analysis project Ga0209371, IMG submission 187165) | Agave microbial communities from Guanajuato, Mexico - At.Am.rz (SPAdes) (version 2) | ecosystem: Host-associated > Plants > Roots > Rhizosphere | place: Guanajato, Mexico | collected 2012-06-07
CGATCTGCTGGCGCTTGGTCTCGCGTTCGTGGCCGGCAAACAGACTGATCATCGTGGGGACTCGACTGTCTCTTCAGTCCATATGATGCCAAAGCATGGGTTTTTAGAGGTGCCCTGAAGTCGCTCCCACAGTGGCGACCTGCGCGACCCCGCGGCCGGCGGCGGCGCTTCCTTGTGGGAGCGACTTCAGTCGCGACGCAGGGCGCCATCGGATGCGCTTGGTTCCAGGCTCGGACTCCACTTCCGATTCGCGCTGCGGCAGTTTCATTGGTCTGTCGCGGCTGAAGCCGCTCCTACAAGGGAAGCGCGCATTTCTGTAGGAGCGGCTTCAGCCGCGACAGACACCCAAACACCCAACGCAAAACGGCCGGCATCGCTGCCGGCCGTCTTGCTAATCCCCAATCCCCACTCCCCAATCCCCGCTCCCTACAGCTCGATGCAATCGAACTGCACGTCCGGATTCACGTCGGCGTCGTAGTCCACGTCGTTGCGCTCGAAGCCGAACAGCTTGAGGAATTCGTGCTTGTAGCCGGCGTAGTCGGTGAGCTGGAACAGGTTCTCGGTGGTGACCTGCGGCCACAGCGCCTTGCAGGCGTCCTGCACGTCGTCGCGCAGTTCCCAGTCGTCCAGGCGCAACCGGTTCTCTTCGTCGGTGGCCGGCGGCTGGCCGTCTTCGCGGTACAGGCGCTCGCGGAACAGGCGGTCGAGCTGGTCGATGGTGCCTTCGTGCAGGCCCTTTTCCTTCATGATCTTGTAGACCATGGAGATGTACAGCGGCATCACCGGGATCGCCGCGCTGGCCTGGGTCACCACCGACTTGAGCACCGCCACGTTGGCGCTGCCGCCGCTTTGCTGCAGGCGCGCGTGCAGGCGCTGCGCGGTCTGGTCCAGGTCCAGCTTGGCCTTGCCCAGCGCGCCATGCCAGTAGATTGGCCAGGTGATCTCGGTGCCGATGTAGCTGAAGGCCACGCTGCGCGCGCCCGGCGCGAGCACGCCGGCGGCGGCCAGCGCGTCGATCCACAGTTCCCAGTCCTGGCCGCCCATCACGGTGACGGTGTCTTCGATCTCCTGCTCGGTGGCCGGCTCGATCGAGGCCTCGATGATCGCGTCCTTGTTGGTGTCGATCGCGGTCGAGGTATAGGTCTGGCCGATCGGCTTGAGCGCCGAGCGCTTCACTTCGCCGCTGCCGGGCAGCTTGCGCACCGGCGAGGCCAGCGAATACACCACCAGGTCGACCTGGCCGCCCATCTCGGTCTTGATCAGCTCGATCACCTTTGCGCGCGCTTCGTCGGAGAAGGCGTCGCCGTTGATCGACTTGCTGTACAGGCCCTGCGCCTTGGCGAAGGTGTCGAACGCGGCGGAGTTGTACCAGCCGGCGGTGCCGGCCTTCTTGTCGCTGCCCGGCTTTTCGAAGAACACGCCCAGCGTGTCGGCGCCGAAGCCGAACGCGGCGGTGATGCGCGAGGCCAGGCCGTAGCCGCTGGAGGCGCCGATCACCAGCACCTTCTTCGGCCCATCGCTGCGCACGCCGCGCGCACGCGTGGCCTCGATCTGTTCGAGCACGTTGCGCTCGCAGCCGAGCGGATGCGTGGTGGTGCAGATGAAACCGCGAACTTTCGGGTGGATGATCAACGTGGTGTCCTCTCGGCAAGATGCCCCGCGGCATCTTAATGTCTGTGGCGCGCGCGCAGAAGGGCTGGCGTCAGCACACGGCATCGTATGGAGTTGGACTGCCGCGGCGACCGTCTTGGTGCGCAGGGTGCGTCTTGGTGTGGCTGGCTTGGGCGGGCTGTGTTTCACGCCGTGCTGCTTTTTCCTCTGGCGGTTGGGTTCCTGTCGCGGCTGAAGCCGCTCCTACAGAGGGGCGCGGGCGATAGTGCTTTTGTAGGAGCGGCTTCAGCCGCGACCGCTGTCCACCATCGCTCAGATGACCCGCAGCGTGATCGCCTTGAGCACCGCGCGGGTGCGGTCGCGGGTGCCGAGCTTGTCCAGGATGGTGGAGACGTAGTTCTTCACCGTGCCTTCGGCCAGGAACAGGCTGCGCGCGATTTCCTTGTTCGAATAGCCGCCGGCGAGCAGGCGCAGGATCGCCACTTCGCGTTCGTTGAAGGTGTCGCGCGGCGCGTCCTCGTCGCGGTAGCGGTAGCGCGCGCGGACCGGGTCGGTGCTGACCGGCTGCAGCAGGGTGTCGCCCGCGGCCACGCGCACGATCGCATCGCGCAGGTCCTCCGGTGCGGCGTCCTTGAGCAGGAAGCCCTGCGCGCCGGCGTCGGTGGCGCGCAGCAGCAGGTCGGCGTCGTCGAAGGTGGTCAACAGCAGCACCGGGGTGGCGTCGCCGCGCGCGCGCAGCTGTTGCAGTGCCTGGATGCCGTCCAGGCCGGGCATGCGGATGTCGCTGAGCACCACGTCCACCGGCGTAGTGGCCAGCGCGGCCAGCAGCGCTTCGCCGTCGTCGGCCTCGCAGGCCACGACGATGCCCTGGGTCTGCAGCAAGGCGCGCAAACCGGCGCGCACCAGGACCTGGTCGTCGGCCAGGGCGATGCGCAAGGCGCTCACAGCGGCAGCCGCGCGGTCAGTTGCATGCCGCCCAGCGGCGTGCGGCCCAGCTCTAGCCGGCCGCGCAGCGCGGCCATGCGCTCGCGCATGCCGGCGATGCCGTTGCCTTCGTGGATGCGCTCGGCGCGGCGGCCGTCGTCGGCGATGTCCACGCGCAAGTGCCCCTCCTCGTGCTCCAGGCGCACATGGACCTCGTCGGCATCGGCATGCCGCGCGGCGTTGGTCAGCGCTTCCTGCACCAGGCGCAGCAGCGTCTCGGCCAGCTGCGGATCGGTGATGCGCACGTCCGGCGCGATCTGCAGCTGCAGCTGCGGCCGCGGGAACGGCGCGGCCAGCGCGCGCAGCGCGGTTTCCAGGTCCAGGCCGCGGTCGTCGCGCAGCGACTGCACCACGTTGCGGATATCGGCCAGCAGTTCGCCGGACAGGCGCTCGACCACGCCGAGTTCCTCGCGCTGCGCCAGCGCCGGGTCGGTCAGCAGCAGGCGCAGATTGATCCGCATCGCGGTCAGCTTGTGCCCGGCCACGTCGTGCAGTTCGCGCGCCAGGCGCAGGCGTTCGGCATCGCGCGCGCTGTCGGCCAGCAGCGCGCGGGTGGCCAGCAGGTCGGCGTTGACCCGGGCCAGCGCCTGCCGCGCGATCTCGGTGGTGCGGGCGTAGTGCGCGGTCAGCGCGACGAAGCCATGGCAGCCGGCGAAGATCAGGGTGACCAGCAGCGCGCGCGGAGTCCCGGTGGCATGCAGCGCCAGGAAGGTGCCCAGGTTGGCCAGGACGACCATCGCCAGCACGCGCCGCGGCGGCCACCACAGCGCCACCCGCGCGACCACCACCACCAGCAATACCGGCGCGGTGCCGGCATGCGGCTCCATCCACACCAGCGCCAGCGCCGCGGCCGCCTGCAGCCATGCCAGCGCGTCGCGCAGCCGCTGCGACGGCAACACCGCGCTGCCGGCCAGCAACGGCAGCAGGAACGCGCCGATCGCGGTCCAGCGCCAGGCGGCCGGCGCATGCGGCGCCTGCTGGAATGACCACAGCACGGCGCCCACGGTGATCAATGCCGCCAGGCGCTTGGATTCGACGAGCTCGCGCAGGAAACCGTTCATGCCGCGCATGCTGACCGCGCACCGCCGCGCCGGCAATGGGGCCGGCGCAGAAAGTGACTTCCGGCAGGTCGGATCGATGACCAGCGGCCGCTGTCCGCGCGCGCCGCCGCGGCCACACTGGCGCCATGCCAGCACCGCGGCGGCAAGGCATTCACCCCGCCGCGAGCGCAATGGCGTACACCGACACTGACGCACTCCACGAGGACACGACGATGCACCTGACCCCGCAACATCCCGATCTGTGGTTCACCGTGCTGGGCGTGTGCTGGGGCCTCTACGAGATGCTGCTCAGCCGCCGCCGCCGCGCGGCCGATGGCGGCGCGCGCGACCAGGGCACGCTGCAGCTGCTGTGGCGCGTGCTGTACGCGGCGGTGGCGGTGGGCGTGGCGCTGGCCTTCCTCGGCGTGTGGCGCTATGCGCCGGCGCTGCAGGAGCCGGCGCGCTGGCTGGGCTGCGCGCTGCTGGCCGGCGGCCTGGCGCTGCGGCTGTGGGCGATCCGGGTGCTGGCGCGCTGGTTCACCGTGGACGTGACCATCCAGGACGATCACCGGCTGATCCGCCATGGGCCGTACCGCTACCTGCGCCATCCGTCGTACACCGGCGCGCTGCTGGCGTTCTACGGGCTGGCGATCGGCCTGGGCAATGTGCTGTCGTTGCTGGTGATCGTGCTGCCGGTGACCTGGGCGTTCCTGCGCCGCATCCGCGTGGAGGAAGCGGCGCTGACCCAGGCCTTCCCGCGCGACTACCCCGACTACGCCGCGCACAGCTGGCGGCTGCTGCCGTTCGTCTGGTGAGGAGGCACGACCGATGCTCGCACGCGACCTGCTGCTCGCCGTCCTCCACCACCTCGCCTTCCTGTCGCTGACCGTCGCCCTGGTGGTCGAGTGGACCCTGCTGCGCGAACCGCCACACGCACAGCGGCTGGCGCGGCTGCTGCGCGCGGACACCGCGTACGGCGTGGCGGCGCTGCTGATCCTGGTCGTCGGCGGCCTGCGCGTGCGCTACGGCCTCAAAGGCCAGGACTACTACCTGCACAACCCCTGGTTCTGGGCCAAGCTGGGCGTGTTCGCGGCGATCGGGCTGCTGTCGCTGCTGCCCACGCTGCGCCTGCTGCGCTGGCGCCGCCTGGCCCGGCTGCAGCCGGGGTTCGTGCCGCCGCCGCCGCAGGTGGCCGCGCTGCACCGCATCGTCGGCGTCGAGCTGGTCCTGCTGGCACTGCTGTTCGTGCTGGCTGCGACCATGGCACGCTATGGCATGATGTAATTGGTATTACCAATCAGGCAGCTGAAGCCCTTATCATGGTTGACCTGGCGCAGCTTTCGGCGATCTAATGGCGGCCTGCCTAAGCCGACAGTAGTTATTGGTATGACCAATCAATCAGCAGCCGCGACAGCAGGAATGGCGGCCCGCTCGGCGGCCCGCCGCGGCCAGGGCGATGCGCCGCCAGCGGATGCCACCTCGGCTCCCGGCGGCCGCGTCAGCGATCGCGTTGCTGCGCAGCTGTGCGCGCTGATCGCAGATCGCGGCCTGCAGCCCGATCAGCGCCTGCCGGCCGAGCGCGCGCTGGCGCTGGAGTTGGGCGTGTCGCGCACCGCGTTGCGCGAGGCGATCGCCCAGCTCGCCAGCCAGGGACTGCTGCGCGCCCGCGCCGGCGGCGGCACCTACGTGCAGCGCCCGCACACGCCCGAGGAGCAGGTGATCGCGCCGTTGCAACCGTTCCTGCCGCTGCTGCAGGGCGATCCGGAATACCGCTTCGACGTGCTGGAAACCCGCCATGCGCTGGAAGGCGCCACCGCCTGGCATGCCGCGCTGCGCGCCACCGACGCCGACCGCGCGCGCATCGGCACCGCGTTCGAGGCGATGTTGCAGGCGCATGCGCAGGGCGATGCGGCCGCCGAGGCGCGCGCCGACGCCGACTTCCACCTGGCCATCGCCGAGGCCGCGCACAACCGCGTGCTGCTGCAGGTGATGCGCGGGCTGTTCGACCTGCTGCAGACCAACATCTCGCAGAGCCGGCACAAGCTGTTCCAGTCGCCGCGCACCTTCGCCCCGCTGCTGGCGCAGCACCGCGCGCTGCGCGACGCGATCCTGGCCGGCGAGCCGGAGCGCGCGCGCGACGCCGCGCACGCGCATCTGGCCTTCGTGCACACCTCGCTGCGCAGCCTCGACGAAGACGAAGCGCGCCGCGCGCGCGCCTCGCGCCTCCCCTCCTCCCCCGACACCCCGCGCCGATGATCATTTCCGCCGCTTCCGACTACCGCGCCGCCGCGCAAGCGCGGCTGCCGCCGTTCCTGTTCCACTACATCGACGGCGGCGCCTATGCCGAGCACACGCTGCGGCGCAACGTCGCCGACCTGGCCGACATCGCGCTGCGCCAGCGGGTGCTGCGCGACATGGCCGCGCTGAGCCTGGAGACCGAACTGTTCGGCGAGCGCCTGGCGTTGCCGCTGGCCCTGGCCCCGGTCGGGCTGACCGGCATGTACGCGCGCCGCGGCGAGGTGCAGGCCGCGCGCGCGGCGGCGGCCAAGGGCGTGCCGTTCACCCTGTCCACGGTGTCGGTGTGCCCGATCGAGGAAGTGGCGCCGGCGATCGACCGGCCGATGTGGTTCCAGCTGTACGTGCTCAAGGACCGCGGCTTCATGCGCAACGCGCTGGAGCGGGCCAAGGCCGCCGGCGTGACCACGCTGGTGTTCACTGTGGACATGCCCACGCCCGGCGCGCGCTACCGCGATGCGCACTCGGGCATGAGCGGGCCGAACGCGCCGCTGCGGCGCATGCTGCAGGCCGTGACCCACCCGCGCTGGGCCTGGGACGTGGGGCTGCTGGGGCGGCCGCACGACCTGGGCAACATCTCCACCTACCGCGGCCACCCGACCGGGTTGGCCGACTACATCGGCTGGCTCGGTGCGAACTTCGACCCGTCGATCTCGTGGAAGGACCTGGAATGGATCCGCGAGTTCTGGACTGGGCCGATGGTCATCAAGGGCATCCTCGACCCGGACGACGCGCGCGACGCGGTGCGCTTCGGCGCCGACGGCATCGTGGTCTCCAACCATGGCGGGCGCCAGCTCGACGGCGTGCTGTCCAGTGCGCGCGCGCTGCCCGCGATCGCCGACGCGGTGAAGGGCGAGCTGAAGATCCTGGCCGATTCCGGCATCCGCAACGGCCTGGACGTGGTGCGCATGCTCGCGCTCGGCGCCGACGCGGTGCTGCTCGGCCGCGCCTTCGTCTATGCGCTGGCCGCGGCCGGCCAGGCCGGGGTGGAGAACCTGCTGAGCCTGGTCGAAAAGGAGATGCGGGTGGCGATGACGCTGACCGGCGCCAAGTCGATCGCGGCGATCTCGCGCGATTCGCTGGCGCGGGTCACCCGCGAAAACACGGTGTCGCCGTAGGGCAGCGCACGGCATGAACGCTCCGGCCACCGAAGCGGCCCTGCTGCGCCAGCTGCGCGACGCGGTCGGCCGGCGCCACGTGCTGGTCGGCGAGCGGGCGACGCGGCGCTTCCGCAAGGGCTATCGCTTCGGCGAGGGCCGGGTGCTGGCGGTGGCGCGGCCGGGCACGCTGCTGGAACTGTGGCGCGTGCTGCAGGCGGTGGTGGCCGCGGACCGCATCGTCATCGTGCAGGCCGCCAACACCGGCCTCACCGGCGGCTCGACCCCGGACGGCGACGACTACGACCGGCAGATCGTGCTGGTCAGCACCTTGCGCCTGCGCGGCGTGCAGCTGCTGCACGACGGCCGGCAAGTGGTGTGCCTGCCGGGGGCCACCCTGGATGCGCTGGAACGGCGGCTGCAGCCGCTGCAGCGCGAGCCGCACTCGGTGATCGGCTCCTCGTGCATCGGCGCCTCGGTGCTGGGCGGGGTGTGCAACAACTCCGGCGGCGCGCTGGTGCGGCGCGGCCCGGCCTACACCCAGCTGGCGCTGTTCGCGCAGCTCGGCGCCGACGGCCAGTTGCGGCTGGTGAACCATCTCGGCATCGCGCTGGGCGAGACGCCCGAGCAGATTCTGACCCGGCTGCAGGCCGGCGACTACGCCGCGGCCGACATCGTCGACGACCCTGCCCTCGCCGCCTCCGACCCGGACTACGCCGCGCACGTGCGCGACGTGGACGCGGACACGCCGGCACGCTTCAACGCCGACCCGGCGCGGCACTACGAGGCCTCCGGCTCGGCCGGGCGGCTGTGCGTGTTCGCGGTGCGGCTGGACACGTTCCCGCGCGAGGACAGCACCGTCTTCTACATCGGCAGCAACGCCACCGACGACCTGACCGCGCTGCGCCGCGGCCTGCTCACCGCCTTCGCGCAGCCGCCGATCAGCGGCGAATACCTGCACCGCGACGCGTTCGACATCGGCGCGCGCTACGGCAAGGACACCTTCCTGCTGATCGACCGCTTCGGCACCGGCGCGGTGCCCAAGGCGTTCGCGCTGAAGAGCCGCGTGGACGGCTGGTGCGAGGCGATAGGCTTGCCCGGACTGGCCGACCGCGCGCTGCAGGCGCTGACCGATCGCTTGCCGGACCACCTACCGCCGCGGCTGCGCGCCTATCGCGACCGCTTCGCGCATCACCTGCTGCTGCGCGTGTCCGCGCAGGACGCCGCCGCGACCGACGCGTTCCTCGCCGGCCACTTCGCCGATCGCGACAGCGGCGCCTACTTCCGTTGCGATGCCGACGAGGGCCGCAAGGCGTTCCTGCACCGTTTCGCCGTGGCCGGCGCGGCGGTGCGCTACCGCCAGGTGCATCGCGACACGGTCGCCGACATCGTCGCGCTGGACGTGGCGCTGCGCCGCAACGACCGCCAGTGGCAGGAAACGCTGCCGCCGGAACTGGAGGATGCGTTGCTGGGCAAGCTCTACTACGGCCACTTCTTCTGCCACGTGTTCCACCAGGACTATCTGGTGCGCAAGGGCCACGATCCGCTGGCGATCGAGCATGCGATGTGGGCGCTGCTGGACCAGCGCGGCGCCGAATACCCGGCCGAGCACAACGTCGGCCACCTGTACCGCGCCAAGCCGGCGCTGGCGGCGTTCTACCGCGCGCTGGACCCGACAAACAGCTTCAATCCGGGCATCGGGCAGACGCCGAAGGGCAAGCATTGGCGGGTCTGCGGTGGCGAGCATGGGGAGCCGGCGGCGCGGTAGGCATGCGTCATGCGTGGCGCATTGCAATGGGACTCGGTGGCGTTGCGGCCGCGTTTCCCATGGATGTCGTAGCGCCAAGTGACTTCGTCTTCCTGTCGCGGCTGAAGCCGCTCCTACAGCGCACCCTGCGCGCGAGCGGCAAGTTCCTTGTGGGAGCGACTTCAGTCGCGACGCGCGAAGCGGTGGAAGTGCCGCGACCGGCCGCGTCGGGACTGAAGTCCCTCCCACAGTGCACCCAGCGAACACATCGCAAGTTCCTGCTCCTGTAGGAGCGGCTTCAGCCACGACGAACGAAGTCGGAACCCTTGGCGGTTTTGTTTGTCTGTCGCGGCTGAAGCCGCTCCTACAGTGCACCCTGCGTGCGAGCCGCATGCTTCTTGTGGGAGCGATTTCAGTCGCGACGCGCGAAACGGCGGAGGTGCCGCGACCGGACCGCGTCGGGACTAAAGTCCCTCCCACAGTGCACCCGGCGAACATGCCGCAAGTTCCTGCCCCTGTGCGCGCTTGCGATGCGGCGGCACTAGCGCGACGATCCGCCCGATGGCTGCCTCACGTTCCCGGCAGGCGCTGCCGCAGCGTGTCCATCTCTTTCCACGGATGCTCGCGCAGGCGCGCGGCGCGCTGCAATGCCTTGGCCAGCGGGAAGGCCTGCGGCGAGGCGATCCGCGCCAGTTCCTCCCAGCGCAGCGGCACCGCCACGGTGGCGTGCTCGCGCGCGCGCAGCGACCACGAGCACACGCTGGTGTTGCCGCGGCCGTTGCGCAGCCAGTCGATGAAGATCACCCCGGTGCGCTTGGCCTTGCTCATCGTGGCCACGTAGCGCTCGGGCGCGGAAGCGGCCAGCGCCTGGGCGAAGGCTTCGCAGAAATCGCGCGCCTGCTCCCAGTCCGCGCGGGGCACGATCGGCACCACCACGTGCAGGCCCTTGCCGCCGGACAGGCGCACGAAGCTTTCCAGCCCGGCCTCGCGCAGGCGCGTGCGGATCTCGCGCGCAGCGGCCTTGATCTGCGTCCAGCTCACGCCCTCGCCCGGGTCCAGGTCGAACACCAGCCGGTCCGGGTGCTCGGGATCGTCCACGGTCGAACCCCAGGGATGCAGCTCCAGGGTGTTCATCTGCACCAGTTCCAGCAGGCCGGTCAGATCCTCGATGTACAGGTAGTCCTCGGTGCCGCTCTTCTGCTCCAGCGCGATCGCATGCACGTGCTGGCCGAGCGCGCGGTTGTTGTGCTTCTGGAAGAAGCATTCGCCAGCGGCGCCGTCGGGGCAGCGCAACAAAGACAGCGGACGCCCGGCGACTTCCTGCATTACCCACGGCGCTATGGCGCGGTAGTACTCGGCGACCTCGCCCTTGCTGATGCCGGCCGACGGATACACCACGCGCTCTGGATGGGTGATGACGACCGCGGCGGCCGCGGCGTCGTTGCTGGCGGAGGAAGCGGCCTTCTGCGTCGCGGCGCTTGCGCGGGGCGCCGACTTGGCGCTCGCCGGCTTGCGCTTGGCGGCGCTGGTTTTCGCAGCTTCGCCTTTTTTCGGCGTGGTGCTGCGTTTCGCCGGCTTGGCCGATCCACTTGCAGCTGGCGCGGTCTTCTTCGCCGCTGCCGCCGTGCGCGCCGCCACGGCACGGCTGCCCTGGGCTGCGGCCGGCGGTGGCGATGGCGATGGCGCACGATCGCCGCCCAGATCCTGCAGCGGCTTGTCCTCGCGCAGCCGCTTGAACGCGGCCTGGCGCAACAAGCCTTCCTTGGCCCAGCCACGGAAGGCGACTTCGGCCACCAGCTGCGGCCGCACCCAATGCACGCTGCGCCGCGGGAATGGCGCATGCGCCGGAATGTCCACCACCTCCTGCTCGCTGTGCAACGCTTTCAGCTGCGCAAGCAGGCGCCGCAGGCCGGATTCGTCGAAGCCGGTGCCGACACGGCCGACATAGCGCAAGCCGCCGTCGCTGCGCTGCGCCAGCAGCAACGAGCCGAAGCCGCTGCGCGCGCCCTTGGGGTCGGTATAGCCGACGATGACGAAGTCGTCGCTGTTCTCGTGCTTGGTCTTGACCCAATCGCCGCCGCGGCCGCCGTGATAGCGCGCGTCGGCCCGCTTGCTGACCACGCCCTCGTAGCCCTTCGCCGCCGCCGCTGCGAACACCTCCGGCCCACGGCCGAGCACGTGGTCGCTGTAGGCCAGCACACCCGGCGTGTCGCCGAGCAGCGCGCGCAGCAATTGCTTCCGCTGCAGCAGCGGGACCTCGCGCAGATCCACGCCGGCCACGCCGAGCAGGTCGAACACCAGGTAGCGCAGCGGCTGCTTGGAACTGCCTTCGATGACCCGCTGCAAGGCGGAGAAATCGCTGCGGCCCTCGGCATCGAGCACCACCAGTTCGCCGTCCAGCCGCGCCTCGCTCACCGGCAAGGCCTGCACCGCGTGCGCGACTTCGGGAAAGGTCCCGGTCCAGGCCTGGTCGTTGCGCGAGCGCAGCGTCGCCTGGCCGGCATCGAGATCGGCGAGCAGGCGGTAGCCGTCCCACTTGATCTCGTGCAGCCATTGCGCGCCGTCGGGGGCGCGATCGCGCAGCAGCGTCAGCTGCGCGCGCTGGCCTGGCGGACACGGGCGATCGCACGCGCCGTCCAGCGCCAGCGCGCGCTTGCGCCAGGCCGCGTCGCTGCGCCGCGGCCGCGCGGCCGGCGGGGCGGCAGCGCCAGCGGCGGCGGACTTGGCCGGGAGCGCGGCACGCGTGCGCGTGGACGCCTTGCCGGCCTTGATGTCTTTCGCGGGCTTGGCAGCCTTCGCCGCGCGCGTCGGCGCGGACGCGGAGGCCGGTTCCTCCAACAGGGCATCGGCATCGCGATCGGCGGCGAACGCGTCGTCGCGCTTGATCAGCAACCACTGCGGCTGCTTGCCGCGCAGCGCGGTGCGCACCAGTTTCCAGTTGCCGTTGAGGCGCTCGCCGTGCAGCACGAAATCCAGCTTGCCGGCGGCGATGGCGGCCAGCGGTTCGCCATCGCACGACCAGGTGCCGTAGTCGAACACATCGACATGGCCGGCACCGTAATGGCCTTCGGGAATATCGCCGGCGAAGCCGGCATAGGACAGCGGGTGATCTTCCACCTGCACCGCCAGGCGCTTTTCGCCGACCCGTAGCGACGGGCCCTTCGGCACCGCCCAGCTCTTCAGTACGCCATCGGCTTCCAGGCGGAAATCGTAATGGCGCGAGCTGGCATGGTGCAGCTGCACGACGAAGATCGGCCGCCGCGATGGCACCGCGACGCTGTCGTCGGCCGGTTCCGGGGTCGCGCCGAAGCGGCGTTTGCGGGCGTATTCGCGCAGCGTCATCGCGCCCTACCCCGCCTTGCGCCGCGCCGGCGCCTTGCGTGCGGCCGCTTTCGTCGGCTTGGCCTTGGCCGCGGATTTGGAGGCGGGCTTGGCCGCCTTTTTCGCCGCTTTTTTGGCCGGCTTCTTCGCGGTCTTGCTGACCGGCACCGCCTCCTCCGCTTTTTTCGCCGGGGTACGACGCTTGGCGTCCAGGCTCTTCTGCAGCAGCGACATGAAATCGACCACGTTGGTGGTTGCGTCTTCACGGTGCGGCGCGTCGGCCTCGTCGTCCACCTGCGCGGTGCCTTCCTGCGCCTTGATCCGCTTCTGGATCACCGCCTGCAGGCGCTCGCGGAATTCGTCGTGGTAGGACGCCGGGTCCCACTTGCCGGACATCGAGTCGATCAGCTGGGCGGCCATCTCCGTTTCCTTGGCGCTGATCCGGTAGTCGGCGGCCTTGCCGCTGGGCAGCGTGTAGTCGTCCAGCGCGACCAGCTCCTGCGGATAGCGCAGCAGGATCAGCACCAGCGCGTCTTCCTGCGGCATCACCGCCGACAGGTATTCGCGGGTGCGGATCACCACCCGCGCAATGCCGACCTTGCCGGTGGCGCGCAGCGTCTCGCGCAGCAGCACGTAACCCTTCTCGGCCTTCTTGCCCGGTACCAGCACGTAGGGTTTCTCGAAATAGCGCAGGTCGATGTCGGCGGCGTCGACGAAGGCCTCGACCTCTACCGTCTCGTGGCTTTCCGGCGCGGCCGAGGCGATGTCCTTCTGCTCGACCACCACGTAGTTGCCCTTGCTGTACTCGAAGGCCTTGACGATGTCCTTCCACGGCACCTCTTCGCCGGTGTCGGCGTTGACCCGCTCGAAACGGATCGGGCGCTTGTCGCGCGCATCGAGCATGCGGAAATGCAGGTCGACCCGGCGCTCGCCGGACATCAGCGACACCGGCACGTTGAGCAGGCCGAAGGACAGGGTACCGGTCCAGATCGGGCGCGCCATCAGTGCGCCTCCACGCGCAATGCCGACGCCGGCAGATGATCCAGCGCCTGCCACGCATCCTCGATCACCGGCCGCGCCTGGCGCCAGTCCAGCTGCGATTCGCCGCGGACCTGCTCCCAGTGCGCGGCCAGTTCGCCGTCGGTGTCGGCCATGGGCGCACGCGGCCAGCCGCCGGCATGGGTGCGCAGCGCGAACGCATAGGCCGGACACAGGTCGCGCCAGGGCGTGCCGTGGCGATCGCGGCGCTGGCGATAGTCGGCCAGGCTGTATTGGCGGTAGTCCGCGGCGTCGTGCGGACGCGGACTCGCCGTGTCGGGGCCGTGCGGCGGCGCGGCCGGCAACGGATCCAGGTGGGCATTGAACAGCAGCGGATCGGGGCGGGCGCTGGGGCACATGGCGAAAGCTCCGGGCGGCATCGGCGGCATGGGGATGGGCAGCAGTAGCGCCGGTGCCGTTAGGTGTTCGTGACAACCGTGTGGACGCCTTGCGATTCGCAGCGGCTTCACCGGCATCGCGCTGCACTGTCCGCACGTTCCCATCCCCCAACAGGAGGAATCGGCCATGTCCACACCCACCGATCCGCTGCGTCGCAACGAGCCGGTTCCCGGCGAGCAGCGCGGCAAGCGCGACGGCCAGGACCGCGAGGATCGCGGCGCCGGCGACCGCCCGCAGACCATCGTCGAACACGAGCCGCGCACCGGCGCAGACCGGCCAGCGCCCGACACCGCGCCGGAACCGGCCAGTGTCGAACATGCGCACAAGCGCCATACCGACGCCAATCAGGACGAGGCTCTGGAAGAGACGTTCCCGGCCAGCGACCCGGTCTCGCCGTTCGTGCCGTCCAAGGCGCCGTAGGCCAGGGCCTGCCCTGCTGCTTTTGTAGGAGCGGCTTCAGCCGCGACCGGTTGCATGGATCGAGGGATCCTGTCGCGGCTGAAGCCGCTCCTACAGGGGGCGTATGCCCCCGCTACACCTTCCCTGCCGCCTGCAACGCCGCGTACTCCTCGTCGCCGAACAGCCGCGAGCGCACCAGGAAGCGCACGCCCTCGCCGTTCTCCAGCGAGAACATGCCGCCGCGCCCGGGCACCACGTCGATGATCAGCTGGGTATGCTTCCAGTAGTCGAACTGCGAAGCGCTGATGTAGAACGGCGCGCCGCCGATCTCGCCCAGCTGCACGTCGCGGTCGCCGACGATGAAATCGTCCTGCGGATAGCACATCGGCGAGGAGCCGTCGCAACAGCCGCCCGACTGGTGGAACAGCAATGGTCCATGCCGCGCGCGCAGCGTGTCGATCAGCTGCAGCGCCGGCAACGTCGCCAGCACCTGCAGCGGCACACCCGAGGCGGGCGCGGCGGCGTCCATCAGGCCGCCATGTCCAGCACGATGCGGCCTTCGATCTTGCCCGCGTGCATGCGCGCGAACACGTCGTTGATGTTGTCCAGCGTATCGGTGGCCACGGTCGCGGCGACCTTGCCCTGCTCGGCGAAGTCCAGCGATTCCTGCAGGTCCAGGCGGGTGCCGACGATGGAGCCGCGCACGGTCACCCCGTTGAGCACCATGCCGAAGATGTCCAGCGGGAACTGGCCCGGCGGCAACCCGTTCAACGACACCGTGCCGCCGCGGCGGACCATGCCGATCGCCTGCTCGAACGCCTTCGGCGACACCGCGGTGACCAGGGCGCCGTGCGCGCCGCCGATCTCCTTCTTCAGGTAGGCCACCGGATCGGTGGTCAGCGCGTTCACCGTCACCGTGGCGCCCAGGCGCCTGGCCAGTGCCAGCTTGGCGTCGTCCACGTCCACCGCGGCCACGTTCAGGCCCATCGCCTTGGCGTATTGCACCGCCATGTGGCCGAGCCCACCGATACCGGAGATCACCACCCAGTTGCCGGGCTTGGTGTCGGTGACCTTCAGGCCCTTGTACACGGTGACGCCGGCGCACAGGATCGGCGCGATCTCGACGAAGCCGATGTTCTTCGGCAGATGGCCGACGTAGTCGGCGTTGGCCAGCGCGTACTCGGCGAAGCCGCCGTTGACCGAGTAGCCGGAGTTCTGCTGCGCCTCGCACAGCGTCTCCCAGCCGCCCAGGCAATGCTCGCAATGCCCGCAGGCCGAATACAGCCACGGAATGCCGACCCGGTCGCCTTCCTTGACGTGGTCGACGCCGGCGCCAACCGCGACCACGTGGCCCACGCCCTCGTGGCCGGGAATGAACGGCGGGTTCGGCTTCACCGGCCAGTCGCCCTCGGCCGCGTGCAGGTCGGTATGGCATACGCCGCAGGCCTCGATCTTGACCAGGATGTCGCCGGCCTGCGGCCGCGGCACCTGCACTTCCTCGATCGTCAGCGGCTTGCCGAATTCACGCACCACGGCGGCCTTCATTGTCTTGTCCATCGAAACGCTCCTGTGGAAAACGGTGACGTCACCATCGCGCGTCCGGCGACGGGGTGCCTTGATCCAGATCAGTCGGGCCGCGGCGAGCAGGAGCGGCGGCGGCGAGCGCGCCGCCGCCCTGCCCCGCGCCGCACTCAGAAGAAGCCCAGCGCCTTCGGCGAGTAGCTGACCAGCAGGTTCTTGGTCTGCTGGTAGTGGTCGAGCATCATCTTGTGGTTCTCGCGGCCGATGCCCGACTGCTTGTAGCCGCCGAACGCGGCATGCGCCGGATAGGCGTGGTAGCAGTTGGTCCACACCCGCCCGGCCTGGATCGCGCGGCCCATGCGATACAGCCGCGACGCATCGCGGCTCCACACGCCGGCGCCCAAGCCGTACAAGGTGTCGTTGGCGATCGCCAAGGCGTCGGCCTCGTCCTTGAACGTGGTTACCGAGACCACCGGCCCGAAGATCTCCTCCTGGAACACGCGCATCTTGTTGTGACCCTTGAACACCGTCGGCTTGACGTAGAAGCCGCCGGCCAGTTCGCCGTCGAGCGCGTTGCGCTCGCCGCCGATCAGTACCTCGGCGCCTTCCTGCTTGCCGATGTCGATGTAGGACAGGATCTTCTCCAACTGCTCGCTGGAGGCCTGCGCGCCGACCATGGTGTTGGGATCCAGCGGATTGCCCTGCTTGATCGCGGCCACGCGCTTGAGCACTTTTTCCATGAATTTGTCGTAGATCGATTCCTGGATCAGCGCGCGCGACGGACAGGTACACACCTCGCCCTGGTTGAAGGCGAACAGCACGAAGCCTTCGATCGCCTTGTCGAGGAAATCGTCGTCCTCGGCCATCACGTCGGCGAAGAAGATGTTCGGCGACTTGCCGCCCAGCTCCAGCGTCACCGGAATCAGGTTCTGGCTGGCGTACTGCATGATCAGCCGGCCGGTGGTGGTCTCACCGGTGAAGGCGATCTTGGCGATGCGCGGGTTGCTGGCCAGCGGCTTGCCCGCCTCCAGGCCGAAACCGTTGACCACGTTGAGCACGCCCGGCGGCAGCAAGTCGCCGATCACTTCCATCAGCACCAGGATCGAGGCCGGGGTCTGCTCGGCCGGCTTCATCACAACGCAGTTGCCGGCGGCCAACGCCGGTGCGAGTTTCCAGCACGCCATCAGCAGCGGGAAATTCCACGGGATGATCTGCCCGACTACGCCCAGCGGTTCGTGGAAGTGGTAGGCGATGGTGTCGCTGTCGATCTCGGAGATGCCGCCTTCCTGCGCGCGGATGGCGCCGGCGAAGTAGCGGAAGTGGTCGGCGCACAGCGGCACGTCGGCGTTGAGCGTCTCGCGCAGCGGCTTGCCGTTGTCCCAGGTTTCGGCATAGGCCAGCAGCTCGAGGTTTTGCTCGATGCGGTCGGCGATCTTCAGCAGCGCGTTGCTGCGCTCGGTGGCCGAGGTCTTGCCCCAGGCGTCCTTGGCCGCGTGCGCGGCGTCCAGCGCGGCCTCGATGTCCTGCGCGTCGGAGCGCGCCACCGAGGTGAACACCTTGCCGGTGATCGGCGTGCTGTTGTCGAAGTAGCGGCCGCTCTTGGGTTCCACCCATTGCCCGCCGATGAAATTGCCATAGCGCGACTTGAAGATGGACTGCGGATCGGTGGCATGCGGCTTGGCGGTGGTGACGGCGTTCATCGGTGTCTCCTGCGGCGGTGGGAAAGGGATGGGGCACGCCCATCCAGGTACGCGGTAACCGCAAGAGCGATGCCAGGTTTTCGCTGTTGCGCCGCGTCATGGCCGCGCGCCGCGGCCGCTCGACGCGGCGCCCGCTTTCCTGCTGCAACGCATCACGCGTGCCGATTGCGCGCGGGCGAGGAATGTGGTGTTTATCGGAACACCTGTCCCAACACCTGTCGCAATTTGCGACAGCGGAGCCGTCATGGCGCAACAGCCTTCGCAGCAGCAACTCGGCCACGCCCGCCGGATCTTCTTCGAACGCGGCGGCGCCCCGATCGGCCAGGTCCCGGACACCATCCTGCAGTCGTGGCAGCGCTGCCAGCGCCTGGGCCTGCCGGCGCAGGGCACGCCGCCGATCGAGCCGGTCAGCGCACCGCGCCTGCGCGAATTGCGCGAGGCGCACGAACGCCTGTGGCGGCTGGCCCGCGCCGAACTGGAAGGCCTGGCCGGCGATGCCGCCGCCACCGGCAGCATCGTGCTGCTGACCGACGAGGCCGGCTGGATCCTCGACGCCGAAGGCAGCCCGCGCTTCCTCGACAAGGCCGGGCGCGTGGCGCTGATGCCGGGCGCCTGCTGGAGCGAGACCCAGGTCGGCACCAACGCGATCGGCACCGCCATCGTCGAGAGCCGTTCGGTGGAAGTGCGCGGCGGCGAGCACTATTTCGCGCCGCACCAGATCCTCAGCTGCGCCGCGGTACCGATCTTCGATCCCTACGGCCAGCTGGCCGGCGTGCTGGACATTTCCGGCGACGCCAGCGTGCAGCACATGCACGCGCTGGGCCTGGCGCGCAGGGCGGTGGCCAGCATCGAGCACCGCTATTTCGACGATGGCATCGCCGATTGCGAACTGCTGCGCGTGCACCACGACGCGGCGCTGCTCGGCACGGCGCGCGAAGGCCTGCTCGCGTTCCGCAACGGCAGGCTGGTCGCGGCCAACCAGGCCGGCTTGCGCCTGTTCGGGCTGGAGCGGCACGACCTGGGCCGCGCGCCCTACGCGGCCTTGTTCGAAGAGCCGCTGTCGCGGCTGCGCCAGCAGGGCAGTGTGTTCGACCTGCAGGGCCGCGTGCTGCACGGCCGTGTCGACAGCATCGGCGATGCGCGGCCGCGGCGGCGTTCGCAGCAGCCGCCGATCACCGTGTCCGCGGCCACGCGCGCGCAGCACGGTGCCGATGCGCCGCTGTTCCATGGCGAGCAGGAACTGGCGCTGGAACGCGCGCGGCGCGTGCTCGATGCGCAGTTGCCGGTACTGGTCCAGGGCGAGACCGGCACCGGCAAAGAAGTGTTCGCGCGCGAGCTGCATCGGCGCAGCGCGCGCGCCGGCAAGCCGTTCGTCGCGGTCAACTGTGCGGCGCTGCCGGAAGGCCTGATCGAGGCCGAATTGTTCGGCTACGAGGACGGCGCCTTCACCGGCGCGCGCAAGCACGGCAGCCCCGGCCTGCTGCGCCAGGCCGACGGCGGCGTGCTGTTCCTGGACGAGATCGGCGACATGCCGCTGGCCTTGCAGCCGCGGCTGCTGCGCGTGCTGCAGGAACGCGAGCTGCTGCCGCTGGGCGGTGGCAAGCCGGTGAAGCTGGATTTCGCGCTGATCTGCGCCACCCATCGCGACCTGGACGAGGCGATGGCCGAGGGCCGTTTCCGCCCCGACCTGTATTACCGCATCGCCCATCACAGCGTGCAGATTCCGGCGCTGAGCGTGCATCCGGACCGGCGCGCCCTGGTGCAGGACCTGTGGGTGCGGGTAGGGCAGGGCCGACGCCTGACCGACCCGGCGCTGGCCACGCTGAGCGCCTACCCGTGGCCGGGCAACCTGCGCCAGCTGGTGGCCTGCCTGCGCACCTTGGTCGCACTGAGCGACGCCGGTGCCGTGGTGGACGTCGATGCGTTGCCGGCCTATCTGCCCGGCGCGGCGCGCGGCATGCGCGCGGCCGGCGGCGATGCGGCGCCAGGGCAGGGCGAGGCGCACGGCCAACGGCCGGCGACGGCTGCCAGCGCCTCGCCGCACGCGACCGACCTGGACAGCCTCGCCCTGGCGGCGATGCGCGAGGCGCTGGATGCCTGCGGCGGCAACGTCGCCCGCGCCGCGCGCCAGCTCGGCGTCAGCCGCAGCACGTTGTACCGCAGGCTCGGGCTCGGTGCGCGTTGAGCGATCGCGCAGCCGCCAGCGGCGGTGCAGGCAGGACAGCGAACGGCAACGTGTTGCCTCCGGTGTGGCGTCCGCTCCGCTGCATCCGCATGTCGCCGCAGGTTCGGTTCCGTGCGGGCGCTGGCGGGGAGCGATCCGCATCGTTCCCCGCCATACGCGCCATCACAGCGACCGCGCCGACCCGCTCGCCTCGCCGGCGCATGCGCATCGGCATAGCGGCGGCCGTCAGTCGTAGCCGTTGTTCAGGCAGGGCGAACTCTGCGGCGTCAGCACGCTGAAGTTGTCCGCGTACAGGGCGATGATGCAGGTCGCCGGCGCGTCGCTCTGCAGGTAGTTGCACTGCTTGCTGTTGCGGCTGCGCGACACGTTGCCCATCTGGAACGACAGGCTCCAATTGTCGTTGGAACCGGTCTGCGCCTCCAACTTCACCGGTGCGATCGACGCGCCGGGCGCCAGCGAAGTGGCCACCGCGGTGTTGACGAAATTTCCGCAGGTGTGTTTCACGCTGACATTGGTGATGGTCTGGCCGGTTCCATTGACGACGGCGAACGTGCCTTGGTACAGGGTGGCGCTGACGCCTTCGGCCAAGGCGGGCTTGTTGGCTTTTTCGCTGGATTTGCTGGTGCTGCTGCTGTGTTCGTCCATGGTGAAGCTCCTGCTGTCAGGTCATGAGTGGACTTGCCGGATGCGGGGGTTTTCATACCGTAGCGCTCGCGCGAATGCTGTCGCCAGCGCGGCTGGCGGCATTCGTAGACAGCTGCAGCGCGTTTCGTAGACGCTTGCGGCACGCGCGGCGCGGTGGCGTTTTCGGACATCGGACTGGCGCTCCGCGCGATTGCGTTCCAAGCGGCGGCAGGCGGCCCTGCGGATGCGTGGCTGCGGCCATCCGTCGCACGGCTGCTACGGCGGCGCGGATGTCGCAGGTGCGGGGCCATGCGCTTGCGCGGCGCGACGAACGCCGCCTCGAATCTGCCTCCGGGTCGCTTCGGCCTGCGCCTTGATCGCCGACGAGGCGGCGGGATTGGACGCGACGAATGTCGCCAGTTGCAGCGCCAGCTCCGGGTCCATCAGCCGCAGCAGGCCCAGCGCATTGCCTTGCCGCACGGGATCGCCCGAGGTGATGTCGGCATAGAACAGTTCGACGTACTTGCTCTGCAGCGTGCGCGCGAATTCGTCCTTCCTGTCTGCGACGCTGAGCCTGGCCAGCGCCAGCTGGCCCGCGGAAATCTTGTCGGCGACGGCATTGCCACAGAACGCCAGAACCGCGACCGCCAGCGGCGCCAGCGTCTTCTCCATGATCCAGAAGAAGCGCTCGGCCGGAGTCTTGTCTGCCTCGAGCCTCTGCTTGAGGCGAGCGATATCGGCCAGCAACCGATCGAGTTTGTCTTCCACGGCAGCGTCTCGGCGAGGTCGGCGCCTCATGGACTATCCATGCGGCGGCATCCGTCGCGACGGCATTCCACGCGCCATGCAGGCCGTGGAGGCGTGCCTGTGCGCACGTGGACTGCCGTTCGATCGATGCTCCTGTCCAAGCGTCGCTAGCGGCCGTTTTGTGAAACAACACGCCCACCAACGTGCGGCGCCTTGTTTTCAAGCTCAAGCGAAGCGCGCTCGCCGCTGCTGCCTCAATGCGCGAAATCCCACTGCACCCCGACCGTATAGCCGCGATCCGGGCCCGACTCGTAGTAGCGGCCATTGCTGTCGTTGACGATGACCGAGCCGATGTAGGCGTGATCGAGCGCGTTGTCGATGCGCGCGAAGGTGCGCAGCGCGCCATGCGCGGTGCTCCAGCGGCGCGAGGCCTCCAGGTTCAGCAGCGCATAGCCGGGTGCGGTTTCGGTGGCCAGGTCGTTGGCCACGGTGTCGCCGGCGGCCACCGCTTCGACCGCGAACTGCCATGCGCGCGGCTGCCACTGCCAGCGCGCGAAGAACTGCTGGCGCGGTACCCCCGGCAGGCGCGAACCGGCTGCCACCTGCGCGGTGGGCGTGGCGCAGCCGCTGCTAGCGCAGGTCAGGTAGGCCTGGCGCACGGTCGCCTGCAGCCAGGTGTAGGACAGCTGCAGCTGCGCGGTGTCGCCCAGCGGCAGCAGGTAGCTGGCTTCGGCGCCCTGGCGGCGGGTGCGGCCGATGTTGCGGTAGGTGCTGCGGCCGTTGGTGTTGCTGGCCACCGCCAGTTCGTCGTCGGTCGTGGCGCGGAACAGCGCCGCTTCCCAGGCCGCGCCGGCCTGGTCGCGCCATTTCGCGCCCAGCTCCAGGTTCTCGCTCTTGGCCGCGGACAGGTTCAGCGCCAGGCCGGCGCCGCCGTCGTTGCGGTAGCCCAGCTCGTTGAAGGTGGGCGTCTCGAAGCCGCGCCCGGCCGAGGCGTAGAAGCGCAGGTCGTCGCTGGCGCGGAACACCACCCCGGCCACCGGCGTGGTCGCCGCATAGTCGGTGCTGCCGCTGTCGTCCGGATTACGACCGACGATGTAGGCGTCCTCGGAACGGAAGCGCACCTGGCTGTGGCGCAGGCCGGCCAGCAGCGACCAGCGTTCGCTGAACTGCCACCAGGCCTGGGCGAACTGGTCCACGTTCTGCACCTGGTCCTCCTGGTCGCGGCGCAGCCGGCCCTTCACCCCCAGCGTGCTGCCGACGAAGTTCTCGTAGCCGGTGCGGTGCTGCTTCTGGCGGTCGGCATTGGCCCCAACAGTGAACTGGAACGGGCGCCCGCCGAGCTCGCCCTGCCACGCCCAGCGCGCGTCCACGCCGCCGTAGTCGCCATCCAGGTCGATCAGCCCGCCGGCATGCAGCGGATTGGCCTGCACCGCCACCGGCACCGCCAGGTACTGCTGCACGTCGCGGCGCCCGGCGTAGCCCATCAGTCGCCAGGTCTGCTGGTCCACCTGCTGGGTGAAGATCGCCCCGGCCTGCGCCTGGCGCGTGGACTTGCGCGTATCGAACTGGGTCGCCGCCGCGGTGGCCTGCTGCGGATCGGCATGGAACTGGGCGCGGGTCAGGCCCAGCGGATCCTGCGCCCACGGCGCATCCAGGTAGTTCAGCACCAGGTCCAGGCGCCGGCCGGGGGCCAGGTCGAACCCGAACTTGGCATTGACCGATTCGCGCCGCGCCCGGCTGTGGTCGCGGTAGCCGTCGGTGCGGAAGTGGGTGGCGGCCACGTTGTAATGGACGTCGCCTTGCTGGCCCTGCAGCTGCGCCCCGGCGCTGACCGTGCCGTTGCTGCCGACGGTGCTGCGCAGCCGCCACGGGTCGTCGGGCGCGCCGTCGGCGCTCCACAGCTGCACCACGCCGCCAGAGGAGTTGCCGTACAGCGCCGAGAACGGGCCGCGCAGCACCTCGATGCGTTCGGCGCCCAGCATGTTGAAGTGCGACAGCTGGCCCTGGCCGTCCGGCATCGTCGCCGGGATGCCGTCCAGCAGCAGGCGCACGCCGCGCACGCCGAACGCCGAGCGCGCGCCGAAGCCACGGATCGACAGCTGCGTGTCCTGCGCATAGTTCTGGCGGTCGCGGGCCAGCAGCCCGGGCACGCCGGCCAGGGCCTCGGCGACCTGCACGCCGGTGCGGTTGCTGTCGCCGACGCTGATCGCGGTCAGCGAGGCCGGCAGGTCGAAATCGTCCACCCCGCTGACCCGTGCGGCCTGCACCTGCACGACCGGCAGGGTGGTGGGATCGGCATCGGCGGCGGCGGCGCAGACGACGGGCGGCAGCCCCGCGGCACACAGGCCGCAGAGCAGGGCAAGAGGATGGCGATTGGGCATGCGCGCATCATCGCGCATGCGCCGCCGTGCCGCACGCGGCCTGGGCGTGTCATCGATCCCCAAGTAGGTCGCATTGGGTCTGTCGGGTCGCCAGCCGGTGCCGCGTGGCGCAGCGCCTGACTGGCGGTCAGGTCAAGCCGCGCGGCGCCGGCTGGCGGCATGACAGGCCCAACCCGCAGGGACGCTCGTGTGCGCCCTCGGCGCTACGTCATGCCCGGGTGGAACCATCCCTCCACGCCTTCTCGTGCTTGCCTCGTGCACGCACACGAGTGGCGCGATCTGCTCGGGGACTGATGACGCGGCCTAGCGCAAAGCCCCGCCACGCAAGGCCTGCGTTTGTTAGGATGGGGCGTTTGACCGCGCCGGCTCCGGTCCCTCCCGGCCCCCACCTTTCGCCACCAAACGAGTACCGCCGTGTCCTTCTTTGCAAACGTGGAACAGGTCCCAGGCGACCCGATCCTGGGCCTGACCGAGGCCTACAACGCCGATCCCCGCCCGACCAAGGTCAACCTGGGCGTGGGCATCTATTACGACGAGAGCGGCCGCATCCCGCTGCTGCGCGCCGTCGAGCAGATCGAACGGCAGCTGGCGCAGGACGCCAAACCGCGCGGCTACCTGCCGATCGACGGCCTGCCGGCGTACGACCTGGCCACGCAGAAGCTGCTGTTCGGCGCCGAGTCGCCGCTGCTGGCGGCCGGCCGCGTCGCCACCTCGCAGACCATCGGCGGCAGCGGCGCGCTGCGCGTGGGCGCGGACCTGCTGAAGAAACTGCTGTCCACCTCGACCATCGCCATCAGCAACCCGAGCTGGGAGAACCACCGCGCGGTGTTCTCGGCCGCCGGCTTCGACGTGGTCGATTACACCTATTTCGATGCGGCCACGCACGGCCTGAACTTCGACGGCATGCTCGCCGACCTGAACAAGCTCGCGCCGGGCACCGTGGTGCTGCTGCATGCCTGCTGCCACAACCCGACCGGCGCCGACCTGACCCGGGAGCAGTGGCGCACGGTCGCCGCGTTGCTGAAGGAACGCAACCTGTTCCCGTTCGTGGACATCGCTTACCAGGGCTTCGACAAGGGCATCGACGAAGACGCCTACGCGGTGCGCCTGCTGGCCGAGGCCGGCATCGACAGCTACGTGGTCGCCAGCTCGTACTCCAAGTCGTTCTCGCTGTATGGCGAGCGCGTCGGCGCGCTGTCGGTGGTCTCGGCCACCGCGGCCGAAAGCAAGGCGGTGCAGTCGCAGGTCAAGCGCATCATCCGCACCATCTACTCCAGCCCGTCCACGCACGGCGCTGCGCTGGTCGCTGGCGTGCTCACCAGCCCCGAGCTGCGCGCGCTGTGGGAGCAGGAGCTGACCGAGATGCGCGAGCGCATCCACGCGTTGCGCGCGGGCATGGTGCAGAAGCTGGCTGCCTTGGGCGCGCCGGAGTTCGGCTTCATCCAGCAGCAGGCCGGCATGTTCTCCTACTCGGGCCTGAGCAAGGCGCAGGTGGACCGGCTGCGCGAAGAGTTCGGCATCTACGCCGTCGGCACCGGCCGCATCTGCGTGGCCGCGCTGAGCCAGAAGAACCTGGATTACGTGACCCAGGCCGTGGCCACCGTGCACAAGGGCTGATCGCGCGGCAGCGTTGCAACACGAAGCCGGAAGCGCCTGCGCTTCCGGCTTTTTTTGTGCCCGCGCTTGCGCGCCTGTTGTGGGAGGGGCTTCAGCCCCGACGCATGACATCCTCCGAACACGCCAAACGCCTATCGGCTATGGCGATGCGACGCCGCCGCACGCCATCGCGCGCCCGCTAATCGAAATCTCATGCAACAGCCGCGACAATAGGCGCCTTCCCCCACGAAAGGCTGCCTGCGCCCATGTCGCGAACCTCGCTGACCCGCTTCCTGATCGAAGAACAGCACGCCGGCCGCATCGGCCCGGAACTGCGCCAGCTCATCACCATCGTCTCGCGTGCCTGCAAGCGCATCTCCATCGCGGTCAGCAAGGGCGCCCTGGGCGGCGTGCTCGGCGACGCCGGCACCGGCAACGTGCAGGGCGAAGCGCAGAAGAAGCTGGACGTGCTCAGCAACGACATCCTGCTCGAAGCCAACGCCTGGGGCGGGCACCTGGCCGCGTGCGCGTCGGAAGAGATGGACCACAGCCAGCCGGTGCCCGACAAGTATCCCAGCGGCGATTTCCTGCTGCTGTTCGACCCGCTGGACGGCAGCTCCAACATCGACGTCAACGTCTCCGTCGGCACCATCTTCTCGGTGCTGCGCGCGCCGCCCGGCACCGACAAGCCGGGCGACGAACACTTCCTGCAGCCCGGCACCGCCCAGGTCGCCGCCGGCTACTGCATCTACGGCCCCAGCACGATGCTGGTGCTGACCCTGGGCCATGGCACCCACGCCTTCACCCTGGAACGCGAGGAAGGCAGCTTCCTGCTGACCCAGGCCGACATGCGCATTCCCGAGGACACCGCCGAGTTCGCGATCAACATGTCCAACCAGCGCCACTGGGAAGCGCCGATGCAGCGCTACGTGGCCGACCTGCTGGCCGGCAGCGAAGGCGTGCGCGGCAAGAACTTCAACATGCGCTGGATCGCCAGCATGGTCGCCGACGTGCACCGCATCCTGACCCGCGGCGGCATCTTCATCTACCCGTGGGACAAGAAGGACCCGGGCAAGGCCGGCAAGCTGCGCCTGATGTACGAAGCCAACCCGATGGGCCTGCTGGTGGAACAGGCCGGCGGCGCCGCCAGCACCGGCCGCGAGCGCATCCTCGGCCTGCAACCCGAGCAGCTGCACCAGCGCGTGCCGGTGTTCCTGGGCTCGAAGAACGAAGTGGCCGAGGCGGTGCGGTACCACGTGGAGCACGACAGGGCGCAGGGCTGAATCTTCGCTGCGCATTGCCGGGGATGTACCAATCCCCGGCAAACGCTCCGGCGCGCTGCACATGAGGATGCGTTAGCTGGAACAGTTCGACGCCACTTCGCATTCGGCACAATGCACTTTGCAACGGGGAAATGAGCGCCATGAACTGGAGTACGGTTTTCAAGTACGCGGGTTTGCTGTTGGTCGTGCAATTCGCTATCGGATTGGCCGAGGGATTTTTCTTCCCCGAATCCCCGACCAACATTGCGTTTCTGCTCCTCGATGCGGCCGTTTCATTCTTCGTCTGCGCGGGGATGTTCGCCCATCTTTGCGCCCGCCAGCCGGTAAAGCCGTTCGCCCATGCCTGGGCCGCACTGTTCGTTCAAGTGGCGCTGGCGATGCTGTTTGCACTGGCGCTCAAACGATGGCTGGGCATGCCGTCACCGCTTCTGCTGGCCTTGGATTGGCTTGTGCTTGTCTGCGCACTCCTGGGCGGTAGCGCACTGGGCTCCGGCCTGCTGCGGGTCGCCAAACGGCGAGCGGACGCCTAGGGGTCCATTCGTGCCAGAATCACCTCGCCACTAGGCTTCAACGAGCATGCGCTGCGGAGCGCGGATTGGCCAAAAATGCGTGCACCAACGCATCAACACCAGTACAAGGAAGAAACCATATGCTCGAAAGATTGCGTGCGCTCCTGTTTGCAAGGACAGTTTCCGCTTCGTCAGCCGGTGCCAACCAGTGGCAGGAGGGCGGCCTCTACGTGACGGAACAGGAAAACGGCGGGTTCGTGCCGCTCAAGATCCTCAAGCTGGACGCGCATGGCGTGCATGTCCGTGTCTACAGCAATGTGTACCCGGCACCTCCCGCGCACATCGACGAATCCACCCTGTACATGGCCGGCATGGAACGGCCGGACGGCGTCCCGATGGGCATGGGCCACCTGCCGATCTCCACGGCCTCCTTTTTCGGCTGGGAAGCACGCTTCGTCCAGCCGTCCACGGTGACTTCGGAAGAGCTGGACGGCTACGAGGTCTGGCGCGAAGCCGAGGGCGGTTACTTCTAGCAACGCCGCCTGCACGCCGGTTCGACCGCCCCAGCTCCCGCTTCGCTGTCGCCGTGCGCATGCCTGAGCGGCATCGCCGCCGAGAAATCGTTCGGCGCCACGGGAGCGGCCGTGCAGCGTCGCTCCCCGCATGGCGGGCGGTCCGCGCCGTTGCTACGATGCGATGCCACTTCCCGCGAGCCGCTGCGCCATGAGCCTGCATGTCTGGTGGATGTTCCTGCTGACGGTGTTCGTGTTGTCGGGCACGCCGGGGCCGAACATGCTGCACGTGATGACGCGCAGCGTGCAGTTCGGCGTACGCCGCAGCTTGCTGGCGATGGCCGGTTGCCTGCTGGCGGTGGTGCTGGTGCTGCTGGCGTCGGCGGCCGGCCTTGGTGCGGTGCTGGACGCGTCGCCGCGCGTGTTCGAGGTGCTGCGCTACGCTGGCGTCGGCTATCTGCTGTGGCTGGGCATCGCCGCCTGGCGCAGCGGGGAGGCGCCGTTGGATCCGCAGGGCGCACCGTCCCTGGCGGCGTCGCTGTCGCCGCTGCAGCTGTTCCGTGGCGGGCTGGCGATCGGCTTGAGCAATCCCAAGCTGCTGCTGTTCGCCGCCGCGTTCCTGCCGCAGTTCGTCGACAAAGACCCAGCCGCAGTGGCCGCAGTTCGCGATCCTGGTGGCCACCTTCGCCGCGTGCGAGTTGTTCTGGTACGCGGTCTACGGCATCGGCGGGCACGGCATCCGCCGCTACCTGTCCCGGCCCGGCCTGCGTCGGCTGTTCGACCGCGTCGTCGGCACCATCTTCATCGGCTTCGGCATCGTGCTGTTGCGCTTCCGGCCGCAGTAGCGCGCAGGACCGCGGCGACGGACGGGAATGCCGCAGCCCGCCGTCGATCGCGCCGGCAAGCGGGTACCCCCTTCACTCCGGCCAGGCCGCTTCGGCGTCCGGTTTGGCCACAACTTCAGGCGATCCACGCATGACATGGCCCTTCGCATACCAAAACGCATCGCTGGAGTTCGAACGTTTCATGGTCGATGCGCGCGACGCTTCGGATCTGGCCACGACCAACATGGCCTGGAACATGGTGGTCGGCGTGCTGCATACCTTCCGGCGCCGGCTCACCGTCCAGGAAGCGCTCCGTTTCGCCGACATCCTGCCGCCAGTGCTGCGTGCGCTGTTCCTCGAAGGCTGGGACCCCCAAGCGCCGATCCTGGCGTTCGGCACGGACGAGGAGCTGTTGGCCGAAGTCCGTTCGGTTCGCGCGGCGCATAATTTCGCGCCGCGCAACGCGGTGCAGGCTGTCGCCCAGGCATTGCGCAGGAACGTCGACAACGTCGAACTGGACCGGGTATTGGCGACGCTGCCTGCCGGCGCCACCGCATTCTGGTCCGTCGCACCGGCCGTTCGCGTCGCCTGAGCCTGCCCAGGAAGGCGGCATTCAACTTGAAACGCCCCTCCTGGGGGAGGGCCGCAGAGAACAGGATTGCGATGAACCAGACGGTCTTCCTCATGTTCTTCTTCGCCACGGCGCCGGTCGCGCTGATGCCGAGCGTCATTTCCTGGCTCACCCGGCACCGTTCGCGGCGGCCGATCGTGATCGCCAACCTGGCGCTGTGGATGCTCATCTTCTTTGCGGCGAGGAGTTTCACCCTCGGCACCTCGAGCAAGTTCCAGCTGCCGACGCTACTGGCCCTGATCGCGTGGCTGGTGCTGCTGGGCTATTCGATTCGTGGCAGTTCTTCGAAAAGGAAACTAGGCCCCGATGAGATCGACGTTCCTTCGACGCCGGTACCGGTTGCCACTGGTTCGAATGAGCGAACGTCGCAGGCGATGGACTTTCCGATGACGTGGGATGGGATCCTGCAAACGCTTGGCGAGCTTGCGGCCATGCGCCCCGTTGACGTTTCCGGTCTGCGGGATCTTCAGCAGCGTAGCGGTGCCTTGTCGCGGCACCTTGGCGCGCACAGCGAGCTTGCCAACCTGACTCCCGAGCTGGTCTGGCATTTTTTGGCGGATGCGGATATCCGCTTCAAGGATCCGGTCTATGCCCAGATGCAGTGGGCGCAAATGGACGCGTTCCTCGCTTCCCAACATTGAGCTGCAGTCTTCAGCGTATCTGAGCCTGTACGTCCAGCAAGCCCAGATCCTCCCGCAACCGCGCCAACGCGCGCCGCGCGTCGCCGACTACCAGCGGCGCCGGCACCGCCAGCATCAGGTTGAGCGGCAGGCCGAATTCCTCGAAGTGCCAGCCATGGGTGTCGACGCGGCCGTCGGCGCCGATCGCACCGGGATGGCGGGCGCGGATGCGCTCGGCGAAGCTGCCGTCGTCGGGGATGTAGCCGTACACCGGCTTGCCGAGGGCGACGGCGTAGCCGACCTCGAAGCAGGTGCCGCTGTCCGGCTCCGGGCCGCGGAAGAAATCCAGGTTGGCCAGCACCGCATCGGCCTGCGCGATCAGGCCGATGTTGGCCTCGTAGATCCAGCGCGCCTGCGCGGCAGGGTCGGCGATCTGCGCCGGTACCGCCTGGTCCAGCGGAAACAAGCCCTCGAATCCGAATTCGCGGCACAGCGCCTTCAGGGCCTCGCCGCGGGCGGCGGCATCGGGACGGAACACGTCGGGGCCGGCGAGGTACAGCGTGCGGATCATCGGCGAGGGCAGGGTGGTCGGCGGGGCGATCATTGTCGGCGCGCACATGGAGGAATGCCAACGGCATAGCTGCGATGCCGCGGGATCGCTGGTAAGGTCGCGCGATGTCCGATCCCACTCCCGATTTCATCGAAGTCTTCGACGACGCCATGACCCGCGAGGACTGCGCCGCGATCATGCGCCGTCTCCGCGCCAGTGCGCAGTTGCGGCCGGGCGAGGTCGGCAGCGGCGTGTTCCCCGAACTCAAGCACAGCCGCGACCTGCGCATCAGCGGCCTGGAGCCGTGGCGCGACGTGGAACAGCGGCTGCAGCAAGCGGTCTTCGCCGGCCTGCTCGGCTACCTGCGCAAATATCCACAGGCACTGATCTCGCCGCTGATGCTGCAGGTCCCCGGCGCCGACGGCCAACCGCACCGGCTCGGCGCCGACGATTTCGCGCTGCTCGACGACGCGGCGCTGTCCAACCTGGCCCGCACCTGCCTGCGCCCGGGCGCGATCAACCTGCAGTGGTATGCCGCGGGCGAAGGCGGCTATCCGTACTGGCACTGCGAGCTGTACCCGCGCGACCCCAGTGCCGAGACCCTGCACCGGCACCTGCTGTGGACGCTGTACCTCAACGACGATTTCCAGGACGGCGAAACCGAGTTCCTGTTCCAGCAACGCAAGATAACGCCACGCGCCGGCAGCCTGCTGATCGCGCCGACCGCATTCACCCACACCCACCGCGGCAACCGCCCGCAGGGCGGCGACAAGTTCATCGCCACCAGCTGGATCCTGTTCCAGTCGGCGCAGGCGCTTTATGGCCGGGATTAGGGAGTCGGGATTGGGGATTCGTAAAAGCGGGATGCGGCTCGTCTTTGCCAACGGCCTTCGTTGGGTGGCCACTGGCGCAGGGTCTCGCTAGCGGCTGATCTTCCAGCCAGCGATAAGATCTGCGCCCGAAAATAGGATGTCGATCGAACGGCAGCTACCTAAACAGCCGCCGAGCGCTCTTACGAATCCCCAATCCCAACTCCCCAATCCCCGCCTCAAAACAGCACGCCCTGCGGCGATGGCGCACGCGGCGGCAGCGGTTTGACGAAGCGGCTGCAGTCCAGCGCCGGGCGTGCGCGTTCGGCATAGCCCAGGCGCTTGTGCGCCAGCGCGAAGCGCCGCGCCAGCAGGTCGGCATAGACGCCTTCGCCGCGCATGCGTTTGCCGAAGGTGGCGTCGTAGTCCTTGCCGCCGCGCAGCTGCTGCACCGTGCTCATCACGTGCGCGGCGCGGTCGGGATGGTGTGCCTGCAGCCAGTCGCGGAACAGCGGCGCGACCTCGTGCGGCAGGCGCAGCAACACATAGCCGGCCGAATCGGCGCCGGCGGCATGCGCCGCCTCCAGCACCGCTTCCAGTTCGTGGTCGTTGATCCACGGGATCACCGGCGCCACCATCACCCCCACCGGCACCCCGGCCTCGTGCAGGGTGCGCATCGCACGCAGCCGCGCATGCGGCGCCGAGGCGCGCGGCTCCAGCCGTGCCGACAGGCGCGGGTCCAGCGAGGTCACCGAGAAATGCACGCTGACCAGGTTCTCGCGCGCCAGCGGCACCAGCAGATCCAGGTCGCGCTCGACCAGCGCGTTCTTGGTGATCAGCGAGAACGGATGGCGGGTTTCCCACAGCACTTCGATCAGCCGGCGGGTCAGCTGCAGCTTGCGCTCGATCGGCTGGTAGGCGTCGGTGTTGATGCCCAGCGCGATCGGGCTGGGCACGTAGCCGGGCTTGGCCAGTTCGCGGCGCAGCAGCTCCGGCGCATTGGTCTTGGCGAACAGGCGGGTCTCGAAGTCCAGCCCCGGCGACAGGTTCAGGTAGGCGTGGCTGGGGCGCGCGAAGCAGTAGCTGCAGCCGTGTTCGCAACCGCGGTACGGATTGACTGACTGCGAGAAGCCCACGTCCGGCGACTGGTTGCGACTGATGATGCTGCGCGCGGTCTCCTCGCGCACCTCGGTGCGCAGCCGCGGCGCGGCGAATTCCTCGCTGTCGTCGGGGTGCCAGCCGTCGTCCTCGGCCTGACTGATGGTGCGTTCGAAGCGGCCCGGCAGGTGGCTGCCGGCGCCGCGTCCCTTGATGGCCGTGCTCATGCGCACAGGCTACGCCGCTGCCGTCTCGGCCGCTGCGACGGCGCCGCCGCGGGGCTGAATCTTTCAGCGCCATGCGCAGGAGCCGCGCCGGCCCCGTAGAATCCGCCGATGTTCGTATTCGCGACCCTGCAGAACACCTGGGACTGGCTGACCGGCATCCCCCATTTCGGCGCCTACCTCACCGCCGCCTATTTGCTGTACATCCTGTGGCTGAGTGGCTGGATCGTGCTGCAGAAACGCGAGCCGGCGGCGACGCTGAGCTGGGTGCTGTCGCTGGCGGCGCTGCCGTACCTGGGCTTCGTCATCTACTACCTGCTCGGGCCGCAGAAGGTGAAGCGGCAGCGCCTGCGCCGCGGCCGCTCGCGCTCGGGCATGGAGCACTACAGCAGCGTCTGCCCGCCCGACGCCGATTGCACCGAGCTGGCCAAGATCGCCCAGGCCACCACCGGCCTGGCGCCGAGTTCGGCGACCACCGCGCAATGGCTGGTGGACGGCGCCGCCACCTACGACGCGATCGTGCGCGACATCGCCGCCGCGCAGCACCACGTGCACCTGGAGTACTACATCTTCAATCCCGACCGCAGCGGCACGCGCATCCGCGACGCGCTGGTCGAGCGCGCCCGCGCCGGGGTGAAGGTGCGCCTGCTGCTGGACGCGGTGGGCTCCTCGCAGGTGCGCAAGCGCTTCCTGCAACCGCTGCTGGACGCCGGCGGCGAGGCGGTCTGGTTCCATCCCGCCCAGTTGCTGCGCCCGTTCAAGTTCAAGCGGCCGTGGGTGAACCTGCGCACGCACCGCAAGATCGTGGTGATCGACGGCCGCATCGGCTTCACCGGCGGCATCAACGTCACCGACGAAGAGAACGAGGCGCTGCGCCCCGACGCCTATCGCGATCTGCACGTGCGTTGCGAGGGCCACGTGGTGCGCAGCCTGCAGCTGGTGTTCGTCGAGGACTGGCTGTACGCCACCCGCCAGGGCCGCGAAGCGTTCGACATGGCGCAGATCTGGCCGCACGACATGCCCGGCCGCGACGAAGGCGCGATCCAGGCGCAGGTGTTGGTGTCCGGTCCGGATTCGTCGTGGGAAAGCATCCACCGCATGCAGGTGGCGGCGATCTACGAGGCGCAGCGGCGGGTGTGGCTGGTGACGCCGTATTTCGTTCCGGGCGAAGCCGCGCGCATGGCGCTGACCTCGGCCGCGCTGGGCGGGCTCGACGTGCGCCTGCTGGTGCCCAAGCGCAGCGATTCGCGGCTGGTGACGCTGGCCGCGCGCTCGTATTTCGACGAGTTGCTGCAGGCCGGGGTCAAGATCTACGAGTACGGCCCGCGCATGCTGCACAGCAAGGCGCTGATCGTCGACGACGAATTGTGCATCGTCGGCAGCGCCAACTTCGACAACCGCAGTTTCCGGCTCAACTTCGAGGTGGCGGCGATGTTCCGCGACCGCCAGCTGACCCAGGAACTGGCCACGCTGGTCGGCCGCGAGATCGCCGACGCGGTGCAGGTGCGCGACGACCGCAAGCGCTCGCTGTGGCGCTACCGGCTGCCCGAAGCGCTGGCGCGGCTGACCTCGCCGCTGCTGTAGGCACGTCCTCGATCCCCGGATAGGTCGCACCTTGCTGCGTGTGCGGCGACGGGATGCGTCCACGCCCGCGCGGCGAGGCGGCCTCGGACGTCTGCGAGCGGGACCCCGGAGGTCCGGCCTGGAGGGCGACGCGGCGCCCTCCAGGCCGGTTCGCCGTGGAACCGGCCGCCCGGGCGGCGCTACACTGCGCCCATCCTTGGGGAGATCGTCATGTACTGGCTTTTTCTGCTGCTCGCGCTCGCTGCCTTCGTCGTGGCGTTCTCCACCCCGCACATGTCGTTGCTGGTGCTGGCCTTGCTGGCGGCGCTGGGATTCCTGCTGGCCTGGGCGCGTGGCTGGTACGTGGCCAAGATCGGCGACGCCAGCCAACGCGACGCCGTGCCGATGATCGATCCGGCCGAACTGCGCCAGCTGCGCGAGCAGGCCGAGGCGCGCCGCGCCGCGGCAGCCGCGGCCAGCGACGACGCGATCTCCTCGTAAGCGCCGCCCGCCGATGACCCAGCTCAGCGTCAACGTCAACAAGATCGCGGTGCTGCGCAATTCGCGCGGCGGCGAGCTGCCGAGCGTGCTCGAGGCGGCGCGCGCCTGCCTGGACGCCGGCGCGCACGGCATCACCGTGCACCCGCGTCCGGACCGGCGCCACATCCATGCCGAAGACGTGCTGGCGCTGGCCGAGCTCACCCGCGCGCGGGGCGTGGAATTCAACATCGAAGGCAACCCGTTCGCGCCGCCGCGGCCGGGCTACCCGGGGCTGATCCCGCTGTGCGCGCAGGTGCGCCCGGCGCAGGCCACCCTGGTCCCGGACGGTGATGGCCAGCTGACCTCCGACCACGGCTTCGACTTCGGCCGCGACAGCGAGCGGCTGCGCCCGTTGATCGCCGAACTGAAGGCGCTGGGCTGCCGGGTCAGCCTGTTCGTCGATGCCGACAACCCCGACCTGGCGCGTGCCGCCGAACTCGGCGCCGACCGCGTCGAGCTCTACACCGGACCCTATGCGGAAGCGTTCGAGCGCGGCGATGCCGCGGCGACTACCGCCTTCGCCGCCGCCGCACGCCGCGCGCAGGCCGCCGGACTCGGCGTCAATGCCGGCCACGACCTGGCCCAGGCCAACCTCGGCGCCTTCCTGGCCGCGGTGCCGCGTGTGCTGGAGGTGTCGATCGGGCACGCGCTGATCGGCGAGGCGCTGTACGCCGGGTTGGATGCCACGGTGAAGGCGTATCTAGAGATCATCGCTAGCGCGCGGTAGTCCGCCAGCGTTTCGAGCAGAGACGGGTGAATGGCCACTTCGTTTTCCTGTCGCGGCTGAAGCCGCTCCTACACAGGTGCGTCGTGCTCTTGTAGGAGCGGCTTCAGCCGCGACAGGAAAACGACACGCCAGCAAGGACGCCACCGCTGCCGGTGGCGTTTGCAGTCCGTCATGACGGAGCTGTCGCGCTAAAAACGCCTCACTGCACGAAGCCGATGCGGTCCACCTGTGCGTTCTTGGCCGCGGCCAGCACCTTGGCCATCACTTCGTATTCGGCATCGGGGTTGGCCTCGATGCGCAGCTCCGGGGTGTTGCCGGCGGCCTGCGCCATCGTCTCCTGCAGCCGCGGCTGCAGTTCGGCCAGGGGCAGGGGGCTGGCGTTCCAGAACAGCTGGCCGCTGGCGTCCAGGCGCAACTGGATGGGCGGCGGCGGCTCTAGCGGCCGCTGCGGCGTATCGACACGCTGCGGCAGGTTCATGGTGATCGGCCGCGTCACCAGCGGTACGGTCACGATGAAGATGATCAACAGCACCAACATGACATCGACCAACGGCGTGACATTGATGTCCGACAACGGTCCCCGGTTCCCTGCGGTACTGAAAGCCATGGCCTGCCTCCTGTCCTGTGGTTGTGGTGTCGCGGATCCAGCCTACACCCAGGGCATGGCGTCGCGCGAGGGGCCGGGCGCGTGGAGCTGGAGCTGCCGTGGGGGCTCCATGACCAGGGCGAACAGCGGGAACGCGACACGGCCGAGTTCGGACACGATCGGGCATTGGCGGTGCGGCTCCGCTACGCATCGCGCCGCCATCCACCGAGGCCTTTTTGCTTACAGGCCCAGAGGAGAGGAGTAGCGGCTTACGGCGCAAAGTGTTGTCGGTAGCCGGCAGTAGTGCATTGAGGGTGCAGCCCGTCGCGACTGATGGCCCGAGGCCACCCGGAGTCGCTCCCACAAGGGAGTCGACGGCGATTTGCCGAACCGCGAGCAGCTGTATGCCGGTCGATATCCTGCCGGTCTGCGCGACGCCAAAAAAAACGCCACCGTTTCCGGTGGCGTCGCAGTCGCGTCATGACTGAGGTGTTGCGGTAAAGCTTATTGCTGCACGAAGCCGATCTTTTTCATGTCCGAGTTCTTGGCGGCGGCCAGCACCTTGGCCATCACTTCGTATTCGGAATCCGGATTGGCATCGATGCGCAGTTCCGGCTGGTTGGTCGGATCGCGCTGTACTTCGTTTTCCATCATTTGCGGAAGCGCCGTCACAGCCACCGGGCTGTTGTTCCAGAAGAGCTGGTTCGACGCATCGATCCGCAGATCGATCGGCGGCGGCGGATCGCGCAACTGCGGCGGCGGGTTGATCACTCGCTGCGGCAGGTCCACGTCGATCGGATAGGTCATGATCGGCGCGGTCACGATGAAGATGATCAACAGCACCAGCATCACGTCGACCAGCGGCGTGACGTTGATGTCGGCCATGGGACCACGGCCGCTTCCTGAGCTGAATGCCATGGCTCAGTTCCCCTTCTCTTTGGTCGCAACGAAGCCGACGTCCAGCATGCCCTGACCCTGCGCGATCTTGGTGATCTCGTTGATCGTACGCATCTTGGTCGTGCGGTCGCCACGCAGGTTGAGCGGCGGCTGCGGGGTCTGCTGGGCAGCGGTGGAGAAGCGCGATTCCAGGGCTTCCTTGGAAATCGGCTCGTCGTTCCAGTACAGCGACCCGTCTTCCTTGACCGCCAGCGTGATCGGATTCGAACGTTTTTCGTCCTTGTCCGGATCCTGCTTCAGGTTGGCTTGGGGCAGCTCCACCTTGACCTTGTGGGACATCAGCGGTGCCGTGATGATGAAGATGATCAGCAGCACCAGCATCACGTCCACGAGGGGCGTGACGTTGATGTCGGCCATGGGGCCGCCGCTGTTACCACTACTGAAAGCCATAACGGGCTCCGTTAATCGTTGCGTGGACTACTCGACCGCGGATCAGCGAACGCGCGAACCGGTGGCGAAGAAGTCGTGCAGGTCGTGGGCGAACGTATCGAACTTGGCGATCGTCGAGCTGTTGACCTTGCTGAAGAAGTTGAACGCGAACACGGCCGGGATCGCGACGAACAGACCGATCGCGGTCATGATCAGCGCTTCACCCACCGGGCCGGCGACGGCGTCGATCGAGGCGGAGCCGGTGGCACCGATCTTGATCAGCGCGCCGTAGATGCCCCACACCGTACCCAGCAGACCGACGAACGGCGCGGTCGCACCGACGGTAGCCAGCAGGGTCATGCCCGACTGCAGCTTGGTGCTTTCGCGGGTCACGGCCTGGCGCAGGGCGCGGTCGACGAACTCCGAACGGCTCAGGGTCTCGCCCAGGCCGGTGCCGGTGCCGGCTTCGGCGCGCTGGTGGTGCGCAGCGGCCTGGGCGGCGTCGAGCGCGATCTTCGAGAACGGCTCGCTGGCCGGCTGCTCTTCCATCGCACGGATGGCGTCCTGCGCGTTCGGCGTATCCCAGAACAGGCTGGTGACGCGGTCGGCCTGGCCCTTCAGACGGGTGGCGCGGAAGATGTTGATGACGGTCCAGTACCAGGACGACGCCGACATGATGATGAGGGTGATGAGCACCACCCAGGAGACGGCGAAGTCACCCGGCTTGGAGGTCATCTCGGTGATCAGGTGCTCGAAGCCCATCTGCGACAGGGCGTTCGATGCGTTGTTGCCCCCCGCAGCAGCGGCGATGAAAATTTCCTGCAGCATGACGCTTACCTTTGTTGTGTGTGGTGATGAGGGTGGTGCAAAGAGTAGACAGGGCCTGCAGACCGGCGGGTGCGCCGGCCTGCTGCCTTTGTATCAGTTCAGCGCGAAGTTGACCGGAACGCGGACGCGGCCGGCGGTCTTCTGTCCATTGACGACAGCGGAATTGAACCGCCACTTGCGCGCTGCTTCCATGGCGGCGCGGTCCAGATCGCGATTGCGGCTGGATTTCTCGACGGAAACGTTGGTGACGTTACCGTTTGCATCGACATCGATGATCAGGATTACCTCGCCTTCGGCGCCCGACCGGAATGCGGACGGCGGGTACTTCGGCGGGTTCATGTTCTTCGACGAGATATCGACGCTGGCGCCGATGTCGGTCGCAGCGGCGGGCGGGGACGGCGGCGACGGCGGCGTGGCGACGTCGGTCGGGCGCGGCTCCGGCACGTCGATCACCGGGGCTTCCGGCGGCGGCGGCAACGGGGTCGGCTTCGGCGGAGCCAGGTTCTTGACCGGCGGCGGCGGCGTCTCCGGCGGCTTCGGCGGCGGCGGCGGCGGGGGTGGCGGCGGCGGCGGGGCGTCGACCAGGGTGACGACGATGTTGCGTTCCTTCTCCGCTACCGCCTTCGGCGCAACGGCTGGAATCAGCAACAACATCAGCGCTGCCAGATGCAGCGCGATTACGAAGGCAATACCGATGATGCGCGGCCAGCTGAGGCCGGAGGCTTCATCTCTGTCGTAATGCCGATTGATGACCAATTGTTCCGTCATGCGCCAATGACTCGATTTAGGGGGGCCGGGATTCGCGACGAATCTGAATCCCAGTTCACGCGGCTTGACACCGCAGGAACCTCCAAGCTTATACCAATCCCTGCGACCTGCACTACTTTAAGCACTGGTTTTCGGGGGCTTTTTTTGCTCTTTACTTCAGATTGATGATCTTCTTGGCGTCTTCCGGCTTCTTGACGCCCTTGGCAAGCGCCTGTTGCGCGGCCTGCTTGGCTTCCGGGATGCGGCCTTCCTGGTGCAGCACCTTGGCCAGGTTCAGATAGGTTTCGCCGTCCTTGGACAGCGGCGCGGCCTTCTGCCAGTTCTCGATCGCCTGCGGCACCTGGTCGGTGTAGTAGTACGACTGCGCCAGCGCCAGATAGGTCTGGTAGTCGGGCTTGAGGATGCCCTTCTGCATGCCTTCGTTGATGACCGCGATGACGTCCTTTTCCTTCTTGTCGGTGTTGGCGTAGATCGAGTACAGCTGCTTGTACTCCTTCTCGTCGGTCAACTGCCCGGCCGCACGCAGCTTGTCCATCACCGCCGCGGCCTTGTCCATCTGGTCGGCCTGCATGTACATGCTGGCCAGGTTGAGCTGGGCCTTCTTGTCGTTCGGCGTCTTCGCCGCCAGCGCTTCGGCCGCCTTGACCGCTTCACCGGTCTGGCCGGCTTCGGCGTAGGACGCCATCAGCAGCTGGTTCCAGCTGTCCTTGGGCTGGGGCGACGCGGCGATGGCCTGCTGCAGCACCGGGATCGCTTCCTGGTAGCGCTCGGTCTGGTACAGCGCCTGGCCCTTGAGGATCAGGTCTTCCGGGCGGTTGGACTTGGATTCGGCGAGGAACTTGTCCAGCGTCGCCAGGCCGGCGGCGGTCTCGTCGTCCTGCAGCTGCAGCTGCGCCAGCATCAGCATCGACTGGAAGTGGCCGTTGTTGTCCAGGCCGTTGAACTGGATCGCCTGCTGCAGGTACTGCTTGGCGGCCTTGCTGTCGTCCAGGTTGTAGGCGGCCTGCGCGGCCAGCTGCGCGGCGATGGACTTGTCGTATTCGTTGGCGGCGCTGTTGGCCAGGATCTCGTCGGCCTGGGTGCGCACGGCGGCGTAGTCCTCGCCCTTGTTGTAGGTGTCGATCAGCTTCTGCAGCTTGCTGCCGAGCTTGGACGACGGCTTGCCGGTCGGCTCCTGGCGGGTGGCGTTGGGGAACAGCACCGCGGCCTTTTCGTTCTTGGACTTGCGCGAGGAGCGCTGCTCGGAGCGATCGGACTGCGCGACGGCGTCGGTCACCACCGCGCCACCGAGGGCAGCAGTGATCAGCAGGGACAACAGCGCTTGCTTGCGGAGACTGAATTTCATGGATCACCTCGGTGGGACCGCCCGGAGCGGCACGGAAGACGGAGCGGCCATCCTGGGCCGAGCCAGCAAAACTAACAGAAAGCTGTACGCGGTGAAAACGTTTTTAGGACGCATTGGTATGTACGGCGCAGGCGCGAACGCGGCGCGGCCGATGCGCTCAACCGCACTTCGGCACCCGCCCCGCGCTGCGCGCCTGCGCATAGACCGGTTCGAGCGTAGCGACATCGCGTTGCAGTTCGCCGATGCGGGCGCTGGGATCGGGGTGGGTGGACAGCCATTGCGGCGGGCGTTGGCCGCCGGCGGCCATCATGTTCTTCCACAGATCCACCGCCTGCGCCGGGTCGAACCCGGCCTGCGCCATCAGCCGCTGGCCGACCACGTCGGCCTCGCTCTCCTGGGTGCGCGAGCCCGGCAGCAGGAACGCGGCCTGCGCGGTCATGCCGCCGACCTGGCCCACCGTGTCGGCCGCGGCGCTGCCGTAGCGCGCGCCGGCCAGCGCGCCGAGCAGGCTGAGGCCGGTCTGGGTGCCCATCTGGCGGGTGATGCGTTCTTCGTGGTGGCGCGAGATCACGTGGCCGATCTCGTGGCCGAGCACCGCCGCCAGCTGATCCTGATTCTTGGCCACGGTGAAGATGCCGCTGTTGACGCCGACCTTGCCGCCAGGCAGCGCGAACGCGTTGGGTTCCTTGTCGGCGAACAGGGCGGTTTCCCACGCCGTGCCGCGCCACTGCGGCGGCAACTGCGCGACCAGGGAATTGACCACGCAGCGCACGTAGGCGTTGCGCTTGGGATCGGTGTCGATCGGCTCCTTGGCCTTGGTCTCGGCAAAGGCCTTCAGGCCGAGCTGATCGAGTTCCTGCTGCGAGACGCCACCCACGACCTGGGTACGCCCGGTCGGCGAAGTGGTGGTCGCGCACGCTGCCAGCAGCACCGCGATCGATGCCCCCAGTACAACACTCTTCATACGGGTCCCCCTTTGACACGCATCGCAGTGTGGTGTCACACGTCTTAACTTTTCGTCAAACAAATCTTCAAGTTATGCCAAACCAATACAAAGCCGCGACAGCGACGGCGTTGTTCAGCCCGTGCGCGGCGATAGGCGCCCACAACGTGCCGGTGCGCCTGTACAGCCATGCGAACGCGGCGCCCATGCTGCCGTAGACCAGCCACAGCTGCAGGGTCTCGGCCACGCCATTGCCGGTGGTGCCGGGCAATTCGTGCACCAGCGCGAACGCGGCGCCGCTGAGCGCCATGCCCAGCCGCGGCCAGCCGGCATCCCACAGGCGTCCGAACAGGACGCGGCGGAACAGCAGTTCCTCGTAGGCCGGGGCGATCAGCACCGCGAACACGACCAGGAACAGCGGCATCTGCGCCATCGCTTCGCGCATCAGCGGCAGGTTGGTCGGCACCGGCTTGATCCCCAGCTGCGCGCCGAGGCTGGACAGCACGCTGCTGCCCACGAACACCGCCGCCGCGACCAGCACGACCCATCCCCAGGTCGCAGGCACGCGCGCGGCCCGCCAGGAGGCGCGGCGTTCGGCCGCGCTGGCCGGGCGGCGCAGGAAATACAGCAGCAAGGCCGCGGACAGGGTGCTGACCAGGGCGATCAACAGCTGCGCCAGCGCCCCGGGCTGGCCGAGCTGGGAGGCGACGGCGGTGGCCAGTCGATCGGCGGGCATGCCCTGCGCCCGCAATTCCATGCTGACCTGGAAACCGCGCACCACGCCCCAGACCAGGCCGGACAGCACGCTGACGGCCAGCAGCACGACCGCGGCAAGCAGCACGTCGAGGACGAAACCGAGCACCGGCTTGCCCCAGCCGGACGGCGGCGGCGCGGCGGTGGTCAGTGGGGGCGGGGCGGGCGTGTGCGACGGCAGCGAGGTCATCGCGATCCTGGGCGAAAAGCAGGCGAGGGGAGCGGAACGATGCCGGCCCCCGGCGCAAGCCGGGGGCGGCGAAGCCGCGTCAGATGTCGAGGTTGGCGACCTTCAGCGCATTTTCCTCGATGAAATCGCGGCGCGGCTCGACCACGTCGCCCATCAAGGTGCTGAAGATCTGGTCGGCGGCCACCGCGTCCTCGATGCGCACCTGCAACAGGCGGCGCGTATCCGGGTTCACCGTGGTCTCCCACAACTGTTCGGCGTTCATTTCGCCCAGGCCCTTGAAGCGCTGGATCTGCCGGCCCTTCTTGGCCTCCTCGAACAACCAGGCATGCGCCTGGGCAAAGCTGGAGACCGCCTGGGTCTTGTTGCCGCGCACGATCTGCGCGCCTTCGCGAACCAGCCCGTTCAACTCCAGGGCGACGTCGCGCAGCGGGCGCAGTTCGCCGCTTTCGAACGCCGCCATGGGCAGCCAACTGGTCAGTTCTTCGCCCATATGGTGGCGAATGACGGTCAACGTCGCCGATTTGTGCTCATTTCCCGGTTCGAAGCGCAATTCGTAGCGCGCCGTGCCCAGGCTGCCGCGGTTGAGCACGGCCTGCAGAGCCTCCAGGCTCGGGTGACGATCGCCTTCGGCTTCCAGCTGCGCCACGTCCAGCGGCGGCAGGTCGATCAGCGCGGTCAGCAGCGCCGGATCGTAGCGGTGCGCGTTGCGCGCCACCGCGTCGTTGGCGCTGGCGAACAACAGCAACAGCTTCTCCAGCGCGGCGCCGGTGATCGGCGGTTCGTTGCTGGCCGGAATCAGCGCCGCACCTTCGACCGCGCTGTTGGCCAGGTAGGCGTTGAGCGCGTTGTCGTCCTTCAGGTACAGCTCCTGCTTGCCCTGCTTGAGCCGGTACAGCGGCGGCAGGCCGATGTAGACGTAGCCACGCTCGATCAGCTCCGGCATCTGCCGGTAGAAGAAGGTCAGCAACAGGGTGCGGATGTGCGCGCCGTCGACGTCGGCGTCGGTCATGATGATGATGCGGTGGTAGCGCAGCTTGTCCGGGTTGTACTCGTCGCGGCCGATGCCGGTACCCAGCGCGGTGATCAGCGTGCCGACCTGGTCGGAGGCGAGCATGCGGTCGAAGCGCGCGCGTTCCACGTTGAGGATCTTGCCGCGCAGCGGCAGCACCGCCTGGTTCTTGCGGTTGCGGCCCTGCTTGGCCGAGCCGCCGGCCGAGTCGCCCTCGACGATGAACAGTTCCGACAGCGCCGGATCCTTCTCCTGGCAGTCGGCCAGCTTGCCGGGCAGGCCGGCGATGTCCAGCGCGCCCTTGCGGCGGGTCAGGTCGCGGGCCTTGCGCGCGGCCTCGCGGGCGCGCGCGGCATCGACGATCTTGCCGGCGATCGCCTTGGCCTCGTTGGGATTTTCCTGCAGGAATTCTTCCAGCCGCGCGCCGAACGCGGTTTCCACCGCCGGACGCACGTCGGAACTGACCAACTTTTCCTTGGTCTGGCTGGAGAAGCTGGGATCGGGCACCTTCACCGACAGCACCGCGATCATGCCTTCGCGCATGTCGTCGCCGGTCAGGTTGATCTTGGCCTGCTTGGCGATGCCGTTCTGCTCGATGTAGGTATTGAGCACGCGGGTCAGCGCGCCGCGGAAACCGGCCAGGTGGGTGCCGCCGTCCTTCTGCGGGATGTTGTTGGTGAAGCAGTACATCGTCTCCTGGTAGGAGTCGGTCCACTGCAGCGCCACTTCCACGGTGATGCCGTTGTGCTCGCCGCTGACTGCGATCACGTGCGGGTGCAGCGGGGTCTTCAGCTGCGCCAGATGCTCGACGAAGCTGCGGATGCCGCCTTCGTAGTGGAAGTCGTCGCGGCGGCCCTCGCCGCGCTCGTCGGCGAGCACGATCTTGACCCCGGAATTAAGGAAGGACAGCTCGCGCAGGCGCCGGGCCAGGATGTCGTAGTGGAACTCCACGTTGTCGTGGAACGCCACCACCGACGGCCAGAAGCGCACGGTGGTGCCGCGCTTGCTGGTGTCGCCCAGCTTCTTGAGCGGGGCGACCGCGGCGCCGTTGCTGAATTCCTGCTGGTAATGGGCGCTGCCCTGGAACACGTCCAGCAACAGCTTCTCCGACAGCGCATTGACCACGCTGACGCCGACACCGTGCAGGCCGCCGGATACCTTGTAGCTGTTGTCGTCGAACTTGCCGCCGGCGTGCAGCACGGTCATCACCACCTCGGCCGCCGACACCTCGCGGCCGAGCTTCTTGCTCATCTGCTCGTGCTTGCCGACCGGGATACCGCGCCCGTTGTCCGACACCGACACCGAGCCGTCGGCGTGGATCGTCACCGCGACGTGGTCGGCATGTCCGGCCAGCGCCTCGTCGATGGAGTTGTCGACGACCTCGAACACCATGTGATGCAGACCGGTGCCGTCATGGACGTCGCCGATGTACATGCCAGGCCGCTTGCGAACCGCTTCGAGCCCTTCCAGGGCGGTGATGCTGTTCGCGTCGTAGTTGCCGGTGCTGGGGGGGGTGTTCTGTTCGTCGGTCATGCGCGTGCCGTGGGCTCCACAAGGCGGCGAAGACGGGCCGGGGCCGGTTCGCGCCGCTTGATAAGGGAATGACGGCGATTATAGCAGCCGCGGGCACGCGGCCCGTGCAGGGCTAGGAGTGGACCAGAACAGCGCCGTGTTCCACGTGGAACCGCGCAATCGGCAAGGCCGTATCTGCCAGCGCACGTGGGGTTTCGGTCGCCGTGACGAAGACCTGCGCCGGGCCGGCCTGCAGCCGCTGCAGCACACGCTGCTGGTGCTGCTGATCCAGTTCCGAAGCCAGGTCGTCCAGGGCGATCACCGGCCACTCGCCGCGTTGCTCGGCATAGTCTTCGGCCTGGGCCAGCAGGCAAGCCAGCGCGGTGAGCTTGGCCTGGCCGCGCGACAGCGCGTCGCGGCCGGGGATGGCGGCGAACTCCAGGCTCCAGTCGGCGCGGTGCGGCCCGACCGAGGTATAGCCATACTGGCGGTCGCGCTCGCGGTTGAGCAACAACGCGTCGGCCAGTGGTACCTCGTGGCGGCGCCAGCCTGGTGCGAACTGCAGGTGCTGAATACCCAGCGCTGGCGCCAATTCCGGCCCCAGCGCCAGCAGGCGCTGCAGCAAACGTTCCAGGTACTGCTCGCGACGGGAGGTGAGGGGCTCGCCAGCTTCGGCCAACTCATGGTCCCAGGCATCCAGGGCCGCGCCGCCGCCGCCGCTCTTCAACAACGCATTGCGCTGCTTGAGGGCTCGCGCGTAGCGGCGCCACAGCGCCAGGAAGTCAGGTTCCACGTGGAACAAGCCCCAATCGACGAACCGCCGGCGCGGTTCGCCGCCGCCGCTGACCAGGATGTGGCTGCCCGGCTCAAAGGTGACCACGGCCAGCGCGGCGCAAAGGGTGCCCAGATACGCCACGTCTTCGCCATCGAGCCGGCCGCGCCAGTCCTGGCCGCTGTGGCGCAGTCCGGCGCGCCGGCGCCGGGGTTGCTGCGGCTCCGCGCCGCGTTCCTGCCATTCGACAAACACATCCAACGCGTCCTGACCTTGGCTGACCAAGCCATCGCGCACCCGCCCGCGGAAGCTGCGGCCGTAGGCCATCAGGTGCATGGCCTCGAGGATGGTGGTCTTGCCGGCGCCATTGTCGCCGGTGATCAGGTTCAGTCCGGGCGCTGGCGCCAGCTCCAACGCGGCAAAGCGGCGCAGGTGATGAAGATCGAGGCGGGAAACGTGCATACGCAGGGATCGGGGCGAGGCGCTCGCACCGGGCGCACGCGGGTCGGCTCATCAGGGTAGGGCGGCAGCATACCCAAAGCAGGTGCGAACGTCCTGTTGCGAGTGTGACCTGGCGCGAATGGTTTCAGTGGTTTCAGTGGTTTCGGTGGTTGGGGTGGGCGGGTGGTCGATGCTGCGAGGCAAGTCAGGAGGTCGGTGCGTCGCGTTGGATGCATTGGCGGTAAGGCCCGTCGCGACTGATGGCCCGAGGCCACCCGGAGTCGCTCCCACAGGGTGCACGAATGGGTAAAAGGGCCTGATAAAAACCCCGGGGCAAAAGAAAACCCGGCGCGAGGCCGGGTTTCCCGTTGTGTTCCACGTGGAACACGAGGTGCTGTGCCGGTCAGAGGCGCAGCGGCATCACCACGTGGCGGGAACGGGCGCTGCTGGCCTCGCGCACCAAGGCCGAGGAATTGGCGTCGCGCAGCTGGATCACGATGAACTCCTCGCGCAGCGCCGACAGCGCGTCGAGCAGGTAGTTCACGTTGAAGCCGATCGCCAGGTCGCTGACCTTGGTGTCGGCCTCGATCTCTTCCTGCGCTTCTTCCTGCTCGGGGTTGTGCGCGCTGATCTTCAGCTGGCCCGGCGAGACTTCCACGCGCACGCCACGGTACTTCTCGTTGGACAGGATCGCCGCACGCTGCAGCGCGGCGCGCAGGGCTTCGCGATCCAGCTTGACCTCGCGGTCGGCACCGATCGGGATCACCGCTTCGTAATCGGGGAAACGGCCGTCGATCAGCTTCGAGGTGAAGGTGACATCGTCGCGCTTGACCCGCACGTGGCTGCGGCCGACTTCCAGCTCGACCTCGCGATCGCCGCCTTCCAGCAGGCGTTGCAGCTCGGTGACGCCCTTGCGCGGCACGATGATCTGGCGCTTGGCGCCGCCGGCGTTCTCCAGCTCGGTCTCGCACAGCGCCAGGCGGTGGCCGTCGGTGGCCACGCAGCGCAGGGTCTGGTCGCGCAGGTCGAACAGCAGGCCGTTGAGGTAATAGCGCACGTCCTGCTGCGCCATCGCGAACGCGGTGCGCTCGATCAGTTCCTTCAGCGCCGCTTCCGGCACCAGCACCCGCTCGGTGGCTTCCACTTCGTCGACCGACGGGAAATCGTTGGCCGGCAGCGTGGCCAGGGTGAAGCGGCTACGCCCGGCCTGCACGGTGATCTTGTCGCCGGTCTGCGAGACGGTGATCTTGCTGCCGTCGGGCAGCGCCCGAATGATCTCGAACAGCTTGCGTGCCGGAATCGTGGTTTCGCCGTCCTGCGCGTCGTCGACCGCGATACGCGACACCATTTCCACTTCCAGGTCGGTACCGGTCAGCGACAGTTGCCCGTCGTGCACCTGCACCAGGAAGTTGGCCAGAACCGGCAAGGTCTGGCGGCGTTCGACCACATTGACGACTTGCGCCAATGGCTTGAGGAAGGCTTCGCGCTGCAGTGTGAAACGCATGTGGTTCCGTGCCCCTATGCTTTAAAAGATATGGAATAAATCAAAAGCTTGGTGGTGATGGTAGAGCGATTTTCGGTGCAAAGGTAGCTTAACTAACTGGAATACAAGGGTTTTTCGCCCCCTCAATCCCGGGTATTACTGACCCTGTAAGGGTGGGGAAACCTGTGGATAGTTTTGCCGGCGCCGCCGCGCTGCACTTTATCCACAGTTTCTACCGGATTTGTCGCGAAGTCATGCACCGATTTATCCGTCGCTTCCGGCATGCCGCACCGGAGCGCTCGAGAGGGTGCGGATCCGCGCCCTCCCAAGCGCCTCGCCGGCCGCTACTCGCTCAGCTTGCGGATCAGCTTGTCCCAGTCCTCGCGCAGCTTGCCGTCGGTCTCCATCAGGTGCTTGATCTGGCGGCAGGCGTGCAGCACGGTGGTGTGGTCGCGACCGGCGAACGCATCGCCGATCTCCGGCAGGCTGTGTTCGGTCAGCTCCTTGGTCAGCGCCATCGCCACCTGCCGCGGCCGCGCCAGCGAACGGGTGCGGCGCTTGGACAGCAGGTCCTTGATCTGCAGGCCGTAGTAGTCGGCCACGGTCTTCTGGATATTGGGGATGCCGATCGCCTGCTGCTGCGCGCGCAGCAGGTCGCGCAGCGTCTCCTGGGCGAACTCGGTGGTGATCGCGCGGCCGGTGAAGTTGGCGCGGGCGGCCAGCGTGTTGAGCGCGCCTTCCAGGTCGCGCACGTTGGAGCGCATCTTCTTGGCGATCAGGAACGCCACGTCGTCGGGGATCTCGGCGCCGCGCTCGCGCGCCTTGGCCAGCACGATCGCCGCGCGGGTCTCGAAGTCGGGCGGGTCGATCGCCACCGACAGGCCCCAGGCCAGGCGCGACTTCAGCCGCGGCTCCAGGCCTTCGACCTCGCGCGGGTAGCGATCGCAGGTCAGGATGATCTGCTGGCGGCCGTCGAACAGCGCGTTGAAGGTGTGGAAGAACTCTTCCTGGGTGCGGTCCTTGCCGGCGAAGAACTGGATGTCGTCGATCAGCAGCGCGTCCACCTGCTGGAACTGGCGCTTGAACTGGTCCATGGTCTTGTCCTGCAGCGCACGGATCATCGCGCTGAAGAACTGTTCCGAGCGCAGGTACATGACCCGCGCGTTGGGGTTCTGCTCGCGCATCGCGTTGCCGGCGGCGAACATCAGGTGGGTCTTGCCCAGGCCGGTGCTGCCGTACAGCAGCAGCGGGTTATGCGCGCGGTCGCCCGGCTTCTGCGCCGCCTGCGTGGCCGCGGCCAGGCCGAGCTGGTTGCTGCGGCCTTCGACGAAGTTGGCGAAGGTGTAGTGCGAGTCGAGGTTGCCGGCGAACGGCTCCAGCAACGGCGCCGGCGGCGTGCGCGCGGCGGCCGCGTCGCTGGCGACCGGGGCCGCCGGTTCCGGCGCGCGCGGACGCGAGCCGACCTGCAGGACCACCTCGCCGCTGCCGGCGAAATAGGTCAGCAGCTCGCGGATCCGCGCCAGGTAGCGCTCGCGCACCTGTTCGACGATAAAGGCGTTCGGGGCGTACAGGACCATGCTGTTGTCATGGCGCTGTTCGGCTTGCAGCGGTTTCAACCAGGTGTGAACGTCCTCGGCTGGAAATTCAGCTTCCAGACGTTCCAGGCAACGGGGCCAAGCATCCATCAGATGTAATTCATTGAGAGACCAGGCGTGAGGCGCGAACGATCGCGGCGCACTCGGCCGGTGAGAAGAGGAAAGCGGATGGGTCAGACTACCATCGGCACGCAGGGTCTGGAATGGTTTTCCCGCATCTATTCACAGATCCATCCACAGGCCGCACGCGGCGCCCGCTCCGGCGCGGGATAGGGAGCAGTTGACCGCACCCCGGTTGGTTCTATAGAATTTCCGGTTCTTTCCGCCTCATTCAGAACAGAGCGCCCCGATGGCCACCAAGCGCACCTTCCAGCCCAGCAACCTCAAGCGCAAGCGCGACCATGGCTTCCGTGCCCGTATGGCGACCGCCGACGGCCGAAAGATCCTGGCCCGTCGCCGCGCCAAGGGCCGCAAGCGCCTTAGCGCTTGATTGCTTCGCCGCCCCAGGCGGCGCCTGCAATCCGGACCGTGAAACATCCCGACCCGCGTAGGCGATTTCCTCGCTCTGCGCGGGTTCGCACGTCTGCGGAATACCGCGTCGTGTTCGATGCCGCGCGCCGCTGCTCCGAACCGCTGATGAGCCTGCACTGGCGCAGCGCCGATCATCCTGCGCGGCTCGGCCTTGCCGTGTCGCGCAAGGTCGACAAGCGCGCCGTGGCCCGCAATCGCATCAAACGCGTCCTGCGCGACGCCACGCGGCATCTGCTGCCGTGGCTGGCGCCGGGCGACTATGTGGTGGTCGCGCGCAGCGCCGCCGCCCAGGCCAGCGGCGAACAGCTGCGGCAGGCCTATCTGCGCCTGCTGCGCCGTGCTGGCGCATTGCCGGCCCCGGCTGCGGACGGCACAATGCCGCCGCCCATCTCTCCTTCTTCCCCCACTTCCAAGTCAGAACCCGTTTCTGGCTGAGCCGAGCTTGCCTGTCCGATGAACCAGACCCGCCTTTTCCTGATCTTTGCCTGGCTGATGGTCGCGGCCCTGTTGTGGATGGAGTGGAACAAGGAGCACGCCGCGCCTGCGGCCGATGCGACCGCCATTGCGGCCGCGACCACGGTACCGCCGGCGCAGGACGCCGATGCCGGCGCCAGCGGCGCTCCGGCCGTGCCGCGCGCCACCCAAGCAGGCGCCCCCGCCGTGCCTGGCGCCAGCAGCGAGACCGCCGCGCCGGTCGCCGCCGGCGCCGCACCGCGGGTCACCATCACCACCGACGTGCTGCACCTGACCCTGGACGGCCGCAGCGTGTTCGATGCGGACCTGCTGCTGTTCCCGCAGACCAAGCAGCCCGGCAGCCCGCCGGTGGCGTTGCTGACCGAAGACCCGGTGCATCCGTACACCGCCACCAGCGGCTGGGTCGGCGAAAACGCGTCGCCGTCGCCGGGCCCCGGCGGCTTCCGTCCCGAGCAGCCGGGCAAGGACTACGTGCTGGCCAAGGGCCAGGACGCGCTGCAGGTGCCGTTCGTGTGGAACGGTCCGGATGGCGTGACCATTCGCCGCGTCTACACCGTGCAGCGCGGCCACTACGCGGTGCAGATCAAGGACGAGATCATCAATCAGGGCAGCAAGCCCTGGCAGGGCTACGTGTTCCGCAAGCTGAGCCGGGTGCCGACCATCGTCAGCCGCGGCATGACCAACCCGGATTCCTTCAGCTTCAACGGCGCCACCTGGTTCAGCGCGCAGGACGGCTACCAGCGCCGCGCGTTCAAGGATTTCCTGGAAGACGGCCCGGTCAACCAGACCATCAAGGGCGGCTGGATCGCGCTGCTGCAGCACCACTTCTTCACCGGCTGGATTCCGCAGGCCGACCAGGAGGCGCTGTACGTGCTGTCCAACGACGGCCCGCGGCATGTGATCGAAGCGCGCGGCCCGGGCTTCACCGTGGCTCCCGGCGCGCGCGCCAGCAGCGAGGCGCGGCTGTGGATCGGCCCGAAGCTGGTCAACCAGATCGCCAAGGAAAACGTGCGCGGCCTGGACCGCGTGGTCGACTACAGCCGCTTCTCGCTGATGGCGATCCTGGGCCAGGGCCTGTTCTGGGTGCTCAGCCACCTGCACACCCTGCTCGGCAACTGGGGCTGGTCGATCGTCGGCCTGGTGATCCTGCTCAAGCTGGTGCTGTATCCGCTGTCGGCGGCGCAGTACAAGAGCATGGCCAAGATGCGCAAGTTCCAGCCGCGCATCCAGCAGCTCAAGGAGCGCTACGGCGACGACAAGCAGAAGTTCCAGACCGCGATGATGGAGCTGTACAAGAAGGAGAAGATCAATCCGATGGGCGGCTGCCTGCCGGTGCTGGTGCAGATGCCGATCTTCTTCGCGCTGTACTGGGTGCTGGTGGAATCGGTGGAACTGCGGCAGGCGCCGTGGTTCGCCTGGATCCAGGACCTGACCGCGCGCGATCCGTACTTCATCCTGCCGGTGATCAACGTGGCGGTGATGTGGCTGACGCAGAAGCTGACGCCGTCGCCGGGCATGGACCCGATGCAGGCGCGGATGATGCAGTTCATGCCGCTGGTGTTCGGCGTGATGATGGCCTTCGTGCCGTCGGGCCTGGTGCTGTACTGGGTCACCAACGGCTCGCTGGGTCTGCTGCAGCAGTGGTGGATGACCAAGCGTCATGGCGAGGCGGCCACCGCCGGCGCCGGCGCCAAACCGCCGGCCAAGCCGAAGAAGTAACTCCGACAACGCCCGCCGCCAGGCGGGCGTTGCGCATGCGGCCGCGGCATGTCGCGGTCGCCTGTCCTGCCACCGTTCTCGCGAGCCCTGGGCCATGCTCGACCGCCGTTCCGCCTTCCTGCTGTCCACCGCGCTGTGCCTGATCGCGCTTGCGTTGCCGGGCTGCCAGCGCGGTACCTCGTCCACGGCCACTGCTACCGGCGGCGCTGCGCCATCCGCGCACGCGGTGGGCACCGATGCCACGCCGTTGCCGGGTTCGCCGGCGCTGCAGGCGCAGGCTGCGGCGATCCGCACGCAGTTGCAGGAACAGCTGTCGGCGCAGCGCAAGATCATCGTGCTGCTGGCCGACGAGGCCAGGCAATCGCCGGCCGAGCGGCAGACCTCCAGTGGCGTCGGCCAGCAGTTGTTCCATGAAGGCCTGGAACGGCGCGAGGCCTTGGCCAAGCAGTTCGACGCGTTGCTGGCGCAGCCGGATCCGCAGCGTTTCGCCGCGGTCGGCGCGTTGCTGGACTACGTCGAATCGGCGCCGGACCTGTACGACGCCGACCGCCTGGCGTTCCGCGAGATCCTGGCCGACTGGCAGACGCGCATCGGCAAGGATTCCTCGCTGCCGGCGATCAAGCTGCACCAGCGCATCGGCGAGGACCTGGAAGCGCTGGACGAGATCGAGCGCAGCTACAACCGCGAGATCACCGCGATCTTCAGCCGCTTCGACCGCACCCGCGCGATCGTGCAGAAGCGCGAGAAGTGGGAGGACTACGTCGCCCACCTGGGCACGCTGTACACGCGCGAACGGATCCTGCGCGACTACGGGGTGATCACCCCGTATCCGATGTCGATGAAGGACAGCGACCGCGAAGTGTTCGGCCGCGACCTGCCGCCGAAGACGGTGGTGCTGAGCTTCGACGACGGCCCGCATCGCGAGTACACCGACGAGATCGTCGCCATCCTCAAGCGCTACGACGTGCCGGCCACGTTCTTCGAGGTCGGCCGCAACCTGGGCAAGCTCGATGCCGACGGCAAGGTCGAACTGGCGCCGCTGGCCAGCGTCAGCCGCGAGCTGATGGAGCAGGGCTACACGGTCGGCAACCACAGCCTGACCCATGCGCAGCTGTCAAAGGAAACCGGCGCCGCGCTGCGCAGCCAGATCCTGGACACCGACCGCATGCTGCGCGCGGTCGACGCCAAGCGCGCGCCGCTGTTCCGCTTCCCGTACGGCGCGCGCAACGCCGAGGGCATGCAGATCCTCGGCGAGGCCGGGTTGAAGTCGGTGATGTGGAACGTGGACTCGCTGGACTGGGCCGATCCGGTGCCCGAATCGATCGTGCAGCGCGTGCTCGAGCAGGTCGGCCGCGAGCAGCGCGGCATCCTGCTGTTCCACGACATCCACGAACGCACAGTCAAGGCGCTGCCGCAGATCCTGGACCGGCTCAGCGCCGACGGTTACCAGTTCGCTGCCTGGAACGGGCGCGATTTCAGCGTGGCGCGCGCGGCCGCCAACGCAGCGGCGCCGGCGGTGACTAGCGGCTACGACAAGTCGTGGGCGATCGTGATCGGCATCGACGACTACGCGCACTGGCCCAAGTTGCAATACGCGGCCAACGACGCGCAGGCGATCGCGCAGACGCTGACCGGCAGCTTCGGCTTCCCCTCGTCGCAGGTGATCGTGCTGAAGAACCAGGAGGCCACGCGCAACAACATCCTGGCCGCGTTCCACGATCGCCTGGCGCACGGCGGGGTGGGCAAGAACGACCGCGTGTTCGTGTTCTTCGCCGGGCATGGCGCCACCCGCAAGCTCGCCTCCGGGCGCGACCTGGGCTACATTGTGCCGGCCGATTCGGACCCGGCGCAGTTCGCCACCGACGCGATCCCGATGACCGAGATCCAGGACATCGCCGAGAGCCTGGAAGCCAAGCACGTGCTGTTCGTGATGGACGCCTGCTACAGCGGCCTGGGCCTGACCCGCGGCGGCGGCGCCACCGGCGCCTACCTGCGCGAGAACGCGCGGCGCGTGGCGCGGCAGATGCTCACCGCCGGCGGTGCCGACCAGCAGGTCGCCGACAGCGGCCCCAACGGCCATTCGGTGTTCACCTGGGTGCTGCTGCAGGCGCTGTCGGGCAAGGGCGATCTCAATGGCGACGGCCTGATCACCGGCACCGAGCTGGCCGCGTACGTGGCGCCGGCGGTGTCGAGCATCTCGCCGCAGACGCCGGCGTTCGGCAGCCTGCCCGGCTCGCAGGGCGGCGAATTCGTGCTGCAGGTGCCGGAAGGCGAGGAGTTCCTGACCGCCAACACCCAGCAACTGTCCTCGGCGGCGATCGCGATGAACGACAAGGTCGAGGCGGCGGTGCCGGCCGTCGCCACGCCTGCCACGGCGACGGCGGCGTCGGCCGCGGCGCCGGCGGCCAAGCCGACCGTGGTCAAGGACCTGCAGGGCGGCGAGCGGCCGCTGGCGGTACCGGCTGCGGCCGGGCCGCTGTCCGATCGCCAGCAGGCGCAGCGCGCCAACGATCGCGGCCTGCAGCTGTACAAGGAAAAGCGCTACGACGAGGCCGAGGCGCAGTTCACCGAAGCTCTGAAGCTGCGTCCCGACTTCGCGCTGGCAGCCAACAATCTCGGCTTCATCTACTACCGCCAGGGCAAGTACGCGCAGGCCGCGCGCTGGCTGGAGAACACGCTGAAGATCGATCCCTCGCGCGCAGTGGCCTACATCAATCTCGGCGACGCCTATCGGCAGATGGGCGATGCGGCCAGGGCCAAGCATGCGTTCCAGACCTACCTGGAACTGCAGCCGAGCGGCGCCTCGGCGGCCTACGCACGCACCCAGCTGCAGACGTTGTAGCCTGCAGCGCCGCCGGGACGTTTTTCTTCGCCATGCCGCACGCTGCCGACACCATCGCCGCCATCGCCACCGCCCCGGGTGCGGGCGGCGTCGGCGTGGTGCGCGTGTCCGGGCGCCGGGCCGCGGCGATCGGCGCGGCCCTCGGCCTGGATGGGCTGACCCCGCGCACGGCGCGCTATGCGCGCTTCCGCGATGCGCAGGGGCAGACGATCGACGACGGCATCGCGCTGTGGTTCCCGGCGCCGCGCAGCTTCACCGGCGAGGACGTGCTGGAACTGCAGGCGCACGGCAGCCCGGTGTTGCTGCGGCAACTGGTGGCGCGCTGCTGCGAACTCGGCGCGCGGCCGGCGCGGCCCGGCGAGTTCAGCGAGCGTGCCTTCCTCAACCGCAAGCTGGACCTGGCCCAGGCCGAGGCGATCGCCGATCTGATCGCCGCCGGCGACCTGCGCACGGCGCGCGCGGCGCGCCGTTCGCTGGATGGCGTGTTCTCGCGCCGGGTCGAGGCCTTGGCCGAACAGCTGGTCGGGCTGCGCATCCACACCGAGGCGGCGATCGATTTCGCCGACGAATCGCTGGACACGCTCGGCGGCGAACAGGTCCGCGCCTGTCTGGAGCAGGCGCGCGCGGACCTGGCGCAACTGCTGCTCGACGCCGAGCGCGGCCGGCGCCTGCGCGATGGCCTGCACGCGGTGCTGGTCGGGCCGCCGAACGCCGGCAAGAGTTCGCTGCTCAACGCGCTGGCCGGCAGCGAGCGCGCCATCGTCACCGACATCGCCGGCACCACCCGCGATACCTTGCGCGAGACCGTGCGCCTGGACGGCGTAGAACTGACCCTGGTCGACACCGCCGGCCTGCGCGAGGGCGGCGATGCGATCGAGCGCGAAGGCATGCGCCGCGCGCGGCTGGAACTGCAGCGCGCCGACCTGGCGCTGATCGTGCTCGACGCGCGCGCTGCCGATGCCGGCCGTGCCGCCATCGCAGAGGCCATCGCCGACGTGCCGCAGCGGCTGTGGATCCACAACAAGAGCGACCTGCTCGCGGCCGTGCCCGCAGCGACGGCCGACAGCGTGTACGTTTCTGCCGCCACCGGCAGCGGTCTGGAGCACTTGCACGCGCAGCTGCGCGCGATCGCCGGAGAGGCCGCCGGCGACGGCAGCGACGGCGAATTCTCCGCGCGTGCGCGCCACGTGGAGGCGTTGCAGCGCGCCGCAGAACACGCTGCGGCCGCGGCCGCCGAACTGGGTTACGAGCGCCTGGAACTGGCCGCCGAGGAACTGCGCCTGGCGCACGCCGCGCTCGGCGAAATCGTCGGCCATCTCAGCGCCGACGATTTGCTCGGGCGGATCTTCTCCAGTTTCTGCATCGGCAAGTAGGACACGCTCCCCTTGCCGCGGCGCTTAGTGCGCCAGCGCGGCGAGCTGCGCGCGGTTGGCCTGCAGCCACTGTTCGAACGGCACCGGCGCCTGCCCGGTCAGCGCCTGGTAATCGCCGGTGACGGTGGCCACGCGGCCGGCGGCAGTGTTGCTGTCGAACGACGCCAGCACGCGCGCGATCGGCTCGGGCAGCCCGGCGCCGACCATGCCCTGCACCAGGCCTTCGACCGGCACCGGCACGACCTGGATCGGCTTGCCTAGCGCTTGCGCGACCAGTGCGGCGATTTCGCTGGTGCTGTAGGCCTGGGCGCCGCTGAGGGTCAGCGTGCGCTTGGTTTCGCCGCCGCCGGCCAGCGCCACCGCGGCGGCGCGCGCCAGGTCGTCGCGGGCGATATGCGCGATGCGGCCGTCGCCGGCGGCGCTGTACCAGTGGCCCGAGGCCAGCGCCGACGGCAGGCTCATGAACAGGTTCTCGAAGTACCAGTGGTTGCGCAGCACGGTCCAGCCGGGCAGGGCGCTGGCGGCCAGCGCGTCCTCGCTGCCGGCGTGGTCGGGCGCGATCAGCAGCGGCGAATCGTGCGGCTCGGGGCAGGAGGTGTAGACCACATGGCGCACGCCGGCGCGCGCGGCCGCGGCGATCGCCGCCTGGTGCTGCGCGAGGCGGTGGCCGGGGCGGTCGATCGCGTCGGTGCTGATCAGCAGCAGGCGCGCCACGCCGGCGAACGCGGCATCCAGCGACGCCGGCGCGTCGAAGTCGCCGTGGCGCACGTCGACGCCGCGCGCCGCCCAGGCGGCCAAGGTCTCGGGACGGCGGGTCAGGGCGACGATGCGCGTCGGCGGCAGCTGCAGCGTGTCCAGCAGATGGGCCAGCACGCGCTGGCCGAACTGGCCGCCGGCGCCGGTGACGAGCAAGGAGTCGGGATGCGTGGACATGGGTATTTCCTTGGTGAGTGGACGACGCCGGTGCGCGCCAAGCGGCGCGGCCGTGCAGCCGACAAAGGTGGTCTGAAAAAGGAACCAGGTGCATAGTAGGGCGCGCCGCCGGGCTGTAAAGACGGCACTTTTCCCGCCCCTGATTACCTCGAGGTAACCGCCATGTCCGCCCCCGCGTCGTCTTTCGCCATGCCTGCCGAGCCGCCGTTGAGCCAGAAGCTGCGCGACTACCGCGGCGAAGGCATGCCGCTCGACCGCTGCCCGGTGCGCGACGTGCTGGCGCAGATCGGCGACAAGTGGAGCACGCTGTTCCTGTTGCTGCTGGCCGAGCGCCCGCACCGCTTCGGCGAACTGCGCCGCGCGGTGCCGGACATCTCCCAGCGCATGCTGACCCAGACCCTGCGCGACCTGCAGCGCGAAGGCCTGGTTGCGCGCGCGGTGCTGCCGCTGGTGCCGCCCGGCGTGGAGTACCGGCTGACCGCGCTGGGGCAGTCGTTGGCCGCGCCGCTGACGCAGCTGGTGCAGTGGGCCGAGGCCAATCACGCCGCGGTGCGCGCGGCGCGTGCCGCGTTCGAAAGCGCGTTGCCGGACGCCACCGCCGGCGACAGCCGCCGCCGCGCGTAGCCGGCGCCGCCGCGCTGCGCCCACGGCGGCGCAAGACCGCGCCAATTTCCAATACGCACGCCGCGCGCTGGCGCAGCATGGCGTTGCCGGCGCATCGCGCGCCGGTTGCCTGCGCCGTTGCCGCGGCGCCGGCCTTCGCTGCTGCCGAGGAAGTCCGTATGCGTTCGAACATCGTCGCCGCCCTGCTGTCGTCGAGCCTGCTGTCGCTCAGCGCGTTCGCCGCGACGGCCGCGCACACCGCCGCCACGCCGCCGGTCGCGGTCGCCCCGCAGTACGACACCACCCACGTCTACGTGGCGCCGGCCGACGTGGACCGTTTCGTCGCCAGCTTCCTGGCCACCTTCGGCGGCAGCAGTACGCGCCAGGTCGTGGCGACGGTGACGCCGACCCCGAGCAGCACCACCTCGCAATTGCTGCAGACCCCGGTCGGCACGGTCTCGCTGTTCGGCTTCACCACGCCGATCCCGCATCCGTTCGGCGCCGAGCGCAACGGCCTGCTGGTGCGCGACCTGGACCAGGCCGTCGCCGCCGCGCGCGCGGCCGGTGCCGACGTGCTGGTCGCGCCGTTCCCCGACCCGATCGGCCGCGATGCGGTGGTGCAATGGCCGGGCGGGGTGAACACGCAGCTGTACTGGCACACCACGAAGCCGTCGTACGCGGCGTTCCGCAGCGTGCCGGAGAATCGCGTGTACCTGTCGCCGGACCGTGCCGACGCCTTCGTGCGCAGTTTCCTGGCCTTCTCCCACGGCAAGCTGGTGGAGGATGCGCGGCAGGCGCCGGGGCAGGAGATCGGCCGCCCGGGCGAACACTACCGGCGCATCCGCCTGCTCTCGGATTTCGGCAAGACCACGGTGGCGGTCAGCGACGGGCACCTGCCGTATCCGTACGGCCGCGACACCACCGGTTACGAAGTCGCGGACCTGCAGCAGACGCTGGACAAGGCCGAGGCGGCCGGCGTGCAGGTGCTGGTGGCGCCGTTCGCTGCGCAGGACCGGCGCAGTGCGGTGGTGGAATTCCCGGGCGGCTACGTCGCCGAGATCCACAGCCCGTTGGCGCATTGAGCAGGGACATGCGCGGCGCCCGGCGCATGCGGCACGGCGCAGCGCTGTTGCTGGCCTGCATGGTCGCGCTCTCGGCGCCGGTGCGCGCCGAGGACCAGGCACCGCAGCCGGCCGCGCCAGCGACGCGGCCGTCGCCGAGTACCAATCGCTGGCAGGAAGACTGGTCGGCGCTGGCCGATCCGGCGCTGCGGCAAACGCCATTGGACCGCTTGAAGTACCTGCCGTTGGACGCCGACGACCCGCAACGCTACCTGTCGTTCGGCGCGAACCTGCGCGAGCGCTTCGAGTCCAACGACGCCCCCGGCCTGGGCACCGGCGGCGCGGCCGATGCCTACCTGCTGCAGCGGCTGCAGCTGCACGCCGACCTGCGCCTGGGCGCTGAGTGGCAAGCGTTCGCGCAACTGGAGGACGTACGCGCCTATGCCAAGCGCGTGCATTCGGGCGCGGACCAGAACCGGCTCGACCTGCGCCTGGCCTTCGTCGCCTACCAGCATGCCTTCGCCGCCGGCACCTTCAAGGCGCGCGTGGGGCGCCAGGATTTCGCCTTCGACCTGCAGCGCTTCGTGTCCTCGCGCGACGGTCCCAACGTGCGCCAATCGTTCGATGCGGTGTGGGCCGATTGGGAAACCGCGCGCTGGCGCGTGCTCGGTTTCCTCAGCCAGCCGGTGCAGTATGCCGATGCGCGCGCCTTCGACGACGGTTCCAGCCGCCGCGTGCGCTTCGGCACGCTGCGCGCCGAGCGCAAGGTGTTCGGCGACAACGAACTGTCGGCCTACTACGCGCTGTACGCGCGCGACCAGGCGCACTACCTGGACGGCAGCGGCCGCGAGCGCCGGCATGTGTTCGACCTGCGTTTCGCCGGCGCCGCCAGCGGCGTGGACTGGGACCTGGAAGCGATGGCGCAGCGCGGCAGCGTCGGCCCGCAGGCGATCCGCGCCTGGGCGTTCGGCGCGCGCAGCGGCTACACGCTGCGCGGGCTTGCCGTGCAGCCGCGGCTGGGACTGCAACTGGATGCCGCGTCCGGCGATGCGCACGCCGGCGACGGCCGCCTGGGCACGTTCAATCCGCTGTTCCCGAACGGCTACTACTTCGCGCTCGCCGGCTACACCGGCTACAGCAATCTGCTGCACGTCAAGCCGACGCTGCAGTGGCAGGCCGCGCCGGCGCTGACCGCGACCCTGGGCGTGGGCCTGCTGTGGCGGCAGAGCACCGCCGATGCGGTGTACCTGCAGCCCGCCGCGCCGGTGGCCGGCACCGCCGGCCATGGCGGGCGCTGGACCGGCCGCTACACGCAGCTGCGGCTGCAGCGTCCGTTGTCGCCGTCGCTCGTCGCGGCGCTGGAAGCGGTGCGCTACGACGTCGGCAGCGCGCTGCGCCAGGCCGGTGCGCGCGACAGCGACTATGTCGGCGTGGAACTGCGCTGGGCCTGGTAGGCGTGCGCCGGACGGAGCGGCCCTGCACTTGGCGCACAACGCGACACGAATCTCCAAGACGCCGCCGCCAGCGCGCGCCAGCATCGTGACTTTCCCCCGCACCCCAGGATCCCGCCATGCCGCTCGCCGCTCTGCCCGTTCCGGGCGCCTCGTTGCTCTCCCCGGGCGACCACACCCTGATCATGATCGACTTCCAGTCGCAGATGGCCTTCGCCACGCACTCGATCGATGCGAGCGTCCTGCGCACCAACGCGGCGCTGGTGGCCAACGCCGCGGCCAGCTTCGGCGTGCCGACGATCCTGACCACGGTGGCGGAAAAGAGTTTCTCCGGACCGATGTTCGAGGAAGTGGTGACGCCGTTCCCGGGCCAGGCGCTGCTGGACCGCACCTCGATGAACACCTGGGAAGACGCCGCGGTGATCCAGCGGGTCAACGAGATCGGCAAGCCGCGCATCGTGCTGGCCGGGCTGTGGACCAGCGTGTGCATCGTCGGCCCGGCGCTGTCGGCGCTGGATCAGGGCTTCGAGGTCTACGTGATCGTCGACGCCTGCGGCGACGTGTCGGCCGAGGCGCACAACCGCGCGATCGAGCGCATCGTGCAGGCTGGCGGCCGGCCGATGACCGCGCTGCAGTATCTGCTGGAACTGCAGCGCGACTGGGCGCGCTCGGACACCTACGCCACCACCACCGACGTGGCGCGCAAGTACGGCGGCGCCTACGGCCTGGGCATCGTCTACGCGCGGACCATGTTCGGTGCCCACGAAGGCTGAGCGGAGCGCGCCGATGAAGACCTATCTGGTATCGCTGGGCCTGGGCCTGCTGGTCGGTGTGATCTATGCGCTGTTCAAGGTGCGTTCGCCGGCGCCGCCGGTGATCGCGCTGGTGGGTCTGCTCGGCATCCTGCTCGGCGAGCAGCTGCCGCCGCTGGTGCAGCGACTGCTGCGCAGCGACTCCCAACCGACCTCGTGGTTCCACCACCAGGTCAAGCCGCACGTGTTCGGCGAACTGCCGCAGCGCACGCGCGCGCCGGCGCAATCGCAACCGGGAGAACACGACAATGGCTGAGTCGCAGGCGACCGACACCGCGCCGGACCTGATCCTGTACCGCGGCCGCTTCACCACCCTGGACCGCGCGCGTCCCAGCGCCACGGCGGTGGCGATCAAGGATGGCCGCTTCCTGCAGGTCGGCAGCGACGAGGAGATCGTGCCGCTGGCCGGCGCGCATACCCGGCGCATCGACCTGCAGGGCCGCTGCGTGCTGCCGGGCCTGATCGACAACCACCTGCACCTGATCCGCGGCGGCCTCAACTACAACCTAGAACTGCGCTGGGACGGCGTGCGCAGCCTCGCCGACGCGATGGACATGCTGCGCCGGCAGGTGGCGATCACCCCGGCGCCGCAGTGGGTGCGCGTGGTCGGCGGTTTCAGCGAGCATCAGTTCGCCGAGAAGCGCCTGCCGAGCATCGCCGAACTCAATGCGGTGGCGCCGGACACGCCGGTGTTCCTGCTGCATCTGTACGACCGCGCGCTGCTCAACGGCGCCGCGCTGCGAGCGGTGGGCTACGGCAAGGACACGCCGGCGCCGCCCGGCGGGGAGATCGTGCGCGACGCCGACGGCAATCCGAGCGGGTTGCTGCTGGCCAAGCCGAACGCGTCGATCCTGTACGCGACGCTGGCCAAGGGCCCCAAGCTGCCCTACGAATACCAGGTCAATTCGACCCGCCAGTTCATGCGCGAATTGAACCGGCTCGGCGTCACCGGCGCGATCGATGCCGGCGGCGGTTTCCAGAACTATCCCGACGATTACAAGGTGATCCAGGAACTGGCCGACGCCGGCCAGCTGACCATCCGCCTGGCCTACAACCTGTTCACCCAGAAGCCGCAGCAGGAGAAGGAAGACTTCCTGCACTGGACCGCCAGCTCGCGCTACCAGCAGGGCGACGACTACTTCCGCCACAACGGCGCGGGCGAGATGCTGGTGTTCTCCGCCGCCGACTTCGAGGACTTCCGCCAGCCGCGGCCGGACATGCCGCCGCAGATGGAAAACGAGCTGGAGGACGTGGTGCGGATCCTGGCGCAGAACCGCTGGCCATGGCGCCTGCATGCGACCTACGATGAGACCATCAGCCGCGCGCTGGACGTGTTCGAACGCGTGGACCGGGAGATCCCGCTGCAGGGCTTGCACTGGTTCTTCGACCACGCCGAAACCATTTCCGAACACTCCATCGACCGCATCGCCGCGCTCGGCGGCGGCATCGCGGTGCAGCACCGCATGGCCTACCAGGGCGAGTATTTCGTCGAGCGCTACGGCATGGGCGCGGCGCAGGCCACGCCGCCGGTCAAGCGCATGCTGGAGAAGGGGGTCAAGGTCTCCGCGGGCACCGACGCCACCCGCGTCGCTTCGTACAACCCGTGGGTGTCGCTGGCGTGGCTGGTGACCGGGCGCACCGTCGGCGGCCTGCGCCTGTATCCGCAGCGCAATTGCGTGGATCGCGAAACCGCCTTGCGCATGTGGACCGAACACGTCACCTGGTTCAGCAACGAGGAAGGCAAGAAGGGCCGCATCCAGGCCGGTCAGTTCGCCGATCTGGTGGTGCCGGATCGCGACTATTTTGGCTGCGCGGAAAGCGACATCGCCGACACCACCGCGCTGCTGACCATGGTCGGCGGCAAGGTGGTGTGGGCCAGCGGCGCATTCGCCGACTACGACGAAGCGCCGCCGCCGCCGGTGCTGCCGGACTGGTCGCCGGCGCGCAGCTTCCGCGGCTACGGCGCCTGGGGCGAGGCGCCGACGGCGGCGCTGGCGCAACGGGCCGCGGCCGGTTGCGGCTGCGCCCACGACTGCACGATCCATGGACACCAGCACGCCACCGCGTGGAGCAGCCAGCTGCCGATCGCCGACCTGAAGAGTTTCTGGGGCGCGCTGGGTTGCGCGTGTTGGGCGGTATGAGCCGCCCGCGCGCGATCGGCGCGCAGGCCGGCGTCGGCGCGCGGAACGTGCCGCACGCGGCCCGCATCGCGCGGAGCGTGCGCCATGCATGAGGTGACCGGTTCGGCCACCACGCGCCTGACACCGGCCTGGCTGCGCTGGCTGGCGCTGCTCGGCCTGTGTGCGGCCTATCTGCAGGGCGGGCTGGTCAAGGCCTTCGCCTTCGACGGCGCGGTGGCGGAGATGGTGCACTTCGGCATGGCGCCGGCCGCGCCGCTGGCGGCGGCGGTGATCGTGCTGGAACTGGGCGCGTCGCTGCTGATCCTCAGCGGCGCGTATCGTTGGCTGGGGGCGCTGGCCCTGGCTGGCTTCACCCTGGTGGCCGCATGCGTGGCCAACCGCTATTGGGAGATGAGCGGCATGCAACGCTTCGCGGCGATGAACGCGTTCTACGAACACCTGGGCCTGGTCGGCGGTTTCGTGCTGGTGGCCTGGTACGACCTGCGCGAGCGTGCGCATGGCTGAGTCCACCGCCCCCGCGCCGGCCACCGGCAGCTTCGCCCCGCTGCGGCATCGCGTGTTCGCGGTGCTGTGGGCGGCCACCGTGCTCGGCAATGTCGGCAGCTTCATGCGCGACGTCGCCAGTTCCTGGCTGGTCACCGACCTGTCCGACAATCCGGCCGCCGTGGCACTGATGCAGACCGCGGCGACGCTGCCGGTATTCCTGCTGGCGATCCCGGCCGGCGTGCTGTCGGACATCCTCGACCGGCGCCGCTTCCTGATCTGCGTGCAGCTGCTGCTGGCCTGCGTGAGCGGCAGCCTGTTGCTGCTGTCCAAGACCGGCACGCTCACCGTCGAATACCTGATCGCGCTGACCTTCGTCGGCGGCATCGGCAGCGCGCTGATGGGGCCGACCTGGCAGGCGATCGTGCCGGAGCTGGTGCCCCGTTCGGACCTGAAGAACGCGGTGGCGCTGAACTCGCTGGGCATCAACATCGCGCGCGCGCTGGGTCCGGCCGGCGGCGGTCTGCTGCTGGCCAGCCTGGGCGCGGCCGCCGCCTATGCCAGCGACGTGCTCAGCTACGTGTTCGTGATCGCCGCGCTGCTGTGGTGGCCTCGCGCCAAGGTCGCCGACAGCGGCCTGTCCGAGCAGTTCTTCGGCGCCTTCCGCGCCGGCCTGCGCTATGCCCGCGCCAGCCGCGAGTTGCACGTGGTGCTGCTGCGCGCGGCGGTGTTCTTCGTGTTCGCCAGCTCGGTGTGGGCGCTGCTGCCGCTGGTGGCGCGGCGCATGCTCGGCGGCAGCGCCGGGTTCTACGGCGTGCTGCTCGGCGCGGTCGGGGTCGGCGCGATCCTCGGCGCGATCGTGTTGCCGCAGCTGCGCAAGCGCCTGGACGCCGATGGCCTGGTGCTGCTGGCCGCGGTGCTGACCGCGGCGGTGATGGCGGCGCTGGCGACCGCACCCTCGCAAGCGGTCGCGGTGCTGTTGCTGCTGGTGCTCGGGGTCGGCTGGATCGTGGCGCTGACCACGCTCAACGGCGTGGCGCAGGCGGTGCTGCCGAACTGGGTGCGCGGCCGCGGCCTGGCGGTGTACCTGACCGTGTTCAACGGCGCGATGGCCGGCGGCAGCCTGGGCTGGGGCCTGATCGCCGCGCAGCTCGGCATCGCCGCCACGCTGCTGCTCGGCGCCGGCGCGCTGCTGCTGGTCGCGCTGGCGTTCCATCGCCTGCGCCTGCCCAAGGGCGAGGCCGACCTGCAGCCGTCCAACCACTGGCCCGAGCCCTTGCTCAACGCGCCGGTGGCGCACGACCGCGGCCCGGTCATGGTGCAGATCGAATACCGCGTGCGGGTTTCCGACCGGGCGCCGTTCCTGCACGCCTTGCGCGAACTGTCGCAGGAGCGGCGCCGCGACGGCGCCTACGCCTGGGGCATCACCGAGCACAGCAACGAGCCGGAGCGGGTGATGGAATGGTTCCTGGTCGAATCCTGGGCCGAGCACCTGCGCCAGCACCAGCGCGTGTCGCATGCCGACGCCGACCTGCAGGACGCGGCGCTGCGCTACCACATCGGCCCGGAGCGGCCAGTGGTGCACCACTTCCTGGCGCTGGACCTGCATCAGGCGCGACCGCCGGCTGCCGATGGACCTGGCGGCTAGCGTTGGCCGACGCGGTAAAGCCGTAGCGCCACTGTAGATACCGTCTTCCCCGCTAACAGGCAAGCGCCTTTTTAGGATCGAAGTGGGTGCGTGATTTGAGGACGCCATAGGCCAGATGCAGCAGCTTGCGCATGGCGGCGCAGATGATCTGTTTGTTG
>Ga0209371_1000257_pt1 | contig 64352 bp, 59 predicted proteins | sample AgamicAtAmrz_FD_187165 | JGI IMG/M metagenome (GOLD analysis project Ga0209371, IMG submission 187165) | Agave microbial communities from Guanajuato, Mexico - At.Am.rz (SPAdes) (version 2) | ecosystem: Host-associated > Plants > Roots > Rhizosphere | place: Guanajato, Mexico | collected 2012-06-07
CCAGCGCCTGGCTCGGGGTTTTGGTGGAAAGCGCGGTATACGCCTTACGCTGGGCTGCCAGCGTGTTGTGCGGGCCAACGTTGTCGTCACGCATCACCACCACCGGATTTCCACCGCGATCGACCACCGCCACCACACCTTTTTTATCGTACTGGCGGCACTGGGCCAGGGTGTCAGAAGCCAGCGTGGTTGCCAGCTCCAGCGTCATGTCATGTACCGTCGCAGGCGCTGCCGCAAAACTCATTCCCGGCAGGGCCATCATCACCGCTATCAACGTTCGCTTCATGTTTCAGTCTCTCGTTATTCGCACGTTACCGGCAGAGCAAAACGCCCCGCCGCGATGTCGGGTATCAGCTACCGCGATAGGTGGAATAACCGTACTGGCTCAGCAGCAGCGGTACATGGTAGTGCTCATTGGTGTTGCTGATGTGGAACTCAACCGGGATCTCCGGGAAGAAGGTGCCCTGCTTCTGGGACGCAAACCAGTCGCCGGTTTTGAACACCACGCGGAAGTCACCGGTGCTTTCCGGCTGCTCAGGCCACAGACCTTTGATACGGCCATCCTGGTCGGTGGTAGCGCTGTTCAGCTTTTTCCAGCCATCACCCTGTTTCTGCTCCAGGGTAACTTCCACGCCCGGTGCCGGTTTCCCGGTTTGCTGGTTGAGGATATGGACGCTCAGCAGGTTTTCTCCCGCAGCCATAACAACGGAAGGGACGCAAAAAGAGGCAGCGAGGGCAGCAGCGATCAGATACTTTTTCATGTTGTTTCTCCTGAGTTGGTGTGCCGCTGTTATACCCCGCCCACAGGCGCAACAACCTGACGCCAGAATGACAATGTTGTCATGTCCACAAACTGGCAGAGATTTGAGTGTGTCGTGACGAATATGGCCTGACGGAGCGGACATCATTCTTACTCTTTTTATTCATTTAAATAATGAATGCACACCCCATTCCGCGCCAGGTTCTTAAATATTTATTCACTCGCATTGATAACGTCATTTGCGCTTGATTTCTGGACAATCCATATTATTATTCCCGGCACAAATCTGTTAAATAGAAATAAAAAAATGGAAAGCGTATCGTTACCCTTTTCTATTTATGAGCCCGAGAGGAAAATGAATGATTACCGTTCTGAAGATATGTCTTTCGGTGATTTAACTGAGAGACAACTTAAAGAAACCTTCCAGCTTTGGAATGTTTCAGAACGTGTTGACCCTTATAAGCTTGTAGAAAAATCATCTTTTAATCGCCCTCAGTCGCCGTTCTGCTGCAATCCATTGATAAAAACGAATTCGCTTTCCAGAAAAGCATGTATTGATATCATGTTTAATGAAATGCGCAGTCTTTCACACGCTTTTTCCTTTCTTGGGCCTTATAAAAATATTATCAATAAACTACTAAACCATATGCAGTATGGCAACGGGAAACCCTTTGCCGATCGGTTCCTGGATATAGCCCTCAGGGAGCAAATTTCATACGATAATTCTGACAGTAGTTCACTGAGGCGTATCAAACGGGGTTTGATAAAAAGCATTGACTGGGATAAAAATTATTTACCAAAAGGTAAAACGGAAGAAATAACAACACTTATCAGCAAAGGCCGCCTACCAAAGTTCGATACGTGGCATGACAACATTAACGGCATGGGGGTCTCTGTTCATGACACATGGGCCACAAAAATTATCCTACGTGATTTGACAGTAAGTAATAATAGCTTCCGCGCGCAAATACATTACAACGTTCAGGACCATTTTGGCCTGGATAAAAATGATATAAGAAAACAAAAATTCTTTCAGTTTCAATTTTTCCGCTTGTGGTTTTTATTACAGCATCATCACCAGTTTGCCTTCAGGCCATTTATGACAAACATGGAAGCTGAAATATCCATTTCAGGAAGTAGATATGATATTTAAAAAAATCCTACTGCTGAGTGTATTTGTGGCGGTAAGCCTCTCCCTGGCAGTATGTTACCACCAGAATGCACCAGTTCAGGTTATTGACGTATATCATGAGAAAAACTTTAGCGATGTACTGGTGCTTAATTTTCCTGATGCAGACCACGCAAAAATTACCTGGTGGCTGAAAAACAGGGCGATGTTAGCGAAAGGATATTCTGTACCCCATCCCTCAGACGAAGGCCATTTCACAGTTACCTTCTGGGACTTCAGAGATGGATATATTCAGGATGATGGTAGCGATATACTCTGTTTTCATCAAGCGAGCCCAGTGCCTCGCTGCATTAAAAAAAATGCGGTACTGGAGGTCAGTAACAATAATGACGGAACACTAATATTCAGAGTATATGACGGCACCTATGTTCTTGAGAAAAATGGCGTCGTAGTTAAAATCGACGATCGATAAATCGGTCTCTGCCATTTTTTCTGCGTACTATGCGCAGGTTCATTTCTCCCGCAGCGCATCCACCACCAGCGAAAAGGCCGGGGACGGCTGTTTACGGCTGGGGTAGTAGAGGTAGTAGCCGGGAAACGGGTCACACCAGGCTTCCAGCACGCGCGTAAGGCGTCCGTCGGCGATATGGTCGCCAAACTCCTCCTCAGGCAGAAAGGCAATGCCCAGCCCCGCCAGCGCCGCGTCCACCATATGCGCAGAGGTATTGAATATTAACTGGCCGTTGACGCGGACATTGACTGGCCCATCGGGATGATCGAACTCCCACACATACAGCCCACCGGTACTCGCCATCCGCATGTTCATGCAGTTGTGATGCACCAGATCCTGCGGCGTTTGCGGTATCGGGTAGCGAGAGAAATAGTCCGGCGAGGCCGCGGCCGCCATGCGCAGCGGAGGGCCGATCGGCACGGCAATCATGTCTTTATCGATGGTATCCCCCAGCCTTACACCGGCATCGAAGCGATCGACGACAATATTGCGAAACGCGTGGCTGGCATCAAATTCGAGGTTAACGTCCGGGTATTCTCGCAGTATCGGTGCCAGTTTTGGCAACAGGATGTTATGCAAGACGTTGGGGGCGCAGGTAATCCGCACCGTGCCGGCCGGTTTATCGCGCAGCGCGGTCAGCATATCCAGTTCGGCTTCAATCTCATCGAAGCGGTGGCCTATCGCCGCCAGTAAGCGTTCACCCGCCGCCGTGAGCGAGACGCTGCGGGTGGTGCGGGTAAGCAGGCGGATCTGCAGACGGTTTTCCAGCCCGGTAATGGCCTGACTCAGCGCCGGCTGCGTAACGCCCAGAAACCCTGCCGCACGGGTAAAACTCCCCTCTCGTGCCACCGCAACAAACGACAGCAGGTCGTTCAGGTTACGTTTCATCTTTCCCCATCCGAGTACAATTAATTAGATTTACTTATAACGCTATTAAGCATTCATTAGCTAGTCAGCGCGCGCGGGACGTGTAAACTTTCCCTCAACGCACACACCGGCAGCAAGCGTCTCGCCGGGCTGTCACTCTACGTTATCTGCCATCTCATCCCTGTTCAGACTGCATTCCCTGCGGAATACGGTCCCGGCACCCGCTTGCCTGCGATCCGGGAAGGTGACAGAGAAAATTATTTTTAATCATGACGTTAATTTAATTCAGGCAGGATATTTATGACCATAACCCATAGCGACAGCCCGGCTGGCGTAGCGCAGCCCGCGTTCTGGAATGGCGTGCTGGCCATGACGCTGTGCGCCTTCGCCCTGGTGGCATCGGAGTTTATGCCGGTTAGTCTGCTGACGCCGGTTTCGCGTGACCTTGGCGTCAGCGAAGGGCTGGCCGGACAGGGGATCGCCATCTCCGGCGCGCTGGCAGTGCTTACCAGCCTGCTGATCTCTACCCTTGCCGGAGGTATCAACCGTAAAACGCTGCTGCTCGGTCTGACAGTGTTAATGGCGATTTCGGGCGGCATTATCGCGCTGGCTCCCAACTATGCGGTGTATATGGCCGGGCGCGCGCTGATCGGCGTGGCCATCGGCGGCTTCTGGTCGATGTCGGCCGCCACCGCCATTCGTCTGGTCCCGGCCCACCGCGTTCCGCGGGCGCTGGCGATTTTCAACGGCGGTAACGCGCTGGCAACGGTCATCGCCGCCCCGTTGGGGAGCTGGCTGGGCGCGGTGATGGGCTGGCGCGGGGCATTCTTCTGCCTGGTGCCGGTGGCACTGATCGCTTTCCTCTGGCAGGCCGTCAGCCTGCCATCAATGCCCGCGCAGAAGAATAATGCGCGCATCAGCAGCGTGTTTCGTCTGCTGCGCTCCCCGCTGGTGGCGCTCGGCATGGCGGGCTGCGGGCTGTTCTTTATGGGCCAGTTCGCTCTGTTTACCTATCTGCGCCCGTTCCTGGAAACCGTTACCCACGTCAGCGCTGGCGGATTGTCACTGATGCTGCTCATTCTCGGCGTGGCCGGTTTTATCGGTACGCTGCTGATCGGTTATTTCCTGAAAGCGGGTTTCTATCGCACCCTGGCGTTTATTCCGGTGTTGATGGCGCTGATTGCCATCCTGCTGATGAGTGTCGGTCACCAGACGCCGCTGGTTGCGGTGCTGCTGGGCCTCTGGGGCCTGGTTGCTACCGCCGCACCGGTCGGCTGGTGGACCTGGGTTGCCAGAACCTTGCCGGACAACGCCGAAGCCGGCGGTGGGCTGATGGTCGCCATCGTTCAGCTCTCTATCGCGCTCGGCTCCACGCTCGGCGGGCTGATGTATGACGGCTTCGGCTACACCCATGCCTTTGCGCTTAGCGCGCTGCTGCTGCTGGTTGCGGCGGCGCTGACCGGGTTCACCTCTCGTTCCGACCACCACCGCGCCGTCTGACATCAGACGGCATCGCATACAGGAGTTAATACCATGAATATCAACGCTATTGGTGCGTATTCCGGCACCCAGCCGCTGGAACCAATGAGCATTACCCGCCGCGAGCCAGGCCCGCACGATGTGCAGATCGACATCGCGTTCTGCGGCGTCTGCCACTCCGATATCCACCAGGTACGTGCCGAGTGGGCAGGAACGCTGTACCCGTGCGTGCCGGGCCATGAGATCGTTGGCCGCGTCATCGCTACCGGGGCGCACGTTACCGGCTTCCAGCCCGGCGACCTGGTTGGCGTCGGCTGCATCGTGGACAGCTGCAAGCAGTGCGACGAGTGCTTCGACGGCCTGGAAAACTACTGCGATAACATGATCGGCACCTACAACTTCCCGACGCCGGACGCGCCAGGCCACACGCTGGGCGGCTACTCCCAGCAGATCGTTGTGCACGAGCGCTACGTACTGCGCGTTCGTCATCCGGAGTCACAGCTGGACGCCGTTGCGCCGTTGCTGTGCGCGGGTATCACCACGTATTCACCGCTGCGTCACTGGAACGTCGGGCCGGGCAAGAAAGTGGGCATCGTGGGCATTGGCGGACTGGGTCATATGGGGATCAAGCTGGCGCATGCGATGGGTGCGAAAGTGGTGGCTTTCACCACCTCGGAATCGAAACGCGAAGCAGCGAAAGCGCTGGGCGCGGATGAGGTTGTGGTCTCGCGCAACGCTGAAGAGATGCAGGCCCACGCCAAAAGCTTCGACTTCATTCTCAACACCGTGGCAGCACCGCACAATCTTGATGCCTTCACCACGCTGCTCAAGCGCGACGGCACCATGACGCTGGTGGGCGCCCCGGCCTCTCCGCACGATGCGCCGGAAGTGTTCAACCTGATCTTCAAGCGCCGGGCCATTGCCGGGTCGATGATTGGCGGCATCCCGGAAACCCAGGAGATGCTCGACTTCTGCGCCGAGCACGGGATTGTGGCGGATATCGAACTGATCCGCGCTGACCAGATCAACGAAGCCTACGAACGCATGCTTAAGGGCGACGTGAAATACCGCTTCGTGATCGACAACGCTACGCTGTCTGCCTGAGGCGCATTGCTGGAGCCATGCCCCAGGCTAAGCGCCGGAAAGCTGGCGGCATTCTCCAGCAGCGCCTGACACCCTCACTGTTATGCCTTTGCCGCGCCACCTGGCGCGGCTTTTTTTCATTCCGCCCGCGCCGGGCGAACCGGAGCGCTTCTGCTACAGTTTTTACATCGCGCCTTTGGGCTTATCAGGAACTGAGCATATGAAAATTGCCTGTCTTGGCTGGGGATCGCTTATCTGGAATCCGGGCGAGCTGCCGGTCGCCTGGGACTGGAAAGCGGATGGCCCGCACCTCTCGATTGAATTCACCCGTATCAGCGACGGCGGCGAGCTGGCCACCGTCATCAGCCTGAATGCCACTCCGGTACCAGTGTTATGGGCGTGGCTAGACACCGATCGGCTTGACGTTGCCTGCGAGGCGCTGCGCAGACGCGAGGGCATTCCCGAAGAGCGCTGCGACGGCATCGGCTCGCTGCTCATTCATAACGCACCCGGCGGGATGCTGAACGACTGGGCGCGTGAACGCGACATTGATGTGCTAATCTGGACCGATTTACCGCCGCGCAGCGAGGACATTGAGGGGCGCGTACCGTCCATCACCGAAGCGATTCTCTACCTCGACGGCCTGAGCGGCGAGACGCGCGAACACGCCAGGGATTATATGCAGCGCGTACCCGCGCAGATCGATACCACGTACCGCCGCGCGATTATGCATGCGCTGGGGTGGGATTAAACGGCCTCGGCACTCAGATGGCGTGACGATATCCTTTGAGAACGCTGACAGTGCCATTAAGACCCTGCTTCAGCAGCATCCAGAAAATCATCTGTTGAGAGAGGTGGGTGTCGGAGCGACTGCCGTTGACGCCTGACGGCTTCGAGTGCGAGGCCCGGATTGAGATCAAGCAGGTCAGTGATAAAATCGTCCGGATGCAACGCTTCGATATTAAATTTTTGCAGGGCGGAGGCAGGAAAATCTTTTTGATTTAGCGTCACGATGACTTCGGCTTTTGCGCGTAACGCCACGGCCAGCACATGGCGGTCATTTTCATCAGAAAGCGTAAGCCCCTCAATGAGGGTTTCGAAGCCCACCACGCAAGCGTCAGGAAGCGCCCTCTCCATCACGTTAATGCTGCCTGGGTAATGTCCGGTCGGTTCATCAACAGATTTCGGCACCATTCGCGATGGATCTCAGCACTCCATTTCGGCTGATATAATCCCGCTATCCCCAGATGCATCAGCAAATCCCTTAATCGTGCTGGATAAAGCAGGCATGCATCCAGCACAACGGGATAAGGGGAGTGTTCCATTAATACATCCCTGTGTCCTGCGCCTGGTCCGCAAGCGCCTGCATGGCCTCGAGGCTTTCGTGTTCCCGTTTCTGTTTATATTCCATCAGATCGGCAAACAACACGCGACGATGCCGCCCGGTTTTGTGGAACGGCAATTTCCCGTCCTCAAGCAATTTCACCATATGAGGACGTGAAACGTTAAGCATGTTAGCTGCTTCTTGCGTAGTGAGTTCCGCATGAATCGGCACAACTTGCACAGCGTTGCCCGCGGCCAGCTCGCCGAGGATATCCCTCAACATGCTCAGCGCTCTGGCAGGCAGCTCAATAGTATGGGTTTGGTTATCGTCCCCAACGATTGCGATACGCTGCGTTTCAAATTTTGTTGAGAGGAATGCCGCCAGTTCCTGCTGGCCTCGCTGCGCCAGCTCGCTTTCGCGTGCGTCCGGGAGGTCGAGTGCGGTTAATGAGGTGGTCATGGCTATTACCTTCGTTAAGTAGTCACGCTGAAGGTAATCGAAATAAACGAAAATGACAATATTCGAAACAAACGAAATTTGCGTTAATGCGGGATCGCCAGCCGGTCCAGATCCGCTGGTGGAAGTAGCGCCAGCGCCTGTTTCATCATGCGCGACTCTTCACCGGGACTGCGACCAAAGAAGCGCTTAAACTCGCGGTTGAACTGCGAGGCGCTTTCATAACCCACTTCCAGCGCGGTTTTAGACGCCGGCAGGTTGCTGCGGATCATCATCAGCCGCGCCTGATGCAGCCTGACCGATTTAATATATTGCAGCGGCGAGGTGTGGGTGATGGCTTTGAAGTGGATGTGAAACCGCGGCACGCTCATCCCGGCGCGGCTGGCGAGATCCGCCACGCTGAGCGGGCTTTGCCATTCGGCATGAATATGATTAAGCGCCCGTGAGATACGCCCGAAGTGGCCCTGATACGCCAGTGCCGCGCGTACCGCACCACCCTGCTCGCTCATCAGCACGCGAAAATAGAGCTCTTTAATCAGCGACGGCCCTAGCGCTTTCGCTTCCAGCGGCGACATCAGCGCCTGCAGCAGACGATGCAGCACATCCAGCATCGACCCATCCAGCGGCGTAGAGATCATCCCCTCCGGCTCGTCCGGGATCGGCTGCCGCGCCTCGCCCATCAGCATGATCAACTCCGCCACCGTCGTCATATCCAGCCGCACCGCCACGGCCAGCATGGGCTCCTCGGGCGTCGCCTCTGTTTCGGAGGAGAACGGCAGCGGCACCGACAGCACCAGAAACTGCCGGGCATCGTAGCGGTACATCCGGTCAGCCAGAAAACCGCGCTTGCGGCCCTGACAGACAATAATGATACCCGGCTCATACAGCACCGGCGTGCGCGGCAACGGGTGATCGGCGCGCATAAACCGTACCTCGTCGAGCAAAGATTTGGTGTAGCCCTCATGCGGCGCAAGCTGCATCAGCCGCTGGCAGATCTGCTGTTGTACGTCAGGCACTGGCATAGTTTTCATCCGGTAGTATCGCTGCGTTAAGGCTAGTGTACTGCATAATTCAGCTTACTAATTAATCATTACGAGATAATCAGGCAATATTCAGAGAGGAATGGCGCTATTTCAGGCAGAGGGTTTTCACTACTCTGAACGCTCACTAACCGTACAGAGGGCGTTAAGCATGAACCAGACTCAACAACCAAATCGTAAAGTGATTGTTCTGACCGGCGCAAGCAGCGGCATTGGCGAAGCCACCGCGCGCCAGCTGGCGGCGGAGGGGCATCTGCTGGTGATCGGCTCACGGCGTACCGACCGCCTGGAAGCACTGTGCGACGAACTGCGCTTCGACGGCGCGACCATTGATGCGCTGCAGACCGACGTGCAGGATCGGGCATCGGTACAGCGTCTTGCTGACTTTGCGCTGGAGAAACATGGCCGTATCGACGTGCTGATCAACAATGCGGGCGTCATGCCACTGTCGCCGCTGTCGTCGCTGAAGGTGGAGGAGTGGGATCTGATGCTGGATGTGAACGTGCGCGGGGTGCTCTACGGTATCGCCGCCGTGCTGCCGGTGATGGAGAAGCAGAAGGCGGGGCACATTATCAATGTCGCGTCGATTGGCGCCCATGCCGTATCACCCACCGCAGCGGTGTATTGCGCGAGTAAATACGCGGTGTGGGCCATCTCGGAAGGGCTGCGTCAGGAAACCGACGTCATTCGCGTGAGCGTCATCTCCCCCGGCGTGGTGGAATCGGAACTGGCGGACATCATTAGCGACGACACCGCCCGGGAAGCCATGCGCGATTTCCGCCGCATCGCCCTGAAACCGGAAAGCATTGCTCGCGCCATGTCATACGCTATCTCGCAGCCGGACGACGTGGACGTCAGCGAAATTATCGTGCGCCCGGTTGCAAGCCCGCATTAATGGTGAGAGGGCCAGGGATGGCTCTTAAAAAAGCAGTTATTTACGCCCGCCGACGTTTGTAAAAAGCCATAACCTACAGCTACACGCGAGCCTAATATTTGTGGCTGCAATTAAGCCTACTACCAGTATTTTTTCGATATTGGTTCAAAATCCTTTTACTTTTAATAGCTTCATTAAAACAACACCAAAACCCACTACACCCCCTCCAAAAAAACTAATTTTAATGTAGATAATTATATCCACTATATTAAAATCTAACTCTCCGCCAACCATCCACAATAAAAATGCAAATAAAAAATATCCAAATAAAGACAAGAAAGTCATACTTAGCATTGAAAACAATATAAACAAAACAGCCCAAGCCAAACTATTGTTTTTTTCATATTTCTCTTTAACCTTATTTACAACTGCTTCTGCGCCTTTTACCGTAGTTTCAGAGAATACTGAACCGCCTACATCTCCGAAGAAACCGGAGATATTACCTGGAGTCATCTCTTTATCGAAAGCATGTGCTTTATCCCAGCTCAGGTAGTTATTTTGAACCGTCGTCTTCCCGACTTGGGCCACATAAGTTGCGATCTGGGTGCTGTCGCCCACCAGTCCACTGGTAAGGCCTGAGGCCAGTGTGGCCAGCGCGGAGACGGTTTCTTTTTCCCTCTCGATTTCATTGGGTTGATAAAATTTATTACCCTTAAAGGTTCATGGAACCAGTAATTCCTCGCATATACAGTCTTATTCTTAGGGCCACGCGGACTGGTGGTTTACCGGCTGGCAAGTGAACGATAAGTCGGGTAAACAGGACAGCATAGTAAGATTATTTGGTATTCCCCCCTCTATTATCTCGTTCTTGTAATTTATTTTTGAGCCATAAACCTGATCCTAAAAGGATACCGGGCACAGGTGCTCTGTTTATAATATTGGTTAACAATTCACTCCAGGAAAAAATAAATATGTCTATTTTAAAATAAACAATCAATGTTGCAATAACATCTGAGATTGCGGATAGAAAGGCACAGAAGACAAGACTTATTACTATGAAAAAAATATACCGATATTTTTTAGTTATCTTCATTTTCATCCTTTTTAAGTTTGTCTTTAACTTAATTACCAAAATATTCACTCGACAGAGATCCACTAATAGCTTTAAGGATATTGCTTGTCTTTCATGTACAACTGTTTGAATTCTTACTATCCTCTGGACACAGCACCACCGGAACAATTCGCCACTGTCGACACAGTGGAGGAGGTTTTCTACTACAGCAGATAGCTGAAAAATTTTTCTTAGCACATAGAGCGCTACTAATAATTATTGTTGATAATGAATGCTATTTTTTGATCATAATATAAATAGCGATTACCTCTACCCTAATTTGGCTCGTTCACTATTCTGATTTTTATATTCATCCTTTATTATGACCGCGTCATAATCAGTAATATTTTAGCACAGTCTTTAAAGCGTAACCCCCTATTGCTCTGAATATTTCTTGGTGAATTAATTATCGATATATATTTTTTATTTCAATTATTCAACCAACCATTTAATATTAACATTCACATTCATGATATATGGATCGATCCCTTACAATTGATTATGGAGTAAACCCATTACTAAATGGTTGTTACATTATCCAGTTTACTTATTCTCATTACGCTCATCAATTTTTGTGAATAACCACACTCTGCAACCACATGCAACCCCTACAATAAGGCTTCCTACCAAAAGATAATCAAACTCTTTGCGAGTGATATTTGGTCTACCATGAGTAATCAATTCAATAAGCACATTATTAACTAAAAAAATAAAGAGGAAAAAACAAGCGGCATAGTAAAATACGCTCAATATGAAATTTTTTAATGTAGCTCTCTGCTTATTTTTTATCTTTTTCATCAATTCCATCGTTAATTTAATTACTAATATATTCACCACCGCGCTAAGAATAAATATCATTTAGCTTAATCAGCAGTCGTGAAAACTGGCTATATAATCCCCGCCCTTCCCCGAATTCAGCACCGCTAAGAGGAGATACCAGGAATAGTTTTGCATCTCGGTACTAACATACCAGTTGAAAACGAAGCCGCACTCAGCAACAATGCTCCACGACCAACTCACGTTTATTGAGCCTTTCGTGGAGTTTAAATTAAATGGCCTCAAGGACTCTATTTTTTCAAGATATTATTATATATTAAAGGATAATTTCATAAAGCCTATCTGGAGGAGCCTGAAACTTTTCAAAATCTGCATGTATAACTTCATCCATCTTTGAAAATTTTATTCTTTTCACTGTTTCAATTTGGTTGTTCTCAGTAATAGCCACAACCATTTTAATCGCACCAGAAATATTAAAATATCCTTTAAGGTTTTAATGAATATATTTAAACGGTCCCGAGGGTCTGCGGGAAAACCTATATCTAACTGTGCTGAAACAGGATCGTACTGGCAATAATCAATGAGGTATGTTGCATTTGGATAACCTGGCCTATCACCTATTAAAAAAAAGAAAAGGTCATCGGTAAGCTCTATATTATGAGGAAAATTATACAACTGATCTTTATTTATTATATTTATACCTATCTCACATGTAGATATGTATTTCTGCAACATAGCCTTATGAGCTATATCTATGGCTGGGAAAATGTATCCACAAACGTCGTTTGACATAAAAACCTCTGTTTTTCAGGAATCCATGGGCCAGCACCTTTGCCATTTTATTCTGTTGTCCGGTTACCGCGTCCGCGGCACCTGCTGCGGCGTTCTGGCCCTGGGCGGCGGCGAGGGCGGCATTGACCACCGCGTGCGCCGCGATTTTTCCTGTATTATCGAGCGCGCCAAGACTTTACTATCAGTTATTAGTAATAGCTTTACCGCTGATTTTTCCAAGCATGTAGGGGCGTCTATATAGATCAAAGACTTACCACCAACTTCATTCGTAATGTACTATAAGTTAACATTAATTAAAAATTATAAAATATAAACAAACAAGATATGATACTTGTGAAAGCCATAGGAAAAAGAATTTCAGGTCATTAAATCTTAAGCGAAGCAACTCCCTTATAAACATAACCTTTCCATTAATCTGCATTCTTATATTTGAAAAACATCGACAATGTATAAAGAAAAGTAAATTGGCTGCAATCCCAGAAATTAACATATATCTCATAGAAGCACGCTCCCATTCAAGAGCGCAACCCACGATGTAAATGACAAGAAACACGAAGGATGAAAAATTCGATAAAAATTCATTTTCAAAAAAGAGAAAGTCAAAAAAGTAAAAGGATTCCATCCCTTTTCTCGCACCACCCAATATTTTGTAAACAAAAAATAAAAAATTTATCGCAAGAACCATTAATAGCAAAAACATAATAAAACCCAAAATCAAATCACTTCTTCCATCAAAAATCATGATGATTTATCTCTATTCTTATTTTTCCATATATATCGACTTCACCTAAAGTGTGCGGTTTTTTACGCCACTTATAGATAATGATGGCCCAAGACCGAAAAACAAACCTATCGAACCTATTCTATAACCCATAACCCATATCAAATGAATAGTCATTTCCAGATTCACCGATCAACCCCAAGAAATAGGTTTGACATCAACTCCGATTGTATCGCCACTGAATCTGAATGTTATCAAGTTTTATTTCTGAAAAAATCAGCTCGCATATTAAAAAATTTTTCAATGCAGTGCTCGCTGCATCGACAACCTGAAACAAAACTTTTCCTGCCTACCGCCGTAAAATGTGCTCTTGGTACTATCGTTTATCAAGAGAATTCATTATCAACCTGTAAGTTTGGTAATTAATACTCATCTTTTTTGTTTTTTTGATGCTCATCTATCTTAGCAAATAACCAAGATCCGCTGCCCGCTGCTACAGCCGCGATTAAGCTTACCATTACTACATTTTCGACATCGGATTTATCAATGAGTATACGATGATGAACAACAAATTTTATGCCTATTAAAGCAATTGAGAAAAAGAAGACACAGCATATAAATAGATAAAGTATTCCCAAAAACAAAAGCTTTATCGTAAGTTTATTTTTTCTTTTCATTAACTTCTTCCTTAATTGTATTACCGAAGAACTCTCCGCCGAAAGAACCAATCATATCGCTCATAAACCCTGATTGTGAACTAAAAATCGGATCAAGCATGGGTGGTGCTATTAATCCTATCGTCGTACCAAAGGCCCAGCCTGCTCCTGAACCTAAAAGTGCCCCTTTATCTAATCCGTCAGAAAACAATGTGCCACCTAGCGCAATACCAGCAGTAGCTGGAATGTTACGCCCAGGAGAAAGCGCTCCGACAATACCAGCCGATATACTACTTCTATAATCCCATGTCTTATTTTCATTGCCTGGTCTCGACATATCAAACCATTGATAAGACCCATTCGCAATTTCGGCAAGCGTAGCACCACCCACAACTTTACCCACCGATGCCGCTGGCCCCAGGTACCACGCCCCAGCGATAAGAACGCCATCGGTATAACCCTCAACTATCACTTTCGTGATATTAGCGCCATCGGGCAGCGTTCCGGTTACCAGTTTATCTGATGCATACCGGATCTGTTCTTCTGTCGCTGGATTAAGCACCTTCCCGCTATCATCCGTAAGATTTGTATTGGTCACCAGTGACACCTGAGCCTGACCGTAATCCATCGTCTGAGGGGGCAGTAAGTTACCCCAGCCACCATTCAAAGCATTATTCTCAACCGTCGTCTTCCCGGTCTGGGCTGCGTAAGCCGCGCTCTGGGTGCTGTCGCCCACCAGTCCACCGGCGAGGCCAGAGGCCAGGGTGGCCAGCGCGGAGACGGTTTCTTTTTCGCTTTCGGTGAGTGCGCCTGCTTTTTTGCCGTACATCTCGGCGGCAATCATGCCCGTCAGTTCGCCGGTTATCGCGCCCGCGGCACCTGCGGCGGCGTTCTGGCCCTGGGCGGCGGCGAGGGCGGCATTGACTACCGCGTGCGCCGCGATTTTTCCTGCATTATCGAGTCCGGATTTATGCCCGATAAAATCCGCAATCCACGGTGCGGCACCGCCGGCCAGCGCGGCGCCCAGGTCATTACCTGCCAGCCCCTTAATCACCGCGCCCGCGGTGTCCATTACCCGGGAATAGGTTCCACCCACCCCGAAGCCGCTCGCTTTCACTTCGGCGTCGTAATAGTTCTGGTAGGCCTGGGAGGCGATATCTTTCGCATCCGGGTTCGCTTTCGCGTTTTTATCCAGGATGTCCTGACGCGCCTTATCCAGGTCATCCTTTGACGCCGTCGCCAGCTTCGCTTTCGCCGCTTCGGTGGCGTGAATCGCCATCTCGCTGCGCACGATGTCCGTCGCCTGGCTCACCATCTCACCCACCAGCTGTGCCTGCTGGATACGCTGCTGCTCTTTCTCTTTATCAAATATCTGGGAAATCGAGCCGTTGGCGTGCTCCACGTCGCGGCTGAGCTGCGCCACGTCCTGGCCCTGCTTGTCCTGGTCGCGCACCACAAGGGTGCCGTCGCTCACCGCCGCCCGGGTGGTGCCGCTGTCGTGCCCTTCCTCATTCACACCCGCCAGCATGGTGTTCGCCAGGTTACCGGCGAACTGGCTGCCGATGCTGCCCCCGGTGCTCAGGCCAATGCTCTGGTGTTCAACCTTGTAATCCGCCTGGTTGTGGATGTCGCTGAAGCCCAGGGTGCCGGTGTCAAGGCGGTTTTTGTCCGCGCTGGCGGTAGAGCCGATAACCGCGCCGTTAAGCTGGGTGTGCTCGCCCACGGTGACGTCGAAGCCGCCTTTCCCGGCGTAGATCCCGGTCTGCTCAACCACGCTGTCGTAGTTGCTGTGCATCTTGTCGCGGCTGAGGCTGACGTTGGCCGAGCCGCTCATCGATCCGATGTTAAAGCTGCCGCCCGCGCTGGCATTCTGCTGTTTCGAGTCGTAGCGGTCGCTGTCCTGCTCGCTGGTCAGCGTCAGGTTGCGGCCAACATCGGCCTTCACCGTCTCGCCGCTGACCTGCGCGCCCGTCAGGGTGGTGTCGCGTCCGCTGGTCAGGTTGACGGTGTCCCCGGCGTTAACCAGCGTCTCGGTATGGGTGGTGCCGTTGCCTTTCTCGCTGCCCTTGCCCTTGTTAACGCTGGCGGACACGTTAATGCCCCAGCCGCCGGACCCTGCGCCAATGCCGACGCCCACGCTACCGCCGCTGCTCTTGTTGCTCCCGGTCTGCTGCTGGGTGTTCTGCGCCGACACCAGGTTGATGTCGCGGTTGGCGGTCAGGTTCACATCCTTACCGGCCTGCACCGTTGCGCCCTGCATCAGGATGTCGCCGTCCACGCCCTTCGCGCCGGAGCCTGTCGCTGTGATGTTGACGTTATCCCCGGCGGTCAGGCTGCCGCCGCGCGCGGTGGTCTGTTCGCTATGCTGGGTGGACGATGAGGACTGCGAGCCGTAAGAGAGACTGACGCCGACAGCGTTATCGGAGGCGGCTGGCGTGCCGGCCTGCGCCATTGCCAGCCGAGCGGCCTGCGCCGCCTGGATGCCGGTCAGCGCCGCTTTGGTGTTCTGCAGGGCGGCAATGCGTCCGTTGCCGCTGGACTGCGCCTGGTGCGCGGTCTCAACGGCGGTATTCACCGCACTGCCGACCGTGCCGGAAAGCGCCAGGGTGAAGCCACTCTGCTTCTGCTCCACCTTGTGGGTTTGCTCGTTATAGTCAGCCGCGGCGGTGATGGCGATGTTTTTGCCTTCCAGCGTCATATCCTGCCCGGCGATAAGCTCAGCGCTGCGGGCGTTGAGATCGTTGCCGGCCTGCAGCGTCAGGTTGCCCTGGCTGCTGCCCACGGTGCTGATGGCGTGGCTGATGCTCTTACCATCATCGGTGGTGTTCAGGCTCTGGCTGCCCACGGTAAAGCCAATACCGCCGGTGCCCATCAGGCCGGATTTACTCTCTTTGCGCTGATGGTTCTCCTGCCGGTGCTCCTCAACGGTATCGATGGTCAGATTGTTGCCCGCCCCGAGACGCACATCGCCGTCACCCGCCACGTTACTGCCGCGTACCGCCAGGTCGTTCCCGGCCAGCAGCGTCACCTTGTTGCCGGTGAAATTACTGGCGACGGACTCTGTCGCCCGCACTTCATCGTGAGTCTCCAGCGACTGCGCGGAGAGGAAGCCTTTGCTGGTCTGCTTGCTGTGTTCGGTAAGGTGATACGTCGACTCGCCCGCGGTGATGTTGAGATCGTGTCCGGCGGTGGCGGTCAGCGCCTCCCCGGCATCGACCGTGGCAGCACGCGCGTTAAGGTCATTGCCCGCCGAGAGCGTTACGTTGCCGTTGCCGGCAATCTGGCTGCCAACCTCGTTACGCTCCGTCAGGTCGCGATAGTTGTCTTTGCCCCAGTCGCCGCGCTCGCTGTGCGTGGTGGTGATGGTGCCGAGGTTAATGTTGTTGCCTGCGGCAACGGTGGTGGTGCTCTCTTTGCCGTTGTTGCCCACCAGCGTGGCGGCGAGGTTGACGTCGTTGACGCCCTGCAGCACCAGTTTGCCGCCGTCGTTCTGCACGTAAATCCCCGCAGTGCGATCCAGGTGACGGTTCGCCTCGTCACCGCGCAAGGTACTGGTGCTGGTGAGATCGCGCCCGGCGCGGATCTGCAGCGCGTCATCGGCCAGCAGCGTGCCGCCGATATTGCTGAAGTCGGTCAGGGCGGCGATGTCGATATTGCTGCCGCGAATCGTGCCGCTGTTGGTGATGTTGTTGCCGCTGAGCGCAGTCAGGTCGCGGCCCAGCAGGGTGCCGCTGTTGTTCAGCTCGCCGGTCTGCAACGCGACGCGGTTGCCCGCCAGCAGCGAGCCGCTGCCGTCAACGTCGCCGTCTTTCACCCGCACGTAAACCTGCGGGACCAGCACCTGCTGACTGGTGCCGTCCGCCAGCTGCACGGTTTCGGTGACCATCCACACCATGTCGGAGGTGAGCAGGGCCATCTGTTCCGGGCTGAGCGCCACGCCCGCGGTCAGGTTGTGCGCCTTCGCAAAGGCAATGCCTGCATCCATCAGCGCTTTGTACTGGGCGTTGTCGTCATCAAAACCGCTGAGGTAGCGCTGTCCGGTGAGGTTAGCGACCTGATCGCGGATCAGCTGCTGCTCATAGAAGCCGTCGCCGAGGCGTTTCAGCGTGACATCCCCGTTGGGCGACAGCGCTTTCTGCATGTAATCCGAGCTGAGCCAGGTACGTTCGTTGGTGAAGCGCGCGTCGGTTTCGATCAGGTAGTTGCTGGTCGGCGAGGCGTGCACGGTATAGAGACTGGCGGACGGCAGACGGGTGTTCACGCCGCTGGTGCGCACCAGGCGATCCGGCGTGTTGCCGGATGCGTCCTGCACGTTCTGGCCCACTTCCCAGCTCTGGCCCGGTGCCAGATGCACCGGCTGCGAGCCGTTAAAGGTCAGGGAAACCGGCTGGGCAAACTGCCCGGTATTGCGTCCGCCAGGGGCGGCGCCGCTGCCCTGCACCGCGCCGTTGCTCTCCCAGGCGAGGGTGTTGAGCGAGATAGTCTGGGTGACCGCCGCCGGGCGATAGTCGCTGGTGCTTCTGCCCTGCGAGGTTTTGGTGCCGCCGAGTTTTCTTTTCTTCTTCTTCGCATACCAGCGCGTCTGCGACCCGACGTCGGTGATGATTTTCACGCCGGTGGTGGCATCGTTATTCAGCACGCCGATGGTACCGGCCAGCAATTTAGCGGCGACGATCTGGCTGTCCTTGTTGTGCAGCAGATCGCTGTTGATGGTGAGATTGCCCCCGGAGATGATTTTGCCCGGATCGCTCTCTTTCACCCGCGTCTCCTGCACGGTGCGGGTGTAGTTGTATTCGTAGAACTCGCTGCCGCTGGTGCCATCAGGCATCTTCGCGGTGTGAACCCCGTATTTGTTCTTTTTATCGGTATTGACCTGGCTCCAGTCGAAGCGATCCCGTTTGCCTTTCAGTACCGCGTCATGATGGCGGGAAACCTCGCTGACCACCACTTCGGTGACCAGATTGTTGTTGAGGTTCTGGATCTGGCTCATGTCGATGCGCATGTCGCCGCCCGACTCGATGGTCGCCCCGCGGTTGATGAGCATGGCGCCGCGTCCGACAGCGTTAAAGGCTGCATCCAGCGCACCGCCGATCGCCATCGCGCCAGCGCTGTAGATCAGGCCGTGGCCGCTGTTGTTCAGATTGCCCGCGCCAATATCCAGCCGGTCGCGCGCCGCGATGGTCCCGGCGACGCCGTTTTCCGCCGCGTTATTCAGCGTACCGGCCTGCAACGCAATGCGATCCCCGTACAGCCGCCCGCTGCCGAGGTTGTTCAGGGCGCCGGCCTGGATGTGGGTCAGCGATCCGTCGATCAGCCCGCGGTTGGTGAGCGTATCGTTCAGAATCAGGTGCGTTTCGCCACCGCCCAGTTCAGCGCCTGCGGCGTTGCTGGCGCTGGCGGCATTGAGCGTCAGGCTTTTGCCTGCCAGCAGTTTGCCCTGGTTATCGACGTGTCCGCCGCTGATCAGCGACAGTGCACCGTTCGCCACCATCTGGCTCTGGTTGGTGAAGCTCTGGGCGAGGGTAAGGTTCATATCGCCGTCGGAAAGCACTTTGCCATCGCCGCTCAGAGCGCTGGCGTTAAGGTCGAGGCGCTGGCCGGCGACCAGGTTGCCGGCGCGGTTATTCACCGTCAGCGGCGCATCGCTGCCGTCGAGGGTCAACGCCTGTCCGGCCTGCACCGAGCCGTCGGCGTTGTCAAGTTCGCGGGTGCGCAGCACGGCGTTCTGATTACTGCCGAACACGCCGCCGCTGTTGCCCAGCGAACCGGCCTGCAGATCGAGGTTGTTGCCCGCCACCAGCGTGCCCTGGGCGTTATCCACCGCACCGCCGATGCGGGCCGTGAGATTGCCGTCCCCGGCGGCGATGGTTTTCCCGCTGCGGTTGCTGAGCGCTGCGGCGTTAAGCTCCACGTCGCCATCGGCAGCAAGCGTGCCGCCATCGTTGTTGATGGTGTCGTTAACCGTGGCGATAAGCCCGCCATCGCCGGATGCCACCAGCTGTCCGGTGCGGTTATCGAGGCTGCCAGCGGTGAGCGTCACGCCGTTATTGGCCGTCAGCACGCCGCCGGTGTTGTCCACCGCGCCATTGACCTGCGCAGTCAGATTGCCCTTGCCAAGCGCAGCCGTCTTGCCGCTGCGGTTATTCAGGGCGCCTGCCGTCAAATCGACATCGCTGTTGGCGGCGATGGTCCCGGCCTCGTTATTCAGCATGTTGCTGGCGCGCGCGGTCAGGCTGCCTTCCCCGGCGGCGATAAGGCTCCCATTGCGGTTGTTCAGCGTATCGGCCCCGAGCCGGACAGCGCCATTGCTCTCGATCGCGCCGCCGTCGTTATCCAGCGCGCCGGTGGCGGTGACGTGCATATCGCCCGTGCCTTTCTGCACCAGTTGCCCGCCGCGATGCGACAGATTACCGGCATCGAGGGTGATATTGTCTGCGCTGGTGGTGGCGTTATTGAGTTGCAAATCGCCGACCTTCGCCGTCAGCGCGCCTGCCGAGGCGATCTCGCCCTCATCACCGCTGAAGCGCGGAGTGGTTACCGCCAGGGTGCCTTTCCCGGCGTGGACGATTTCACCTTTGCGGTTATCAATATTTCCGGCGGCGAGGGTGAGATTTCTGGCATTGGTGGCGATGCGCCCGCTGCCGTTGTTCAGCGACCCCGCCGGGGCCAGCGTCATGTCTTCGTCGCCGGTCTGGACGATCTCGCCCTGCTGGTTAGAGAGGTCGTGCGCGGTCAGCGCAACGCGTTTCGCATTGAGCGCACCGCCGTCGTTATTAAGCGTCCCGGCGCTGCGCGCATCAAGGCTATCGGTGGCGACAACCTGCGCCTGGCGCAGATCGAGATCGCCGTTACCGGCGTCGAGCGTCGCAGCGCGGGCGCTGGTGCGGCTGCCGCTGGCATCAAGGCCGTTGCTGCGGGTAGTGAGCGCGCCAGCGGCCAGGTTTTCACCGTGCATGCTGAGCTTGCCGTCGCTGGAGAGGCGCAGGTCGCCCTGCGTACCGACGCTGCCGTCGTTGCGAATACCGGCGGCGAGGGTGCTGGTTTTACTGGCGGTGATGCGCGAGCCGGTCACGGTCGTGTTGCCGGTGGCGGCGAGGCTACCGCTGTGGTCGATATCGCCACGGCTGGTCACCGCCGCGTTACCGCCCGCGAACAGATGGCCGCTGTTGGTGACGCCATTACCCGCCAGCTTCATGTCGCCGCTGCTGTTGATGTTGCCGCTGTTCTCAATGCGGCCATCGGCGGTCACCACGACGGTGCCGGCCTGCGCGCCGATATTCCCGGCGTTGCGCACCCCGACCCCGGCTTCGGTGCCGGTAAGACGGATTTTTCCGGCGTACATGCCGCCGAGGTTTGCCACGTCCACCGCCAGCTGGGGGCGGGTCGCCGCATCGGCGGCTTTGGCCTCGACGCGCTCGTGGGCGGCATCAACGTTGTTCGCCCCGGTGGTGACTTTCAGATCCTTTGCCCACAGCCCGGCGTTTACTTTGGTCGAACGGGCAATGATGTCGGTGTAATCCTGGCGGGAGCTGTCCATGCCCTTGCCCTGGATCACGATCTCGCCTTTGTTAACCGCGTAGCCGGTGAGATTGCCGTCTTTGAGCTGCGCCTGACCGGTTGTCAGGGTGGCGCGGTTAGCGTTGATGAAGCCGCAGCCGTCGCAGGTGATGCCCGACGGGTTAGCGATCACCACCTGGGCTTTTTTCCCGGCCACTTCGATGTAACCGTTCAGGCGGCTTGGATCGCGGGAGTTCACTTCGTTGAGGATGATTTTAGCTTCGCCGCGCGCCAGCCACGGGTTTGCCGCTACCATGCCGCCCTGCTGGGTCGCGACGTTTTTGCGGCTGTTGTTAAGGATGGCGCCTTTGCTGTTGACGTCGAACTGGCTGTAGACGTTGCGCGAGACCCCGGCTTTGCTCGGCGTCTGGATGTTGACCTGCGGCGTACCGTTGGCGCTGTTGAGGATGGTGGGTTTCTGATTCCCTGGCGCGTTGCGATCGGCCACGATATTGGCCGCCGCCGGCTGCACGGCACCTAACGCCAGCAGCAGACCAAAGGAGACGGCGCTCAGGCGTGTTACGCACTGGCGCTGCACGCAGGACGGGCCGGATGCCGGACAGGCTACCGCACGACAGCTCCGGGAGATCTCTGCCACTACCATCAACATACCGCGCGCTTTGTTGAACACGATACGATACAGATTCTTGTTCATCCTTAAATCCCTGTTGCGTGTGGCAGCGCCAGGCCGCCACGAAAAGCGTAAATCAGTAACTCCAGTTCAGGCTGAAACCGAGCGTGTAGTGGCTGGTCTGGAAGCCGTCGGGTCGGGAGAACGGCACCCCTGCGAACAGGTCATAGCCGGTGTTAAACGCGTTGCCACGCAGGCCCACCACGCCACCGGCCAGATGTTTGCCGATCAGCAAGCCGTTGCTGGTGCTGCCGCCGACTTCGCCGTAGTCGGCGCCTACATACAACTCCTGCTGCGGGAGCGGCGTTTGCCAGGCCAGATCGTTGCGCACAAACCAGCCGCGGCTGGCGCTGAGGGTGCGCTCCCCGTCGAAGCCGCGTACCGACCAGCGGCTACCGATGGCGAACTCCTCCTGCGGGGTGAGGCGCGTGGAGCTCATCTGGCGCTGATACTGCACGTTGTAGCGGAACGCCTGGCCGTAAAGCGTGAACGGCACGTCCAGCCCGGCGTTCAGCGAGACGATTTTGCTCAGCGCGGTGGCTTCACCGCTGTACTCTTCCGGGGCCGGGATCGCGCCAAACCAGCGGGTACCGCGCTGATAGCTGACGCCCGCATCCAGGGTGCTCTGGCCAATGTAGTGACGGTGCTGAAGCCCCAGACGCCAGCCGGCGGTCTGACGGCGCTGTACCTGCACCTCGGTATCATCAATAAAGTTGCGCGACTCGCTGGTGAGGACGTCGGCAGTGAGGGTGGTCCGCTGCGTACCGCTGCGGTGCAGCACGCGGCTGAGCTGGACGTCGAGGTTTTTGCGTTTCCCGCTGTAGCGGTAGTCCTCGTTCAGGCCCGCGACGGTCTGGCGATAGTCGTAGTCGCTGTACGTCACGCCCGCCATCCAGTAACCAAACGGCACAGAGTAGTGCGTGGTGACGTTTTTACTGCCCTTGTCGCCGCGATCGTGCAGGCTGCGCGAGCCGGAGATGTAGAACAGGTCGCTCAGGGAAAGCGGATTATCCAGCGACAGGGTCAGGCCGCCCTGGTAGCGCCCGGTGCTGCGTGAGCCGGAATCGTCCAGCGACGCACCCAGACGCCACATCTTGCTCTGCTGCCATTTCACGTCGATATCGCTCTCGCCCGGCTGCTCGCCAGGCACGATCTCCATGCTTGCTTCCACCGTCGGCAACCGCTGCAGGTTTTCCAGCCCCTGTTCGATGTCGCGCAGGTCAAGCAGATTGCCAGCGTGAGCCGGGAAGGCGCTGTAAAGCGTCAGATAGCGGTCGCTGTCCGGGGTGCGTTTCACCTCGCGAACGTGTCCTGGGAGGATCACCAGCGACAAAGTGCCGCGGGTTAAGTCCTGGTCCGGGGCCAGTACGCGAGTGGTGATGTACCCGTGATCGATAAGCCGGTTTTGCAGAGTGCTCATCAACAGGTTGATGCCTTTCCCGCCAAGGCAGTGCCCTTCACCCTGCCGCGCCAGACGCTGGAGCGGCAGCCAGTGGGGCAACGCCTCCTGACCGCTCAGCTCAACCCGGTCAATCCGGAAACAGGGGGTTTCCGGCTCAAAGGTGAGACGTCCGAACGAGGAAGCCGGGGGAGAAAGACGGACATCCGGGGTTGGCGGTGTCAGGGTTTCTTCCAGCGCACGCTGGCGCTGCTGTTGATTCTGGAACAGCGTCTCGCCACGGTTTTCCAGCATCCGCTGCGGCGGTGTGGCCTGGGCGGCGGTGGCGGCAGGCATCGGGGCGGCCGTAGGGGCGGGGGCGGCGTAAAGCGCAGGGGAAACCACCATCGCAATGGTCAGAAGCGCCCGATAAAACGGCGTTTTTTTATCCAGGGCTTCCCCTGAGAACATGCAGTGCGTCATCCCTGGAACATCTCTTTTTAAATACACAGGTGCTTAATAACTAAACAAACGCCGCGATGATAGGGGAACTGTGAAGTTGTGTAAATAAATGTGGCTTTAACGAAACCATTTTCCGATTAGTGCCAGATTCGGGAATTTAAGCTGGGGCTTGGGCGAAAAAAATTTCGCTTAATCAACGGTTTTACTTAAGTAGCCGCGGTGGCAGAAGAGGTGAGAAACAGGTTAAAAATGTGAAAAAACCTACCAGAAAAGGTAGGGGGAGGACCGAAAACAAAAAACCCCGCCGGAGCGAGGTTTTTTTCAGGACTTGCGGGTGGTAACCGCAGAGCACACTGTGTTACGTCAACAGCGTAACTATACGACGAATTTAGCCTGGCTGCAATTTTAGCGCCGCCTGGTGAGCCATTCAGAGTATGGGCGAGGCCACCTTTTTTGTCGAATATATACTGTTCATTTATACAGTACTTTATTATACTGGTTTGGCTGACGCAGAGGTGCGATACGGGGGCCGCGTGTATACGGGCGCAATACAAGTCCTGGCTGAAACGGGTGGTGCCGTCAGTGCCTTAGCCCCGAGAGAGCACACTGTGTTACGCCAACAAAACAGCTGGTTACAGGCGGCGGAGAGGTAAGCCAGCTGGTGCTCCTTTACCTGAGGAGACGCGTATGGGCGGAGTGGATTTGGCAATTCTTATCCTGAAACTCATTGTTGCTGTACTGCAACTGCTTGATGCTGTCCTGAAGTTCTTTCGCTGAATCAGGTTCAAGCCGCAACTAAGAGGGGCGGGCAACCGCCCCTCTTTAATAATCTCCCGCTGGTCGCGTTGTCGCCCGTTGTGTTACATTTTTATTACATTAACCTGCGTGCGCATCACTATGACCCTGACCGTATTCTGCGTTCTGCTGTTTGCCGCCCTGCTGCACGCCACCTGGAACGCCATCGTTAAAGCCGGCAGCGATAAACTCTATGCCGCCATTAGCGTCAGCGGTTCGGCGGCGCTAATCGCCCTTCTTCTGTTGCCATTCTCCCCACAGCCGAGCTGGGAAAGCGCACCGTATCTGGCAGTAAGCTGCGCCCTGCAGGTGGTGTATACCGTGCTGGTGGCGAAGACCTATCAGGTGTCGGACATGAGCCAGACCTACCCCTTAATGCGCGGCACCGCACCGCTGCTGGTGGCGGTTATTAGCGTGCTGGCGCTGCACGACAGCCTGTCGCCGCTGGCCTGGATCGGTATCGCCGTGATTTGCTGTGCCATTCTGCTGATGGCATTCAATGGCCGCGCCCGCTCCCGGCGTGGGATCGTGCTGGCGCTGTGCAATGCCTGTTTTATCGCTGGTTATACGCTGGTTGATGGCACCGGCGTGCGCCTCTCCGGCACCGCGCTCGGCTACACGCTGTGGACCTTTTTGATGAACGGCTTCTGCCTGCTGTCTTGGGCGATGGTCTCCCGTCGCCGCGAGGTGTCGCACTACATGGCGCGCCACTGGAAAAAAGGCGTGCTCGGCGGCGTAGGTACGATGGGCTCCTATGGCCTGGCGCTGTGGGCCATGACTCAGGCGCCGCTGGCGATCGTGGCGGCGCTGCGCGAAACCTCCATCCTGTTCGGCGCGCTGCTGGCCTTCTTTATCCTTAAAGAACATCTGCGCGGTCTGCGCATCCTCGCCATCTGCGGTATCGCGGCTGGCGCTATGCTGCTGCGGCTTGCCTGAGCCGCTGGCAACATTGCTTGCCGAAAGCGTGTATTAATCCTGCCTGCTACGTCCTGATATATCTTCGCACCTGAGTGGAAGGCCGCCACGGTTGTGGTAGATTTCACTCGCATTTAGCTATTTACCCAGAACCTTATGCTTCATTCCTGAGATTTCATAAAGTATTCATCGAAATGAAAACGAACAATAACCTGAACCTGATGCTGATGCTGGTGCTGCTGGTGGCGGTAGGCCAGATGGCACAAACTATCTGGATCCCGGCGGTAGCGGATATGGCGTATGACTTCCACGTGCGCGACGGCGAAGTCCAGCGCGTGATGGCGGCCTACCTGTTTACCTATGGCATTTCCCAGCTGGTTTACGGGCCGATTGCCGACCGCATCGGGCGTCGCCCGGTGATCCTCTTCGGGATGGCAATATTTATGCTGGCAACCGTGCTGGCGCTGTACACCTCAAGCCTGACGGTGCTGATTGCTGCCAGTGCCCTGCAGGGTGTGGGCACCGGCGTGGGCGGGGTGATGGCCCGCACTATGCCACGCGATCTCTATTCCGGCACCGGGTTGCGCAGAGCGAACAGCCTGCTGAACATGGGGATTCTGGTCAGTCCGCTGCTGGCTCCGCTGATTGGCGGCCTGCTCGGTACGGTCTGGGGCTGGCGCGCCTGCTACGGATTCCTGCTGGCGCTGTGCATGGTGGTCACATTCAGCATGGCGCGCTGGATGCCGGAAACCCGTCCGGCGGATGCGCCCCGCACTCAACTGCTAACCAGCTACCGCATGCTGTTTAGCCGCGCATCGTTTGCCTGTTATCTGCTGATGCTGATAGGCGCACTGGCGGGGATCGCGGTGTTTGAAGCCAGCGCGGGCGTGCTGCTGGGCGCAGGTCTCGGGTTCAGCAGCTTTGCGGTCAGCGTGCTGTTTATTCTGCCGGTGCCAGCGGCGTTCTTCGGAGCCTGGTTTGCCGGTCGTCAGACGAAACGCTTTACCGGCATGATGTGGCAGGGGGTGCTGAGCTGCCTTATCGCTGGCGTGCTGATGTGGCTGCCCGCCTGGTTCGGGGTGATGAACGTCTGGACGCTGTTGGTTCCGGCCGCGCTGTTCTTCTTCGGGGCCGGGATGCTGTTTCCGCTTGCCACCAGCGGCGCGATGGAGCCGTTCCCGTTTCTTGCCGGCACCGCCGGGGCGCTGATTGGTGGTTTGCAAAATACCGGTGCCGGGTTGCTGGCCTGGGTTTCCGCCCAGCTTCCGCAGCAGGGCCAGGGCAGCCTCGGCATGTTGATGACTGCAACGGGAATGCTGATCCTGCTCTGCTGGCTGCCGCTGGCGGCGCGCGATGAGCAACATCAGCAGCCGGTCTAAGACAGTAACCTAAGGATTGCCCGCAGATGGGTAGCGACAAACAGCAGTGACAGGGCGACCACCGCCAGCGCGACGATCAGCCGCGCGCGCATTGACCGCGCGGAAGTGAAGTCGCTCACCGCCACGTCCATCAGTTTGCGCTGGCGGGCGTAGCGCCACAGCAGCCCGGTCACCAGCACCAGCGCCAGCAGCACACCCCACAGCCAGATGCCCGCTTCCGGGCCTTTCTGGCGCAGCGCCAGCGCAAGCAGCGCGCCGTAACCCAGCAGGGTGCGCAGCCACGCCAGCGACGTCCGCTCCGGCTGCAGGCCGGGGTCCGCCAGCCGCCGCGCCCGGCGGCTATCGGCCATAGAGCACCAGCGCTATCATGGCGAGCGCCACCAGCGCCATCACCACGCTGATTAACTTCAGCATCCCGGTATAGGGCATGTCCTGCTTCAGGCGCATCGCTTTTTCATTGTTCAGCCAGCGCAGATAGCCATACAGCGCCAGCACGCCGGCGAACAGGCACAGCAGCAGACTCAGGCTCTCGCGCAGCAATGGCGTGGTGAATTCCGGGGCCAGCTGATCCAGCCCGACGCCGGCGGCAAGGAAGCCCAGCGCGGTACGGATCCACGCCAGAAAGGTGCGTTCATTGGCCAGCGAAAAGCGGTAGTCCGGCGCGTCGCCCGGCAAGGTGGTTTTCATGCTCACTCCTGTACGTCACGGTTGCAGGAAGTGTACTGGCTTTGGCCGGGAAGTGACCAGATGTTCGCGTCTGGCAAACAAAAAAGGCTCCCGTCGGGAGCCTTTGTCTTTTACGTCAGCCGGTTAGCTGTTGAGCGCCGGACGCTCGCTGATGGCGATGCGCTGCGGGGCGATCTCTTCAGGCACGTTGCGCACCAGGTCGATATGCAGCAGGCCGTTGGTGAAGGTCGCGCCGGAGACTTCCATATGTTCAGCCAGCGTAAAGCTCAGGCTGAACGGCTGGGATACCAGCCCCTGATGCAGCCATTTCGGCTCTTTTTCCGGTTTTACTGGCGTACCGGAGATGGTCAGCCGCGTCCCTTCCAGCTGGACGTTCAGATCTTCCTGACGGAATCCCGCCAGCGCCAGCGTAATGCGATAGTGGTTATCGTCGCTTTTTTCGATGTTATAGGGCGGGAAGGTCTGGCTGTCAGCGGTGCTTTGCAGGGCGTTTGCCAGTTTGTCAAAGCCGATCCATTGACGCAGCAGCGGGGATAAATCGTAGTTACGAATAGTCATGGTCTGCCTCCTTCTGAGAAGCGAGTTCGCACGGGTTCCCGGTTCGGCACTAAGCCGCGGGGAAAAAGTGCAGGTTAATAGCGAACGCAGGTTCGCCGGTGCTCCCGTTCGGCAAGCACATTTTTCAGGGCCGCTTTCGCGACCCGAAGCATTAATTGATTTCGATACGGCGCGGTTTTTTCGCTTCCGGAATAACGCGCTCAAGGTCGATATAGAGCAGGCCGTTCACCAGATTAGCGCCGCGGATCTGAATATTTTCCGCCAGCTGGAATTTGCGCTCAAAGTTGCGTTCGGCGATACCCTGGTAAAGATAGGTACGCTCTTTCTGCTCGGTCGCGTGGGAGCCTTTCACCACCAGCAGGTTATCCTGCGCGGTGATCTCCAGTTCGCCTTCGGCAAAACCGGCGACGGCAATCGCAATGCGGTAGTGGTTTTCGTCTACCAGTTCGACGTTATACGGAGGGTAGCCGCCGTTGCTCTGGCTCTGGTTGTTTTCCAGCAGGTTGAACAGGCGATCGAAACCGATGGCGGAACGATAAAGCGGGGAGAGATCGAAATTACGCATAAAACAGACTCCTGAAATCAGCGAGAAATTACATTGCCTTCCGGTAACCGGACAGGCGGTCCAGGTAAGCACCCTGTCGGCGTGCTTCCTTTGTCTACATTCTCAAAATGGGTGCGCTTTCAGGCGTTTCAAGATCTAATGAGTGTGTTTTTTTGGCGCTTTACATATCTTTGCGTAGACTGAACAGGACAGGTTCACATAACAACTGCGACGATCACCACAGCGTAGCAACGGCGGACTACTTATTCCTGACGCCGGTGGTATAACCTTCGTCACCGGCGCATTGATGCCTACAAAATGATATCTATGATGATGAAAAACGTTCCTGGCAAATTTTTGGCTGGCGCCTGCGGTTTCGTACTCTGCGGCTGTTCCAGCGTTATGACACACACAGGCGGCGAAGAGGGTTACTATCCGGGTACCCGCGCCAGTTTTGAACTGTTGCAGAACAGTGAGACCAGTTGGGGAGTGAAGCCGCTGGTGGCGCTGGATATGCCATTTACCGCTTTACTCGACACCCTGTTGCTGCCGTGGGATGCGTTCCGCGAAGACAACTCGGTGCGCTCCAGAGTGCGCAAAAGCGAGCGCGAGGCGCTCGCCACTAACTCCGTGATCCCACCTGCGCCCTGATTTATAAGCCGGTTTCCGTAGCCCACAGCTGACGGAAACCGTCCACTTCCTGCATCCAGGCAATCATCGCCCCGTCCGGGGAAAAGACCACCGCATCCGCTGACGGCGGCGCATCGTGTTGCTCCGTCAGGGCAAAAACGCTGCCGGTTACCGCATCACACAGCACTATCCGCCCGCCGCTGACAAAGCCCAGCATGCTGCCGGACGGATGCCAGTTAAACGCCGACGCCACCCCGCCTGCTTCACGCGTCAGCTGGCGCGGTTCGCCGCCGTGCGGTGAGATCAGCCACAGCTGCGCCACGCCGCGCTCGTCGCGCATTAAAAAGGCGATCTCCGTCCCCTGCGGGTTACTGCGCACCCAGTGGCGCGGGGCGGTAGCGAGACCCGGATAACGGCGCGAATGGGTAAAGGTCAGACGGCGCTGCGTCACGCCCGCAGGCGGGGCTGGCAGCGTGCTCTCCGTGCCGCACAGCGGGGCGTCACCCGGCGTCTGCCACGCCTGCGGGTTATCCGGCAGATCGACAATAAACAGCTCCGGCACCTTTTCATGGTTTAGCGACAGCGTATCGCCGATAAACGCCAGCGCACGCGGCTGCCAGCTACCGTCGGCCCGGCGATAGCCCTCCTCGCCGATCCAGCCCTCTTCATACGCGCGGTTGATCTCGTCGCTGCCGGGCGCAGGGGTCGGAGTGGTCTGGCTGACCAGCACGCACCAGTGGCTGCCGTCATATTCACGCGGATGATGACCGGGCACCGTCACCGGCCCCCAGGGCAGCGCCACACCGACGTTGCGCAGGTCAAGCGCCGGGTCACGCTCGTGCAGCACGTGGTCATTATAGGTGAAGCTCAGGTAGCGCCCGTCCGGGCTCCAGACGTGCACATGGCTGCCGCCGCGCAGCGCGCCGGGGGTATAGGGTGCGGTGATATCCATCGCATCAAGATTGGTGGCCACGCCATCGCGCACCACCACGCCGCGGCGGTGATGGAAATCGTACTGCCAGCTGGCGTCCGGGTTCTCCGGGCCGTGAATAAAGACGTACTCATCGCGCTGCGGATTGACCGTCACCACGCCGACATGCGCGCCCTGCGGGGCGCGGTAGATCACCTGCACCTCGCCGGTTTCGACATTCACGCGTTCAATGGTTTGCCCGGTAAACGATGCCCCGGAAGGACGAACGTCAAACGCCAGCCAGCGGCTGTCTGAAGTCCAGGTATTGATGTTGGTCAGCTGATGATGACGCGCTGCAAAGGTGAGCTGTTTCATTGGGATACCCTGAAGCCATGACGGGCTTCAGGGTAGCCTATGCCGGGGATTTAGCCTACGCGTTTCACGTCGCCCACCAGCAGGATGTAGGAGAGCGCGCCGATCAGCGCAACGGCGGAGATATAGACCAGCGCCGGGCCAAAACCATAGTCCTGCGCCAGATAGCCAATCACCAGCGGAACGGTGATGCCGCCGAGACCGCCAACAAAGTTGAAGACGCCGCCGGTCAGGCCGATGAGGCGCATCGGTGCCAGCGAGGAGACCAGCGACCAGGTGATAGACGCAAAGCCGTTACCGAAGAACGCTACCGCCATCAGGGTCATGATCCAGATCGGGTCGTTGGTGTAGTTCGCGCCCATGATGCAGGTGGAAATCAGCAGCCCACAGATGATCGGCGTTTTACGCGCGATGCCCAGCGAGTAGCCTTTGCGCACCAGACGGTCTGCTACCCAGCCGGAGAGCAGTACGCCAACGAACGCGGCGAGGAACGGCACCGTGGTCATAAAGCCGGCCTTCAGCGCGGTAATGCCTTTCTCCTGGGTCAGATAGTTCGGGAACCAGGTCAGGAAGAACCACAGCGTTGAGGTGACCGCGAACTGACCGAGGTAGACGCCAATCAGTTTACGGTGAAACACCAGCTTCCAGTCGGCGCGGGTTAGCGGCTGACGGGCTTCTTTTTTCGCCGGGGCATCGCCGTCCACCAGGCCGCCGCCGTCGCGAATATAGTCCAGCTCGGCTTTACTGATGCCTTTAGTGAGGCGCGGCGGCTGATAGACCTTAAACCAGATCAGCGACCAGATAATCCCGATGCCGCCGGTGACGATAAACACCCAGTGCCAGCTCAGCAGCTCCTGGATCCAGATCAGCAGCGGCGTCAGGAAGGCGAGGCCGACAAACTGCCCGGAGGTGTAAAACCCTACCGCCGAGGCGCGTTCATGCTCCGGGAACCAGCTGGTCACCATGCGGTTGTTGGTCGGGAATGCCGGGGCTTCGAAGATACCGGTAATGGCACGCAGGCCGATCAGCGACATTAACCCGGTGGCGAAGCCCTGGAACAGGGTAGCGACCGACCAGCCGAAAATAGCGATGAAGTAGGTCAGGCGCGAGCCGACGCGGTCAAGGAACCAGCCGCCGGGGATCTGGCACAACGTATAGAGCCAGGCGAAAGCCGAAAAGACGTAGCCCATTTCCGCTTTAGTGATGCCGAACTCCTCCTGAATATGCGCGGAAGCCACTGCCAGGTTGGCGCGGTCCACATAGCAAATCACCACGGTAATAAAGATCATCACCAGGGTGACATAACGACGACGTCCGGGTTTTGCAGTAGTTACTGGAATATCCATCGTAATCTGTCTCCAGATTTTGGGCATGGCGAAGCCGCTCACCATGCCCTGTAAGTTACAGAGGGTGGGTTAGATTTTTTTAATTAAAAACGTAAACGGAATGCGCTAAATAATTCGTGCTGGGGACAAAAATGCAGCCAACCTATCACCAGCGCGAAGTATGACGCGCATTTACCATTCGGCGACGGAGCCGTCTTCGTGCCGCCACAGCGGGTTGCGCCAGTCGCTGACGTCTTTGCTGCGAGCGATCACCTGTTCTTCGTCGATCTCCACGCCGAGGCCTGGCTTCATAAGCGGTTTGAAGAAGCCGCCTTCCATACAGAAGTCCTCTTTGTTCTTCACGAAGTCCAGCAGCTCTGCGCCCTGGTTGTAGTGAATGCCCATGCTCTGCTCCTGGAATACCGCATTGCGCGAGACAAAATCCACGTGCAGACAGGCGGCCAGCGCGATCGGCCCGAGCGGGCAGTGCGGGGCCAGCGCCACGTCATAGGCTTCCGCCATACCGGCGATTTTGAAGCATTCGGTGATGCCGCCAGCGTGGGAGAGATCCGGTTGCAGGATGGCGATGCCGCCCGCTTCCAGCACGCGCTTAAATTCGAAGCGCGAGAACATACGCTCCCCGGCAGCAATAGGAATATGGGTCTGGGCGGCGAGGCGCGGATAGTATTCCGCCTGCTCGGCCAGCACCGGCTCCTCAATAAACAGCGGGCGATACGGCTCCAGCTCTTTAATCAGGATTTTTGCCATCGGCGCGCTGACGCGACCGTGGAAATCGAGGCCGAATTCGATGTCATAGCCAAACGCTTCGCGGATCTGCGCCACGGTATTCACCGCCGCATCCACTTTACGGGAGTCGTCAATCACGCCCAGCTCTTCGCAGCCGTTAAGCTTGAAGGTGTCGAAGCCAATTTCACGCAGTTTGCTGATGCCCGCGATCACCTCTGCCGGACGGTCGCCGCCAACCCAGCTGTAGGCTTTAATCTTGTCGCGTACCAGGCCGCCCATCAGCTGCCATACCGGCGCGTTGAGCACTTTGCCTTTGATGTCCCACAGCGCCTGGTCGATACCGGCGATGGCGCTCATCAGGATCGGGCCACCGCGATAGAAACCGGCGCGGTACATCACCTGCCACAGGTCATTGATGCGCGCCGGGTCCTGGCCAATCAGGAACTCGCCCAGTTCGTGTACCGCAGCTTCCACGGTGCGCGCGCGCCCTTCGATGACCGGTTCGCCCCAGCCGACAATGCCTTCGTCGGTTTCGATTTTCAGGAACATCCAGCGCGGGGGTAAACGGTAGGTTGTCAGTCTGGTAATTTTCATTGCACTGCCTCTTGATACGCCTTAACAAATGCTGCGGCCTGCTGCGCCGTGCGCTCCACGGACTGCCCGGCGCGATAGAGATCGCTGCCCAGTCCGGCACCCACGCAGCCTGCTTTCATCCACTGCGCCAGGTTCTCCGGCGTCACGCCACCGACGGCAAATACCGGTACATCCGCAGGCAGCACCGCCTTAAGCGCTTTGATGTAGTCCGGGCCAAACGCCGATGACGGGAAAATTTTCAGCGCCTGCGCGCCCGCGTCCAGCGCGGTAAACGCTTCGGTGGCGGTGGCGCAGCCGGGGCAGACGGTCATACCGTGCGCTACGGCGCGACGAATCACTTCCGGCTGGATATTCGGGGTGACGATGAGCTGGCAGCCCATCTCCGCAAGCTGGTCCACCTGCTCCGGTTTCAGCACCGTTCCGGCACCAATCAGCGCCCGGTCACCAAACGCCCGGACCATAGCGGGGATGCTCTGTTCCCACTGCGGGGAGTTAAGGGGGATCTCGACCGCGTCAAAGCCTGCGTCCAGTACCGCGGCGACGTGCGCGTGCGCCTCGTCGGGGGTAATGCCGCGCAGGATAGCGATCAGCGGGAGGTTAGTTTGCCACTGCATGTGCGATGCTCCTTATGCCTGCCTGAAATGCCTGTTCGCCGTCAATGACCTGCACTTCGCGACCAATAGCGTCAAAAGCACGCTGATAGCGGCGAGCAAGCGCCGGACTGGCGACCAGGGTGATAACCTGCTGAACGGCAACGTCGGCGGTCATGGTCGCCACTTCGCTGCCAATCAACAGGCCAGAAAGGAATTCGCTCACCTGCTCGCGAGGCAGCGAGCCGAGGACGTGAGAAGCCCGCACTTCAAACAGCTGCGGCAGCAGTGCCGGGGCGTTGAGGCCGCGCGTCAGGCCAGCGTCAAACGCATCCGTGCTGTCGGTTTGCTCGGGCAGCCCGGTGCCCACCAGCGAGTGGCGCAGTAAGATGTGGTGCAGTTCGCCGGTCATGGCGGTGCGGAAATCGACAATCTGCTGCGCATCGGCCTGCACCCATTTGCAGTGGGTGCCGGGCATCACATACAGCGAGGCCGGAGCCAGATCGCGCGCGCCGAGCAGCTGGGTCTCTTCGCCGCGCATGACGTTGTGATTGTCGTCGCGGTTAACGCTCAGACCGGGGATTATCCAGACGTTGTCGATAACCGGCGTCAGCTGTTCGCCGATGGCGCTGAACCGCGCCGGGCAAGGCAGGTAGGGGGCGATTTTCCAGCCGGCGTTACTGCCGACCATGCCCGCCATCACCACCGGGGTCGGCTCATCGCGCCAGCCCTCGGTCACTTCCGCTAACACCGCATCGGGGGATTTGCCGTTCAGGCGCGTGACGCCTGCTTCGGATTGCCTGCTCTCCAGACACTCGTCGCCCTGGTAACGCCAGGCGCGGAGGTTGGTGGATCCCCAGTCGATTGCGATGTAGCGAGATGTCATGTGATTTCCTTTAGCCTTCGGGTGGAGCTGGCAATCATGGTGAGCGCCGCCTGCTCCGCTGCATCGCCGTCCTGATGCCGGATGGCATCGAACAGCGCCTTATGTTCCTGGAGCGTTTTCGGCATGTTGGCCTCATCGCCCATCCAGGTTCGTTCAAATACCGCCCGCTGCAGGGAGCCTATCGCCACGGTGAGCTGCTGCAGCACCGGGTTGTGTACCGCCTGAAGCACCGCGTCGTGATAGCGAATGTCCGCTTCATTAAAGGCGTCGCGATCCTGGTTGTTGGCGACCATATCGTTCAGCGCCGCTTCAATCTGTGCCAGGTCGCTGGAGGTGGCGCGCTCTGCCGCCCAGCGGGCAATAGCGGGTTCCACCAGATTTCGTACTTCGCTCATCGCGCTGATAAGTCGCGGGTCGTAGTCGTTCTCCAGCACCCACTGCAACACCTCGGTATCGAGGTAGTTCCACTGGTTGCGCGGGGCGACAAAGGCACCGCGATAGCGCTTCATCTCGATCAGCCGTTTCGCCATCAGCGAGCGAAACACTTCCCGGATGATGTTGCGCGAGGTTTCAAACTCTTCGCACAGCTCTGCTTCTGCCGGCAGCGCCGCGCCGGGTACATATTTCCCGCTGACGATCTGGCGGCCAAGGTCGACGATGATGCGGTCAGTTTTCGTGAGGGTCATGACGTGTCCTTATGAACGTTGTGTCCTTAGCTACTTTACCCTGCCTGCCGCTTTTCGCCTCATCTTTGCAGTACAAACATGCACCGACTTGCCGTCCCAATGACCACAATGTAGTACAATCATATTGGGTTGTACTACAATCCTGATCACAAAAACGACACAAGAATATATTCAGGGCAAAAAAAGCCCCGATGCATAATCGGGGCCAATGGGTACTCGTCGCGGTTACTGCAGCGCAAACTTCTCGATAGCGTAAGCGACGCCATCTTCAAGGTTGGATTTGGTCACGAAATCTGCCACCTCTTTCACCGACGGAATGGCGTTGTCCATTGCCACGCCGACGCCCGCGTATTCCAGCATCGCAATGTCGTTTTCCTGATCGCCAATCGCCATCACCTCTTCCGGCTTGATGTTCAGCGTTTCCGCCAGGGCGTGCACGCCGGTGCCTTTGGTCACGCGCTTGTTAAGGATCTCCAGGAAGTACGGAGCGCTTTTCAGCACGGTGTACTTCTCACGCACCTCGTCCGGAATGCGCGCGATGGCTTTGTCGAGGATCTCCGGCTCGTCAATCATCATCACCTTAAGGAACGCGGTATCCGGGTCCATGTTTTCCGGCTCGCAGAACACCAGCGGAATGGTGGCGACAAAAGATTCATGCACGGTGTAGGCGCTGATATCGCGGTTAGCGGTATAGAGCGTGTTGCGATCCAGCGCGTGGAAGTGAGAGCCCACCTCGCGGGAGAGCTTTTCGAGGAACAGATAGTCGTCATAGTTGAGCGGCGTTTGCGCCACGGTGCTGCCATCTCCTGCTTTCTGAACCAGCGCGCCGTTATAGGTAATGCAGTAGTCGCCCGGCTTATCCATGTGCAGCTCTTTCAGATAAGTGTGCACCCCGGCGTACGGACGGCCGGTGGTAAGCACGACGTTAATGCCGCGCTCACGGGCGCTGGCAATCGCATTTTTAACGGCGGGAGAAATGGTGTGATCGGGCAGCAGTAAGGTGCCGTCCATGTCGATTGCAATAAGTTTGATAGCCATGTGTTCCCCTGCGTAAATGAGTCCTTCCGCATGCTAACGCGATTTAGTTCAAAAAACAGTAGCAGCCTGGGGAAGAAAAAGGGATGGAAGGGTCGGGAGAAGTGCCGGTTTTTCAATGGCGGGCGTGAAGCGTATGACGGTGGGTGCGCCAGGCTTATCCACCCTGCGACATTACAGCGACGCAGGGTGTAGGCGTGGCGCACCCGCCACAGGGATGATCAGATATCGATATTCGCCGCTTTCAGGGCGTTTTCTTCGATAAAGGCGCGGCGCGGTTCTACGGCATCGCCCATCAGGGTGGTGAACAGCTGGTCAGCGGCAATCGCGTCCTTAACGGTTACGCGCAGCATGCGACGGCTTTCCGGGTCCATTGTGGTTTCCCACAGCTGATCCGGGTTCATCTCGCCCAGACCTTTATAGCGCTGGATTGCCAGACCACGACGGGACTCTTTCACCAGCCACTCCAGTGCCTGTTCGAAGCTGGCGACTGGCTGACGACGCTCGCCGCGCTCGATGAACGCGTCCTCTTCGATCAGCCCACGCAGTTTCTCGCCCAGGGTGCACAGACGACGGTATTCCCCGCCCAGCACGAACTCCTGATCCAGCACGTAGTCGGTATCGACGCCGTGCGTACGCACGCGCACGACCGGTTCGAACAGGTTCAGCTCGGCGTTTTCGCGCACGTCATATTTCCACAGGCTGCCGTGCTGCTCGTTGTCGTTCAGCGTGGTGATGAGCGCGGAAACCCAGCGCGTTACCTTCGCTTCATCGCTCAGATCGGCATCGGCCAGCGTCGGCTGATACACCAGCTCTTTCAGCAGTGAACGCGGGTAGCGGCGCTCCATGCGGCCAATCATTTTCTGCGCGGCGTTGTACTCGGAAACCAGCTTCTCCAGCGCTTCGCCGGCGATAGCCGGTGCCGAGGCGTTGGCGTGCAGCGTTGCGCCATCAAGAGCGATAGAGATCTGGTACTGATCCATCGCCTCATCGTCTTTGATGTACTGCTCCTGCTTGCCTTTCTTCACTTTGTACAGCGGCGGCTGCGCAATGTAGACGTGGCCGCGCTCAACGATTTCCGGCATCTGACGGTAGAAGAAGGTCAGCAGCAGGGTACGGATGTGCGAGCCATCGACGTCCGCATCGGTCATGATGATGATGCTGTGATAACGCAGCTTGTCCGGGTTGTACTCGTCGCGACCGATGCCGCAGCCCAGCGCGGTGATAAGCGTCGCCACTTCCTGTGAAGAGAGCATCTTGTCGAAACGCGCTTTCTCGACGTTAAGGATTTTACCCTTCAGCGGCAGAATCGCCTGGTTCTTACGGTTACGGCCCTGCTTCGCAGAACCGCCCGCGGAGTCCCCTTCCACTAAGTAGAGTTCAGACAGCGCCGGGTCACGCTCCTGGCAATCCGCCAGTTTGCCCGGCAGGCCAGCCAGATCCAGCGCGCCTTTACGGCGGGTCATTTCACGGGCTTTACGCGCCGCTTCACGCGCGCGAGCCGCGTCGATGATCTTACCGACGACGATTTTCGCGTCAGACGGGTTCTCCAGCAGGTACTCGGCCAGCAGTTCGTTCATCTGCTGCTCAACCGCGGATTTCACCTCGGAAGAGACCAGCTTGTCTTTGGTCTGCGAAGAGAATTTCGGGTCCGGCACTTTCACGGAAACCACGGCAATCAGGCCTTCGCGGGCATCGTCGCCGGTGGCGCTGACTTTCGCTTTTTTGCTGTACCCTTCTTTATCCATGTAGGCATTCAGGGTACGGGTCATCGCAGCGCGGAAGCCCGCCAGGTGCGTACCGCCGTCGCGCTGCGGAATGTTGTTGGTGAAGCAGTAAATGTTTTCCTGGAAACCGTCGTTCCACTGCAGCGCCACTTCCACGCCAATCCCGTCTTTTTCTGTAGAGAAATAGAAGATATTCGGGTGAATCGGGGTTTTGTTTTTGTTCAGGTACTCCACGAACGCTTTGATGCCGCCTTCGTAGTGGAAATGGTCCTGTTTGCCGTCGCGCTTGTCATTCAGGCGAATAGAGACGCCGGAGTTCAGGAACGACAGCTCGCGCAGGCGCTTCGCCAGAATTTCGTATTCGAATTCGGTAACGTTGGTAAAGGTTTCAAGGCTCGGCCAGAAGCGCACCACGGTACCGGTTTGCTCGGTTTCACCGGTGACGGCCAGCGGAGCCTGCGGCACGCCGTGTTCGTACACCTGCTGGTGCACTTTGCCTTCGCGGCGAATAACCAGTTCAAGCTTCTGGGAAAGGGCGTTAACTACAGAGACGCCCACGCCGTGCAGACCGCCGGATACTTTATAGGAGTTATCGTCGAACTTACCGCCGGCGTGCAGCACGGTCATGATCACTTCCGCCGCCGACACACCCTCTTCCGGGTGAATACCGGTCGGGATACCACGCCCGTCATCCGAGACGGACACAGAGTTGTCAGCGTGAATGGTCACCACGATGTCTTTACAGTGACCGGCGAGCGCTTCGTCGATAGCGTTATCTACCACCTCAAATACCATGTGGTGCAGACCGGTGCCGTCATCCGTGTCGCCGATATACATGCCCGGGCGCTTACGCACCGCATCCAGCCCTTTGAGGACTTTGATACTGGAGGAGTCATAAGAATTCGACATCAACGTTTCTCGCTCATTTATCTTGGGTTAATCCGTTATTTTACCCTTTTCCACGGTGAACATCTTCGAATTTTTGTCCGACATGTCCATTACGTGTTCGGCGCTAATGGCGCTTACAAAGACCTGCGACTGCGTGGCTTTTAACCGGTTCGCAAGCAGGGCCCGGCGGGCGTCATCCAGCTCCGAGGCAAAATCATCTATCAAATACAGGCAGCGCCTTCCGCTTTCGCGCGTCAGGAACTCCCCCTGTGCGAGACGCAGCGCGCACATCAGGAGCTTGAGCTGCCCGCGCGACAGGGTGTCTTCCACCGGCGCGCCGTCGGCCCGAATGCGGAAATCCGCCTTATGGGGGCCGTGCGCCGTATAGGTTAGCATCCGGTCACGTTCGAAGTTTTTCTCCAGCACGTCGGCATAATCCGCCTCTTTTTCCCAGCCGCGCTGGAAACTGAACGTGAGAGAGAATTCAGGTAAAAACTGTGCGCAGGTATCGGCCATGTCGGCGGCGATCGCCGCGCTGTAGTCGGCGCGCCACTGGCTAATCTGTTCGGCCAGCGGGATCAGCTCCTGATCCCAGGGCCGCAGCTGCGCGTATCGGGTCACCTGACGAAGCGCGGCATTTCGCTGCTTTAACAGGCGCTTTAAGTTGCTCCAGGCGACAAAAAAGCCCGGTTCGTTGTGGAAGCATCCCCAGTCGAGGAATGCTCTTCGATATTTGGGGCCGCCGCCGAGCAAAGTAAACCCCTCGGGGGTAATCAGCTGCATCGGCATCAGCAGCGCCAGCTCGGCAACTTTGTGGCCGTCGGTGCCGTCGATGCGCACCTTGCTGTCGCCGTGTTTATCTTTGGTCAGCCCGATGGCGGTTTCACGTTCGTCATTCTGCAGACGCCCGTGCAGCACAAACGCCTCCTGCTCATGGCGGATCACCCGGCCAATCTGCAGACTGCGGAACGCACGCCCGTGCCCCAGGGTGTAGATCGCTTCCAGCACGCTGGTCTTGCCGCTGCCGTTAGCGCCGACTAAGAAGTTAAATCCGGGAGAAAGCGCGAGATCCGCATTCTCGATATTGCGGAAGTCTTTGATGAGTAGACGGGATAGCGACATGATCAATTCTTAGCCAGGGCGTTATCGGCGCAGTTAGTCTGGTTTCGGCCAGCGCGCAGCAACCGGAGCGTACTGAAGTACGTGAGGATTGCGAGCACTGCCCGGAGCCAGAATAACAAGTAAGATAGCCCGATATTTTCTAAAGCCTCATGGGCATGACGACATAGGCTGCGGATGTACTCGCCGCATCTTCAATCTGCACGCTCGACACCGAGTCCGTCAGCAAAATCCGCACGTTTTCGCACTTCAGCGCGTTCAGCACATCCAGCACGTAACTTACGTTGAAGCCGATTTCCATCTCGGTGCCTTCGTAGGCGACGTCGAGGATCTCTTCCGCTTCTTCCTGTTCCGGGTTGTTGGCGGTGATTTTCAGCTGGTTCTGGCTGACATACAGACGCACGCCGCGGAATTTCTCGTTCGAGAGAATGGCCGCGCGGGCAAACGCCTGCTTAAGAATGTCGCAGCCGGCATCGAGGTGTTTATCGGGATTCTTCGGCAGTACGCGACGATAATCCGGGAAACGGCCATCAACCAGCTTGGAAGTAAAGATGTAGTCGCCTACGTGAGCGCGAATGTTGTTGCTGCCGATCTGCACGCGTAGCGGGTTTTCGCCACCGTCGAGCATACGCATCAGCTCGATAACGCCTTTACGCGGCACGATCACCGAATGGTTGGGCAGCGATACGCCGATAGGCATGGAACAAACCGCCAGACGGTGACCGTCGGTGGCGACGGTACGCAGCTCTTCGCCTTCGGTTTCAAACAGCATACCGTTGAGGTAGTAGCGAACGTCCTGATGCGCCATTGAAAACTGGGTCGCTTCAATCAGGCGCTTCATGGTGGCCTGCGGCAGCGTGAATTCAACGTTGCTCTGCCAGTCGTCCAGATTCGGGAAATCCGCCGCCGGGAGCGTGGAGAGCGAGAAACGGCTGCGCCCGGAGCGCACCAGCATGCGGTCGCCTTCAAGCTGCACCGCGATTTCCGCCCCTTCCGGCAGACCGCGACAGATATCAAACAGCTTACGCGCCGGAACCGTGGTCGCGCCGGGTTCGTGCGGCGACACCAGCGCCACCCGCGAGATCATTTCCATTTCCAGATCGGTGCCGGTCAGCGACAGCGTACCGTCCGCGACTTTCAGCAGCAGGTTACCGAGGATAGGCAGCGTCGGACGACCGCCCAGCGGGCCGCTTACCTGTTGCAGCGGCTTTAAGAGATGTTCACGTTCTACGGTAAATTTCATAGCGTCACGAAGATAATGTTCTGATTAAATTGGAAAAATCTTCTTTGATATCATGGCTCTCTTCACGCAGCTGTTCGATTTTACGACAGGCGTGGAGCACAGTGGTATGGTCGCGCCCACCAAAAGCGTCGCCGATCTCCGGCAGGCTATGGTTGGTCAACTCTTTTGCCAGTGCCATCGCCATCTGGCGCGGGCGGGCAACGGACCGCGAGCGTCGTTTCGACAGCAGGTCCGCCACTTTAATTTTGTAGTACTCGGCCACCGTTTTTTGAATGTTATCGATGGTGACCAGTTTTTCCTGAAGCGCCAGCAGATCGCGCAGCGCTTCACGTACAAAGTCGATAGTAATTGCGCGCCCGGTAAAGTTGGCGTTAGCAATCACGCGGTTCAGTGCCCCTTCCAGCTCACGCACGTTGGAGCGCAGGCGCTTGGCAATAAAGAAGGCCACTTCACCCGGCAGACGAATGTCGTTTTCGTCGGCCTTTTTCATCAGGATCGCCACGCGGGTTTCCAGCTCCGGCGGCTCGATCGCCACCGTCAGCCCCCATCCGAAACGGGATTTGAGACGATCTTCCACACCGTTGATCTCTTTCGGATAACGATCCGAAGTGAGAATGATCTGCTGATTACCTTCCAGCAGGGCATTAAAGGTATGGAAAAATTCTTCTTGGGATCGTTCTTTATTAGCAAAGAACTGAATGTCATCGATCAGCAGCGCATCCACCGAACGGTAGTAACGCTTGAACTCTTCAATGGCGTTGTTTTGCAGCGCTTTAACCATGTCCTGCACGAAGCGCTCGGAGTGCATGTACACCACTTTGGCATTGGGCTTGCGCGCCATAATGCCGTTGCCGACCGCATGCAGCAGGTGCGTTTTACCCAGCCCGGTGCCGCCATAAAGGAACAGCGGGTTGTAGGCGCCGCCCGGGTTATCCGCCACCTGACGCGCCGCCGCGCGGGCAAGCTGGTTCGATTTACCTTCAACGAAGTTATCGAAGTTGTGTTTCAGGTTGACGTTCGAGCGGTAGGACGGCTCGGCAGGCGCGGGCATGTTATCCCAGCTCGGGCGCGCGGGGGCCGCACTGCGAACGGCCTGCGCCTGTGCGGGCGCTGCCTGGCTGTTTACCGGTGCGCGCTGCGGCTGCGTTGCCGGCTTGCTGCCCACTTCAAAACGCAGCAATGGCGCATCGGTACCGCAGAAATCGTTTAACAGTCCGTTGATATTGTTGAGGTATTTGTCCCTGACCCAATCGAGCACAAAACGGTTTGGCGCGTACAGGGCCAGCGTGTTATCGCTCAGTTCCGCCTGTAGGGGGCGTATCCACATACTGAATTCTGTGGCTGGTAACTCATCCTGCAATCGGGCAAGACACTGCTGCCAAAGCGAAAGTGACACGGCGGACTCCACTCGAACAAAGTCGACAATTAAAGACGAAGACTGAAACATTCATGATTGTGTGACACACGCCGGTAAGACCACGACGGGGTGGCGTGCGTACCGCTATTTTATAGGCGGTTTGTCTGATGCTGCCTGGTTCCGGCAACGATCAGGGCCGGGGATCATAACGTAAAGCGAGCCAGAGATCTTCTGTTTCTCACAGTTTCTTCCCGATTTATCCACAGGGCGGATCGAGAAGTGGTAAGTGTAATCGATCATTTGTTCTGTGCGGCATGATTCCTGCCTTATATTGCCAAATTTTCCGATCGATGAACCATTTTGGGTGAAAGGATCGCACGAAGATCCGGCGCGATCCTTGCGCTTTAAACCGAAGCCCGTATAATTCTCCACCCGGCGCGTTTTGCCGTATGAATGGCCTTCCGGTTTCGCTGAATTTTCGCCCGTTTTTCGGGGGTAAAAGCAGGAGAGATAAGGAAAGTGAATTGACTCCGGAGTGTACAATTATTACAATCCGGCCTCTTTAATCATCCACACTGAGGCGTCGGTCTTTCGCTTAGCCGTTCGGACAAACGCACAAGTCAGTGAAATTTTTCAAGTTTAGGTAGAAATCGCCATGAAACGCACTTTTCAACCGTCCGTACTGAAGCGCAACCGTTCACACGGCTTCCGTGCTCGTATGGCAACCAAAAATGGTCGTCAGGTTCTGGCACGTCGTCGTGCTAAAGGCCGCTCTCGTCTGACCGTTTCTAAGTAATAAAAGCTAACCCCTGCGTGGTTAAGCTCGCATTTCCCAGGGAGTTACGTTTGTTAACTCCCCATCATTTCACTTTCGTCTTCCAGCAGCCGCAACGGGCTGGCACGCCGCAAATCACCATCCTCGGCCGCCTTAATTCGCTGGGGCATCCCCGTATCGGTCTTACCGTCGCCAAGAAAAACGTCAAGCGCGCGCACGAACGCAATCGGATTAAACGTCTGACGCGTGAGAGCTTCCGTTTACGTCAGCATGAACTTCCGCCTATGGATTTCGTGGTGGTGGCGAAGAAGGGGGTTGCAGACCTCGATAACCGCGCGTTAATGGAAGCACTGGAAAAACTATGGCGCCGCCATTGTCGCCAGGCTCGCGAGTCCTGATAGGCCTGATTAGGGTCTATCAACGCCTGATTAGTCCGCTTCTCGGGCCGCATTGCCGTTTTACCCCAACCTGTTCGCACTACGGAATTGAGGCGTTACGCAGGTTTGGAGTGATAAAAGGCAGTTGGTTGACAGTGAAACGCGTATTAAAATGCCACCCTTTACACCCGGGTGGAGACGACCCCGTCCCGCCAGGACCTTACGATACCAGAGAACACTAACGATGGATTCGCAACGCAATCTTCTTGTCATCGCTTTGTTGTTCGTGTCTTTCATGATCTGGCAAGCCTGGGAGCAGGATAAAAATCCTCCTCAGACGCAGCAGACCACGCAGACTACGACCACCGCAGCGGGTAGCGCCGCCGACCAGGGCGTACCGGCCAGTGGCCAGGGAAAACTCATTACGGTTAAAACGGATGTCCTCTCCCTTACCATCAACACCCGTGGTGGTGACATCGAGCAGGCACTGTTAACTGCCTACCCGAAAGAGCTGGGTTCTTCTGAGCCGTTCCAGCTGCTGGAAACGACGCCAGAGTTCCTGTATCAGGCGCAAAGCGGCCTGACCGGTCGCGACGGCCCGGATAATCCGGCAAACGGTCCGCGTCCGCTCTACAACGTTGATAAAGACGCGTTCGTTATCGCTGATGGCCAGAACGAACTGGCGATCCCGATGACCTTCACCGATGCGGCGGGCAACACCTTCACCAAAACCTTCACCCTGAAACGCGGTGAATATGCGGTGGACGTAAGCTACAGCGTGAACAACGCCGGCGCGAAACCGCTGGAAGTGGCAAGCTTCGGTCAGCTCAAGCAGTCCATCAATCTGCCTTCTCACCGCGATACCGGCAGCAGCAACTTTGCGCTGCATACCTTCCGCGGCGCGGCGTACTCCACGCCGGACGAGAAGTATGAGAAATATAAATTCGACACCATTGCCGATAACGAAAACCTGAACGTCAACGCCAGCAACGGCTGGGTGGCGATGCTTCAGCAGTATTTCGCTACCGCATGGGTTCCGCGCACTGCGGGTACCAACAACTTCTATACCGCAAATCTGGGTAACGGCATTGCGGCGGTTGGCTACAAATCTGCACCGGTACTGGTACAGCCAGGCCAGACAGGCGCGCTGAACAGCACCCTGTGGGTGGGTCCGGAAATTCAGGACAAAATGGCGCAGGTTGCACCGCACCTTGACCTGACCGTTGACTACGGCTGGTTGTGGTTCATCTCTCAGCCGCTGTTTAAGCTGCTGAAATGGATCCACGGCTTCCTGGGCAACTGGGGCTTCGCGATTATCGCTATCACCTTCATCGTACGTGGTGTGATGTACCCGCTGACGAAAGCGCAGTACACCTCGATGGCGAAAATGCGTCTGCTGCAGCCGAAGATTCAGGCCATGCGCGAGCGTCTGGGTGACGATAAGCAGCGTATGAGCCAGGAGATGATGGCGCTCTATAAAGCAGAGAAAGTGAACCCGCTGGGTGGTTGCTTCCCGCTGCTGATTCAGATGCCGATCTTCCTTGCGCTGTACTACATGCTGATGGGCTCAGTTGAGCTGCGCCATGCGCCGTTCGCCCTGTGGATCCACGACCTGTCCGCGCAGGACCCGTACTACATCCTGCCGATCCTGATGGGCGTGACCATGTTCTTCATCCAGAAGATGTCACCGACCACCGTGACCGACCCGATGCAGCAGAAGATCATGACCTTTATGCCGGTCATCTTCACAGTCTTCTTCCTGTGGTTCCCGTCCGGTCTGGTGCTGTACTATATCGTCAGCAACCTGGTGACCATCCTTCAGCAGCAGCTGATCTACCGCGGTCTGGAAAAACGTGGACTGCATAGCCGCGAGAAGAAAAGCTCCTGATAGCTTGATTCTTTAAGCTGAAACAAGGCGGTCATTTGACCGCCTTGTTTGTTTTTGTCGCCCTGTATTTCGCGCCTAACCCGAAGAGATAATCATGAACCACAACGACACCATCATCGCTCAGGCTACTCCTCCGGGACGTGGCGGCGTGGGTATCCTGCGTATTTCTGGCCTCAAAGCCCGCGAGGTAGCCCAGGCCGTGCTCGGCAAGCTGCCGAAGCCGCGCCATGCCGACTACCTGCCGTTTAAGGACGCCGACGGCACGGCGCTGGATCAGGGTATTGCGCTGTGGTTCCCCGGCCCGAACTCCTTTACCGGTGAAGACGTGCTGGAGCTGCAGGGCCACGGCGGCCCGGTGATCCTCGACCTGCTGCTTAAACGCATTCTGGCGCTGCCCGGCGTGCGTATCGCTCGCCCCGGTGAGTTCTCTGAACGCGCATTTCTTAACGATAAGCTCGATCTGGCTCAGGCAGAAGCCATCGCCGACCTGATCGATGCCAGTTCTGAGCAGGCGGCCCGCTCGGCGCTTAACTCGTTGCAGGGAGCGTTTTCCGCGCGAGTAAACCACCTTGTGGAAGCACTTACTCACCTGCGCATCTACGTCGAAGCGGCTATCGACTTTCCGGACGAGGAGATCGACTTCCTGTCAGACGGCAAAATCGAAGCGCAGCTTAATGCCGTAATGGGCGATCTCGACGCGGTACGCGCCGAAGCGCGACAGGGCAGCCTGCTGCGCGAAGGCATGAAAGTGGTGATTGCCGGGCGTCCAAACGCCGGTAAATCAAGCCTGCTGAATGCGCTGGCGGGCCGCGAGGCGGCGATCGTTACCGATATTGCCGGCACCACCCGCGACGTATTACGCGAGCATATTCATATCGACGGCATGCCGCTGCATATCATCGACACCGCTGGTCTGCGTGAAGCCAGCGATGAAGTGGAGCGTATTGGCATCGAACGCGCGTGGAACGAGATCGAACAGGCGGACCGCGTGCTGTTTATGGTAGACGGGACCACCACCAGCGCCGTTGACCCGGCTGACATCTGGCCGGACTTTATCGCCCGACTGCCGGCGAAGCTGCCGATCACCGTGGTGCGTAACAAAGCGGACGTCACCGGCGAGACGCTGGGCCTCAGCGATGTGAATGGTCACTCACTGATTCGCCTGTCGGCGCGTACCGGTGATGGCGTGGACGTGCTGCGTAACCATCTCAAAAGCAGTATGGGCTTTGATACCAATATGGAAGGCGGCTTCCTGGCGCGCCGTCGTCACCTGCAGGCGCTGGAGCAGGCTGCGGCGCATCTCGAACAAGGTAAGGCACAGCTGCTGGGTGCCTGGGCCGGCGAGCTGCTGGCCGAAGAGCTGCGCCTGGCGCAGCAGAGCCTGAGTGAGATCACCGGGGAATTTACCTCCGACGATCTGCTGGGCCGCATCTTCTCCAGCTTCTGTATAGGTAAGTAATCACTCACGAACCGCTCCGCCAGCGTGGCGGAGCAGCAGGAGGACTGCGATGACGCCCGAGGCGCTGGATGCCCTCTATACGCAAACCTCACGCCAGACGCTGGCAGCGTGGCAGGCACAGCCGGGCTGCGGCGAGGCGATGACCGGTCACTACTACGATACCGACACTCTCGCACCGGTTACCGGCATTCTTCCGACACCGGGCGAGGCGCTGGCGACGCTGCTGGCAGAGATTAACGCGATGAGTGACGGCGATGCGCTGGCCGACGCGATGCCGGTCAACGGCCTGCATTTCACCTTCCTGCCCATCATGCTGCCGCACTACCGTCCCGGGGAGCTTCCCGAACACCTCGATCTGTTGAAGCGTCTGTGGCAGGAATACTGTACCGCTCAGCCGCTGACCATTTCCCGCCTGCGGCTGGTGGCGCTTCCGTCACAGCTGCTGCTGGCGGGCATTCCGGACCCGCACAGCCTGCGCCAGCGCAGCGCGTTTGCCGATGCATTGCTGAAAACGCCCCTGGCACCGGGCCTGCTGGCGCGTCATGCATCGACACCCCTTCCGGCGCTTTTCTGGCACAGCACGCTGTTAGGCTATCGGGCGCAGCGCCTTCCTGAACCGCTTCGCGACTACTTTATCCACCATCAGCATCGTGAATTCGGTAGCGTTAGCGCGCCCGTCAGGCTTGTTATGGACAACGATAACTGGACGGTGATGCAGCGCATTGCATGATCAATTTTTGTTCGCATTTTATAATTAAAGAATATATATAATACCCTTTTGTAAAGCTGACCCTTGGGTCTTCCCTTCGCGGAGATTCCGCATTAAAAGAAAGCAGGGATTGCAGCATCATCGGCAATCATGGTTTCACAGCATCATCTGACCCAGTCATTCACCGACCATTATCACGGAGCGACAAATGGCAACGCATTTTGCACGAGGGATTATTAACGGCGGTCACCTCGATTCCACCCGGCTCTCTGCCGCCAGCCTGCAACAGGCGCAACAGATGCCGGAGCATCGCCGCGCACGCTTTCTGGCGTCCCGCTCGCTGCTGGCCGAACTGATGTTTATGCTGTACGGCGTGCACGAGCTGCCGGAGATCGTGGTCGCCAGCAACGGGCGTCCCGGCTTCAGCGATCCTTCGCTGGCCGATTTTTCCCTCGCCTATGCCGGAAATATGGTGGGTGTCGCGATCACCACCGAAGGACGCTGCGGTCTGGATATGGAGTTGCAGCACGCTACGCGTGGATTCCACCACCCGCAATCCCACCGCAATCACCATTTCACCAGCAACGAAACCATCTGGATTAACAATCAGAACGATCCGCACGAAGCCGGAGCGCAGCTGGTCACCTTGCGTCAGAGCGTGCTGAAGCTGTGCGGGCGCTGTCATGATGAGAGCCAGCCGCTGCAGCTGTTGCCTGGCTCTGGCCGTCTGCGCATGGCCGGCGAGCCTGAAATCGAAGCGCTGAGCGATGCCGAAGATATACTTATCTGGGCGATAGCCGTGACCCCGGCCATTGAGCACGTCAAACTCTGGGAGTTCGACACGCATAAAGGCTGGAGCAACCTTAGCGAAGTGTTGAAGCAGCGCCCGTCTGCCGAGACGCGCGTGATGCGTTTCACCAGCCTGCCGCTGGAAAAAACGCCGATCCCTAACTGATTTTTAACTGACTACATCAGGACGTTTTCTATGGCCGAAAGCATGAAAGTTGTGACGTTACTGGGAAGCCTGCGCAAAGGCTCGTTCAACGCAATGGTCGCCAATACGCTGCCAAAAATCGCGCCGGAAGGCATGACCGTTTCCGCCCTGCCGTCGATCCGCGACATCCCCATTTACGATGCCGACATTCAGCAGGAAGAGGGTTTTCCCGCGTCGGTGGAGGCCATCGCCGAACAGATCCGCGCGGCGGATGGCGTGGTGATCATTACTCCAGAATATAACTACTCGGTGCCTGGCGGCCTGAAAAATGCTATCGACTGGCTGTCGCGTCTGCCGGAACAGCCGCTGGCGGGTAAGCCGGTCCTGATCCAGACCAGTTCAATGGGGGCTATTGGCGGCGCGCGCTGCCAGTATCACCTGCGTCAGATCCTCGTGTTCCTCGATGCAATGGTGATGAACAAGCCAGAGTTTATGGGCGGTGTGATCCAGAATAAGGTCGACCCGCAGACCGGCGAGGTCGTGGATCAAAGCACGCTCGATCACCTCTCCGGCCAGCTGACGGCCTTCAGTAAATATATTCAGCGCGTAAAAGCCTGAGTCCGGGCCTCCTGCGGGAGGCTTTTTTATTCTTGTAAGATGTGTAAATTTATTTCCTGAATGAATTGTGATTTGTTATAACATCACACTTTATTTTCATCAGGATAGTTTTGTTATGTCTGGGGTTTTATCGCGTCGTCTCGTTGCTATTGATGCGCTGCGTGGTCTGGTGATGCTGCTGATGCTGCTCGACCACGTGCGTGAAACGTTCTTTCTGCACCGTCAGGTGGGCGATCCGATGGACGTCACCACCACCGAACCGGCGCTGTTTATTGGCCGCACGCTGGCGCACCTGTGCGCCCCGGTTTTCGTCTTCCTGACTGGCCTTTCAGCGGCACTTTACTGGCAGAAAACCTCATCGCTGAAGAAGACCGCAGAGTTTCTGTTCAAGCGCGGTCTCGTGCTGATCCTGCTGGAAATCACGCTGGTTAACTTCGCCTGGACCTTCCAGTTTCCGCCGTCGGTGGTCTATCTGCAGGTGATCTGGGCGATTGGCCTGAGCATGGTGGTGTTGAGTGCGTTGATCTGGCTGCCAGCGGGCGTGCTGCTGCCGTTAGCGGTAGTGATTATCGCCGGACATAACCTGCTGGACGGCATTCACGCCGCGCCGGGCTCTTTCTGGGCCATTCCCTGGGCGATTCTGCACGACCGCGGCTGGATTGAGCTGGGTGATGCAATGCGCATACGGACTTCCTATCCGGTGCTGCCGTGGATCGGTGTCATTTCGCTGGGCTTCCTCGCCGGGCGCTTCTATCGCGCGGAAATAACAACCCACCAGCGTCAGCGCTTACTGGCCATGACCGGCGTTGCCGCGCTGGCGGCGTTTGTGGTGCTGCGTCTGATTAACGGTTACGGCGAAAAGCCGTGGGTGAGCGGTGAAAACAGCGTGCAGACGGTGATGAGCTTCTTCAACATCACTAAATACCCGCCATCGCTGATATTCCTGCTGCTGACCCTGAGCCTCGGCCTGCTGCTGCTGGCGCTGTTTGAGCGCTTCCAGGATAAACAGCTGCTGGTATGGATTGGCCTGTTTGGTGCGGCACCGATGTTCTTCTATCTGCTGCATCTCTACGTGCTGAAGGCGCTGTATCTGATGGCGGTGGCTATCTGGGGACTGAACCACGGTGAATACTTCGGCTTCGACACCGTGTGGCAGGTATGGCTGGGCACCATCGTCCTTGCTGCCGCGCTGGTGGTGCCGGTGCGCCGCTTTGCCGCGTTTAAAGCGCGCCGCCGCGACATCACCTGGCTTAAATATTTCTGATAAAAAAAGCCAGTCGGCAGACTGGCTTCTTCGATACTACGGGCAGCGCAGGCTGCCCTTTTTTATGCCTGATTAATGCGCGTCGATAAACACGATTTTCAGGATGAACAGCAGGGCAACCACCACCACGCACGGGCTGAGTTCGCGCAGACGGCCGGTGCCGATCTTCATCACGCAGTACGAGATAAAGCCCAGCGCGATCCCTTCGGTGATGGAGAAGCTGAACGGCATCATGACGGCAGTGATAAACGCCGGCACCGCTTCGGTTAAGTCATCCCACTTCACACGCGCCAGGCTTGAGGTCATCAGCACGCCGACGTAGATCAGTGCGCCTGCGGCCGCGTACGGCGGTACCATGCCCGCCAGCGGTGACAGGAAGATCACCAGCAGGAACAGCAGGCCAACAACGATGGCGGTCAGGCCGGTACGGCCACCGACAGAGACGCCGGAGGAGCTTTCGATATAGGCGGTTACGGAAGACGTCCCGATAAACGAACCGGCGACTGACGAGACGCTGTCGACAAACAGCGCCTGCTTCATGCGCGGGAATTTCCCTTTCTCATCTGCCAGGCCGGCTTTATCGGTGACGCCAATCAGCGTGCCGGAGGAGTCGAACAGGTTTACCAGCATGAAGGAGAAGATCACGCCCGCCAGACCCAGATTGAAAGAGCCAGCCAGATCGACGTGTCCCACCACCGTCATCACGCTCGGCGGCGCGGAGACGACACCCTGAAACTGCACATCGCCCAGCAGCCAGGCCAGCAGCGTGGTTACCACGATAGAGACCAGCACCGCAGCATGAATGTTACGCGACGCCAGAATCGCAATAATGAAGAAGCCCAGCACGCCCAACAGCACGCTGTGAGAGGTCAGGTTGCCGATGGTGACCAGCGTATCCGGGTTCGCGACGATAACGCCGGCGTTTTTCAGGCCCATCATGCCGATAAACAGACCAATACCGCTGGTGATGCCGACGCGCAGGCTGAGCGGAATATTGGCAATCATCCAGTAACGCACCTGGAAAATGGTGAGCAACAGCAGGCCTACCGCGCCCCAGAAAATGGCACCCATCCCGATCTGCCACGGCAGTCCCATCGCACCGACCACCACAAACGCGAAGAAGGCGTTCAGGCCCATTGCCGGTGCCAGCGCTACCGGCAGGTTAGCAAACAGCCCCATCAGGATGCTGCCGCCCGCGGCGATAAGGCAGGTGGTGACAAATACCGCGCTGGTATCCATGCCCGCTGCACCCAGAATCTGCGGGTTAACGAACACGATGTACACCATCGTCAGGAAGGTGGTGAACCCGGCGATCACTTCCGTACGCGCGGTAGTGCCGTGGGCGCGTAATTTAAACACGCGTTCGAGCAGCCCCTTTGAAGCCTGGGCAGTGGGTTGTTGGCTCATTGGTTGGTTCCGAAATCAGGAGGGAAATTGGTCGCTATCCTATACCAAAATGCGACAATAGTGCTGTCTGTCACAGACTTTTTTTCATTGATTTTGCTTATACGGCATCGATTGCGCGGGCCAAAACCGGCTGCGTAAACGTTAAACTTTCGATATCAGGAAAAAACATGTCCAGCATTGATGCACTATTTTTTGATTGCGATGGCACGCTGGTAGACAGCGAAGTGATCTGCTCCCGCGCGTATGTGCATATGTTTGCCCGTGCCGGGATCACGCTCGATCTTGAGGAGGTGTTTAAACGCTTCAAAGGGATAAAACTCTACGAGATCATCGATACCATCAATAATGAACATGGCGTTAACCTGCAAAAAGCAGAGCTGGAACCCGTCTATCGCGCCGAGGTCGCACGGCTGTTCGACAGCGAGCTGGTGGAGATCCCCGGCGCTGCGGCGCTGCTCGATCGCGTAACGATACCGATGTGCATCGTCTCTAACGGCCCGGTCAGCAAAATGCAGCACTCGCTGGGTAAAACCGGCATGCTCGGGCATTTCCCTGACAAACTCTACAGCGGCTACGATATCCAGCGCTGGAAGCCCGATCCGGCCCTGATGCATCACGCGGCGGATGCGATGCGCGTGGACGTGACGAAGTGCATTCTGGTGGATGATTCGGTGGCCGGGGCGCAATCCGGCATCGCGGCGGGAATGCAGGTGTTTTACTTCTGCGCCGATGCGCACAATCCCCCACTCGATCACCCGAATGTAACGCCGTTTACCGACCTGAGCCAGCTGCCTGCGCTGTGGCGCGCGCGCGGATGGAATATCACCCGCTAATGTTGCCCGGCGGGTGCGCAAGCTTACCCGCCCTGCAGCACTGCATCACAGGCAAAAAAACCTCTCCTGAAGGAGAGGTTTATTGTGGCGCGAGCGCGATGCTTACTCTTTCGGATCTTTGCCTGCCAGCAGCTTATCCAGCTCGTCGCCGCCAACGTGACGGAAATCCTGCCCCTTCACGAAGTAGAAGATGTATTCGCAGATGTTCTGGCAGCGGTCGCCGATACGCTCAATAGAGCGTGCGCAGAACAGCGCGGTTAATACGCTGGGGATGGTGCGCGAGTCTTCCATCATGTAGGTCATCAGCTGACGCACGATGCCTTCGTACTCCTGGTCCACCTTCTTGTCTTCGCGGTAGATGCGGATGGCTTCATCCAGATCCATACGCGCAAAGGCGTCGAGCACGTCATGCAGCATCTGCACGGTGTGGCGGCCCAGCGACTCCAGGCTCACCAGCAGCGGCTGGTGCTGCTGGGAGAATTTCTCCAGCGCGGTGCGGCAGATTTTGTCTGCCACGTCACCGATACGCTCCAGCTCGGCGATGGTTTTGATGATCGCCATCACCAGACGCAGGTCGCTCGCGGTCGGCTGACGTTTGGCAATGATGCGCACGCAGGCTTCATCGATCGCCACTTCCATCATATTGACTTTCTGGTCACCGTCGATGACGCGCTTCGCCAGCTCGCTGTCCTGATTGTGCATCGCCGTGATGGCGTCAGACAGCTGCTGCTCCACCAGCCCGCCCATGGTCATCACCTGGGTGCGGATGTGCTCCAGCTCAGCGTTGAACTGGCCGGAGATATGTTTATTCAGATTCAGGTTATCCATGATTCCTCCCGTTGCCCGGACGCGTGGTGCCTGTCACAGCGTGGCGACAGGCAGCAGCATCAGAGCCAATCAACCGTAGCGGCCAGTAATGTAATCTTCAGTTTGCTTCTTCTTCGGACGGGTAAAGAGTTCGTCGGTATTGCTGAACTCGATAAGCTCGCCGAGATACATAAACGCGGTGTTATCAGAACAACGCGCAGCCTGCTGCATGTTGTGGGTAACGATAACCACGGTGTAATCCTGCTTCAGCTCGGTGATCAGCTCTTCGATGCGCCCGGTAGAGATCGGGTCCAGCGCCGAGCAAGGTTCATCAAGAAGCAGCACTTCCGGGCGAATCGCGATACCGCGGGCGATGCAAAGACGTTGCTGCTGACCACCGGAGAGAGAATACCCGCTCTGATGCAGCTTATCTTTGGTTTCATTCCATAATGCGGCTTTGGTCAACGCCCACTGCACGCGCTCGTCCATATCGGCACGGGAAAGCTTCTCGAACAGGCGTACGCCAAAGGCGATGTTGTCATAGATAGACATCGGGAACGGCGTCGGCTTCTGGAACACCATGCCCACTTTGGCGCGCAGCAGCGCGATGTCCTGGCTGTGGGTAAGGATGTTCTCACCGTCCAGCAGGATTTCACCTTCGGCGCGCTGCTCCGGGTAAAGCGAATACATTTTGTTAAAGGTACGCAGCAGGGTGGATTTACCGCAGCCCGATGGCCCGATAAACGCCGTCACCTGATTTTTTGCGATATCCAGACTGATGTTCTTCAGGGCGTGGAATTTGCCGTAGTAGAAGTTCAGATCGCGAACCTGAATTTTGTCCGCTGGGGTATCAACAATACTCATCTCAATCTTTCCTCATCCGGCGCCGCCTGTGCAGCGCCGCAAAATTAACCGTGTTTACCTTTGGCGAACAGCACGCGCGCCAGGATATTCAGCAACAGGACGCACAGCGTAATAATCAGCACCCCGGCCCAGGCCAGCTGTTGCCACTCGGCAAACGGACTCATGGCGAATTTGAAAATGGTTACCGGCAGGTTAGCGATAGGCTGCATCATGTCCGTGCTCCAGAACTGGTTGGAGAGCGCGGTAAACAGCAGCGGTGCGGTTTCGCCTGCGATACGGGCTACGGCCAGCAGCACGCCGGTGATAATCCCGGAAACGGACGCTTTCAGCGTAATGGCGGAGATCATCTTCCACTTCGGCGTACCGAGAGCGTAAGCCGCTTCACGCAGGCTGTCCGGCACCAGCTTCATCATGTTCTCGGTAGTACGGATCACGATTGGTACCTGCAGCAGCGCCAGCGCAATCACACCCGCCCAGCCGGAGAAGTGCTCCATCTGCGCCACCACGATGGTGTACACGAACAGGCCCACCACGATAGACGGGGCAGAGAGCAGAATGTCGTTGATGAAGCGAATGACTTCAGCGAGCCATGATTTACGCCCGTACTCCGCCAGATAAATACCCGCCAGGATACCTAACGGCGTACCGATAACCGTGGCCCACAGGATCAGCAAGCCGCTGCCCGCGAGGGCGTTCGCCAGACCACCGCCTGCGGTGTTCGGCGGCGGCGTCATCTCGGTGAACAGCGCCAGCGACATGCCGTCGATACCGCGCGTGACGGTAGAGAACAGGATCCACACCAGCCAGAACAGACCAAACGCCATGGTCGCCATAGAGAGCGTCAGGGCGAGACGGTTCTTCATGCGGCGCTTCGCCTGCATTTTACGGCGCGACTCCGCCAGACCGGCGGTATGTTGAAGTTCTAAGGTAGCCATTAGCGCGCCCCCTCGTTTTTCGCCAGACGCATGATCATGAATTTAGAAATCGCGAGTACGATGAAGGTGATCACGAACAGGATCAGACCCAGTTCCATCAGCGCGGCGACGTGCAGACCGGATTCCGCTTCGGCGAACTCATTCGCCAGCGCGGAGGTGATGCTGTTGCCCGGCATATAGAGCGAGGCACTGTCGAGCTGGTAGGTGTTACCGATGATGAAGGTCACCGCCATGGTTTCCCCCAGCGCACGACCGAGTCCCAGCATCACGCCGCCGATAACGCCGTTTTTGGTGAACGGCAGCACGATGCGCCAGATCACTTCCCAGGTGGTGCAGCCGATGCCGTAGGCCGACTCCTTCATCATCACCGGGGTTTGTTCAAACACATCGCGCATTACCGCCGCGATGTAAGGGATGATCATGATGGCGAGAATGACGCCCGCCGCCAGGATACCAATCCCGAATGCCGGACCAGAGAACAGCGCGCCAACAAACGGAATGTTGGACAGCACGTTGCCGACCGGCTCCTGGAAATACGTCGCGAACAGCGGGGCGAAGATGAACAGCCCCCACATGCCGTACACGATACTCGGAATAGCCGCGAGCAGTTCAATGGCAATACCCAGCGGGCGTTTCAGCCAGGCCGGGGCCAGTTCCGTCAGGAACAGCGCGATACCGAAGCTCACCGGGACGGCGATCAGTAGCGCAATAAAGGAGGTCACCAGCGTGCCGTAGATCGGCACCAGCGCACCGTAGATGTCGTTAGGCGCATCCCACTCTTTGGTCCAGAGGAAGGAGAAGCCAAACTTCTGAATACTTGGCCAGGAGGAAATGATAAGGGAGATGATAATGCCGCCCAGCAGCAATAGCACAATCAGCGCAGCCAGTCTTACCAGTGCGCTGAATATCATGTCACCTTTTTTGCCTGGAGGCGTAAATGCAGGCTTGGTTGCAGCCATAAGTTACTCTTTAGGTTTAGGTACTGACTCTAACAAACTGCCCGGTTGCGTGAGCGTACCGGGCCTGAAAATCAACTATAACATCCTGTTATGCGGGCGGATAACGCATTGTCATCCGCCCCGATACGCTTAGTACAGTGCTTTACCGCTGCTGTCTTTTACGTTGGTTTTCCATGCTGCACGAATCTGCTCAACAACGCTGTCCGGCAGGCTGGCGTAATCCAGGTCGTTCGCTTCTTTGGCGCCGTCTTTGAAGGCCCAGTCGAAGAACTTCAGCACTTCAGCGCCCTGCTCAGGTTTCTTCTGCTCTTTGTGAACCAGGATGAAGGTGGTGGAGGTAATCGGCCACGCATCGTCACCTTTCTGGTTAGTCAGGTCCTGTGCGAAGGATTTGCTCCAGTCCACTTCTTTCGCGGCGTTGGAGAAGCTCTCTTCGGTTGGGCTTACCGGCTTGCCGTCAGCAGAGATCAGCCTGGTGTAAGCCAGGTTGTTCTGCTTAGCGTAAGCGTATTCAACGTAACCGATAGCACCCGGCAGACGCTGTACGAAGGCTGCGATACCGTCGTTACCTTTACCGCCCAGACCGGTCGGCCAGTTAACGGTAGAGCCAGAGCCTACTTTAGATTTCCACTCTTCGTTCACTTTGGCCAGGTAGCCGGTGAAGACGAAGGAGGTGCCTGAACCGTCAGCACGACGCACAACGGCGATGTTCTGAGAAGGCAGTTTCAGACCCGGGTTGAGTTTGGTGATTGCCGCGTCATCCCATTTTTTGATTTTGCCCAGGTAGATGTCACCCAGGGTTTTGCCGTCCAGCACCAGCTCACCGGTTTTGATGCCCGGAACGTTGATGGCCAGCACCACACCACCGATAACGGTCGGGAACTGGAACAGGCCTTCCTGCTGCAGTTTCTCGTCAGACAGCGGGGCGTCAGAGGCGCCGAAATCAACGGTGTTAGCGATAATCTGTTTTACACCACCTGAGGAGCCGATACCCTGGTAGTTCACTTTGCTACCGGTAGCTTTCTGATAGGTATCTGCCCATTTGGCATACACCGGCGCAGGGAAGGTTGCACCCGCGCCAGTCAGGCTTGCCGCTGCGTTAACAGCGAAAGCGCTCAGGGAGAAGGTCGCGGCGACAACAGTTGCGACAGTGGTACGCATGATGTTCATAATGTCTCCTGCAAGGTGTTCGTAAGGTGTTGTTTAGTTTCCACGATGAGCAAAATAGGACAAACAGGTGACAGCTAAATGTACGAAATATGACAGTTTTGTGACAGCGGGATCTTGTCGATAAGATTTTTCGTAAAACTATGTCTTTTCAATCAGATAACGAGAAATATGACGACAGGATGTCGGTAAAATTTTATTTTTATTACAGTGAAAAAATAGCCGAATATGACAGAAAGTCATTTCTGAAGCGCATCTGATGGTGAGAATTGCGGGCGGGGATAAAGATAAAAATGCCCCGCTTATTATCAAGCGGGGCGTGAGACTTACTCGACGGTCACCGATTTTGCCAGGTTGCGCGGCTGATCGACGTCGGTGCCTTTAATAAGCGCGACGTGATAGGCCAGCAGCTGCAGCGGAACGGTATAGAAGATCGGGGCGATGCTCTCTTCCACATGCGGCATCTGGATAATGTGCATGTTATCGCTGCTGGTGAAACCGGCATCCTGATCGGCGAAGACAAACAGCACACCGCCGCGGGCGCGTACTTCTTCGATGTTGGATTTCAGTTTTTCCAGCAGCTCGTTGTTCGGCGCCACCACGATCACCGGCATGTCAGCGTCAATCAGCGCCAGCGGGCCGTGTTTCAGCTCCCCTGCCGCGTAGGCTTCAGCGTGGATGTAGGAGATCTCTTTCAGCTTCAGCGCACCTTCAAGGGCAATCGGATACTGATCGCCGCGGCCGAGGAACAGCGCGTGATGCTTGTCAGAGAAGGCTTCCGCCAGCGCCTCGATGCGTTTGTCCTGAGAGAGCATCTGCTCGATACGGTTCGGCAGCGCCTGCAGGCCATGCACGATGTCCTGTTCAATCGCCGCGTCCACGCCTTTCAGACGGCTCAGTTTCGCCACCAGCATCAGCAGCACGGTCAACTGGGTGGTGAACGCCTTGGTAGACGCCACGCCAATCTCGGTGCCCGCTTTGGTCATCAGCGCCAGGTCGGACTCACGCACCAGCGAGGAGCCAGGCACGTTGCAGATCGCCAGCGAGCCAAGATAACCCAGCTCTTTCGACAGACGCAGCGCCGCCAGAGTATCTGCGGTTTCGCCGGACTGCGACAGGGTGATCATCAGGCTGTTACGGCGCACGGCGGATTTACGGTAGCGGAACTCGGAGGCGATCTCCACGTCACACGGCACGCCAGCCAGCGATTCAAACCAGTAGCGCGACACCATACCGGAGTTGTACGACGTGCCGCATGCCACAATCTGGATATGCTCAACCTGCGACAGCAGCGCGTTCGCCTGCGGCCCCAGTTCGCTGAGATCAACCTCACCGTGGCTGATGCGCCCGGTCAGGGTATTTTTGATGGCGTTCGGCTGCTCGTAAATCTCTTTCTGCATGTAGTGACGGTAGATACCTTTATCGCCCGCATCGTACTGCAGGTTGGATTCGATCTCCTGACGCGTGGTTTCCGCGCCAGACTTATCGAACACCTTCACGCTGCGGCGGGTCACTTCAGCAATATCGCCCTCTTCGAGGAAGATAAAGCGGCGGGTCACCGGAAGAAGCGCCAGCTGATCGGAGGCGATAAAGTTTTCCCCCATGCCAAGGCCGATAACCAGCGGGCTGCCGGAACGGGCCGCCAGCAGGGTGCTCGGGTCGCGGGTATCCATGATCACCGTGCCGTAGGCACCGCGCAGCTGCGGGATGGTACGCAGCACCGCTTCGCGCAGCGTACCGCCCTGGGCCAGCTCCCAGTGCACCAGGTGAGCGATAACTTCGGTGTCGGTTTCGGAGACGAAGGTGTAGCCGCGCGCTTTCAGTTCTTCACGCAGCGGTTCGTGGTTTTCGATAATGCCGTTGTGCACTACCACGATATGTTCAGAAACATGCGGGTGCGCATTCCCTTCTGACGGTTCGCCGTGGGTCGCCCAGCGGGTATGGGCAATCCCCGTACCGCCGTGCAGGGCGTGCTCTTCTGCCGCCTGAGCCAGCATCTGTACTTTGCCAAGACGGCGCAGACGCGTCATCCTGCCTTCACTGTCTACCACCGCCAGACCCGCAGAGTCATAGCCGCGATACTCCAGACGACGCAATCCTTCAAGAAGGATCTCAGCAATATCACGTTGCGCGACCGCGCCAACAATTCCACACATAGTTTTTGATTCCTGATTCTGGCATTACGCCACGCGTTGTCTGACGACCTTGTTGCCCGTTTACCGGGCGCCCCGAGCCTTGTAGAGAGTGGGGTTATTATTCTGGTACTGCTGGTGGGCGGGAGATTATGTTATCCCCTCATCCCGGCACGTCGCAGGCGCTTTCACATCCCCGACGTGCAAAACGTTCAGCGGGCAGCAAATGCCACCCGCCGCGTATTACTTTTTCTTCACCGGACGCTGCCAGTCCTGCTTGTGCACCTGCGGAACGCGGCTCAGCACCAGTTCGTTTGCAGCGACATCGCGCGTCACGGTGGTGCCTGCGGCGATGGTGGCGCCGTTGCCGACGCTAACCGGGGCCACCAGCTGGGTATCGGAGCCGACAAACACGTCATCGCCAATCAGCGTTTTATGCTTGTTCGCGCCATCGTAGTTGCAGGTGATAGTGCCCGCGCCGATATTTACGTTATCGCCAATCTCGGCATCGCCCAGATAGCTGAGATGGCCCGCTTTGGAGCCTTTGCCCAGGCGCGCTTTTTTCATCTCAACGAAGTTGCCGACGTGGGCGCCTTCTGCCAGCTCTGCGCCCGGACGCAGACGGGCAAACGGCCCGATGGTGCAGGCGGCGTCGAGGCGCGCATCTTCCACCACGGTATAAGGGCTGATTTCGCAGTCATCGCCGATGACGCTGTTTTTAATCACGCAGCCGGTACCGATCTTCACGCGGTGGCCGAGGGTGACCTGACCTTCGATGATGACGTTAGTGTCGATCTCAACGTCGCGGCCATGTGTCAGCTCACCGCGCAGATCGAAACGGGCCGGATCGAGCAGCATCACGCCGGCAAGCAGCAGTTTTTCCGCCTGCTCTGCCTGATACACGCGCTCAAGGCGGGAAAGTTGCAGGCGGTTATTCACGCCTTCCACTTCACTCAGGCGATCCGGGTGCGCAGCAACCACCTCACGGCCTTCCTGATGCGCCATCGCGATCACGTCCGTAATGTAGTATTCGCCCTGCGCATTATTGTTGTTCAGCTTGCCCAACCAGCGCTTCAGGTCGGCCCCGTTGGCCACAAGAATACCGGTGTTGATTTCGTTAATCTGGCGCTGCGCGTCGGTGGCGTCTTTATGTTCGACAATGCCGACGACCGCGCCATTCTCACGCACGATGCGGCCATAGCCGGTCGGGTCGTCGAGTTTGACGGTCAGCAGACCAATGCCGCCCTGCGGCTTCGCCTCACGCAGGCGCGTCAGCGTCTCTAAGGTAATCAGCGGCACGTCGCCGTAAAGCATCAGGATGTCTTCGTCATCGGCAAAGAACGGGGCGGCCTGCTGCATCGCGTGTCCGGTACCCAGCTGTTCGGCCTGCAATACCCAGTTCAGCGCGTCGTCGCGCAGCGTCTGCTTCAGCAGTTCACCGCCGTGGCCATACACCAGATGCACGTTTTTCGCGCCTGATTTATTAGCGGTATCAATGACATGCTGAACCATTGGTTTCCCGGCGATACGGTGCAGCACCTTCGGCAGATCGGAATACATGCGGGTCCCTTTGCCAGCGGCGAGGATCACCACGCTTAATGCACTGTTTGACATACGCGTCCTGATTCAAAATTTGGTAAGAAGTAAAACGGTTTCACATTGAAAATTCTACATATTTTTCAGCATGAAATGGCACCACTGAAAGCGACATTTTTCCGTTATCCACAGGCGTTTTCAGCCCCATCTCAGGCCTTTTCTGCCTGTTCTGAGCGGATAACAAACCGTCCGGGCCGTGGAATTCTCCACAGTGTAGCGCTTTTTTAATTGTCTGAAATTAAGTGCTGCATCCGGAATGAGAAGAAGGGGCAGGTGGCGACGGGTTTTATGCAGGCAGAACGCCCGTAGCACGACGAATAACGGACAAAAAAAATGCCAGTCATCAGACTGGCATTTTCACGTTCAAGCCGGTGTTACATCGCTTTTTTGGTCAACTCGATAACGCGCAGTTTCGCGATCGCTTTAGCCAGTTCAGCAGAAGCCTGGGCATAGTCCACGTCACCGTGGGAGCTACGCACCTGCTCTTCAGCCTTACGCTTCGCTTCCAGGGCTCGCGCTTCGTCGAGATCCTGACCACGAATCGCGGTATCAGCCAGAACGGTCACGCTGCCGGGTTGTACTTCAAGTACCCCGCCGGACAGGTAGATATACTCTTCATGACCGTGCTGCTTAACGATGCGGATCATACCAGGCTTAATGGCAGTGAGCAGCGGGGCGTGGCCCGGGTAAATACCCAGCTCACCTTCGCTACCCGTTACCTGGATTTTTTCCACGGTGCCGGTAAACATCTGTTTCTCAGCACTCACGACATCCAGGTGGTAAGTCATAGCCATGTCACCCTCCGATTAAGGCGTTAAAGTTTTTTGGCTTTTTCCACGGCTTCGTCGATGGAGCCAACCATGTAAAACGCCTGCTCCGGCAGATGGTCGAATTCACCGTCCATGATGCCTTTAAAGCCACGGATAGTGTCTTTCAGCGACACGTACTTGCCCGGAGAACCGGTGAAGACTTCCGCTACGAAGAACGGCTGGGACAGGAAGCGCTGGATTTTACGCGCACGCGCTACAACCAGTTTGTCTTCTTCAGACAGCTCGTCCATACCGAGGATCGCGATGATGTCTTTCAGTTCCTGATAACGCTGCAGGATGGACTGAACGCCACGTGCGGTGTCGTAGTGCTCCTGACCAACCACCAGCGGATCGAGCTGACGGCTGGTGGAATCCAGCGGGTCAACGGCCGGGTAGATACCCAGAGACGCGATCTGACGGCTCAGTACCACGGTTGCGTCTAAGTGCGCAAAGGTGGTGGCTGGTGACGGGTCAGTCAGGTCATCCGCAGGTACATATACCGCCTGAACGGAGGTGATAGAACCGGTTTTGGTCGAGGTTATACGTTCCTGCAGAACGCCCATCTCTTCCGCCAGCGTCGGCTGATAACCTACCGCGGAAGGCATACGACCCAGCAGTGCAGATACTTCAGTACCGGCCAGGGTGTAACGGTAGATGTTATCGACGAACAGCAGTACGTCACGACCTTCTTCACGGAATTTCTCAGCCATGGTCAGACCGGTCAGTGCAACGCGCAGACGGTTTCCCGGCGGCTCGTTCATCTGGCCGTAAACCAGGGATACTTTGTCCAGAACGTTGGAATCGGTCATTTCGTGGTAGAAGTCGTTACCTTCACGGGTACGTTCGCCCACGCCTGCAAACACGGAGTAACCGGAGTGCTCAATCGCGATGTTACGAATGAGTTCCATCATGTTTACGGTTTTACCTACGCCCGCACCACCGAACAGACCCACTTTACCGCCCTTCGCGAACGGACACATCAGGTCGATTACTTTGATGCCGGTTTCCAGCAGTTCCTGAGAGCTGGACAGCTCTTCGTAGGACGGTGCCGGACGGTGAATAGCCCAACGCTCTTCTTCGCCGATGTCGCCTTTCATGTCGATCGGCTGACCCAGCACGTTCATGATACGGCCCAGGGTCGCTTTACCTACCGGGACTTCAATCGGGTGAGCGAGGTCGGCAACATCCAGACCACGACGCAGACCGTCGGAAGAACCCATTGCGATGGTACGTACGATACCGCCGCCGAGCTGCTGCTGCACTTCAAGCACCAGACGCTCATCACCATTTGTTACCTCAAGGGCATCGTACACCTTTGGTACGGCATCCTGAGGGAACTCGACGTCGACCACGGCGCCGATTACCTGGACAATCTTTCCAGTAGCCATCTTGAATCCTCTACGAAATAACCTGGTTAAACCGCGGCGGCCCCCGAGACAATCTCGGTGAGTTCCTGAGTAATGCTGGCCTGACGAGCTTTGTTGTATACCAACTGCAGCTCTTTAATCAGGCTGCCGCCATTATCGGTTGCGGCTTTCATCGCCACCATTCGTGCGGCCTGCTCGCTGGCCAGGTTTTCTACCACGCCCTGATAAACCTGAGATTCCACATAACGACGCAGGAGAGTATCCAGCAGCGCTTTCGGGTCTGGCTCATACAGGTAATCCCAGGATTTGCGATTCAACTCTTCATCTTCTGAAGCCGGTAACGGCAGCAGCTGAGTGATGGTTGGAGCCTGAGACATGGTGTTAATAAATTTGTTGCTGACAACGTACAGCTTGTCCAGACGGCCTTCATCATAGGCCTGCAACATCACTTTTACCGGGCCGATCAGTTCGGACAGGGAAGGGTTATCCCCCATGCCGGTTACCTGAGCGACAATGTTGCCGCCTACGGAGTTGAAGAATGACACGCCTTTAGAGCCGATCATTGCGATGTCGCACTGAACGCCTTTATCAGACCACTCTTTCATATCCGCCAGCAGTTTTTTGAACAGGTTAATGTTCAAGCCACCGCACAGACCACGGTCGGTAGACACCACCAGGTAGCCCACGCGTTTTACGTCGCGCTCTTCCAGGTAAGGGTGCTTATATTCCAGATTACCGGTGGCAAGGTGACTGATCACTTTGCGCATGGTATCTGCATAAGGACGGCTGGCCGCCATGCGATCCTGCGATTTACGCATTTTGGAAGCGGCGACCATCTCCATCGCTTTAGTGATCTT